>RCUO01000454.1_pt1 | contig 20408 bp, 14 predicted proteins | sample 2166161 | NCBI WGS metagenome assembly RCUO01 (sample SAMN09932617, study PRJNA488358) | compost metagenome | feature: garden; material: soil; isolation source: compost soil in cyclohexanecarbonitrile-enriched culture | place: Germany: Experimental Botanical Garden Goettingen | collected 2016-01-27 | reverse complement strand
AAATGCACCAGCATGAAGGCGCAGTCGAAGCCGGCATGACCGACACCATGCGCATTTTCAAATGGGGCCTGGAGGGCGGCAAACCAGCGGCCGGTCAGGTCGGTGCGCAGCCGGAGTGGTTCTACAAAGGCGATGGCAGCATCGTCGTGCGCCCTGGCGCAGACTTCCCGGTGCCGCCCTTTGCCGAAGACGCCGGCGAAGAACCGGAGCTGACGGGCCTCTATGTCATAGGCGACGACGGCCAGCCCTATCGCGTCGGTTACGCGTTGGGCAACGAGTTCTCCGACCATGTGATGGAACGTCGTAACTACCTCTATCTCGCCCATTCGAAACTGCGCTTCTGCGCCTACGGCCCGGAGCTGCGCGTCGGTGAATTGCCCAAGCATCTGGCCGGCACCAGCCGCATCAAACGCAACGGCGAAACAATCTGGGAAAAAGAGTTTCTCAGCGGCGAAGACAACATGTGCCACAGCCTCGCCAACCTCGAATTCCATCACTTCAAGTACACGCAGTTTTTGCGGCCCGGAGATGTTCATGTGCATTACTTCGGCACCGCCACGCTGTCGTTTGCCGACGGCGTGAAAACCCAGCCGGGCGATCGTTTCCAGATCAGCCTCGATGAGTTCGGCGCACCGTTGGAAAACGGTATCGGCGAAAGTGCCCCGCCATTGGCCATCGGTCAGGTGCGTGCGCTTTAAGTCTTTAATTACCGGCGCTGTCGGCCGGTCAAGGAATCACTCATGACTTCGCTACTTGGACACAACTACATCGATGGTCGCCGTAGCGCCGAAGGTACGCTGCAACTGCAAAGCCTCGACGCGACCACCGGTGAGCCGTTGCCTGGCACCTTCTTCCAGGCGACTGAAGCCGAAGTGGATGCCGCCGCCAGCGCCGCGGCTGCCGCGTACCCGATCTACCGCAACCTGAGCGCGGATATACGCGCGACATTCCTCGACGCTATCGCCGATGAAATTGATGCCTTGGGCGATGATTTCGTCGCCACCGTGTGCCGCGAAACCGCGTTGCCGGCGGGACGCATTCAAGGTGAACGCGGACGCACCAGCGGCCAGATGCGCTTGTTCGCCAAGGTCCTGCGTCGTGGCGATTTTTATGGTGCGCGGATTGATCAGGCCCTGCCGGATCGCCAGCCGTTGCCGCGTCCGGATTTGCGTCAGTACCGCATCGGGCTCGGGCCGGTGGCGGTGTTTGGCGCCAGCAACTTTCCCTTGGCGTTCTCAACGGCCGGTGGTGATACCGCCTCGGCGCTGGCCGCCGGTTGCCCGGTGGTGTTCAAGGCTCACAGCGGACACATGGCGACGGCCGAGTGGGTAGCAGACGCGATCCTCCGCGCCGCCGAGCGTACCGAGATGCCGGCCGGCGTGTTCAACATGATCTACGGCGGTGGCGTCGGTGAATGGCTGGTCAAACACCCAGCGATTCAGGCTGTGGGCTTCACTGGTTCGCTCAAGGGCGGCAATGCCCTGAGTCACATGGCCGCGACCCGGCCGCAGCCGATTCCGGTGTTTGCCGAAATGTCGAGCATCAACCCGGTGTTCTTGCTGCCCGAAGCCCTGGCGGTGCGGGGCGAACAGATCGCCGCGCAACTGGCGGGGGCAGTGACCCTGGGCTGCGGTCAGTTTTGCACTAACCCCGGCCTGGTGATCGGCCTGCGTTCGCCGCAATTCAGCAGCTTTCTGGAAACGTTCTGCGCCAGTATGAACGAGCAACCGGCGCAGACTATGCTCAATTCCGGTGCGCTGGTCAGTTATAGCCAGGGCCTGGGCGAGCTGCACGAACATCCGGGGCTGGAGCATCTGGCGGGTAAACCACAACAGGGTAATCAGGCTCAACCGCAGGTGTTCAAAGCGGATGTCAGTCTGCTGCTCAAGGGCGATGAACTGCTGCAGGAAGAAGTCTTCGGGCCGACCACCATCGTCATTGAAGTCGAAGACCGGGCACAGCTGACGGCGGCATTGCATGGCCTGCGCGGGCAACTGACGGCGACGCTGATTGGCGAGACCGGGGAGTTGCTGGAGTATCGCTGGCTGGCAGAGTTGCTTCAGGAAAAGGTGGGGCGGATTTTGCTTAACGGCTACCCGACGGGCGTCGAAGTCTGTGACGCGATGGTGCATGGCGGGCCGTACCCGGCCACTTCGGATGCGCGGGGCACATCAGTTGGCACGCTGGCGATCGATCGATTCCTGCGGCCGGTGTGCTTCCAGAATTACCCGGATGCGTTGTTGCCCGAGGCGTTGCAGAACGCCAATCCGCTGGGAGTTCAGCGCTTGGTAGATGGCGTGAGTACAAGAGAATCACTGGGCTGAGGTATGACGGTGTCAACAATGAGTGGCATTTGAGCCGAAAGGGCATCTTGAGTGGTGTTCAGACCAGCTGACAAAATATTTTCTTATGGAGGGGCATCCAACTCTTACTTTCTGATGCCCCTCCTTTTTTATTCTTAGCCGGCGGAAATAGTATGTTAGAAGGCGTATGTGACGACATTTGCATATTTAGTTGCTTGGCGAATGCTCAGTGGTTGCGAGCGACCTGCTGCATATGAGCGATGAGCCAAAGACCTGATTCATCCTTCCTAAGCCTACAGTCTCCTATCCTGCAATCGTCCGATTTCGGAGCGATCGAGACAGGCAACGCTCCTTCCTGAATGACTCGAAACAAGCCAACTATGCCTTCCTCCCACATGAATGGATATCGGAGCAAACTTCGCAACGATTTGGTGTGCGCAGGTGATCGCCTCCGCTTGAAGAGAATGCCTGGCAGGCCGAGAGAGTTTGAATCAGTCCACCATGATTGGCCGGTAGCGGACGTACCACGAACGGCTAGGGCCGCTCGCTGATCAAGCCCTTCTGAAAGGGGAGTCACAGCGAGAGTCCACACTTCTGGCCGATTGCTGCTTATCCGAAGGGTTGCAATCGACCCAATATAGATAGTCCGAGCATGCCCGTCCCCCTTGAATTCCCGCGCGCGGATTTGCGGGTTGCCGACGTGGTGTATTTTTCCATTGAAACTGAACGGTTGAGAACCGCCCGAGCCTTGGGTTGTCGTACGCTGGGCGGCGGCGCAATGAACGTGTTCCAGTCGGTGAAGTGTTTCGAACTGCTTACCGGCATCACGCCTGACACTGCGCGTATGGAAAAGAATTTCCTCGACACGCGTCAGTTTTAACCATTATGGCGTATGGCGATGTACTCACCCATCGATAGTAAAGTGTCGAGCAATGTCGTACTTGCACAGGGATGACCGATGTCTCAACGCCGCTCCACATTGATTGCTCTGTTGGTCGCCGTCACGTTCTTCATGGAGAACCTCGACGCCACAGTGATCGCTACCGCGTTGCCAGACATGGCCAGGACGTTTGGCGTCGCGGCGGTGGACGTGAACATTGGCATGAGCGCCTACATGCTCGCCGTTGCGGTGTTCATTCCCATCAGCGGCTGGTTGGCCGACCGCTTCGGTTCGCGCCTCGTCTTCAGTTCGGCGATCGTGCTGTTTAGCCTGTCTTCGTTGATGTGCGGATTGAGTGATAGCTTGGAAACCTTTGTCGCCGCGCGCGTGCTGCAGGGTATCAGTGGCGCGATGATGGTACCGGTAGGACGCTTGGCGGTGTTGCGTACCACCGAGAAGAAAGACCTAGTGCGGGCTATATCCTTCATCACCTGGCCCGGTCTGGTTGCACCGGTACTTGGGCCTCCCGTGGGCGGTTTCATCGTCACCCACGCTTCCTGGCCATGGATTTTCTACCTCAATCTGCCTTTGGGTGTGCTGGCCTTGATTGCCGCGCTGGTCTTGATTCCGAAACAGGAGGACGTCAGTTCCCGGACATTCGATTTCAGTGGCTTTCTGCTGGTTGGCGTTGCCAGCGCTGCGCTGTTGTACGGCGTAGAGATGCTGGGGCAAAGTCGTGCAAATTTATTGCAGGGGCTGTTACTCAGCGGCGCCGGTGTGATTCTCGGTGTTTTTGCCTGGCGACATATGCGTCGGCATGCACAACCCTTATTGGCGCTGGCTGTAACAGGTATTCGTACCTTCAGCGTCTGCCTGTGCGGTGGGTCGATTTTTAGGATCGCCATCAGCACCTTGCCCTTCCTTCTGCCGCTGATGTTTCAGCTGGCCTTCGGTCTTTCTGCATTCGATGCGGGGCTACTGGTGCTGGCGGTATTTGCCGGCAATCTGGCGATGAAACCGTTCACCACGAGGGTGATGCAGCGTTGGGGATTTCGTCCGGTGCTGATGATCAACGGCACCCTTGGCGTACTGGCGATTGCGGCGTGTGCGTTGCTGGATGAGCGGATGAGTCCGGCGCTGATTCTGTTCATCCTGTTCATCGGTGGCTTGTCACGCTCCATGCAGTTCACCGTGTTCAATACACTGGCCTTTGCCGAAATCCCCAAGGCGCAGATGAGCGACGCTTCAACCCTGTTCAGCATGTTCTTCCAACTGAGCATGGCGATGGGGGTTGCCATCGGCGCGTTGCTGCTACGCCTTGCGATGAACATCCATGGCACGCCAGGGCAGGCCGAGACCGCCGACTTTCAGCTGACATTCCTGTGTGTGTCAGTGATTGCGGGAATCGCCTTGCTGGACAACCTGCGACTACCGCCACAGGCGGGTGAGTCGGTGTTGCAGCGTAAGTGAGTCGAGGTTCGGAAAACACTAAACTACGAAACGTCCGCCGACAACTAAAGCTCTGCGAGCGCGTTCAGTACTGTATTCGGTCGGCATGTGCGCATGCCGCCTAGCCCATATGGGAGCGAGGTCAATTTTTTGATTCAATGAGGCTTTGCTGACGAGCGAGCCAGGAGATGCAGCCAATGTACCAGTTGCATTTTTGTAAAGGAGATTACTGCATGTTCGCGTCCTCAAAAAATTGCTGGGCTGTTAAGCGCTTCGCTCGATGCTTCCAAAGCACGCGTCCTTCGGCCATACGTATTGTCGACATTTCAAAAGCGATGAGGAGGGGCTCGCGACGGGGACCATGCCCAGCTTCTTCATGTGAGTGGCCGCCTTTTTTGAGGTTAAGCAGAGGGTTTTGGCGAGCTCTTTCCCCAAAATGTAGGATTGCTTGAAATTCTCGATAGCATTCAAGTTGATCCGTCGTGATTTAACACCGTTTCTGAGTTCAACGGTCGAATTCAGCAGCCCGTAACGAATGAGGGCGTAAGCAACGTCCTTTGTGATGTTTAAATCTTTTGCGGCTTGTGAAACGCTTAGCGATTGAGAATTAGCCATCTGCTTCATGTGCGCGCTGAGCCAAGCGTGCCATTCATCATTTCCAAGCCTCCACTCACCAATCACACCGACATCCGATTTACCTGTAATTGACACGGATAAGGCGCCTTCCTGGATTGCCTGAAAAAGATGAGCTACGCCTTCTTCTGACATGAAGGGATGCTGGAGTACGTTTCGCAACAAGAGGGTGCTCGCACTTGATCGTTGGCGTTTGAGGCATGCGTTGGACGTGTCGAAGGAACTCACATCAATCCACCAAGATTGTCCGGCAGCGGGTCGACCACCCAGACAGGTAAAAAAGCCGTCTTTGCACAGTACCTTGATGGTATTGATGGGGAGCTTCAGTTGATTGGCAGCCTTCGCAACATTCAACAGTGGAGGCAGGGTAGCCGCGAGGTGCTCAGCTTGTTTCAGATCGGCGACAATCGTCCTGTTGCCGCATGCAGAGATTCCTCTATATCCGTGAAGTTCGCCTTCGGCGATCAGCCTTTTTAGCAATGGAGCGTTAATGTTGATGGCCGTGGATATGGCCTTCAGGGAGGTCAGTTTCCTAGGCTCACTAGGTAAATAGGAGTCGTGATGCTGCAGGTTGCCGGGTGTGCAATCTGAATGAGGCGAATGCTTTTCAAGCTCAGAACGAACAAAATCAAACGCGGGGCTCGCGAGTCTTTCATAGATGTTCATTCTCAATCGGTCTGCATATCTTGCCGCTGAGTTCCTCTTGGAGGTTGCGACACGGGCATTCAGTTTTTGAAGTGAGCAATGAAAGGAAGCTGGCCAGTCCGACAAGAGTCGGCCGGCCATCGAGGTCATTCGATACACGTTCTCTATCTGATGCAGGTTGTTACTTTTCTTTGCATAGGCATTTTCCGCGCTGCATCCTAGATCCGCCAAACACATTGCAATGCAATGAAAGTCCAGGGTATCTAATTGGTCGACAGAGGAGCAGCCGTCAGAGCGGATGCCCATCAGTCTCTTTTCAAATTCACAACATAACCACACCGCCTCTTGAGAGGCGAAGTGGTGCGTTGTTGTACAGTTGAGGATTGAGGCACCACAACGCAGGCATTTTTGGCATTCGATGGTTTTAAGGTTGAAAGGACTTGCGCAGTGGTGGCATCGATCCCTAAGCAAAATGTTATGTGAAGCGCATACAGTGTTCAGTGTCAGATCCCAGGGCTCCTTGATTTGTTGATGCTCCGAAAAGCAGAAGGTGCAAATTTTTGGCTTTAGACAAGACCACGTTTTGTTAGTGGTTTGAGATGTCAGGTGCTCATAGGCTGATCTCCACGTTGTTGGGAGCAGTGAGTCCGGAAAAATGTTCGGCTGTGTAGAATCCCTAAGGTGCGCCACGAGATCTGTTAACTTTAAAAAGTTGGCAGCAGCTACTCGTTGCAGGAAATTTGTCAGGCTTTCGCCAGGAACAACACTCAGGTCAACTGTTAGGCCGAACATCGGTATGCTCTCCTCTAATAAGAAGAATGGCTCCACGATTCGCGGTTACTCAAAAAGCTCTCTACGCCGGACAGAATAAAGCGGCACCATTTTCGTTGCGTCCCAGCAGGGATCGCGCCAATAATATGAGAAATGCTGTTGTATACAGTGGCGGCTGTCTCGTTGTATGACCTAAAACTTCGAGTAGAGGCTAGTAACCTGTGAAAGCCGTTTGGCCAGTCCAATAGTGCGCTAGTGGCCTTTTTACAGCGCCGATGACAAAGTTTTAGGCTCACGACTTTACGGTTTAAGTCCAGGTGCGTTGTACCCGGGTCTTCTGACAGGGCAGCTAGAAACGCTAGCAACTCCAACACATCCAGCAACTCCATCGAGAGAACTTCATCCGGATAAAAACGGCTGCCATCAGCAATAGGTTGCCTGGTAAATTTGGCCGCAATGATGCTGCCTATCTCTTGTAGCGGTTCAGAACAGTCAGTTGAGGACATTTTTGAGTAACGTGCGCCACAGGAGCAAACATCGTAAGCGGGACGTGTTGCTGTTAGCGGATTTTCACATGCTGCGCAACTGTCGATCAGCATACATTTATGCATCTCACAAACGGAAAACGGGGCCAACGACCAGTATGACTTTCCGTATCCTAGCTCCTCCACGCAATGAGGGCACACGCGGTACGAACTGAGCGCGAGGTGCTTGATCGGTAGCAGATGCCCCTGCAGCCTAATCGTCGATTTGCTCATTAGGGTTGGAATGGTTGGAGATAGTGCTCTCAGGTCCTGGCCTAGCGCTACGCCTAACTGCAGGTGTCGCTGAATCGACATCACCCCATTCTCCGGAAGCATGAGTGCACGCTGCAGAATGGAAATGCCTGAAAGGTGATTCAACGTAGATACTCGGAAGAGTATGCTTTCAAGGCTTTCCCAAGGAAAAAGCTTGGTTTTGATCAATAAATTGATGGTGGGTGGTGCAGGCACCTCATTTGCGGCGTGCATACTATGCATCGCAGCAAGCTTTCGGGCCTCATTTTTTTCTCTCAGTATGACTAATTGTTGGTCGACGTGTTCAGCTCTTTTATAAAGCATGGTGGCGCTCCTCGTTATTGTTGATCGTTGTCAACTTTATAGAAAGGTTCGTGGCGCCCGATAAGGGAGCGGAAGTTAAACTGAGAGGAGAAAGGATTGCGGTTGTCCTTTGCGTCACTCCAAACTTCGTCGACAAATGCTTGGAAAAGCACCTCTAGGGTAATGCCCTCCAGTTTGTTTTTCATAACAAGAAATGCTGCGCGATCAAGTATCTTTATCAGATAGTCTATAAGACCGTAAGAGGCGTAGTAGAATCTCTGCAGCATTCCGCTGGTGGTGAGGCTGACGGACTTAACTTTGATAATGGTCTCCAGTGTTTTGAGTAGCGAGGAGAAGTTTTTCGAGGATGAGTTGCTGATTTTGAATCTGTCAAAATCAATAGTGGCGGAAAAACGTCTACGCAATTGTTGGTCGTTATTCAAGATTTCTTGAGTTTCTCGCATGCCAATAAGGATCACAGCAGCACCGGTGTGGTTCATTAAATACTTGATCCATTTGCTTGTTTCTTCAGTGTTTCGGCGATACTCAACGATGTGCTGAACTTCGTCGAAAATTATTAGCTCAGTTCCGAGCGCCTTGATTAAGCCCACAATTCGAAGTAATTTGAACTCCGCCGAGTGGCCATGCTTCCTCGCAAAAGGATCTTGTAGAGTCTCCAGAAATGCTTCCCCCATCGATTTTGTGGTCGGCTTTGAGGGTATGTCCATGTAAATGGTCTTAAACTCATGGCCGTCAGCGATTTCAATACGACGATCTTTTATGATCTTTTTGATCATGGTGCTTTTGCCAGCGCCGCTGGGGCCGCAAACGACAAGTCCTTTAGCCTTTCCAGAGGCTCTTGTATCATCGATAACTTCATATACTCGGGCCGAAGTTCGCTCGATCTGAGGGGTGGTAATGAAATGGTTGCTTAACCTGGGTGTCTTTTCGGTGGATGGCGTCAGGTTCATGTCACACCTCCATTGGTGAAAATGATTGAACGGGGAACATCGACGGCGTTTCGTCGCTATCATTTTCCACAATAGGAAATTCATACAAGTTCGGTGATGGTGCTGCTGTGGGTTGGCTACTAGAGTTTTTATTCAAAGCAGCCTCTGTTTTAGCGGCCTCACGTCGAGTACGCAGTTTGTTGGAGCGACGCTCCTCTTCTATATCTTTACGGAGTTGATGATATGCGCGCTGAATGGCCTCTCGATCTATGCTGTTTGTATTTTCGGATTTGGCTATTTTTGTCGCAACTTTGTATAAGTCTCGGCTCATGCCTACGAGTCGTTTGTCCTTGGCTGGAACTTCAAAAAAAACGTTGCGGAAAGGGTCGTGCACCCAAATGTGACCGAGTTCGTCTCGGTATCTAATCTGTACCTTTTTTTCTTCCCCCAATCTAATTCGTAAGCTGGCGAGCTCATCCGAGTGATAAAAGTTGTTGGACAGTTGGATGCCGTAAGCTTGTATAGTCGAAAGTTTCCTGTGCGATAACGCGGTCTCCAAGGCGTCAAGATCTGCCGGCATCTGTATGACACGAGATGGCTCCATGGCTTTCCAGACTGCCATGGGTGTTTTCGAATCAAGTCCTTTGTGTGGCGTTTGGTGATAAATGTCGACTATCCATTTAATAAGGGCTGACTCGAGAGCCTGCAACGTTAGGCAAGCGTGCTTTTCAGGAGTGTAATCCCCGCGTTCTTTGACATTCGAAAAGGTAGTGCCTGGAAGCGTATGAATGAGCCCCATGTTTAGAGTTCTAAAAAAACGCTCGACAGCACCCTTCATTTGAGGGCCCCTAGAGCGTGGGAACATTATTTCGATACCCATTTCCGTAAATGCGATGACCAGATTGTCAGCGTGAAATTCGGCCGCATTATCAGGAACAATACGCAAGGGGAGGCCGCGAGCTGGCCATTCATTTATAACTTTAGGAAATTTCGCAAGCCAAGATGCTTTCGGACTAATTGCTCTTTCTATTACTTGCAGAACACTTTCTGTATTGGGTGCTGCAAAGTGAAGCCAGAACGCCATGATCATCCTGCTATAGCGGTCCAATACGACAGTGAGGAAAGGGCGCCCAATCATACGACCTGTGACTGGATCCACTGCCATGACATCGAGTGCTGTATGGTCAATTTCCCAACGATCAAGAATATTGCTGACGGTAAGTTGTCCAACCGCTTTCGAGAATTTTTTATCTGCCGCATGCCGTCCATTTTTTTTGACTTCGACCTGGTAAGGGTCGAGTTTCTCGATATAGCGTCGAACAGTAGAATCTGAAATATATTTCAGTTGTGCAGAAGGCAATTTATCGTTGTTGTATTCACGAGTGCGACGAATGAACTCTTCGTAGACTTGCGTAATTGGCACCGATTCGGGTTTGAAATAAATCGTATTTAGAACATCTAGGAGCAAGTCCTCTAGCTCAGGAGTAAATACTGTTGCTCGACCTTTTTTTGCGTGCAGAGGTACTAAAGCAACAATGCTGTTGCCTTTCGCTTTGTAATACCAGCGTCTAAACGTAACCGCTGAGGGGGCTCCCTTCGGGTCTTCAAGCTTCTTGGCAAGCTCCGGAAGCTGTTTATTTAGTTCTTTTCTGCTAGGTAGCTCACCTTCAAAACTTGCAGCATCTAGATAGCGTTTACGTCGCACCGCTTCTGCCGAGTGATGTTTCGGAAAGCACGTCAAATCTGGAGCGACATTACGAACGTATGGGATTTCGCCTAGGTGAGGCTGATTTTTATCTATAATTATCTTTCGTTCATCAAAGAGATAGTAAAATTCTCTCTCAGAGAAGGTAATAGGTTCTCCGTATTCGTCCTTGAAGATGAGTTTGTGGTTTATGCTTTTCCCCATGAAGCGCATAGCACGATCTTCATGGATTATCACAAGGGAAGGTTTAAGCGAAAAGGTTTTCATGGCGATGACCTCCGGTCAGGAAAATTGGAGTCCAGGCGGCAATAGGATTTCTCAGATCTATACCTATGTAACCCAGGCCTAATAATCGCCATGCTTCTTGCGCACCCAACATCTCTATCAAGTCAGCCAGTGTCTGAGGAGGGGCGCTGTTAAACTTAGAACTCAAGCTTTCACTGTACGCTTCTGATACATCCTCTCCGCGCCGGTGGTACATCAGCGTTAAAAGGTTGCCTGCCATCGGCGTCGCGAGAATTAATTTCTCTGTCGCGATATGAAATGTGCGCTCCGTACTTGCGAAGTGAGCTTGTATCGCCTTGGTTTTCAGCGTCACCTTATGGTTGAGAAGACGCATCGATGGTTTAACTTCAAACCACCCTGTCGTCCCATCGACAAAGTTGACACATACATCTGGTATGTATTTGGTTTCCATGCCATCCATGGGAAATACTTCAAATGATGGCTGGACTTCATATGTCAGGACTTCAGGGGAAAGCTCTAGAAACCGAAGGAAGCTAGCTTCCAACTGGGATTCCCAGGCAATAGGAAGTCCATTTTTACGTGACGGGTGATATCCCCTGAAATGGTTGGACCTTCGCGTTACGACTTTTCGTACAGGCATCTGCAACTCCCTCACGAGCGAGCGTCTACACAACGCTCGACCAGTGCATTGGACTTGAGGCTTTCGACAGGCAACACTTTCCCGTCGAGTGACCTCGCTGAAATCGAAGTTATGGGAGGGGGTTGACAGGCGACGAAAAAATGGAAGAAACTACGAGCACCACACTTGTAGTTGCTTCACTTGTTTCGTCGCGGTCTTAACCCCTCAAGGTTGGCCGCGTTTTACATTCTGGTACCTCCTCTTTAAAGCCAGGTAGTGAGTCTAAAACTCATTTCTGGTTTTTTTCGTTTTAATGACGAACGGTTTGCAACCTCCGGCAAAGCCAGAGTCTTTTGCCAAGCCATGCTTCACACGTAGTTGTAACGTTTTGCACCTTTCAGTGATTCGATAACGTGTAAGTGTAAGGCTCTGTGCGTTCCCTTCCTGCGTATAACACGTAAGTTTAACTCGCGGCGCCTGCCTTTCGGCTGATAACACGTAAGTGTATTTCGGCGCCTGACTACGAGGCCGGTAACGCGTAAGTGTATTTCGGAGGTAACGCGTAACTATACGCGTCTGCGCTCCGAAGTAGGTCGGCGCGCCGATAAGGCCGGATCTTAATTCAATAAAATTCGCGATGACAATAATTATTTTGAGGGGGTTAGATTTATTTTTTTTACAGAAGGAATTTTATAAGTAAGTGTTGGGCAGATTTTCTTAAGTATTGATCGATATGCGAATGCGCAGTATGCAGTATGCAGTGCACATAAATGTTCGTTACTTATCCAAAAGCAGCCGTTTAGTTCAGATGGAGAATTTTTGTAGGTCTTCAGCAATGCTGAAACCCCTTTCCAGCAAGCCGCAGGAGCATGCTTTCGCCAGTTTTTTCGCATTTCAGTCGGTGAATTTCTTCTGGAAAAACAATTGGTTAATGAGCCAGTCTGGATCATTTATTTGCCATTTTTGTCATTTTTTTTGAAAGCCTACACCCTGTGTGGCGGACGCAAACCATTGCTTCAAGTTAATAGGAAGCATTACTATTCACGCCCCGTCTCCACAGCACACCGCAATGACCCTCAAGCTGCCCCGCAGACACGGCTTTTTCGAGCATTACGAAGAGTTGGTTGGCACCTGGACCCGTCGCCTGAGGAATCGTCAGCAGGCCGAGGACCTGGCCCACGATACCTTCGTGCGGGTGCTTGAGTCCGATTCGGCGGTGGTGCAGCAGCCCCGGGCGTATTTGCACCAGACCGCGCGCAACATTGCCGTGGATGGTTATCGGCGTGAGGACCGGCGGGGCGCCATGGAGTCAGAGGCGATCGATCTCAGTGAGTCGCCGACCGGCGACCCGGAGCATTTCATGCACGCGATCCAGCTGGCTGATTCCATCGAACGGGCGCTCACCGAGCTGCCGGTCAACTGCCGCAAGGTGTTTGTCTGGCAGAAAATCGAGGGCCTGACCCAGGCCGAAATCGCCGAACGCCTGGGGCTGTCCAAGAACATGGTGGAAAAGTATATGATCCGCACGCTTCGGCACCTGCGCGATCGCCTGGACGGGTTGCAGTCATGACCGGCCGCGCCTTCTCCTCCCCAGCCAAACAGGAACTTCCATGATGGATACTCGTGATTGTGCGTGCGGGCAAACAGCGGTTCGCGATGACGCGGCGCAGTGGTTTGTGCGTTTGCAGGAGCCTGTTGCCGATGTCGAAGTGCGGCGTCAGTTTCAACTCTGGCTGGAGCAGCACCCCCAGCACCGCAACGAATTCGAAGTGCTCCAGGGCTTGTGGAGCGCCGCCGACCTGCTACCGGCGGCGCGTTTGCGTGCTTTGTGTGAAACCCCGCCAACCCTGAAAAAACGTCGTCCCGTGCTGCGTTACGCGGTGGCTGCCAGCGTGTTGGCGGTAGCGCTCGGCCTGGGTTTGTTCAGCGGCCTGAATCATCCGGCGCCTTATACCGCCGAGTTTTCAACGGCCCTGAATGAGCGACGCCAGGTGGCGTTGCCCGATGGCTCGGTGGTCGATCTGGACAGCCGCAGCCGGATTCAGGTGCGCTTTGAAAAGGATCGCCGCAACGTCGAGCTGACCGAAGGCGAAGCGATGTTCAGCGTCGAGCATGACACTGGCCGGCCTTTCGTGGTCGCGGCGGGCAGCGGCAAGGTCACGGTCACCGGCACCCGATTCGACGTACGTCATGGCGCCAGCGAAACCCGGGTGGTGGTGGAGCAGGGCAGCGTCAAGGTTCAAGGTCGCGACGCCGCCGATAACGATTTCATCAATCTGACGGCAGGCCTTGGCACCCACGTCGATGCCCAGGGCAAAGTTGTCGCCGCCTATGCCGTCAACCCGGCGGAAATGACCGCCTGGCGCAACGGCAAACTGGTGTTCAACAATGCCAGCCTGGCCGATGTCGCCGAGCAGGTCTCGCGCTATCGCGAGAAGCCACTCAAGGTCGCCAGTGCAGCGGTGGGCGATCTGCGCCTGACCAGCGTGTTCAAATCCGACAACACCGACGCGCTGCTCAAGGCCTTGCCGAGCATCCTCCCCGTGGCCGTGCGCACCCTTGGCGATGGCAGCCAGGAAATAATTTCAAAATAAAATTCAGGTTTTTTTCGAGTTCATCGTCTTCCTGTTCAACTGCAACTGGTTTGCATTAACAAGCGCACACTCTTGCGATCCACAGGATTACGTTCGACGTGAAAAACTCCACCGCTAAAAACAACAAACTCCCCTGGTTACCGCTGGCCCTCGCGCTGGCGGTCAACGTTGCGCTGCCCCAGGCCTTTGCCGCCGATGCCATCCGCATCCCGGCGCAACCCTTGGGACAGGCCCTGAGTCAGTTGGGCCAGCAAACCTCGCTTCAGGTGTTCTTCAGCCCTGAACTGGTCGCCGGCAAGCAGGCTCCGGCGGTGGATGGCAACCTTTCCCCGGAAGACGCGCTGCGCCAGTTGCTGCAAGGCAGCGGCCTGCAATACCAGATCGATGAAGGTTCGGTGACGCTGATGCCGGCACCAGCATCGGCGGCCAGCGGTCCACTGGAACTGGGCGTGACTGACATCAAGGTCGTCGGTAACTGGCTCGGCGACGCCGATGCCGCCGTGGTGCAGAACCACCCCGGGGCACGAACCGTGATCCGCCGCGAAGCCATGGTCGAGCAGGGCGCGATGAACGTCGGCGACGTACTCAAACGTGTCCCGGGCGTGCAGGTGCAGGACGCCAACGGTACCGGTGGCAGCGACATTTCCCTCAACGTCGGCGTGCGCGGCCTGACTTCGCGCCTGTCGCCTCGCTCCACCGTGCTGATCGACGGCATCCCGGCGGCGTTCGCTCCTTACGGTCAGCCGCAACTGTCCATGGCGCCGATTTCCTCCGGCAACCTCGACAGCATCGACGTGGTGCGCGGTGCCGGTTCCGTACGCTACGGACCACAAAACGTGGGCGGCGTGATCAACTTCGTGACCCGCGCGATCCCGGAACAGGCCTCCGCGGAAATCGGCACCACCCTGGAAACCTCGCAACACGGTGGCTGGAAGCACATCGACACCGCGTTCATGGGCGGCACCGCCGACAACGGCATGGGCGTGGCGCTGTTGTATTCCGGCGTGAACGGCAACGGTTACCGTGAAAGCAACAACGGCAACGACATCGACGACGTGATCCTCAAGACCCATTGGGCGCCGACCGATGTCGACGATTTCAGCCTCAACTTTCACTACTACGATGCCAAGGCCGACATGCCCGGCGGCCTGACCCAGGCGCAGTACGACGCCGATCCGTTCCAGTCCGTGCGCGACCACGACAACTTCAGCGGTCGCCGCAAGGATGTGTCATTCAAGTGGGTGCGGCAGATCGACGATCGCACCCAGGCCGAAGTGCTGACCTACTACACCGACAGCTTTCGTGGCAGCACCATTGCCTCGCGGGACCTGAGCACACTCAATTCCTATCCGCGCAGCTACTACACCTACGGTATCGAACCACGGGTGTCTCACGTCTTCGATGTGGGCCCGACCACCCAGGAAGTCAGCGTCGGTTATCGCTACCTGAAAGAGGCCATGCACGAAGAGGCCAGCCGTGTGGCGCTGGTCAACAATGAGCCGGTCGTGCGTCCGGGGGCGGACGGCCATGTCTATCAGGACCGTACCGGTGGAACCGAGGCCAATTCGGTCTACGTCGACAACAAGATTGACGTTGGCAACTGGACTGTCACGCCAGGCATTCGCTTCGAGCACATCAGCACCGACTGGCACGACCGCCCGGTGCTCGATAACGCCGGTAAACGGGTGCCGGAGAAAAAACGCAGCATCGAGAGCAACGAGCCGCTGCCGGCCCTGAGCGTGATGTATCACATGTCCGATGCCTGGAAGCTGTTCGCCAACTACGAAACCTCGTTCGGCGCGCTGCAGTATTTCCAGCTGGGGCAGGGCGGTATCGGTAATGAGCCCGCCAACGGCCTGGAGCCGGAAAAGGCCAAGACCTACGAAATCGGTACGCGCTACAACGATGACGTGTGGGGCGGTGAAGTGACGCTGTTCTACATCGACTTCGACGACGAACTGCAATACATCAGCAATGACGTGGGCTGGACCAACCTCGGCGCGACCAAGCACCAGGGTATCGAAGCCTCGGTGCACTACGACATGGCTGCGCTGAACCCGATGCTGGACGGCCTGACCGCCAACGCCGGTTTCACCTACACCCGCGCCACCTACGAAGGTGAGATCCCGGGCTTCAAGGGCCGTGACCTACCGTTCTACTCCCGCCAGGTGGCCACCGCCGGCCTGCGTTACGACGTCAACCGCTGGACTTACAACCTCGATGCGTTCGCCCAGTCCAAGCAGCGTTCGCCGGGCACCGGCGTGAACGCCGATGGCAGCTTCAACGGCGACTACATCACTGAAGGCACCGCTGATGGCCAGTTCGGTGATATCCCGGGTTACGTGCTCTGGAACGCACGTGCCGGCTATGACTTCGGTCCGCAGGTGTCGAACCTGAAACTGGGGGCGGGGGTGAAGAACATCTTCGACAAGCAGTATTTCACCCGTTCCAGCGACAACAACTCGGGCATGTACGTCGGTGCGCCGCGCACGTTCTTTGTGCAGGCCAGTGTCGGGTTCTGATAGACCGAGGTGAATTCATCGCGAGCAAGCTCGCTCCCACAGGTTCCGTGTGATCCCTGTGGGAGCGAGCTTGCTCGCGATGCTTTTCAGACCTTCAACACTCTCCCGCCAATGGCAACCGCCACCAGCAACACCGCCATCAGGGCAAAGGCGAAACTCAAGCTGCTGCCATGGGCGACGAAGCCGATGACGGCGGGGCCTGCCAGGATGCCCGCATAACCCAGGGTGGTAATGGCCGGCACGGCGATGCTTTCGGGCATGACCGTCTGCTTGCCGACTGCGGTGTACAGCACCGGCACAATGTTCGAGCAACCGGCACCCAGCAACGCATAACCCACCAGCGCCGCTTCCCAGCTCGGTGCGAACGTCGCCAGAAACAAACCTGCGGCGGCGGTCAGCCCGCCGGACACAATCACCCGCGTCGCGCCCAACCGCCGTACGATTTTGTCACCGGTCAAACGCCCGGCCGTCATGGTCAAGGCAAACGCCGCATAACCGAGCCCCGCATACGCTGTGTCGATGCCACGTTCCTGTGTCAGGAACACCGCGCTCCAGTCCAGCGCCGCGCCTTCGGCGAGGAACACGATGAAGCACATGCCGCCAATGAACAGGACGATGCCATGGGGCACGGCAAACGCCGGCCCCGAACTCTCGCTGCCGTAGGGCAACAGATGCGGCACGGCCTTGGCCAGCGCGATCAGCAGCAACACGATCACCACCAGCGTGGCCCCCAGAGGGGAGATCCCCAGGCCAAGCAATCCGCTGACGCCTGCCGCGCCGACAATCCCGCCCAGGCTGAACAGGCCATGGAACCCCGACATCATGTTTTTGCCGCTGGCGCGCTCGACGATCACCGCTTGCAGGTTGACCGTCGAATCCACGGTGCCCAGCCCCGCGCCGAACATGAACAATGCGGCGATCAGCGCCGGAATCGACGACACCGTCGCCAGCAGCGGCAGGGCGGCACAGATCAGCAGGGTCCCGCCGGCCGTCACCCGCCGGCAGCCGAAACGTGTGGACAGGATCCCGGCCAGCGGCATCGCCAGGATCGAACCTACCCCCAGGCACAGCAGCAACAATCCCAGGGTGCCTTCATCCAGTCCGGCCCGGGCCTTGGCATAGGGCACCAGCGGTGCCCACGCGGCGATGCCGACCCCGGCGATGAAAAAGGCGATGCGCGTGGACATCTGTTCCAGGCGCCCGGGTACGAAGGTGGTTTGGCTGTTGAGGCTGGTCATGACAATCCTTGGCAAAAAGCGTCGCGTCCTCAACGGACAGTGATCGGCCTGTGAGGGTTCGATCAGTGCCCGGAAAGTTTTACGGTCAAACAGGGCGATATGGTTGCACAGCGCTGGTGTTTTTCGCGATATGTTGAGCCATTCCAATGACACACGGAGGGCGCCATGGCGCAGAGGTACGATGCACGGGGCAACATTTACATCGTGGTAACGCCCGAAGAGCTGCGCCGTCAGGGCATCGACCTGCCCGACCAGGCCAGCCAGGCAGCGCAAACCCTTGAAGCCTGGGCGCCAGCCGCGATCGAGGCTTGCTGCAGCTGGGCTCCAGGCACTCAACCGTCCGGCAGCAAGGATCATCGCAGCGACGGTTTGCTGGTCGGACCGTTTCAGTCGTCGCCTCCCTTTGATCTGTTGATCGTCAACACCGACGGTACCCTGGCCGAGCGCAGTGGCAACGGGCTGACGATTTTTTCCCAGGCCCTCAGTGATCAAGGGCTGTTGCCGCAGAACGAAGCCTGTCTGCTCAGGGTTCACCACGACAAGGCTGATTCGCCTTCGCCGGGGCAGACTTCAGTGAAAGCCGCAGAGGTCGAGGGCGTGAAGGGTTTTTGGCTCGATCTGGGCCAGCCGGGATTCGGGCCGTCGGCGGTCAGTGCTCACGGGGTTGAAGCGGCGATGTTCAATGGTCGCGAACTCAGCCACGTTGAACAATTGTCGGCACTCAATAGTGCATGGTCGCACAGCCAGTTCGCGCGGGTCGGCAATCCCCATTGCGTGACGCTGGTGGAAAGTGCCGAGGACCTGCCGAGCAACGAGCAGATGCGCGAGCCGGCACTGGGTGAAGGGCTGACGCGAATCGCCTACGCCATGCCGGTCGGCGCAGGCAAGCCTTGTCCGGCGGGAGTCAACCTGCAATGGGCAATGCGCGTGTCCGAAGGACACATCGCCGCGCGGGTATTCGAGCGGGGCGAGGGGCCGACGGCGTCGTCGGGGACCAGCGCCAGCGCGGTGGCCTGTGCGGCCTGGCGGGCAGGTTGGGTCAGCGCCGGGGAGGTGAAGGTGACGATGCCGGGTGGCACGGCGCCGATCTTGCTGGAAGAGGAACGGGGAGAGTTGAGTCGGGTCAGTCTGTTTGGTACGGCTCGGTTAATTGATTGACTTCAAAATAGCTTTCGCGAGCAAGCTCGCTCCCACAGTGTTTTATGTCGTTCACAAAACCTGTAGGAGCGAGCCTGCTCGCGATGAGGCCAGTCCAGTCAGCGCAAGTTTCAGCCCAGCCCACTGAACTCCACCACCGGCATCGTCCGCTTCATCAAGACCTTGCCATCGCGCACCGAGTACAGCGGCAACCCCTGGCTGCGGATCATTTCGTAATCACTCTCCGCCGACAGAATCAGCAGGTTCGCCGGCCGCCCGCGCTCCAGGCCATAGCGATCGCCGAGGTTCATGGCTCGGGCGCTATTGTCCGTCACCAGGTCCAGCGCACTTTGCAGGTTGCGATAACCGAGCATGTGGCAGATGTGCAGGCCGGCTTCGAGCACCCGCAGAATGTTGCCGTTGCCCAGCGGGTACCACGGATCGACGATGGAGTCCTGGCCGAAGCACACGTTCATGCCTGCTTCCAGCAACTCGTTGACCCGGGTCACGCCCCGGCGTTTCGGGAAACTGTCGAAGCGACCTTGCAGGTGGATGCTTTCGGTGGGGCAGGAGACAAAGCTGATCCCCGAATGCCCGAGCAAGCGAAACAGTTTGGCGCAGTAGGCGTTGTCGTAGGAGCCCATGGCCGTGGTGTGGCTGGCCGTGACCCGCGAACCCATGTCGCGGCTGCGGGCCTCTTCGGCGAGCACTTCGAGAAAGCGTGAATGCGGGTCGTCGGTTTCGTCGCAATGCACATCCACCAGGCAACCGCTGCGTTCGGCCAGGTCCATGAGAAACTTCACCGAGCTGACGCCCTGATCGCGGGTGTATTCGAAATGCGGAATGCCACCTACCACGTCGGCGCCCATGCGGATCGCTTCTTCCATCAATTCGCGGCCATTGCGGTAGGACTCGATGCCTTCCTGAGGGAATGCGACGATTTGCAGGTCGACCAGGTGCCGGCTTTCCTCGCGTACTTCGAGCATCGCCTTGAGCGCGGTCAGTTGCGGGTCGGTGACGTCGACGTGGGTGCGCACATGCTGGATGCCGTGGGCGGCGAGGGTCTGGATGGTTTTCTTTGCCCGGGCCTTGGTGTCTTCCTGGGTGATGGTCGCCTTGCGTTCGCCCCAGCACTCGATGCCTTCGAACAGCGTGCCGCTCATGTTCCAGCGCGGCTCGCCGGCGGTCAGGGTGGCGTCGAGGTGGATGTGCGGCTCGACAAAAGGCGGCACCACCAGGTTGCCGCCGGCATCCAGGTCGCCAGGGCCCAGGGTCGGGGCCTCGATCTGGCGGGCGATGCTGCTGATCAGGCCGTTTTCCAGGTTCAACTCATGCAGGCCTTCCTGGTTGCGCAGACGGGCATTGATGATGTGCATCGGGCAGATCCTTTTGGCGAATCGTTTAGGCAATACTCTTACGTTAGCTCGCCAGCGGCGATTCCCGCCAGTGACATTGATCACCACCGTTCAAATGTGGGAGCGGCGGTGCGGCGATCCGACTTGCTCGCGAAGACGGTGTGTCAGCTACATAGATGCTGGATGTACTGCCGCTTTCGCGAGCAAGCCCGCTCCCACAGGGGATTGGGTTTGTTCTGGAGGATTACTGCAGGGGCAAAAACCGCAGCAGCGCCGCGACTA
>RCUO01000453.1_pt1 | contig 20415 bp, 22 predicted proteins | sample 2166161 | NCBI WGS metagenome assembly RCUO01 (sample SAMN09932617, study PRJNA488358) | compost metagenome | feature: garden; material: soil; isolation source: compost soil in cyclohexanecarbonitrile-enriched culture | place: Germany: Experimental Botanical Garden Goettingen | collected 2016-01-27 | reverse complement strand
ACCAGCCACCAGCCACCAGCCTGAATAAGTGTACTTTGTACATCTAAAAATACTACTTCAGCCCAAAAATTAATTTTAACTGCACTTTGTGCAACTATTCCTCACGTTTTTTGGCTTAATCAGCAATTTCGCAGATTTTAGTTGCACAGAATGCAGTTATTCCCAAAAAATGCGCCAAAATGGCTACTTTAATTGTACGGAATACAGTTATTCGACGGGGCCTCTGCATTTAGTGACATTCGGCACTCACCGGCGACTATATTACCACAATTGGCCGGGCTGTAGACTCTTCACCTCGTAGTACCGCACCCGTTCTTTGGAACACACTGGCTTTAATAGGCCCTTATCGCTCAAAGAGATCAGCAGCTTCTGCGCCGTACGGAAATTAACCTTAAAATGGTTCACAACATCCTTCGGACGCACCGGCCTGCCAAGACGCCAGGCTAAACGCAGCACCTCTTTTTCTGCGGACAGCAGGTCGGCAGCACTGGCTGTTCTTGTCAAATATGGAGCTAGCGCCAGCTGCAGCAGCATTCTGCACACTTCAGGACGCTGCTGGATATCATCAAACGAAAAATGCAGCATCCGCCAGCCCATGCCGGTGAGAAAATTGTCCCGGTTCAGCGCGTAGCTGAATTTCTCCCGGTCCATGTCCTTAATATGTGTCTGAAACCCGTCGCATTCAATCCCAATCTGCGGGCCGCTCTCCGGCAAAAAGGCAAAATCCAGAAACTGTGATTTACGGTTCCAGTCGTACACCTCGTACTCGGGATGCAAATGCGCCAGCGATCCAAACAGCGGCCACCATACATTCTGCACGAACAGCTTCTCCGCAAAGTTATGCCCCCGTAAAAGCCTGCCTCTGCGCTCACCGCTCCGCTCAGCCGAATGACGGCCAATCCACAATCCATGTGCTTCTTCGAAATCCATAAATAGCCCCCTCCAAAAAAAATAAAAAAAGAACGCCCACAGCCCGGATGTAACCTAACGGGTAATGGACGTTCTTCGTCTAAAGCCAGTATAGCAATGCACTTCGTTTATTTCCAGCCTGACTAAGGCTGAAGGATAGAACTTTGCACAAAGGGGCGGGAGATTAACTCCCCCTATAATCTTCAGGTTCTACACATCGGATCTCTTGCGATAAGAGGTTCTGCACTCCAGAATCCGGCGGCTTCGAATGCCACCTCCGAGGCTTGCGATTCCGTTATCGCTATCCAGTAGATTGCAAGCTCAGGAACTCAAATGCTAGCCCCGGCTGCGCCCGTGCATCGTAATGGCTTCCTCAACCTTGATGCAGCGGTCCATGATTGCGGTCATGCCATGCTCAGCAGCAATATCTGCCGCTTCCCGGCTGATAATACCCTGCTGCAGCCACAGCACCTTGGCACCGATGTCAGCAGCCTCCTGTGCCACCTCAGCACAGTATTCACTGCGCCGGAACACGTTGACAATATCAACCGGCTCCGGAATTTCAGCCAGTGTGTGATAGCACTTCTCTCCGAGAATGTCGCCGTCTACCATAGGATTCACCGGTATGATCCGGTATCCCCGGCTCTGCATGGCATAAGCCACCATGTATGAGGTGCGGTCCGATTTGTCGGACAGGCCCACAACAGCAATATTACCTGCTGATGCGAGGATATCTCCAATCTGTTCACGGCTAGGGTTCTCAAAACTCATCGCAATGTTCCTCCTGTCAATGATTGTTGTCAAAATTCATTCATATTACTAAGAATGTCACAAGAGTATCACAACGAAACCGCAGCCTGCTGCGTTATAAGACACAGCAGGGGGAAGTATTCATCAGCAGAACACGCTTTGAACCGGTCATCTAAGGAGCCGGAGCCTCAGTAAGGGCAGTCTACACAGAGACCGTCAGAGGATAACTCAAGACGGTGCCGCCCGCACCGGCAGAGTGTTATTATATGTTCTCTACCCTATTTTACCCACTCTACATCAGCGCCAAGCTCACGCAGGTGATCAAAGTACTGCGGGTACGATTTGGCAACATGATGGGCGTCCTTAATCAGCAGCGGCTGGCGGGCGCGCAGCCCGACAACGGTCAGTGCCATAATAACCCGGTGGTCATAATGCGCATTGATCGTAACGCCGCCTTCAACCCCTTCCGGCATTCCATGTACGATAATCTCGTCACGCCGTTCCTCTACCTTGGCTCCTGCACGCGTCAGCTCAGCCAAATAATCTGTGATCCGGTCGCATTCCTTATAACGCAGATTCTCTACATTATAAAAGCGCGAAGTTCCTTCTGCGAAGACAGCTGCCGCCACCATTGCCAGTACAGCATCTGTAGCTGCATCACCGTCAAATTCCACAGCCTTGAGTACGCCGTTGCCCTGCACATGCACCGTACCGTTCTCATGGGTCAGCGGAACTTCCATCATCCGCAGCACATCCACAATAGCACGTTCCCCCTGCTTGCTTCTCTCAGCCAGACGGTGAATCTTCACATCTGACTTCGTTACAGCCGCTGCCGCAAGCACAGCCGCAGAACCCGGATAGTCACCCTGCACTGTATAGGACTTGGCAGCGTAAGCCTGGCGGCCCGGCACCTGGAATGACATATAATCATCTGCAGCGTGGACAACGATTCCTGCCTGCTCAAGCACCTCAAGAGTCTGGCCGACCACAACCTTGGATTTCAGGTCGTCCAGCACGATAATCTCACTGTCTTCCTCCAGCAGCGGTGTCAGGAACAGCAGTGCGCTTAGAAACTGTGAGCTTACAGCACCGGAGACCGTAATCCGTCCGCCGGCCGGCTTGCCGCCGCGGATCGTAATCGGCAGTCTTCCGTTATTATGCTCAACTTCCACACCCAGCTGCCCGAGCGCTGTAATCAGATCGTCATGCGGACGCTTACCGAGCGAATCGGGATAGGTATTCACAAAAGTCACTTCAGGGCTCAGCGCAGCCACAGCCATAAGGAACCGCAGCACCGCCCCCGCATTCCCGACATTCAGCTCCTTCACATCACGCGGATTCCGGCCGAAGCCCTGCACTACGATCTTCTCGTCATCCTCCGTCAGGACAGCGCCAAGATCGGCGATACATCTGCGGATGGCATCACTGTCTTCACTGTGGGCCGGATGATAGATTGTGCTCACACCTTCAGACAGCGCCGCAACCAGCAGATAGCGGGTCGTGTAATTTTTGGAGGACAACGCTCCAAATTCTCCTTGCAGGGTAGGTGTCGGCCTAACGATAACGTCCATTATTTATACGCTCCTTATATTATGTAATGTGTAAAGGCAGTGCACTGTTTGACATGCCTGTCCAAAGCTAGGTATCATAACATTATTCTGCAGTTGAAAGGGGTCTTACTTACTCATGAACGATATTCCACAAGTTACACCGGACGAACTGCGGCAGCGCCTTGCGGCAGGCGAAGACCTGCTTCTGATTGATGTCCGTGAGGAGGATGAGGTGGCAGCCGGTATGATTCCGGGCGCGCAGCACATTCCTATGGGACAGATTCCGCAGCGCAGCGGAGACTTACCGGCTGATTCCGGCATTATCTTCATTTGCCGGTCCGGCGCACGCAGCCAGCGTGTCTGCGAATATCTGCAGCAGTTCGGCATCCAATCGTCCAACCTGAGCGGCGGAATGATTGAATGGAACGAAACTGCGGAAAGCTAAGCAGCTTTCGCCAATACACTTAAAAGCTCAAACGCGGTAATGCATTAAAATATACTGCGACACTTCTGCCGCATTCAGCTCCGATGTATCGACCGTGCAATGCGCAAACCGGTAAGCCTCTCGCCGCTGCTTCATAATGGCGCGGACCTTATCCTGTGCGTTGCCGGCGAGCAGCGGACGGTTCAAATCCCCGCTTACACGCGCAATAATAGCCTCTTCAGTTGCTGTTAAAGCTACTACAAGCCCTTTATCCAGCATAATTTCCGGGTTCCCCGGTGCAAGTACAGCTCCGCCTCCGGTTGATATGATCCTGGCTTCTCCTTCAAGCACCTGCGCCAGTGCAGCAGACTCAGCCTTCCGGAAGTACGCCTCACCGTCTGCGGCAAAAATATCCGCGATGCTCCGTCCTTCATTCTCTACTATAATATGATCCAGATCAATGAGCTCATAGCCAAGCTCCTCTGCCAGCAGCGCGCCTACAGTTGATTTGCCTGTACCCATCATCCCGACCAGAATAATATTCCTGCGCCGCTCTGTTTCAGCAGCACTTTGCCCTGCAATTTCCCCCGACATAACTACCCTCCAACCGCGACATTTGTCATATCATAACACAAGCCCAAAAGGTTGCACAATCCACTTCCTGGCTGCCGGCTCTATCTCACATGATAAAAAAGCCCGAAGGCTTCCCGCAGCCGGGAAACCTTCGGACCGCCAGTCTTACAGATGTACTGTAAAACCTATTCGTTAATCCAGTTGTGGTGGAAGACGCCTTCTTTGTCCACACGCTGGAAGGTGTGGGCGCCGAAGTAGTCCCGCTGTGCCTGAAGCAGGTTCGCAGGCAGACGCTCTGTACGGTAGCTGTCGTAATAGGCAAGCGCGCTGGAGAAGCCTGGCACAGGCACTCCTTGGGCAACAGCTGCGGATACCACTTTACGCCATGCAGCCTGGTAAGAGCTCATGATGTCCTTGAAGAACGGATCAAGCAGCAGATTCTTCAGCTCCGGATTAGTCTCGTAGGCATCGGTGATGTTCTGCAGGAAGCGGGAACGGATAATGCAGCCGCCGCGCCAGATTTTAGCCAGGCTGCCGTACTTCAGATCCCAGTTATATTCGTCGGAAGCTACGCGAAGCTGTGCGAAGCCTTGTGCGTAGGATACGATTTTGCTGGCAAACAGTGCTTTGCGCACATTCTCGATGAACTCAGCCTTGTCACCCTGGAACGGCTCCACTTCCGGTCCGCTCAGAACTTTGCTGGCTTCTACACGCTCATCCTTCATAGCAGACAGGAAGCGGGAGAATACGGACTCAGTGATCATGGACAGCGGTACACCCAGGTCGAGCGAGCTCTGGCTTGTCCATTTACCGGTTCCCTTTTGGCCGGCGGAATCGAGGATCACGTCAACCATCGGTTTGCCGGTTTCTTCATCATACTGTGCAAAGATATCTGTAGTGATCTCGATCAGATAGCTGTCCAGCTCTCCGCTGTTCCACTCCTTGAAGATGCTGTGCAGTTCCTTGGCATCCAGGCCAAGAACATCCTTCAGGAGCTGGTAAGCTTCACAGATCAGCTGCATGTCGCCGTACTCGATACCGTTATGCACCATTTTAACATAGTGTCCGGCACCGTCAGGTCCAATATATGTACAGCAAGGCTCTCCGTCCACTTTGGCCGAGATTGCCGTAAGAATCGGTTCAACCAGCTTATAGGCGCTTTCCTGTCCGCCAGGCATGATGGAAGGTCCTTTAAGTGCGCCCTCTTCGCCGCCGGATACACCGGTGCCGATGAAGCGGAAGCCTTTGTCTTCAAGCTCTTTACTGCGGCGTACAGTATCAGGGAAGTATGCGTTACCTCCGTCGATGATGATATCGCCCTGGTCCAGATACGGCAGAAGCTGCTCAATAGTAGCGTCCGTTGCTTTACCGGCCTGTACCATGATCAGGATTTTGCGCGGCACTTCAAGGGATTGAACAAACTCTTCAACAGAGAAAGTACCTATCAAGTTTTTACCTTCAGCTTCGGCAATCAGGTCATTGGTCTTCTCCGGGGAACGGTTAAATACCGATACGGAAAAGCCTCTGCTCTCGATGTTAAGAGCCAAATTTTTACCCATTACTGCCAAGCCAATAACGCCGATTTGTTGTTTTGCCATCTGGTTCTCCACCCTTTGCACCCTATATTTTTGTGAAATCCATTTCTCGCAGTATAAGAATACCACCCTTTGTCAGATACAGCAAAGTTCCGCCTGCGAATTAGAGATCAATTTCATTGACAAAGCCACAGCCTATCAGGAAATTGCTCACAATGACTATTTTAACGTTTTTAGCAGCATAAGTGAACCCCTGTCCGCAAGTGATATCCAAGGCGGTATACAACTCTGCAGGCATCAGCCCGTTCAATACAAACAGCTCCCGCATGCAAAATCAGGACATCCCGTACAACGGGATGCCCTGAACAACTGTACAGCATTCACCATTCCAGCTGATCAAGCTCACGGGATAACAAGGCCAGCTTCGATCTGCATGCTGTGATAAGCGAATCATCCTTGCTGCGCAGCGCTTCGTTTAACCGGTCAAGCTCCTCATCTACTTCCACTCTGCGCTGCCGGATCCGTTCCTCGCCTTCCACCGAATAAAAAAGCTTGCTCAGCTCCTGGTCGGTAAGCAGCGGCCCTTTCTGGTACAGCACACGCTGCTGGTACCCGGAAATTTCCACCAGCCGGATCACTTCGCCGAACATAATGTTCTCAATAATAATCTGACGGTCGCGGAAGCGCTTGACGACCGCATGCCCGCGCATATCACCGATCAGCTTCTCCATCCATTCTGACAGGCGTGCGTCCCGGATCATATAATCGCCAACCAGCTTATATCCGCCCTTTATCTGCTGAAAACGCAGCTTAACCAGCTTACGGCCGGTACGTACCGAGATCAGGAATACATTTTCATTCTCACTCCAGTACAGGGAATAGCCTTCCTTGATCAGATCCTTGATCAGGTTCTGGATGTGCTGCCTGTCAAAGCGCAGCTCCAGGTTGCAGTACTCCACCTCGTCGTTTTTATTCACGGCACTCCCTCCTAACAGCTTTGTTAAAGCAGCTTGATCTGAACCTTAGAATAAAACGGACTGCCGGACCTCCACCTGATGTCAATCTCTTTTCGTTCGTCTTACTGATATTTTATACTTCATCTTATGTAGCGGTAACTTGGTTTATTGACTATTTTTACCCGCTTCCCGCCATTCCCAAACGCCAGCCGTGATAGACAGCTGTTTCAGCTGTTAAAATGCTTGAGCTTAGTACGGTGCACGATCAGCAGATGCAGTCCGGCAAGCAGTACCATTACAACGGCACTTGCCAGAAACGGCGCGCTGTGGCTGACCGAATCCCATAACCGCCCCGACAGCACCGGACCGGCAACCATGCCCGAGCCCTGAAGAGTCAGGAACAAGCCCCAGACCGTTCCGCGCTCTCCTTTTGGCACCTGCTTGGCAACGAACGCATTCCAGGCCGGCAGAATAAGCGCATAGCTGATGCCGACAAGTGCCACAGCCATGAATGCCAGAGGCAGCCGCCGCACCTGTGAAAAAAAGGCCAGCGAACCAGCTGCCAGCAGGAAGCCGATGTTCAGGAATACCGTCGTTCCGATCCGGTCAACCAGCTTGCCGGCCGGAATGAGCGTAAGCACCGTAATCCCGCCTCCGGCAATCAGCAGCAGACTGAACTGGTTGGGTGTGACATGCAGTTCGGAACGTGCAAATAAGGTGACTACAGGTGTCATCAGCCCGATGGCAAAGGCCTGCAGGAACAGCGCCGGGAACAGCAGCCTGCTGACCTTCAGCGAAGTTCTCACTTGCCGGAAGGTCCGCTTCAGGCTTTGCAACGGCTGAAATGGTCTGTGCTGGTCTGCCTGGGCATCACCATGCATGTCCTGTGCCGCACGCGGCGCATGGCCCGCAATCCGTGACGGGAGGAAGAGCGCTACAGCAGATACCGCCGCGGCGCAGCCCATTAGCACAAGGAATACCGTCCGGTAGCTCTGTCCGCCGTGGTCCATCATAAAATTGACGACGATGGGCCCGATGCCCGTACCGGCCAGCGAGGCCATTTCTACAGCGCCCATAGCCGCCCCGCTGCTGCCGCTTTCTGTAGAGCCGGCCAGCTCGGTAATTCCGGTCATGGTGCACGGCCAAAGAGGAGAGGTCCCGATGCCCAGGATCAGGCAGGCAACCGACAGTGTAGCTGCATCCTTGGCATAAATAATCATCCCGACGGCCAGTACAATCAATACCAGCGCCCCGGTCATTGTCCAGCGGTATCCGATCCGCTCCATCACCCAGCCGAACGGACTCCGGAAGAGATTATCGCCTAAATACTGCAGGGCAAAGGAGAAGCCTACCACAGTAACAGACAATCCGAGGATATTCTCCATGTACACCGGCAGCAGTGCAACCAGTAAGGAGCCTTTTACAAACTCGACCAGAAAGATGATAACCCACATCTCCACGATAAACGGTGAGGCCAGATTGATATGCATACGTCCTGCAGCTTTGCCAGTCATTTTATCACATCCTAGTATTATGGTGATTGATTTGTTATACTGATGCTTGCCGTAAAATAATAAATCTTGGCGAAAGGTTGTGACAGCATTAAATGAATCAACACGATACTCCCCTCTTCACCGCTCTTAAAAAGCATGCCGCCGGAAACCCTGTACAATTTCATATTCCCGGGCATAAGAAGGGGCTAGGAACCGATGCCGAATTCCGTGAGTTTATCGGCGATAACGCTCTATCCATAGATTTGATCAACATCGCACCGCTTGATGACCTTCATCAGCCTACCGGCGTAATTCTTGAAGCTCAGAAGCTGGCTGCGGAGGCTTTCGGTGCCGATTATACGTATTTTAGCGTACAAGGCACGAGCAATGCCATCATGACTATGATCCTCTCTGTCTGCTCGGAAGGAGACAAAATAATTGTGCCCCGCAACATTCACAAATCCGTGATGTCGGCCATTATTTTCTCTGGAGCCAAGCCTGTATTTATCTCACCTGTTCAGGATGAGAATCTTGGGATAGACCACGGTATTACTACCAGTTCGCTGGAAAAGGCATTAAAGCGCCATCCGGATGCCAAAGGCGTTCTGGTCATCAATCCGACGTATTTCGGTGTAGTGGCCGACCTTCGTTCGATTGTAGACCTTGCTCACAGCTATGGGGTTCCCGTACTGGTGGACGAGGCGCATGGAGTATTGATTCATTTTCATGAAGATCTGCCGGTGTCGGCCATGCAGGCCGGTGCGGATATGGCAGCAACCAGCGTACACAAGCTGGGCGGCTCCATGACGCAGAGCTCGGTGCTGAATCTCAATGCGAAGACCGGCCTGGTTAACCCGCAGCGGGTCCAGACGATCATCAGCATGCTTACAACAACATCTACTTCTTATATATTGCTGGCCTCTTTGGATACCTCCAGACGCAATCTGGCACTGAACGGCCATGATATGGCTGAGCGGACGATTGCCCTGTCCAATTACGCCCGTGAAGCTATTAACAGCATTGACGGCTTGTACAGCTTCGGGAAAGAAATTCTCGGCACAGAAGCTACCTTTAATCTCGATCCGACCAAGCTGAATATCCATGTCCGCCACCTGGGCATCACCGGCTATGAAACCGAGAACTGGCTGCGCCAGAAGTACAATATCGAAGTTGAGCTTAGTGACATGTATAATATTCTTTGCCTGATTACCCCGGGAGATACCCGTGAATCTGTGGACAAGCTGATATCCGCATTGCGGGTGCTGTCAGCTGTTCACTACAGCAAGGGTGAAATCTACGAGCTTAAGGTGCAGGTGCCGGAAATTCCGCAGCTCGCCCTGATTCCGCGGGATGCCTTCTACGCTGATACGCAGCTGGTTCCGTTCCGCGAATCTGCCGGATACATTATTGCTGAATTTATCTATGTCTATCCGCCGGGAATTCCAATTTTACTGCCTGGTGAAGTTATTACCCAAGACAACATCGACTATATCATCGACCACGTCGAAATCGGCCTCCCGGTCAAAGGACCGGAAGACCGCAGCATCAACTTCGTCAAAGTCATTGTAGAGGCTGACCCGATCTCCTGATCGGCAGCAGCCTCTGCAACCTAAACAAAACCCCGATACTGAACCAGTATCGGGGTTTTGTGCATGGAGCGCTGCTGCCTGTCCGGCAGGCACGCTCTCAGCTGCATTGAAATCTATTCTTGCTGGGCAAGCAGCTCGTTGTATGCTTCTTCAACAGCTTTCCATTCAGCTTCGTCTTCAATGTTGTAAAGAACCATTTCCTCGTTCTCTTCTTCCATACGCAGAATGATGCCGTCTGCTTCAGGGTTTTCGCGTTCCAGCAGCAGTGCGTACAATTTCTCGCCTACGTCGAACGTTTCCACCAGCACCATTTCTACATCTTCGCCCTGCTCGTTCGTCAAGGTCAGCACAAACTCCTCGTGCTCATGGTCGTGATCATGTCCGCAACCGCATGCTTCACCATGTTCATGGCCATGCTCATGTTTGTGATCGCTCATTGAAATACCTCACTTTAATTGAATTATCCTGCCTTACGTATCGTAACACGTATGCTGAGTTCAGGTCAATTTACAGAAGGCGTTTAATTCTTCGTTGTAGCTGTAACTACCTTTTCTGACACAAGAACGTAATCTGCATTTTTGGAAGCCTTGATATAGAAGCCCACGCTGTATTTGCCCGAATCCTTGAAATCATAGGTGAATTCCGGCGTTGAGAACCAGAAATCCTCATTCTTTGAGCCGCCAGCGTCCTCCAGTATATCCTTCACATTCCCGGATGGATCCGTAATCGCTACTTTTACAGCCGACACACTGTCCTTTAGACTGTCCACCTGGGCCAGAACCTTCATCTTCAGCTTTCCTGTATAAGTATTACCGAATACAGTATCCCCTTTAAACAGGACGATGTGAACATTCGGTTTCAGAATCGTCACTTTACCCGAACCGTCCCAGCTGACGACACCTCCTGCTTCCCTCGCCGGAATGTACGTTTTACCGTCAATCAGATAACCGCCATCAGCGATTTCCTTTCCGTTGCTCCATACTCTAATCTTTTGATTTACAGAATCCGCGAATAACATTGAGCCTCCCAACAGGGAAAACACAGCCACGCAGAGAGCAATTTTTTTCCATCTCATAACCGAGACCCTCCAAGTAATTCATGCTGTTAATGTATACTACATGTATGGCTACAAGTTGCGGAGGTCCAGGTAAAAATTTCATCATTCCGGTTAAAATAATACTATATTTAGAGTAAGGACATATTCGCTTCGGCAGGATACTATTTCCGGAAAACTATTGGAGGAATTCGGCAATGGCTGTACAGCTGCAAATGCTCGGCACAGGGGATGCCCATGCCAAACACTACTATAATAATAACGGGCTGCTGCTCAGTCCGGATTTTACGCTGCTGATTGACTGCGGCACAACGGCACCGGCTGCAATAAAGGCGGCAGGCCGCTCATTCTTAGAGGTGGATGCTGTTCTGATTACCCACCTTCATGATGATCATGCCGGCGGATTGCCAGAGTTAAGCCTGCAATTTACCCAGACTGGCAGCCGGATGGCCCTTTTGGCGGCTGAAGCTTTAGATGAACCGCTCCGCGAGAGCTTTCTGAAAAACCGTCCGGATGACTCCCGCTACCCCCGTTCCCTTGATGAAGCCTTCGACGTGAAGCTGCTGAAGCCGGACATAGCGCATGATCTTTCAGCTGAAATAACGATTAAGCTAATCCGCACGCCGCATATCCGCGGGAAAGACAGCTACTCTCTTTTGCTGAACAGCACTATTTTTTACAGTGCTGATATCATCTTTCAGCCTGAACTACTCCTGAAGCTCGTCCGCAAGCATGGGGTCCGCAGAATCTTCCACGAATGCCAGCTCACGGGCAAGGGTGTAATCCATACATCACTCCATCAGTTACTCTCCCTGCCGCCGGATATCCGGGAGATGATCAGCCTGATGCATTACAGCGACGAGAAGCCAATGTACGAAGGAAAAACGGCCGAGATGACCTTTCTCGAACAGCAGACAATTTATCCGTTGTAAATATCAAGGAGCTTTAGGATGCGCAGCGCCTTTTCCTCTGATTTTGGCCACAAGCCAGTACAGTATAGGTATCAGCTGCATACAGAGGGCGTACGAAGGCCAGTAGGCCGTCATGAAGTAGAGCAGCTCTGCTGTGTTATCGGCAAAATGGACAGAGTACCCCACAACGGCAGCTGAAACGGAGAAGGCCAGCGGCTTATAATCATGCAGCGACAGTATTCTGGCCAGACTGATTACCGCGGCATAGACCAGCAGGCTGATCTTCAGCATCAGTGCAGGAATATACAGGATCGTCAGAAACGGGTCAAGCGTCTCGATGAAATCGGCAATCCGCATGCTTCTGACATATTCCATTACCGGATAGGTCATTTTGCCGCCCAGCTCCGGACCAAAGGCCAAAAGGCTTGGAACCAGATAGGACAGTATGAGAATCATGGAAAAAACAGCCCCCCAGACCGCCACCCGCCTGATCTTGATCTGCTGCTTCAGGTGGGGGTAGATAAAGAGAACCACAAATGCATCTCCAAACCAGGGGGTTGCCTGCAGCGTTCCGGCTGCTGTACGGTTCAGATCAAAGTTGGTTACGAATGCCCTGAGCATCGGAGTCTGGAGCTCAATCCCCAGCAGCAGCGGTGTCAAAATAATTAACAGAAGCAGATTCACAAAAAAAATCACTTCAGCCATTCTGGCAATCGCCTGTATCCCGGCCCGGACCGTCAGCGCAACGGTTAATCCCAGCAGAATTGCAATCACCGTCTCCGGCGTAGTCGGCAAATGGTTGACCATCAAAAAATCCTCAACATTACGCATACTCATGGATGCCCGGTGGAGCATATATCCGGCAAGCAGCAGAATCAGCGGGATATGCACCCATTTGCCTACAATATATTTACCGAATACGGCAAAATACTCGCGTTCATTCATCCGGGCAACAGCTGCGCCGGCCAGCACAATCAGCAGTCCCAGCACGCCTCCGAGGATGACGGCAAGCACGGCATTATATGAAGCGGTTTTGATGATCGGCGAGATCAGAAAACCGGCATTCTCTGAATAGATATAGATTGTCAGCAGCATAACGAGCTGGGAGGCCGATATATGCTTCATGCAGCATTCTCCTTACCGGTTATTTTTGCAGAACCGCTTCAATGATCAGATTAGGGTTCAGCTGCTTTGGAAGCCAGGCTGCAGCCAGATTATAGGTCAATGACAGCAGCATGATCCCGTAAACGATGAGATGCGTGCGAAGTTTCCTTTTATTAGATCTCAAATAGGAATATTCAAACAGGAATATGAGCAGGAACAGTACAAATACTAGAGCCATAGTCACATCTCCCCGCAGGATTATATAGATTATTTTTTCTGTGTGCCCAGCAGCCGGATCACTGCTTTTGTCTCCACTTCAAGCCTAACCTGCTCCTTGTACATATGGCTCCAATCCTCCTTAACCGCCTTCCATTCTTCCGGATAATTCCAGGCGATATGGGAGCCGAGCTGAAAGGCGTCACTTCCCGCCTTAATTGAAGCGTCAAATGCCTGCATAATCCTCGACTCAACCTCACCGTCAAGTATTTTCTCCAGATGCCTCATAGTATCGGGGTCAGCCATTTCAATGGAGGAATTGGAGGAGTCCACAATGCTCTCAATTTCAAGCTTGAAGGTGTAAACAAACTTTTCGTCCTTCCGGCTCAGGCTGATTTTGGACTTCGCATTGATAATCAGCAGACTGATTAGCTCTCCGTCAGACGGTGAAGGAAACGTTATAATCGCATCCTTAATGTTGCCGCGCAGCCACATGGCCCCTCTCGTCTTGTAAATATCAATAGTATCAACCATCCGGTTATCCTGAAACAGCGCTGCACCAAGCACCCGGATCTGATTCCCCTGTGACTTGTCGGGATTAGGACTAAGGTAAGACAAAATCATGCCTCTGCCGTACTCCTGGGCAATCATGAAATGCTTTACACTGCCGGTGATGATCTTTTTGCGGGCAACCAGCTCACGGAATATTTCACTTGGAAATTTTTCAATCTGGGTAGGGAACATTGAAATAGCCTCTGCGGCTTCTTTTGCCACCAGAATATAGGTCTTCAGCGGGATCGCCGACTTGCGGTTGACGAAATCAAGCAGCGGCTGAATGCCTGTGCGGGCATACTGCTCACCGATCACAATAATTTTGACCTGTCCCCAAAAAATCTCGCGTGAAATGTTGGTCTGGATATTACGGTAAGCCTCTGAAATATTGCGTCCTTCCCCTTGGACTGTGGCATAGGGCATCGACGCCCCCGATGACTCTCCGCCTGCTCCCGAGGCAATCTGGTTAGGCTTGGCATAGCCCAGCGTCAGCAGAACCTTGTCGTCCTCCAGCTCATCCAGGAACATAGCCACCACCAGCAGCCGGTCATTAATCTCAACTCTTGACCAGCAGCCGGTAAGCACCAGGGACTGCAGAGTCAGGAGCAGTATCATTACGGCTATTCTTTTATACATAGGCAATCCGCTCAATCCCGGTCATCCCCATCATTGTGAAGTATGGTTTTTAACCGCCTTGTGGGCTCAATTCCATAAACAGAAGGTCTGTTCTTCATCAGCCTCCAGGGCACGCGAATTACAGTATCCTTAATATCCTTCCATTTAAGCGGTGCAATCGGGGCCAGGTAAGGCACACCAAAGGAAGAAAGCACGACCAGATGAAGCAGCACGAGGTAGATTCCGACCGACAGGCCCAGCAGCCCGAAGCTCCCCGACAGGATCATAATCGGAAAACGGATCAGCCGCAGTGTCAGCCCCAGACTGTAGCTGGGTACAATAAACGATGAAATACCAGTCAGCGAGACGATTATGACCATCGGTGAAGAGACAATGCCTGCACGGACTGCCGCCTCGCCGATCACCAGCGTACCCAGAATAGAGACAGCCTGCCCGATTGCCGACGGTATACGGATACTGGCTTCCCTCAGGCCTTCAAAGACAATCTCCATAATGAACGCTTCAAACAGAGCCGGGAATGGAACAGGCTCACGTGCAGCAGCAATACTAAAGAGCAGGCTGGCCGGAATCATCTCAGGGTGATAAGTGGTCAGTGCAATATAAAAGGAGGGTGCCAGCAGGGAAACGAACATAAAAAGCAATCTGATCCAGCGGATCCAGGTCGAGGCATAGGATCGCTGATAATAATCCTCCGGGGATTGAAAAAAGACAGGAAAGGTTACCGGCGCGATCAGCGCAATCGGAGTACCGTCGGTAAAGATTACGATCCGGCCTTCCAAAAGGGCAGCTGCCGCTGTATCCGGGCGTTCTGTATTCTGGATCTGCGGAAAGGGTGAGTACGGATGATCCTCAATGAACTCTTCGAGATAGCTGCTTTCCAGAACGCCGTCAATCTCAATCTTGGATAGCCGGTGATGCACCTCCTCTATAAGCTCGGGGCGGCAGATCCCTTCCATGTAAATGACAAGCACCTCAGTCCGGGTATGTCTCCCGATATAGCTGCTCTGAATTTTAAGCTCCGGGCTCTTGATCCGGCGGCGCAGCATCGTTACATTTGTCCGGATCTCCTCCACAAAGGCTTCACGGGAGCCGCGGATAACCACCTCATTCTGCGCCTCACCGATACTGCGTTTCTCAAACCGGGCATAAGGGTAACAGATCATCCGGTCTTCACCGTCAATAATCAGCAGCACCGCACCTTCGAGTACATACTGCAGCACTTCTGCGTAATCCACACTAACATTGCATGAAGTAATCAGCAGACGGCTGAAGTCTGCAGCAGGCCCGGCTGAAGTCTTGTCCCCGGAGTCTTCACTGGTCAGCGGATTTATCAGATCCTCCTGCAGCAGCTCCAGATCGGCAATACCGCCGAGGAACACCAGAGCATATTGCCGCCCGCCTGCGCCTGTAAAGGTCCGGAATACCGCATCCACGCATTTGTCCAGCTTTTCCTGAAACCACTGGAGCCGCTGCCCAAGCTCTTTTCCCGGAGCCGGCTGTGCCGTGCTTTCAGCTATTTTCGCGGCCTTGCCGATGTTCGCTTTTGGTTTACGGAATAATGAGAACATCTGCATCCCTCCGCCAGTCTAATCTTGGTAACCACATTATCCGCCATTTCCCACTGAACTATACGGAAAAATAACCCTTCAAGGGCCTTAGCTTCGGTGGTTACTCAGATATGCTGCGGGGATATAAGCATAAAAAAGACCGGACATATGCGTTATATAACGCTTGTCCGGTCTTCATATGCAATGTATGGTGCTAAAACTGCGGCAGCTGATCCAGGTTATTCGCCGGGTCTCCGTCGGCGTCTCCGCGGATGTACATTTCACCGTCTTTTCCCTTAAAAACATTCACTCCGGCAATGCTTCCTGCCTGTACCTCCTGCAGCGCCTGCTGGTAATCAAGAACACGGCCGGAAGAGGTCTGGAACATCAGCAGGTCGCCGTCCCCGTTCCTCTGTGCTGCTATAAAACGTTCGCGCTCATTGTTAATCATTCAGATTCCGCTCCTTCGCGTATGGATTCGCCCTATGGGATACTAATAGAGTCCCCGGTCCGCGAAAAAGTATGTATCCTGCAATCCTAGAGCTTCTTCTGCATTCTCACATGCAGAATTCCGGCGTCATAAAACGGCTCATCCGAAATGACCTCATAGCCTTGCTTGGCATAAAAATCTTCAGCCTGGCACTGCGCATCCAGCACCGAGAATATAAGCCCCAGCTCCTTGGCCCGTTCTTCAAGCGCCATTAACAGGACACGGCCATAGCCTTTGCTGCGGTATTCCTTGTGCACCGCAATCCGCTGCATTTTGGCAGATCCTGCCTTATAATAGATCAGTCTGCCGGCGGCTACCGGAAGCCCGTCATCCACAACCAGCAGATGATGCACCTGATCGCCTATCACATCATATTCATCAATTTCCTCTTCAACCGGTACCTGCTGCTCTTCCACAAATACTTTTTTGCGGATATCCAGCCCCATCTGAAGCTGTTCCTCTGTCGTTACATGTACAATTTCCGCTGCCATGGTTCCTGCCCACTCCTCTTCATCTCAAAGCAATAGTTGAATTATTATACAGAATTTTTGATATTCTGTACAGGGAGGCATACCGCAGGAGATTCAGCGCTTATTCGGTTGAATATACTTCTGCGGATATGGAACGGTCATATACATCCTGCATTACCGGTGATACCGGGCCGTACATGCTGTCCGGTCTGCTGTTCAGCTCTGTCATCGGACGGATTTCCACTGCTTCGGGTGCCTTATACTCTGCAGTACAGCCGGTCAGTCCTGCAGACAGAAGAAGAAAAATGCCTGCAGTTGTAATAGCACATAATTTGCGCATGATACAGTTCCTCCTAATCTTATCTGCTGCTTTCAGCTTTGACGGCTTAGGCAAAACTTAAACTTCCACTTGACTTAAGCCGCAGCCAGCCGTAAGATATCCAGTAATTAGGATACAACAAAAGCTAAGAAGAGAAAGAGTACTTTGGCAATTCTCTCACAGAGAGCTCCGTCCGCTGAAAAGGAGCAGGGAAAACCCAAGGGAATATGGTCTCTGAGCTGTGCACCGAATCCCTTACAGGGCTGTAGGCTGCGCCGGAACCCGCATCCGTTAACATGCTAGGGTATAACCGCTTAATCTGCGGCGTACCTGAAGAGATGAATGCTGCGAGGCATTGATGAAGTTGGGTGGTAACACGTGAGCACAGGCTCCCGTCCCTTTTGGGGACAGGAGTCTTTTTGTTGTTCAGACAGACAATTGAAGCAACGGGAGGCGTATGATTAATGACAAATATTTTTATCGGCGGAGCCTGGCCTTATGCCAACGGCTCGCTGCATCTGGGCAGGCTGGCAAGCATTCTGCCGGGAGACATCCTTGCCCGCTACCACCGTGCCAAGGGCGACCGGGTGCTGTATGTATCAGGCAGTGACTGTCACGGGACACCGGTGGCTGTGCAGGCTGCCAAGGAGGGTGTAACTCCTGGAGATTTTGCCGGCAGGTACCATCAGGAATTCACAGAATGCTTCAGGAGGCTGGGCTTCACCTATGATCTGTACACGCGCACAGATCAGCCTCAGCATCACAAGGTAGTTCAGGAGCTTTTTGTGCAGCTGCTGGATCATGGCTATTTGTACAAAAAGTCAACCTTACAGTGTTATTGCGAGCAGGATCAGCGTTTTCTGCCGGACCGTTATGTAGAGGGAATCTGTCCCCGCTGCGGGCAGCCGGCCAGAGGTGACCAGTGCGATTACTGCTCAGCCCTGCTTGATCCGTCCGACCTGCTGGAGCGGGTCTGTAAAATCTGCGGTACCCCGCCTGTACTGCGGCCAACGGAGCATTATTACCTTGCGCTATCGAAGCTGCAGGAGGAGCTGACCGCTTATGCGGAGGCGGAGCATGGATGGAGGGATAACGCCGTGCGGCTAACCCAGCGTTATTTGCAGGAAGGGCTGCAGGACCGCGCAGCAACACGGGACCTGGACTGGGGTGTGGATGTGCCTGCCGACGGCTTCGCCGGCAAAAAAATCTATGTGTGGATCGAGGCGGTCAGCGGTTATTTATCCGCGAGTAAACAATGGGCTCTGGAAAGCGGCGGAAGCTGGGAAGACTTCTGGCTGGCGAGCCGTGAAGACAGCACCGGAGAGCAACCGGATATCTGTGCTTACTATGTGCACGGCAAAGACAATGTGCCCTTCCACAGCCTGATCTGGCCTGCCATCCTGACAGGCGCCGGCGGGCTGCACCTGCCGGACCGGCTGCTCGCCTGTGAATATATGACGCTGGAGGGGCAGAAGTTCTCCACCAGCCGCAACTGGGCCGTCTGGGTGCCGGATATTCTCAGCCGCTATCAGCCGGACTCGGTCCGCTACTTTCTGGTAGCGAACGGCCCTGAAAAGCGTGATACGGATTTCTCCTGGCGGGAATTTATCCACAGCCATAACGGTGAGCTGCTTGGCGCCTTCGGTAATTTCGTCAACCGCAGCCTGGCTTTTATCAAGAAAGCATTCGGCGGTAAGGTTCCGGGTGGAGAAACCGATCCGTTATGGGACAATGCTATTAACGCTTTGTATGGGGATGCCGGAAGGCTGATTGAAGCAGGCCGGTTTAAAGATGCGCTGGAGCTAATCTTTTCCGGCATCCGCCGGGCCAACAAATATTTTGACGAACAAAAGCCCTGGATAGAGCTGAAGGAAAACCCTGCTGCCTGCGCCAACACCCTTTATAACTGTGTTCAGATTATTGCTAACCTTGCTAACCTGCTGAACCCGTTTATTCCTTTTTCCTGTGACCGGATACGCTCCTTCCTGTCACTTGGGCAGCCAGGCTGGCACAGCATCTCCGTACCAGAAGGCCAGACTATTCAAGGTCTGACCCTGCTGTTTGAGCGGATTGACCTGAAGCAGATTGAAGAAGAGACGGAGCGGCTGAATTTGAATTTAAGGTAGGATCTTAGGCTAGAGAATACCTGTCAAAGGAAGTAGGGCCCTCCGGCCGCTACGACCGACCGCCTTGCAGCATAAAAGCTTTAGCTTCTGCCAAGAGTACCGGGACAATCAGGGGATAGGTCAGATCCTCCGGCAAATCCGTAAACCCCCTTATCTCAGCCATCTCATACTGGGGGATCTGCCCGAACCTGATTACATCTGCAAGATAGAATTTTCCGTAACTCTCGGGCATCCCCTCTATGGCTACTGAATAGATACAGACTGGGATTATCGAGAATTCCTCTGCACCAGTCTCTTCATATAGTTCCCTGGCCGCAGCAGCATCTGCCGCTTCACCAGAATCAATATGTCCTCCGGCGAACTCCCATGTACTCCGCTCCTTGTGCCTGGCCAAGACCCACTGATTATCCTGCCTGACAGCAATGACTACATATTCTAATGAAACCTCTTCTTCTACAGCATCAGTATGTATAGTTACTTTCACCGGTTATCCCCTCTATCTCTACTATATAATTGCTCCCACTTCTCTCTGATGGTATCCTCACCCTTGTAATAATCAACCTGATCCGCCGCCTGATACAGCTCTTCATACGGTAAAATATTGATTTTACCGGAATCCGGGTACTCTGCTACATCCAGCCCGTTGTTGGTCCGCAGATCCAAGTACCTGCAGGGAGTTCCGGTATGATTATACAGCTGATGCGCTCCTTCCGGCCCGGTCTCAAAAAACACAATATCTCCTGCACTCAGCTCCTGAATTCCCACTGGGGTTCTCAGTAAGGATTTCCCCTCCATGATTACAAAGATCTCTTCCGCATTTCTATGAAAATGATAAGGGTAAGAATATTTCCCGGGGTCCAGCGAGCGTATATCAAAGATCAGATGCTTCGAGCCCGCCATACTTGCCAGCTTCTCACTGGTATGCCAGGCAAACTCGGGTATGGGAGACTGTTTTTGCGTAAAAGCAGTGTTTGCAGTATTGAAAATAGTTGCCATGTGCTCACTCCTTTTCATTTATACAGACTCCTATATTTTACCTGATCTGCAACTTAGTTCATAGTGATTACATTGAATAAATTCCGGCTGGTTCTTATCCTAGGATTCACGAAAAAATAAAGGTTGCTATTATCTCACATCCTATGGTATTATAAATTTCGTTGCAGGACGGTAGCTCAGCGGGAGAGCACTATCTTGACAGGGTAGGGGTCATG
>RCUO01000451.1_pt1 | contig 20464 bp, 18 predicted proteins | sample 2166161 | NCBI WGS metagenome assembly RCUO01 (sample SAMN09932617, study PRJNA488358) | compost metagenome | feature: garden; material: soil; isolation source: compost soil in cyclohexanecarbonitrile-enriched culture | place: Germany: Experimental Botanical Garden Goettingen | collected 2016-01-27 | reverse complement strand
TCGCTGCGCAGCAGGCGCAGGGTGAGTGCAGGTGCGGCCCGGCCATCGCGCAGGTAATCCTCATCGGCACGCACGCCGCCCGGACGCACCGGCTCGAACTGGATGTCGCGTTCAAGGAAGGCGTCTTCGCCAGCGTTGTCGTACAGCGCCTGCAGCGCGCGCAGCACGGATGGGCGCGAGCGGAAGTTCTGGTCCAGCGCCGGTGCCTGCTCGGCCACCTGCTTGGCTTTCAGATAGGTATGGATGTCGCCGCCGCGGAAGCCATAAATGGCCTGCTTGGGGTCACCGATCAGGAACAGCGCCGGCTGCAGCCCCAGTTCGTCCACCTCCGGCGAGGCGCCGAACACGGTATGGAAGATGCCCCACTGGCGGTCGTCGGTATCCTGGAATTCATCGACCAGGGCGATGCGGTACTGCGCACGCAGCTGCTTCACCAGGGTCAGCCGCTGCGGGCCTTCAAGTGCGCGGGCGACGCCGTCGATCAGATCGTCGTAGGTCTGCACGCGGCGCAGGCGCTTCAGGGCCGCCAGGCGCTGGCTGGCATCCTCGCGCAGCGCATGCAGGAAGTTCAGCGCACTGGCCCGCAGCCACTGCTCGCGCTCGGCGAGCAATGCGACATAGCGCGCCAACGGGGCCTGCAGCGGCGAAGACGGTGTGCGCTCGGTGAACTTCTTGTTGGTCTTGGCTACCAGCGCATCGGGCAGCAGCGCCGGCAGGCGGTCGCTGGACAGCAGTTCGGCAGCGTCGCCGCGCTCGGCCCAGCCCAACAGCTGGCGGCCCAGCGGGTGCAGCCAACCCAGCTTGTAGGAGACGCCGTTGACCCACTTGTTGTCGACCGCTTCGCACAGGTCCAGGAAGAAGCGCTCACCGTGCTCGCGCACGGCCATCGACAGTTCCACCGCGGCGTTCTGCAGGGCCGGGTGCGGGTCGTCCACCGCCAGCGGCTGCGGCCGCGGGTGCAGGGGGGGCGAAGCCAGCAGCGCGCGCAGGTCAGCCGCCAGCGCATCCGGGGTGGACCACAGCCAGGTCAGCGGTTCCAGCGTGGCCGGGTCGTTGGCGTGCACACGCCAGAGATCGGCGGCCAGTTCTTCCAGCAGTTCGCGATCGCTGGCCAGCAGTTCCGGCGGGTCGAAGGTATGCCCGCTCTCCAGCGCATGTTCGCGCAGCACGCGGGTGCAGAAGCCGTGGATGGTGAAGATCGCCGCCAGGTCGATTTCGTCGGCAGCCACCTGCAAGCGCCGCTTCAACGCCTTGGCACTTTCGGTGCCGTCCTGTAGATGGCGTTGCAGCACCTGCCGGGTCAGCACTGCGTCGGGCGTTTCATCATCGCCGGGCGGCAGATCGACCAGGCGTGCGGCCAGAGCCAGGCGCTCGCGGATGCGCTTGCGCAGCTCCTGGGTCGCCGCATCGGTGAACGTCACCGCCAGGATCTGGCCGATACGCAGGCCCTGCTCGACCACCAGACGGGTGAACAGTGTCGCCAGGGTGAAGGTCTTGCCGGTGCCGGCACTGGCTTCGATCAGTCGCGTGCCGTGCAGCGGCAACGCCAGGTAAGGGTCGGGCAAACGTGTATCGATGGAAGGGTCCTCGGCAACGCGGCTCATGCGTGGCCTGCCTGTTGATCAGTACCGAAGCTGCGACCTTCGCGCACGGCGCTGAAGACCACCTGGCTGTTGCGCAGCAGGTCGGCATAACTGGCGTCGTCGGCAAATGGATCGGCGCCACGCAGCAGCAGCTGCCACGCATCACTGTTGGCTTCTCCCCAGCTGCGGTCGCTGCCATGCCATTGCTTCCAGCCTTCGCTGCGCTGCTTTTCCACCGGCGCGTTGAACAGCACCCAGCCGGTGTAAGGCGCGAAGCGCAGCGGCTCGCGCAGGCCGCGCTGGCGCAGCTGCAGCAGCGCGCGCAATGCCGCGCGGGCTGCAGGCACGGTCAGCGCAGGCAACACATGCGGACCGGGGCCGGCATCACCACCATCGTGGAACTGCACCAGCGGCAAGGCATCGCCGGCGGCGTTGGCCAACAGCCAATCCAGCCCTTGGCGGATCACCGCGTTGCCGTTCAGCGTGCCAGCGCGCAATCGCACCAGGCCCTCGGGATGGCGATCACCGACCCGGCCATGCAGGCGCACACCGTCGATCTCCACTTCATAGCGGCGGCTCTCCAGCGGCATGCCCTGCAACCAGCCCAGCATGGCCGTGGCGTACGGGCGGGTCTTGAGCTGCTCCACTTCGAACTGGCGCTCGCCGAGGATGCCCGACGGCAGCAGCCCGCGTGCGCGCAGCCGCGGGTACAGCGGCTCGCTGTCGCCGGTCAGGGTGGCCTGCACCACGGCCAGCTGCACGCTGCGCTTCTCCGGCCCGCGCGAAGACAGCACCAACGGCTCCAGGTCGTCGACGTCCTCGACGTCGTCAGCCAGGCGCAGGCCCAGCGACTGCGCGAGGAACTGGCCGGCCGGATCGCACAGGAAACGACGCAGGCTGTCCAGCGAGATCTCTTCTTCCACCGCGTCCTCCGCCGGTGGCGGCAGTGCGGTGTCGAACCACGGCAGCAGGCTGCCGCGCTGCCCGCCCAGTCGCCCGGCGGCCGGATGCCACTGCCGGCGGTAGCTGAAGCGGCGCGGGTCGCCGTCACCGAAGGCGGCCGGCGAGAACGGCTGCAGCGCATGGCGCACGGTGAAGTCCCGCGTGGCGGTCGGCGGATCAAGGTGATAGGCCGCGGCGGCATCGATCAGTTCGCTGACCAGCACCGACGGCTCCCGCACGCTGCCATCGCGCGGGTCTGCGCCGAGATAGCTGAGGTAGAACACGTCCTGGGCGGCAGCGAACAGCTGCAGGAACAGGAAACGATCATCTTCGCGGGTGGAGCGGTCGCCCGGGCGGCGGCGCGGCGTATCCAGTTCGGCGGTGAGCTGGTTGAGGCCGGCGGCCGGGTCACGACGCGGGAAATCACCATCGTTGAGGCCGAGCACGCAGATCACCCGGAACGGCAGCAGGCGCATCGGCACCATGCGGCCGAAGCTGATGCCACCGGTCAGCAGTGGCGCCCGTGTATCGGCCTCGGCCAGGGCACCGGCGAAGTGCGCACGCACCACCTCCGGCGGCACGCCGTCAGCGAACCCGGCCTTGTACGCATCCTCGGCGAACTGGTTGAGCAGCTTGCGCAGGCGCTCCAGCGCACGCTGGCTGTTGGGAGAGCTGGGCGGCGTCGGCAGCAGCGCATCGAGCAGCGACAGCAGGCGTTGCCGCCACTGTGCCGGGGTCAACAGCTCGCCGAGCCGGCGCTGGTAGACGGCCAGCACGCGCAGCAGGCGCAGCAGCCGGTCCAGCGCATCCAGCGCTCCGCCTTCCAGCTCGATCCACGGCGCCACCCCGGCCAGGTCCACCTCGCTGCCGGTGGCGTGGCCCAGCAGCAGCCGATCCAGCGCGAACTGCCAGGTGTAGGCGTCATCGCTGGGGGCCTGCAGCTGGCCGCGATGGTCGGCATCCAGGCCCCAGCGTGCGCCGGCCTGCTGCAGCCAGCCATGCAGCCGATCGAAGTCGACCGCTTCCAGACCGGCGGCCTCGGCCAGCGGCGCACTGGCCAGCAGGTCCAGCACCTCGTTCAGGCCGAAGCGCGAAATCGGCAGGCCCAGCAGGTGCACGAACACATCAGCCAGCGGCTCGCCGGCCAGTGGACTGCTGTCGGCCAACGCATAGGGAATGTGCTCGTCGTCGCCACCCCGTCCGCCGAACACCGCTTCCAGATAGGGCACATACGGATCGATGTCCGGCGCCAGCACGGCGATCTCACGCGCCTGCAACGGCGGGTCGAAGCGCGGGTCCTGCAGCAGGCTGCGCAGCTGGTCGTGCAGCACCTGCAGCTCGCGCAGGCGGGTGTGGCAGGCATGCACCTGCAGGCTCGGGTCGTCGCTGCGCAGGCCGTCGCGCAGTTCGCCCGACGGCAATGCGCGACGGTGGAACAGGTCGCGCTGCAAGCGATGCAACAGGCTGTCGGACAGCCCGCCCTGGTCCAGGGTCGGCCGCGCATCTTCCTCGGGGTCGGAATAGGCGGCGATCTCGCCGGCCGGATGCACCACTTCGTAGCTGCCCAGCACCGCCATGAAATCGCGGCCGGCCGCACCCCACGCTTCCAGCAGGCGGTTCTCGCCGGCGGCCTCGCCGAACGGGTCCGGCGCGCCGCTGCGCAGGCGCTCTGCCAGGGTCTGCAGGTCGCCCCAGTAGGACTGCACCGGCGTGGGCAGATAGAAATGCAGTTCGCCCACCCGCGACTGGGTGGCCATTACCCGCAGGACGTCGGGCGAGATGTTGAGGGTGGCAAACGCCGACATCCGCGGTGGCAGGCCCTTCGGCAGCGGCTGGGCGGCGCCCTCGAAGCGGTCCAGGTAGGCCTGGATGCGGCGCGCGCGGTAACCATGACCAGCGGCGATGCTGCGCCAGAGGATGGCCTGCGGGTCGGCCGCATCGGCGCCGGCTTCCCAGCGCAGCAGCCAGTCGCGGCGCCAGGCCTGGTACTTCTCGAACACCGAGGCCAGTTCGCCGGCCAGGGCCCAGGGTTTGAGCGCGTCGCCACCGGCAAGATAGGACTGCAGCGCACGCATGGGGGGCTGCGCCAGCAGGTCCGGGTCGCGCAGGGCCTGGTACAGGCGCCAATGCAGGGCGGCCGCGTCCAGGTCGTCGGCTTCGCCATCGACATTGGCGTTCAATGCACGGGCAACGAACTCACCGGGGGTGAGGAATTCCAGGTTGGCGGCCACGCCATACTCGGCAGCCAGGGTCGCCTGCAGCCAGCGCCGCATCGCCACCTGCGGGATCAGCACCACCTCCGGGGCCAGCAGCGGCTGTCCCGGCACCGGCACACGCACATTGCGCGCCAGCAGGGCAGCCAGCACGTCCAGCGAATTGGAATGGTAGAGACGAAAATCGCTGCCCGGGTCACTCATCGTGCACAGTGTGCAGCACACCCGGCCGTATTCAATGGCGGAATACGGTGATCGCGACGGATTGTTCCGGTCGTTTCAGGAATTGTCCCGGTCTGGCGACGGTCCGGCCGTGCAACAATACTGGACCGTCCAGTCTGCTTATGTTCAGCAGTCTGACCCGATGCTTCAATGTCGAAAAAACGTTAAGGGTGCCCATGTCGGCTTCCACCTCCAGTCTGGTGCAGTTGTCCAACGTCCGCATCGACCGGAGCGGGCGCACGATCCTGCGCGACGTTTCGCTGCAGGTGCCCAAAGGCAGCATCACTGCCGTGCTGGGTCCGTCCGGCAGCGGCAAGTCCACCCTGCTGGCGGCGCTGACCGGCGAACTGCGTCCGGTTGCAGGCGACATCACCCTGTTCGGCAAGCCGATCCCGCAGCGCACCGCCGAACTGCTGGAGATGCGCAGGAGCGTTGGCGTACTGCTGCAGGGCAATGGCCTGCTGACCGACCTGACCGTGGCCGAAAACGTCGCCCTGCCGTTGCGCACCCACACCCGCCTGCCGGCACCGGTGCTGCGCCGGCTGGTGCAGATGAAGCTGCATTCGGTAGGCCTGCTGGCTGCGGCCGATGCCTGGCCGCGTGAACTGTCCGGAGGCATGGCCCGCCGCGTGGCACTGGCCCGCGCATTGGCCCTGGACCCGCCGCTGATGATCTACGACGAGCCGCTGACCGGGCTGGACCCGATCGCCTCGGGTGTGATCATGAGCCTGATCCAGCGCCTCAACCACAGCCTGGGCCTGACCAGCATCATCGTCAGCCACCACGTGCACGAGACCCTGCCGATCTGCGACCAGGTGATCGCGATCGCCAACGGCGGCATCGTGTTCCAGGGCACGCCCGAAGCGCTGCAGTCCAGCCAGGACCCGCTGCTGCGGCAGTTCCTGCACGGCCAGCCCGACGGTCCCATCCCGTTTGATGCCGCACCGCGCGCGAGGGTTGCCTGATGCCGTTCGTGCAAGCCACCCGTTCGCTGGGCCGTGCCGGTCTGTTCTCGCTGACCGTGCTGCGCGGTTCGCTGCCGACCCGTGATTTCCTGGCCGAGCTGACCCGCGAGATCTACAAGATCGGCGCGCGCTCGCTGCCGATCATCGCCGTGGGCGGCGCCTTCGTCGGCCTGGTGCTGACCCTGCAGGGCTACCGCACGCTGACCACCTTCGGTGCGGCCGACGCGCTGTCCACCCTGCTCGGCCTGTCGCTGTACCGCGAGCTGGCACCGGTGCTGACCGCGCTGTTGTTCATCGGCCGCGCCGGCAGCTCGATCGCCGCCGAACTGGGCCTGATGCGCGCCACCGATCAGATCAAGGCGCTGGAACTGATGGCCATCGACCCGGTGGCCAAGGCCGTGGCGCCGCGCTTCTGGGCGGCGGTGCTGACCGTGCCGCTGCTGACCGGCATCTTCTGTTCGCTGGCGATCAGTGCCAGCTACTTCGAAGCCGTGCACGTGCTGGGCCTGGACAACGGCGTGTTCTGGTCGGCGCTGCGCAACAGCGTGGACTTCTGGGACGACTTCGGCGTGGCGATGCTGAAATCGGCGATCTTCGGTGGCACCGCCGCACTGGTTGCCGCCTATGTCGGTTTCCACGCCGAACCGACCATCGAAGGCACCTCCGTCGCCACCACCCGTGCGGTGGTCAACGCCTCGCTGCTGGTGCTGATGTTCAACTTCGTGCTGTCGGCAATGTTGTTCACCTAACCCCTCCATCGGCGGTGCGCATCGGCGCGCGGCCACCACGACTGATCAGGTAATCCACATGGCCATCCGCGGTCCCAGACTCGAATTCTCCGTCGGCGCTTTCCTGCTGCTGGCCCTGGCCTCGCTGATGGTGCTGGCCGTCGCCTCGACCAACCAGCGCTGGAGCTGGGGTGGCGAAGGCTATGAACTCAAGGCCCGCTTCTCCCAGGTCGGCCAGCTGCGCAAGCAGGCGCCGGTGAAGATCGGCGGCGTCACCGTCGGCCAGGTCGCTTCCATCGAACTGGACCCGGTGAAGTTCGAATCGATCGTGACCCTGCGCATGGACAGCAAGGTCAAGGACCTGCCGGCCGACACCTCCGCCGGCATCTTCACCAGCGGTTTGCTTGGCGAGAGCTATATCGGTCTGCAGCCCGGCGGTGATCCGGACGTGCTCAAGCCCGGTGAGGAAATCGTGTTCACCCAGCCGGCCGTGGACCTGCTGCAGCTGGTCGGCAAGTACATGTTCAGTGGCAGTGCCGGTGGCGCTGGCCAGAAACCCAACGATGGCGAGCAGTCGCCTGCAACGGAACCGCAACCATGAAGATGAAACTGATCCCGGCCCTGCTCGCCTCGTCGCTGCTGCTGGCCACCCCGTTCCTGGCCCAGGCGCAGGCCGCCCCAGCCGCTGCCGCCGCCCCCCAGGGCCAGGCCGGCAAGGTGGTGATCGACGCCAGCAGCCGCATCATGTCGACCCTGCAGCAGCGCCGCGCGGAGTTCACCAGCAACCCGGCCAGCCTGCGCAGCTACATCGACAGCGAACTGACCCGCACCTTCGACCGCGATTACGCTGCGCGCCTGGTGCTGGGCACGCACGCCCGCGGCGCTTCGGACGCCGACATCAAGCTGTTCGCCGATGCGATGGCCGACAGCCTGATGCAGCGTTACGGCTCGACCCTGCTCAACATCCAGGGCAAGCCGAGCTTCCGCCTGAAGGGCGAGAGCCCGCTGCCGGGCAACCGTGGCGTGCGCGTGGCCACCGAACTGGTGCGCGCCGCCAACGAGCCGACGCCGGTTGAATACTGGATGCGCAACGTCAACGGCCAGTGGAAGATCTTCGACGTGAACATCGAGGGCATCTCCTACGTGCAGACCTTCCGCAACCAGTTCGATGCCCCGCTGCGACAGAAGGGCATCAAGCAGGTGGCCAACGATCTGCGCAGCGGCAGCATGCAGGCCGGACCGGCCGGCAATGGCAAATAAGGCGCTGGCGCTGCTGGAAGGTGACACCCTGCGCCTGCGCGGGGCGCTCGACCGTGCAGCGGTGATCGCACTGTGGCCGCAGCTGCAGGCCCTGCCGGCGCAGCTGTCGCGGCTGGAACTGGCGGAGGTCGAGCGCGTGGACAGCGCCGGCCTGGCGTTGCTGGCCGAGCTGGCCGCACGCGCGCGCCAGGGCGGTCATCCGCTGACGATCTCCGGCGCCCCAGCTGGCTACAACGAACTGAGCGCGGCCTACCGGCTGTCGCCCGACCTGGACTTCAACGCTACTTCTGCTGCGAGCTGACATGAACGTCGTGCGCGTTTTCCCTCTGATCCTCCTGGCCGCTGCGCTCAGCGCCTGTGCCGGCAAGCCGGCACGCAGCGACGCGCCGGTGGCCGATACCGTGGTTCCGTCGACTGCTGCAGCACCTGCCGCAGCCACTGCCGCTGACACCGAGCCGGCCAGCCAGCCGACCCAGGCCGACACGCCGCCCGCTGCGGCGGCGGTGGACACCGGCAGCCGTGCCCCGACAACCGATGCAGCCACCGACGCGGCGGCGACCGCTCCGGGCGGCGACAACGACTTCGATGCGCTGTACGGCACCAGTGACAACAGCCGCAGCGCTGCCGCCTACGACCCGTGGGAACCGTTCAACCGCAAGGTGCACGGGTTCAACAACGCCGTCGACCGCGGTATCGCCCGCCCGTTGGCGACCGCCTATACCCACGTGGTGCCGCGCTTTGCACGTACCGGCGTAAGCAACTTCTTCAGCAACCTGCGTGCGCCGCTGACCATCACCAACCAGCTGCTGCAGGGCCGACCGGCCGATGCGTGGGACAGCCTGGGCCGGTTCCTGATGAACAGCACGCTGGGCATTGGTGGCCTGTTCGACCCGGCCAGCAAGGCGATGGTGCCGCGTCGCAACGAGGACTTCGGGCAGACCCTGGGTGCGTGGGGCTGGCGTCGTTCGCGTTACGTGGAACTGCCGTTCTTCGGCCCGCGTACCGTGCGTGATGTGTTCGGCCTGGCCGGTGACATCCCGTTGTCGCCGATCCGTCGCATCGAAAGCGACAAGTACCGCATCGGCCTGCAGGGCCTGCAGCTGGTCGATACGCGTGCACAGCTGCTGGCGATCGACGACCTGCGCGATACCGCGGTGGACGAATACGCCCTGGTCCGCGATGCCTGGATGCAGCGCCGCAACTACCAGATCGAGAACGATCTGCGCGGCAAGCGCGAGCGTGGCAGCGACGATGCGAATTCGCCGATCCCGGTCGATGCAATGCCGATGCCGCAGTGGACCAACTGACCGCTGCCGGCAACACATGAAAAAACCCCGCTTCGGCGGGGTTTTTTGTTTTACCGCCGTCCACCGACCTTCCGGTAGGTGCCAACCTTGGTTGGCACGTCGTCTTCAGGCCGCCAGCGCCGCCTCGACCGCTTCGCGCAGGCGCGCATCATCGGCGGCAACGTCCGGGGCGAAGCGGGCGATGACCTTGCCATCGCGGCCGACCAGGAACTTCTCGAAATTCCACAGCACCGCCGGTGCCGGGTGGATCGGAATCTCCTTGCTGGCCAGGCGCTCGCGCAGCGGGCCTTCGCCGATGGCCTGCGGCTGCGCGGCGGTCAGCTGCTGGTACAGCGGGTGGGTGTCTTCACCGGCCACGCTGATCTTGGCGAACATCGGGAAGCTCACGTCGTAGGTCAGCTGGCAGAACTGCTGGATCTCCGCCTCGCTGCCCGGCTCCTGGCCGAGGAAGTTGTTGGCCGGGAAGCCCAGCACTTCCAGGCCCTGCGCGTGCTTCTCCGCGTACAGCGCCTGCAGGCCTTCGTACTGCGGGGTCAGGCCGCACTTGGACGCCACGTTGACCAGCAGCAGTACCTTGCCTTGGTAGTCGGCAAGCGAGGACGGCTGGCCGTCGATGGTGGTGAGGGAAACATCCTGGATCGAGGTACTCACGCGGGGGCTCCGGCTACAGCTGGGAAAGGCCCACCAGCATACCGCCGCACGCGCTGTTGTAGAGCCGAGCCCATGCTCGGCTGATGCCACGGTAGCCGAGCATGGGCTCGGCTCTACAGGACATCCTCAATCAACGCAGATGGTGCCTTGTGCCTTGCCATCGTCGACGCGTTGGCGGCAACCGAAGTTCTGGCTGGCGTCACGCTGGCAGGTGCCGGTCGCCACCGCACCGGCAGCGACCTCGCCCGTCGCCAGGCACTGGCCACTGCAGTCGCTCTTGCTGCTGCAGGACTTGCCCGCGTCGGCATAGGGAATCACGCACTGCACGCGTTGCAGGCGGCCCAACGGCTGCAGGGTGCCGCCCGCCGCGCGGCAGTCCACATCGCGTGCTTCTTGCAGGGCTGCAGTGGCTTCAGGGCTGTCGGTCGCCGTAGCTGCCGCGCCGGCATCTTCACTGGCCGGTGGGGTGCTGCTGCAGGCGGCAAGCAGCGCGCTCAGCGCAAGGCTGGCAAGGAATCGGAGGCGCATGGCAGTACCTGATCGGTGTGGACGGCGCCAGCATACGCATCCGACGATGCAGATGGCGTGTCAGCCGGCGTCAGGCGTCCTCACCCTCGCCTTCTGCCGCCTCTTCGTCGCTGGGTGCTTCGCTCAGATCGCCCAGCAGGCCCTGCGCCTGTTCGGTCGCGAGTGATTCCACACCACGCAGTCGGCGTTCGATGGTGCGGGTCTTGCGGCTGGCCTCGCCGATGCTGCGGCCCACGGTGGTGATCTGCTTCTCGGCCTTCTCGAGGATGCCGGCGAACTTGCCGAACTCGCTCTTCACTGCGCCCAGCAGCCCCCACACTTCGCTCGATCGCTGCTCGATCGCCAAGGTACGGAAGCCCATCTGCAGGCTGTTGAGCAACGCGGTGACGGTGGTCGGGCCAGCCACCACCACGCGGTGCTCGCGCTGCAGCAGGTCGACCAGGCCCGGACGCCGGATCACCTCGGCATACAGCCCTTCGGTGGGCACGAACATCACCGCGAAATCGGTGGTGTGCGGCGGCACGATGTACTTTTCGCTGATCGACTTGGCCTGCACGCGGATCGCGCGTTCCAGCTGGATGCCCTGCAGGCGCACGCCCTCGGCATCACCCTGTTCCTGCGCATCGAGCAGGCGCTCATAGTCTTCGCGCGGGAACTTGGAATCGATTGGCAGCCAGACCGGCGTGTCGTCGTCGCGACGGCCGGGCAGGCGCACGGCGATGTCGACCATCTCGTTGCCGTCAGGACGCACCTTCACCCCGCGCGCGTACTGTTCCTGGGTGAGGGTCTGCTCGAGGATGTTCTCCAGCTGCACTTCCCCCCAGCTGCCGCGGTTCTTGACGTTGGTCAGTACCCGCTTCAGGTCGCCCACGCCGGTCGCCAGCTGCTGCATTTCACCCAGCCCGCGCTGCACCTGTTCCAGGCGTTCGGACACCAGCTTGAACGAATTGCCCAGCCGCGTTTCCAGCGTGGACTGCAGCTTCTCGTCCACGGTGTGGCGCATCTGCTCGAGCTTCTGCGCGTTGTCGGCCTGCAGCGCGCGCAGCTGTTCTTCCAGGGTGGTGCGCATTTCCGAGATGCGCTGTTCGTTGCGCTGGGTCAGCTCCTGCAGGCGCAGGCCCAGGCTCTCGGTCAGGCGCTGCTGCGACTGCGCGCCTTCTTCGCGGCCCTTGCGGGCATCCTCAACCAGGGCCTGCCGCAGCGCACCGAACTGGGTATCGGTACGGGCTGTCAGTTCCTGCAGCTGCTTTCCGAACGCATGGATGCGCGCCTCCTGCTGCTGGCCGAACACATCCAGCTGCACACGCAGTTCCTGCAGGCGTTCGCCCAGCGAGACGGCACTGCGTTGCTGACTGTCGGCCGCCTCGGCGCGGGCCTTGCGCGCATCTTCGCCCAGCGCTTCACGCAGCAGATCCAGACGCTGATCGGTGCGGGTGGACAGATCGGTCAGCGCGCGCGCGAACCCATCGAGCTGCTCGCGCAGCTCGCTGCGGCCGACGCGCGCTTCATCACGCACGGCCTGTTCCAGGCGGTCGTGGGGCGGGCGGCGCAGCAGCGCCACCAGTTGCAGGACGAGCACGACCAGCAGCAGGCCGGCGACGAGGAGGAATTCGGTTTGCATGTGGCAAGTGTAGGCTGGCCGAGTCTCAGCTGCTGAAACGAGCCCATGATTGTTCTGTACGGAAAGCCCACCTCGATCAACGTACGCAAGGTGCTGTGGCTGTGCGCCGAACTCGATCTCGCGTTCACGCATGACCCGGCACCCGCGCCGGACCTGCTGGCCACGCTCAACCCGAACCGGCAGGTGCCGGTGCTGCGCGACGGCGACTTCGTGCTGTGGGAGTCCAACAGCATCTGCCGCTACCTGGCCGCACGCCAGGGCCGCGATGACCTGCTACCCACCGTGGCGCATGACCGCGCCAGGGTCGAGCAGTGGATGGACTGGCAGGCCACCGACCTCAACAGTGCCTGGCGCCACGTGTTCATGGCCCGCGTGCGCCAGCACCCCGATTTCGCGGACGACGCACGCGCGGAGGCCAGCCTGGCGCACTGGAACCAGCTGATGGGCACGCTGGACGCGCAACTGGCGGCCAGCAACGCCTACGTGGCGGGAAGCACCTTCACCCTGGCCGACATCGTCCTCGGTCTGTCGGCGCAGCGCTGGCGCAGCACCCCCGGCAACAAGCCGGTGCTGCCGCATGTGGACGCCTGGTTCGAGCGCCTGCGGCAGCAGCCGGGTTTCACCGCCTACGTGGACAACGGAGTGGCCTGAGGAGAGGTTCTCGCCGCTGTTGGCAGGTGTCGACCTTGGTCGACACGTCGGAAGGTACGTGTGTAGAGCCGAGCCTATGCTCGGCTGAACGGCATGCGCCAACAGCAGCCGAGCGTGGGCTCGGCTCTACAGGAAGGGCGTGGCCTTACCAGCCTTCCAACACGATCTTGCCCTTCGCCCGATGGCTTTCCAGCAGCGCGTGCGCACGCCGCAGGTTGGCCGCGTCGATGCGCCCGAAGTGCTCACCCAGCGTGGTCTGCAGCACACCGGCATCGACCAGTTCGGCGACCCGGTTCAGCAGGTCATGCTGGCGCTGCATGTCCGCGGTCCTGTAAAGCGGCCGGGTGAACATCGATTCCCAGTGCAGCGACAGCGCCTTGCGCTTCAGCGCCATCACATCGATCTGGCCCGGATCATCGATCAGCCCCAGCTGCCCCTGCGGCGCCAGCAGCTCGACGATCTGTGCATAGTGCTGGTCGGTGTGGGTCAGGCTGGCCACGTGGTCCACCTCGGTGATGCCCAGCCGGGCCAGGCCCTCGGCCAGCGGCCGGGTGTGGTCGATCACATGGTGCGCGCCCATCGCCTGCACCCAGTCCTGGGTCTCCGGGCGCGAGGCGGTGCCGATCACCGTCAGCTTGGTCAGCCGGCGCGCCAACTGCACCAGGATCGAACCCACGCCGCCCGCTGCACCGATCACCAGCAAGGTCTGGCCGTCGCCGCCGCCCTCGCCGATGCGCAGGCGGTCGAACAACAGTTCCCACGCGGTGATCGCGGTCAGCGGCAGCGCCGCCGCCGCGGCATCGTCCAGGCTGGCCGGCTTGCGGCCAACGCTGCGCTCGTCCACCAGCTGGTATTCGGCGTTGCTGCCCGGGCGATCGATCACACCGGCGTAGTACACCGCATCGCCGGGCCGGAACAGGGTCACTTCGCTGCCGACCGCATCGACCACACCAACCGCATCCCACCCCAGCACACGCGGGCCGTCGGTGGCAGCGCCGCGTCGCACCTTGGTGTCGACCGGGTTCACCGCCACCGCGCGCACCGCCACCCGCAGGTCGCGTGGGCCCGGCTGCGGCAGGGGCAGGTCGAGATCGATCAGGGCCTGCGGGTCGTCGATCGGCAGGCCGGCTTGGGTGTAGGCAATGGCACGCATGGGGGATATCCAGGGAGGAGAGACCACAGCGTGCGCCGTGCGCAGAGGGGCAGAAAGGCGCAGAATCGGTCAACACTTTCACTGCAGCAATGAAAATGGTCCGTTTCGACGATCTGCAGCTGTTCGTCCGTACCGCTGCGCTGGGCAGCTTCTCGCAGGCCGCGCGCGAGGCCGATCTGCTGCCGGGCCAGGTGGCCGCAGCGGTGGCGCGGCTGGAACGCGAACTGGACCTGCGCCTGTTCGTGCGTACCACCCGCAGCCTGCGGCTGACCGCCGAAGGCGCGCTGTACCTGCCCTATGCACAGGACGTTCTGACCACCCTGCGCGAAGGCCAGGCGCGGGTGCAGGGCGAGGATGCCGAACTGCACGGCACCCTGCAGCTGTCGGCGCCCTCGGACTTCGGCCGCAACCTGCTGCTGCCGTGGCTGACCGCGTTCCGTGCCGCACATCCACGGCTGCGCCTGCACCTGCGCCTGTCCGATGAAGTGGCCGACGTGTTCCGCGACCCGGTCGACGTGGCCATCCGCATCGGGCACTTCGACGACGCCAGCTACGTCGCCCTGCCGTTGCTGGAAGGCAACCGGCGGATACTGGCTGCTTCGCCCGAGTACCTGCGGCGGCGTGGCACGCCAATCCGGCTGGACGATCTGCGTGAGCATGATTGCCTTGTCTACCAGCTCGGCGGCCGCGCCTACGATCGCTGGTCGTTCGAGCTTGAGGGGCGCCGCGTGGTGATCCCGGTGCGCGGGCCGCTGGTCTGCGACGACGCCGACGTGGTGCGGCGCTGGGCGGTCGCCGGCGAAGGCATCACCTACAAATCCTGGCTGGACGTGCGCGAGGACGTGTTGGGTGGACGCCTGCAGGTGCTGCTGGGCGGCACCGGCAGCCACATCCCCCTGCAGCTGGTGTGTCCGCACCGCAAGCAGTTCTCGCCGGCGGTGCGGCAACTGCACGCGCAGCTGCGCCAGTACCTGCAACCGCTGCTGTCCGCGATGCCCGGCCATGGCGGCCTGCCCCTGTCGCCTGCAACGTCACTGGCCGACAATGGTGCTCCCCCGTTGTAAGAGAATCGCGCCATGCCGTGGATGGGCATCCAGGACCTGTGGACCTTCCTGCTCGCTGTGCTGGTGTTCCTCGCCCTGCCCGGGCCGGGCACCTTCACCCTGCTGACCGCCACCGGTCGTGGCGGTGTACGCGGCGGCTACACGGCGCTGGCCGGCCTGCTGGTCGGCGACCAGATCCTGATGTGGCTGGCACTGGCCGGTGTGGCCGCGCTGCTGAAGGCCAATCCGACGGTGTTCCACGCGGTGCAGTATCTCGGCGCGGCGTACCTGGTGTGGGTCGGCATCAGCCTGCTGCGCACGCCCAAGGGTGACGGTGCCGAGGTTGGCCCGGTGCGCATGCAGCCGGGCCGCTACTTCCACCAGGCGATCCTGGTCAGCCTGCTCAATCCGAAGGCGATCCTGTTCTACATGGCCTTCCTGCCACTGTTCATCGACCCGAAGGCCCACCAGGGCATCGCCACGTTCGCCGCGCTGGCCGGGATCATCTTCGTGGTCAGCATCGCCTACTGCTCGCTGCTGATCTGGGTCGGCAACCTGGCCCGCCGTCGGTTGATCCAGCACCCGCGGGTCAGCGATGCGCTACGGCGTGTGGCCGGCCTGTTCCTGGTCGGCTTCGGCATCCGCCTGGGCCTGAACGGCTGAGATCCCGTCGGCGCGGAGGGCCGCGCGCAGGTGGTCGATGAACACCCGCAGCTTGGGCGCCATATGCTCGCGCGCCGGGTAGTACAGATGAAAGCCGGGGAACGGCGGCTGCCAGTCCTCCAGCACGCTGCGCAGGCGGCCGGCGGCCAGGTCGTCGGCGACCAGCGAAGCAAAGCCCTGCGCCATGCCGAGCCCAGCCAGCACCGCCGCATAGGCCAGTTCGGCATCGTTGAACACCAGCCGCCCCGCGACGGCTACGTCCAGGTCACGCCCCTCACGGCTGAATTCCCAGGGCATGAGCCGGCCATTGGCGCGGCGATGGACGATGCAGTCGTGGCCCTGCAGCTCCTGCGGGCTCAGCGGCACCCCGTGGCGCGCGAAGTAGCCCGGCGTGGCCACCACCACCTGGCGCTCGGGTGGCCCGATCGGCACCGCGATCATGCCCTGCGCCAACGATTCACCCAGGCGGATGCCGGCGTCGAACCCCTCGGCGACCAGATCGGTCAGCGCCGGCTCCACGCACAATTCCACCTCTACCTGCGGATACCGGGCCAGGAAGGACGGCAGCGCCGGCAGAACCCGGCGTTCGGCAACGATGCGTGGCAGGGTGATGCGCAGCCGACCGGCCGGCACCGTCCGCGCGCTGTCCAGGTCGTCGAAGGCCGATTCGATCTGTGCCAACCCGCCACGCACGCGCTGCAGGAAGCGTGCGCCGTGCTCGGTCAGACCCACCCGGCGCGTGGTCCGTTGCAACAGGCGCACGCCCATCCGCGCCTCCAGCGCACGCACGCTCTGTGACAGCGCCGAGGTCGAGACGCCCAGGGCATCGGCGGCACGGGTAAAGCTGGCGTGGTCGGCCACGTGGACAAAGGCAACCACCGCAGACAGCGGTGCGGAGGGATCCATTGTGAAGCCTTCCTTCATTGTAAGTTCGACTGCATCCAGTTTATCCACAAGATCATCGGACGGATGCTTGGCCTCCCGGCGGAACACCCGCCTCCTCCGATGGAATGCCACATGTCACTTGATCACTACCGCCTGCTCGGCCGCTCCGGCCTGCGTGTCAGCCCGATGGCGCTGGGCACGATGACCTTCGGTGCCGACTGGGGTTGGGGCGCGGACGAAACCGAGGCCCGCCGCATCTTCGATGCCTACGTCGAACGCGGCGGCAACTTCGTCGATACCGCAAACAACTACACCAATGGCAGCGCAGAGACCCTGCTCGGGCGGTTCGCCCAAGGCCGCCGCGAACGGCTGGTGATCGCCAGCAAGTACACCCTGGCGACCGTGCCGGGCGATCCGAACAACGCCGGCAACCATCGCAAGAGCATGATGCGCTCGGTGGAGGACAGCCTGCGCCGGCTCGGCACCGACTACCTGGATCTGCTGTACCTGCACGCCTGGGACGACACCACCGGGGTGGACGAGGTGATGCGCGGTTTCGACGACCTCGTGCGCAGCGGCAAGGTGCTGTACGCCGGCATCTCGGACACGCCAGCCTGGCAGATCGCGCGCATGCAGACCCTGGCCGATCTACGCGGCTGGTCGCCACTGGTGGCGCTGCAGATCGAATACAGCCTGATCCAGCGCAGCGTCGAACACGAACTGCTGCCGATGGCCGATGCGCTCGGGTTGGGCATGGTGGCGTGGTCGCCGCTGGGCAGCGGCGTGCTGACCGGCAAATACAGCGCGGCGGACCTGGCCGCAGCCGAGACCGCCGAGGCCGCGCCGGGTGGTTCCAGACGCAATGTCGCGCTCATCAATGGCGCGTTGACGCCGCGCTCGTTGAACATCGCCGGGGAAGTCGCTGCGATCGCGGCAGAGCTGTCGCACTCGGCTGCGCAGGTCGCTCTGGCCTGGTTGCTGCAACGACCCGCGGCCGGGGCCATGCCGATCGTCGGTGCACGCACCCTGGACCAGTTGGAACACAACCTGGCGGCGCTGGATCTGGCGCTGCCGGCTGAGGCGTTGGCACGGCTGGATGCGATCAGCGCGGTCGCGCCGGCCTTTCCGCACGACTTCCTGCAGATGCCGCTGCCGCGCATGCTGATGAGCGGTGGTACGCGTCTGCAGCCACGCGCACCGGGCAGGTAATACCGGGGGCGCGCTATGCTGGCGCCCCATGCTGGAAGGAGGCGCCATGGCCGCAACACCAACGCTCGCGGTCGCTGCAGCCCTGGTGTTGCTGCTTGCCAGTGGATCGGCCACGGCCGCACCTGATCACCGCTGCCTCACCGGCGGTGCCAACGGCACGATCCACCTGGAATGGCGCTGGCTGGACGATGGCCGCGCCGATGTGCGCTACGCCGGGCACCGCGAGCGCCTGCCGCTGCACCGGGTTTCCGAAGAGACCACGGTGCTGGACGAAGACCGCCCCTACCAGTTCGATACCGTCTGGGAAGAGCGCGTGGAGGGCCGCATCAACGGTCACTACACGCTGAGCACGCAGGGCGCACGGATCTACAGCTTCAGCTACGTGCGGGCCCGAGACGGTCGCCGCACGGATTTCGAAGAAGACTTCAACGCCTTCCAGGACGACGGCTGTCACTGGTAGCCGCCTGGACTGAGGCCGTTTGTGCCGATTCCGGCAGCGTGCCCACAGTCCAGCGCGCGCTGTGCCGGCCATGACCCCCGTCAGTGGCAATGCTGCGCTGCGTTCGGTCACACTCGGTGACTTGTCGTTCTCAGTCACCCCTTCCGAGGCCTGCATGTCCCTGCTCCGGCGCAAGTCCCTAGATTCCGTCACCGTCCATGAAGCCGGCCGGCGTCTGGTCCCGACCCTCAGCTGGCCGCACCTGATTGCGCTCGGCATCGGCGCCATCGTCGGTACCGGCATCTACACCCTGATCGGCGTCGGTGCCGACCGCGCCGGCCCCGCTGTGCTGATCTCCTTCGCCATCGCCGGCGCGGTGTGTGCCTGCGCTGCATTGGCCTACGCCGAACTGTCCACGATGATGCCGGCTGCCGGCAGCGCCTATACCTACAGCTACAGTGCCCTGGGCGAAGTCTTCGCCTGGGTGGTGGGCTGGAGCCTGATCCTGGAATACTCGCTGGTGGTGAGTACCGTGGCGGTCGGCTGGTCGGGCTATTTCGTCGGCTTCCTGGAATGGGTACATACCCAGTTCGGCTGGGACCTGCGCCTGCCGGCCATGCTCGCGGCGGGCCCGCACGTCGAAGGCGGCATGATCAACCTGCCCGCCATCGTCATCACCTGGCTGGTGGCACTGATGCTGATGGCCGGTACCAAGGAGAGCGCCACCCTCAACGCGATCCTGGTCGTGTTCAAGCTGATCGCGCTGGCCATCTTCGTGGCGGTGGCCCTGCCGGCGTTCGACACCAACAACCTGCAGCCGTTCATGCCCTACGGATTCGCCAAGACGCTGGGGCCGGATGGCGTCGAGCGCGGTGTGATGGCCGCAGCGGCGATCATCTTCTTCGCCTTCTACGGCTTCGATGCGATCTCCACCGCGGCAGAAGAAACCAAGAACCCGGCGCGCGACCTGTCCATCGGCATCATCGGCTCGATGGTCGGCTGCACCATCGTGTACGTGCTGGTGGCGTTGGCCGCGATCGGTGCGATGAGCTACACCGTGTTCGGCCAGAGTGCCGAGCCGCTGGCACTGATCATGCGCCAGCTGGGCCAGCCGACCGCCGCGATGCTGATCGGTGTGATCGCCATCATCGCCCTGCCGACCGTGCTGCTGGCCTTCCTGTATGGCCAGAGCCGCATCTTCTTCGTCATGAGTCGCGATGGTCTGCTGCCGCGTGGCCTGTCCAAGGTCAACGCACGCACCGGCACGCCGGTGGCGACCACGCTGTTCACCGCCGTGGTTGTGTCGGCGCTGGCCGGCGTGGCCCGCCTGGACGAGATCGCCGCGCTGGCCAATGCCGGCACCCTGGCCGCGTTCACCGCCGTTGGCATCTGCCTGGTGGTGCTGCGCGTGCGTGAGCCGAACCGCGAGCGCACCTTCCGCACGCCGTTCGCCTTCATCGTCGGCCCGCTGGCGGCACTGGGCTGCATCTACCTGTTCGTCAGCCTGCCGCACACCACCCAGCTGTACTTCCTGGCGTGGAACGTGGTCGGCCTGGTGCTGTACTTCGCCTACAGCCGTCGCAACGCGCTGATCGGCCGGTAAAGGTAGCGCCGGGCCATGCCCGGCGGTCTTTGGGGATTGCCGGCCAGCGGCCGGCACTACCGCAGGGCGGTCAGCCGCCCTGCTTTGCCGCGTAGTCCTGCGCCTGGCGCATCACCCGCAGCAGGTTGCCGCCCCAGATGGCGGCGATCTGCTGCTCGGTGTAGCCCTTGCGCAACAGCCACGCGGTGATCTTCGGCAACTGGCTGACATCGGGCAGGTCGCTCAGGCCACCGCCGCCATCCCAGTCCAGGCCGATGCCGACGTGCTCGGGGCCGACGACCTTCAGGATGTGCTCGAAGTGGGCGAAGAAGTCGTCCAGGCTGGCGTGGCGCACCGGATGTTCGTGGTCCAGTGCCTGTTCGGCCTTCTGCAGGGCAACGCCCTGTTCGATGGTCATGCCTTCCCAGCCACCCAGCTGCTTGCTCAGGGCCTCTTCGGCCTGCTTGCGCTCGGGCGACTTGGCGGTGTCGATCAGATAGCCGCCGTACGCGTTGACCTGGATCACGCCGCCGGCCTTGGCCAGCTTGCGCAGGCGCGCGTCGTCAAGGTTGCGTGGGTGGTCGTAGATCGCCTTGGCCGAGCTGTGCGACAGCACGAACGGCACCGGCATCATCGCCAGCAGATCATCGAATACGGCATCGGAGGCGTGCGACTGGTCGATGACGATGCCCAGCTTCACCGCGGAGCGCACCAGGTCCTTGCCGGCCGGGCTCAGGCCTTTCCACTCCGCGCCCTTGGGATCAGTGGCCGAATCGGCGAACTCGTTGTTGGCGAAATGCACGGTGCTGAGCAGGCGCA
>RCUO01000450.1_pt1 | contig 20474 bp, 21 predicted proteins | sample 2166161 | NCBI WGS metagenome assembly RCUO01 (sample SAMN09932617, study PRJNA488358) | compost metagenome | feature: garden; material: soil; isolation source: compost soil in cyclohexanecarbonitrile-enriched culture | place: Germany: Experimental Botanical Garden Goettingen | collected 2016-01-27 | reverse complement strand
CGGCGGTATTCCCCGTCTGCTTAAACGCCCTGGCCAGCCAGACGGCAGCCTCCTGCCGGGTCACCGGCTGTGCCGGGGCGAAGGCCGCAGCCGAGGTGCCGCCCGCCAGCTCCAGCTGAACTGCCGCCTGAACCCAGCCGTAGTACCAGGCGTTCCGTGCCACATCCTTAAAGGGTGAGACGGGACTCCCTACCGGCTCAAGCCTCAGCAGGCGGCCCAGCATCGTAATGAGCTCCGCCCGGGTCACTGTCCCCTGCGGGGAGAAGCTGTTCTCCGAAGTACCGGTTACTATTTGCCGGTTATATAAGTCTATGATTTCTTCTCTCGCATAGCTGGCTCCTATATCATCAAAAGGCTGCTTAGCTCCGGCAGATACAGCTGCCGCCGACGAGTAAGGTATGTACATAACAGCCGCGCACAAGACGGCTGCTGCTCCGGCCGCTACTCTTCCCCATATTCTGTTCACGTGTTAAAAGACGCTCCCTCCAGTATCATTTTGCCGAAGTATACCAGAGACAGAGTCTATTAGCACCGCTAAAATAATGGTAGAACACAAAAATGTAACAGTTTTCCAAGTCTTAAAACCCGGCAGGAGTTTAATTAGAAACGTGCGTGGTTATGAATGGAATATAGCATCTAAAGACCGTAATGATCACCCTTAGGAGGGACACGTACATGAAAGAGTCTGATTCACCCGCCCGCATAGCCGCAGCAGGCGATTCCTGTCTGGCCGCAGAGGCGGTTGATGCCATTGAAGGCCTGTCCGGCGTACATCCCGGCTACCGCCGCGCCCACGCAAGGGGCATCTGCTGCCGGGCCATCTTCCGGCCCAACGGACTCGCTGCTGCCTTTACCTCCGCACCGCATCTGCAGCAGCAGGAGACAGCGGCGGTTGTCCGCTTCTCCGGCAGCTCCACCGACCCGGCGCTGGCTGATCTTTTATCTCCGGCTAAAGGCATGGCCGTACAGTTCTGTCTTCCCGGCGGCGGCACTACAAGCCTGGTAGGGGCTACACTGCCGGTCTTTTTCGCCCGTACTCCCGGGTCATTTATTGATATCGTCCGCACCGCACACAAGGCGCGTGAAGGAAATCTTGGCCCGCTTGAGCTCATCAAAGAGATCACAACGCATTTCAGCGAGAGTAAGGAGAGCTTTCTCAGCCTTAACAGGCTGAAGCCGCCCGCCAGCTATGCTGAGGCCTGCTACTACTGCATTCACGCCTATTATTTTATTGATCCCGAAGGGATCAAGCGGCCGGTAAAATTTGAATGGGCCCCTGACGCAGGTGTCCGTACTCTTTCTCTCACAGAGGCCAGACAGCAGCCGGACCGCTATCTGGAGGATGAGCTGGAGCTGCGGCTGAAGGCGGAGCCGGCGGTCTTCCAGCTCCATGTTATTTTTGGCGAAAAGGATGATCCCACCGATGACCCGACCCAAGCGTGGCCGGATGACCGGCGGCGGATCGAGATCGGACGCTTGTATCTGTCAGAGACTATATCAGAACCGGCAGGTCTGCTCATGGACCCTGCGGCCGTTACAGAGGGCATTGCCCTGTCGGATGATCCTATTCTGCAATTTCGCCACACGGCCTATAGAGAGTCTTTTTACAGGCGCAGCGCAGAACTATAACCCATGCAAGGAAGGACGAGGTTACTGATGGAGCAGGCTATGATTATTGTAAATCCCACCTCAGGTAAAGAAGAGGGTACGGGCTATGTCCGGATGGCGCAGGAGATACTGGAAGGTCAGGGATATGTAATTACGATAAAGGAGACGCAGCAGGAAGGCGATGCTGCCCACTTCTGCACTGCGGCATGCGAGGAAGGCTACGGAATGGTTGTATCTATCGGCGGGGACGGCACACTGCACGAGGTAATTAACGGGCTGGCCGGGCGGCAGCAATGCCCGAAGCTGGGCATTATTCCGCTTGGAACGGTGAATGATTTTGCCAGGGCCATCGGGCTTTCACTGATTCCCGAGGAAGCAATCCGTACACTGGCCTCCCCGGCCACCCGTGCAGTTGATGTCGGCCAGCTGAATGAACGGCTGTTCATTAATGTCGTAGCTGCCGGTGCCCTTGCCGAATCGGTCTCCTCGGTAACCTCAGAGGACAAATCCAAATTCGGCTCGCTGGCCTATTTCAGGGAGGGGCTGAAGGAGCTCACAGGCAATACACCCAATCACCTGCTCATCAACCATGATGGTGAGGTATGGGAGGGAGACTCGCCGCTGTTTATTGCCGCGCTGACGAATTCAGTCGGCGGCTTTGAGCGGCTGGCTCCGGGGGCGGCAGTAGATGACGGCCTGATCCATTGCTTTATTATTAAGGATCTTACGATTCTAAGCACACTAACCGCCAGTATCTCACTGCTGCTCGGCAACTTGAAGGACCATAAAGGAGTCGAGTACTTTGCCGCCCGCAGCGTAACGGTACAATCTGCGGCCCCGATGCGGACCAATGTGGACGGCGAGGAAGGGCCTGCTCTGCCGGTACGGCTCAGCGTGCTGCCCCGCCATGTCCGGGTCGTCGTACCGGAGGGGGAAAGCCGCTAGACAGCAGGTGTTTCATTACTCCCGTTAGCGACCCGGCACCTGCCGGCCTGCAAGCCGGCAAACACTCTATGCCTGCTGCTGCAGCCTGCGGGCGTAGACAATCTGGCCGATATGATAGGCATTATGCGTTGCGGCATTACTGATAATCTCCCACCACAGCGCGGGTTCCGGGAATCCGGCGACCTGCGCTTCCAGTCTGTCCCCGGCAAGCAGCGTCTGCCAGCGCAGCAGGACATCAAGCAGCCCGCTCTTCAGCTCACCGAACGGCACATTCTCCGGCAGGATGAAGCTGTTATTGTTATCGCCTATAGGCGGTACGGCATTCATACGGCCCGCCTCATAGCGGCTCTGCCAGGTCCTGTTCCAGTAGAGCAGATGCTGGGTCAGCTCGGCAATACTGTGCATACCGGCGCCCGGCTTCCAGAACGCCTCTTCCTCTGTCATTCCTTCCACTGCATGCATGAACGGCAGATACCAGCTTGGATCATTGGCACTGGCCAGCAATTGATTGACTAATACTTCTCTCGCATGAACCATTTTATTCACTCCCTGGCTTATATTGGTTTAATTTACCCTGATAGATGAATTCCAGCCGCTCACTCTGCCGGAAATCATCCGGTGTCACGAGCGCCGGCAGCTTGTTCCACAGCTTGATGCCGGAACGGTCCAGAATCTCGGCAACGAACTGGGAGCAGAAATAGGAATTGCTGAATTCCACCGGCTCCTTCAATGCGATACCGATGACGCCCAGAATGTTATACAGGTATTTCTGACGGCTGCGGATAAAAATATGCAGCACCCGCTGCATTTTCTCCGCTTCCCGCCCTGTAACCTTAAGCTCATAGATAACACAGGTCGTATTCGGATATTTACTGAACGTCCCAGTGTGCAGATCCTCCTTCACGAACCCCCCGTTCAGAGGATTGCTGGGATGCTTTCTGCCGAAGCTGTACATCTCCGACAGGTCACGGGTAAAAGAGATGGATGCATGGTTATACGGAGCCTTGGTGTAGCCCTGAATAAGCCTGGTGAACAGCGTTCCGGTATTCGTAAGCAATATAAAGACCGATTGGTTACCTTCCATTTACAAATTTTCCCCTTATCAATTTCGGACGTTTCCTTCATAATAACATATGATTCCTTTAATGGAATCTATCCCGGGACAGGCTGGTGATCGGCTCTTGAACAGCTCTTTATTCACGCTACTCCTTATTACAGGCGGCCTTTCGGCCATTCACGTAATCTACCTTGCCGTCAGCAGGCTTCAAAAGGACAAGGATTATACCGGTATCGGCTTCCGCATCAAAACCTGGTGGGGCATGCTGTTTATATTTTGCCTGGCAACCCTGTTTAATGCAGTGGTATCGCTGCTGTCGCTGATGGTGCTGTGCTTCTTCTCGCTCAAAGAATACTTCTCCATGATCCGCACGCGTAAGGCGGACCGCAGGCTGTTCCTGTGGGCCTACCTGGCGATTCCGCTGCAGTTCTACTGGATCTATATCGAGTGGTACGGGATGTTCATCGTCTTTATTCCGGTCTATGTCTTCCTGCTGCTGCCGCTCCCCCGGCTGCTGAACAAGGGCACGCTCGGCTTTCTGCGCAGTGTAAGCTCTACCCAGTGGGGCATGATGCTGATGGTATTCGGGCTTAGCCATCTGGCTTACTTCCAGTTTGCCACCCCGGAATACGGCGCTGGGCTTGTGCTGTTTCTCGTGGTGCTTACTCAGCTTAATGATGTGGTGCACTATGTGGCCTCACTCTATTTCGGCAAGCACAAGGTGGTTCCGACCGCCAACCCGCATCTGACCTGGGAGGGCTTTGTCTGCGGTTTTGTGGTGACAACTGCCGTGTCTTATCTTATTTATCCCTATCTGACACCCCTCACCCCGCTGTTTGGACTGCTGTCAGGGGTACTGATTAGCTTAAGCGGATATTTCGGCAGCCTGACTGTCTCTGTACTGAAGCGGGACCTGCTGATCGGGGACGATGATAAGTTCGCCGCCCTGCAAAAAAGCTATCTGAGCCGGGTCGACAGCCTGGCGTATACCTCACCGATCTTTTTCCATGTGATCCGTTATTTCTTTGATTTTATGTAAAACCGGAAGGTCAGGCATCCCTTGCTCTAGGGGGTGTCTATTTTTTTATTTCGGGCAGCCGAAAAACACGCAGGGTTTCATAAAAGGCCTTCGTCTATTACACGGGAAGGAGGAGAGCGTTATTGATGAGGAACGCTTGATCAGGCAAATATTGCAGGGCGACCATGCTAAATTCCGCAGCATTATCGACAGCTATGGAAGGCATATCTATCAGGTCACCTATTCCGTGCTGCAGCAGTCCCAGGATGCGGAGGATGCTGCACAGGAGGCTTTTATCCAAATTTATAAATCTCTCCCCCTGTACCGTTCAGAAGGCTTCAAGACCTGGATTACCCGGATTGCCCTGCACAAAGCCATCGATATTAAGCGGAAGCTGAACCGCCGGAAGGCAGAAGTAAGCGTCCCTGAGGATGGAGCCGTTCAGCTTGCCGACCACCGCTCAGACGTCGTCCGCCAGCTGCTGAAGAAGGAGCAGAAGGAGCTTCTGCGGCACAAGATTTCGTCACTCCCCGACCAGCACCGCGGAATTATTGTTGATTTCTATCTCAACGAAGAGAATTATGAGCAGATTGCCCGCAAATCACAAATTTCGGTAAGGACCGTGGAATCCAGGCTGTACAGAGCGCGGCAATGGATCAGAACCCACTGGAAGGAGACCTCATGGGATGAATAAAGACGATATACAGCACGAATGGAAGCGGTACGTACAGGGAGAGCTGACAGAGCCGGAGCGGGAACAGATGGATAGAATGCTGCTGGAAGATCCTGACGCGCTTGGCAGCTACCTGCTGGCTCTGGAGAATTCACCGGTACCGCTGTTGTCCGATGGGGATGCCTTTGCTGATCAGATCATGGTCCGGATTACTCCTCTTACAGCTTCCGCAGTACCGGAGACCGGCATCGGGCGTTCCCGGCTTCAAAGGCTGCTGGGTAATCAGTGGCTGCATTATATTGCAGCGGCCTGCATCACGATGCTGTTCATCTCCGCCGGCATATTTGACAAGTTGGCTCCCGGAAATATCGGTGTCACTGCCCAGACAAAGCAGCCTTACAGCGAGATTATGGTGAAAAAAGCAACCGGCTGGCTTGAAGAAATGAAGCCGGCTCCCTATAAACAATAACAAGTGAAAGGACTGACCAATAATGCAGCAGCACCGCAGCAAGATGCTGGCATTCCTGCTTAATATGATTCCTGGCCTGGGGCACTATTATTACGGAAGCCGGCTGAAGGGCTTTATTTACGGCTTTATCTTTTTTGGCAGCCTGGGCGTTGCCTTTCTTGCACTCGTTGCAGGGAATAATGAGGGCTTCGCCGCCCTGTGTCTTTTAGCGGCAGCCGTTCTCTGGTTCATCAGCATGTTCGGTATGATAATCAGGCTGATCCGGGAACCGGATTATCCGCCATACTATCCTTCCTATCCCCAGCAGCATGCCCACATGCCGGGTGGTCCGGAGGGGCCGTTTGAGCAACAGCCGTACGGATTCCAGCCTCCTGAGGGCTATAGCCATCCGGATCAGGGCAGGGAGCCGCGGCGGGAAAGCGAGCGGTTCTACACGATTCTCCTCTCCTTTGTCCCCGGCCTCGGCCATCTGCATCTAGGCCTGCTGCAGCGCGGGCTGTCGTTCCTGATCGGGTTCTTCGGGCTTGGCATAATGCTGGTGTTTGTGGCCGGCATAACCGGACAGGAGACCGTCCTGCTCTTCCTGCTCCTGCTGCCGGTGCTGTGGCTGTACTGCATGTTCGATGCAGCCCAGCATGTGAACCGCAAGCAGGCCGGGGAGCTGCTTGAAGACAAGACGATCTTCGAGCAGCTTGAGCACGGCAGAGGCACAGGCAAAAAAAGCAAGGTTCTTGCAACCCTGCTGGCAGCCTTCCCCGGAGCCGGACATATGTACCTTGGACTGCAAAAAAGAGGGCTCCAGCTGATGCTCATCTTCCTCGGAAGCATCTATATTCTGGATCTGCTTAATCTTTCCCTGTTCCTGTTCTTTATCCCGATTGCCTGGTTTTACAGCTTTTTTGACGGAATGCAGCAGGCCGCGAAATACGGCAGGGAGCCTCTGGTTGACAAACCGGTCATTGAAGGCTGGACCCGGTATCAGGGCTGGATCGGCGGCGCACTTCTGTTCCTCGGTGTCTATTATCTGTTCATCCGGATTGTTGTACCGGAGCTCGACTTTAACTACGGCTTTTACATTGCCCGGATTCAGTCGTATATGAACACCGTAGTTGTTGCTCTGCTGATGATCGGCGGGGGCATCCGGCTGCTGTCCAGCTCACGGAAAAAGAACACCGAAGCGGAGCGGTTCCTCAGGGCACTGGAGCGCGAAAACAAGTAGAAACAGCAAAACAGCACGTTCCCCCGGTAAAGGGGACCGTGCTGTTTGCTGTTCAGTGAACGATTGTCCGGCATTCATTCCTGCTCTTACATCTGAGTCTCGCCGTCCGTTCCGGCTGGTGCGGTAGTGCCAGCGTCCGCTGGTGCAGTAGTGCCGGCATCAGCAGGAGCAGTGCTGCCTGCGGTTCCGCGATCAGGTCTTGTACCACCGCCCATGCCGCCTTGGCCGCGTCCGCCGCCCATGCCGCCCATACCCTGGGTTGCTTCGGTGACACCCGATTCATTCAGCCAGGTTACGCTGCTGGAGAGGTCAAAGCTTACAACTTCTGTGCCGCCGCTGTAAGTGCCGTCAGTGTATACGCCGTCCACTGCGGTGCCTGTAGAGCTTCCGCCGGTAGAGAGCGTGTAGGAGCCGCCTTCTTTCAGGTCAGGTGAGCTGATTACAACCGAACGGTAGCTCTTCGATGGAGCGAAGGTAGCAACGGTGTTGCCGTCACTGTCTTTCAGATTCACCAGCTGCCCGGCTTCCTGCGAATCTGTGAATGTCATGGCAATGGAGTATTGGCTGGAAGAATCGCCAGGTGCCTGAAGCATACCTGCGCTTCCTGCTACGATCAGATATCCGCCGGTGACTTCAAAGGTTCCGTCAAAGTCCAGCCCGCCGTTGCCGTCATTGGTCGGTCCGTAGACGGTAACGGTGCCGCCGCTCATTGTGATCGAGCCGTTGGAGTCCAGACCGTCGCCTGAAGCATCTACAGTCAGCGTTCCGCCGGTAATCGTGAGCATATTGCTGCCGGAGCTTGCAAATTGATCTTGTCCGCCTGCAGCCTGACCGCTGTTAGTATCGTTGCCGCCGGCTACATTAACGCCGTCATCGGAGGCTACCACATCGATGTCACCGCCGGAGATGGTGATATTGGCACCTTCAATTCCTTCATAGCTCTTGATGATATTCACGGTGCCGCCGGAGATGGCTGTCAGACTGTCAGCGTGAATACCGTCATCGCCTGTCTCAATCTGGAACTCCCCGTCTGTAATCGAGACGCTGCTGTTGCTGTGCACCGCATCATCCGCGGAGTCGATCTTGAAGCTGCCGCCGTTAACGGTAAGATCGCCGCCGGCCTTCAAGCCTTTCATACTGGCTGACTCTGTTGCGGCTGCTGCTGTTGTATCCGTGGACGCTGCTGCATTGGTATCTGCCGGCGCAGTAGTCCCGCCTGCCGTCCCGCCTGCCGCATCACCTGCCGGCATTTCCGGCGGTGTCCCCTGACCGGCTGCATCTCCCGCCGGCATCTCAGGCGGTGCCGCCTGGCCGGTTGTGCCGTCCGCTGAAGGAGCCTGGCCGCGCATTCCGCCGCCCATACCGCCTCCGCCAAAGCCTCCGCCACCGAAGCCGCCTTGATCACCTGTCTTCACCTCAGCGTTGGCACTGCCGCCGCCGGTCACCAGATCGAATGTGCCGCCGTCGATGACAAGGGAGGTTTCACCCTGAATACCATCACTGGCTGCTGTAATGTCAAAGCTTCCTCCGAAGATCGCAATGAAGCCCTTCTCTGTATCCTCGTCATTGGTTGACTTGATGCCGTCGCCTTCTGCTGTAATGGTAATGCTGCCTTCCTGCACAGCTACCAGGTCTTTACCGACCAGACCATCATCCGCTGCTGTTACCTCGATAATACCGGAGACAATTTTCAGATCATCTTTGCTCGTAATGCCGTCGTTGTAGTTGCCGTTAACCTTCAGCGTGCCGGTTCCGTTAATGGTCAGATCGGCCTTGCTAAAAATCGCTGCACTCGGCTCATCCGTAGTAGCATCCGGGTACACATATTTAGCCGCATCGGTTACCGTGTTCACCGTGCCGTCTTCCAGCGTCATGATGATCTTGCCCGCTTCCTTGATGTAGACCGGTGCGCTGCTGCTGTTCGCAAGCGTAACCCCGTTCAGCACCAGATGCACGCTGCTCTTATCCTGTACATCGATAATAATCTGGCCGTCACTCAGGGTGCCGCTCAGCACATAGGTTCCGCCGGCTGAGATTGTGACTGTGCTGCCGGAAGCGGTTGCTCCCGAGCCGGTTACAGAGCTACTTGTTCCACTTAGCACAATCGCGGTGGCGCTGTCAGCGCTCCAGGCTGTAGCCACATCTTCTTCATCAAAGCTGACGAGATCCGCCGCCTTCACACTTGCCAACTGTACATTTGCTGTTGTTGCGCCAGTTGCAGCTGCTGTAGTCACTGCAGCCGAAGTTGCCGAAGAGGTGGAGGTGGAGACATTGCCGGTTGTGCCGCAGGCTGACATGACAGCTGCGAGCAGCAGGATCAGCCCCGCTTTACTTGCCATTATAAATTTACTCATATCTGATCAATCCTTTCAGTCTGTGTTAGTATTCCGTAGTTGTAGGGCACATTGTCAGTGACAGATCCAGGTTACCGTTTCGGGTACGGATAGCATCAAGGAACTCCTTCTGGCTGGTCTGCTCATCAAGGGTAACGTTATACACCAGTTCATACAGGCTGCCGAGCTCGGTGGTTCTGATCTTTTTCAGCTCATAAGCAACATTAAATTTGTTGAATACTTCAGCAAAGGCTTCTTCATAGCCCAGATTCTCAGGAATCGTAACCTTCAGCGTTTTTTGCACGGACTTTCTTACACCAAAGCCGGTGCGGTTCAGGATAACCATGATGATGCAGAGAATAACGGTGAACAGGACCGCGTAACCGTAAGCGCCGACGCCGCAGGCGAGGCCCGAGGCCATCGTGAACAGGACAAAGGTGATGTCTTTAGGATCGCCGGGCGCGCTGCGGAAGCGGATGATGGAGAACGCTCCGGCGAGGCTGAACGCTCTGGCTACGTTGCTGCCGATTAAGAGAATGATGATGGCTACAATGACCGGCAGCAGCACCATAGTGAGCGTGAAGCTTTGCGAATAGCCGGCAGGGCTTGTTCTCATATAAGTGAAGCTGATTAGCGCACCCAGCGCCAGGGAGATCAGGATCGTAAGTACCGCGTTACCAAAAGTTAATGCCGTACTGTCAGACACGGCGGTAAAAATGGAATCAAGCATACAATACACTCTCGCTTTCTACTTTGCTGTTTCTCAGCATTTTTTTATATTCGTTGCCGTATTTGGAGAAGCTGGTGCGGTACATCTGGTGCTCGGAGAGCATTTTGGACAGCCAGACCGGAATCGTCTTCTCTGCTTTGACTTCCATCAGCCACTGCCCCGGTTCCATCAGCTGCTCGCCGTGTGTGCCGTGCTCCATCTTCAGGTCATACCGCCGGCTTCTGATATTCGTATCAAAGGTAATGCGCAGATCCCGGTTATTTTTGCAGAACAGCGCTTTGCGGTCATACGACAGATACACCATCGGCTTCAGATCATAGCAGCTCAGGAAGTATTTGATTTCCTCAACCACTTGCTTGTTCATGTAATCCTTGTACTCTGGCGCAATGCCTGTGCGGACAAATTCGTAAGCTTCGTCCAGCTTGAGCGAGGTTCTTCTTTTATTGACGAGGCCGAAGACCTTCTTCTTAATCTCCAGGTACACCCTGGAATCGCCATTCGGGACACCGTACGCCCGGAGGCGCAGTTTCTCTTTGTATTTCGGCTTGGACAGGCTGTTGCGGATCAGCGTATTGCTCGGTGTGTCGTAGTACAGATTAGTAATGGAATAAAACTCATGCTGTTTGTTGTAATCATCCGGTTCCATATATTCGAGCAGTTCGTTATAGAGCTTCAGGTAGGCTGCATGATCGAACAGGTATTTGTTTTCGTAGCGGTTAAAAACCTCGATAGCCATCTGGGATCAAATCCTTTCTCAAGTTAGAGTGTTTCGTGTGTCTCGCTTGCCTATGAATGTATCTTAGCTGGCAAACCTTTAATGAATCTTAAATGGATTTTACATTGCGTTAATTTTTTTACACCGGCTTTACAAAGGGCTTCTGCGGCACAAGATCAACTCCGCTATATAGTAGAAGCTACGAATTCTGTCTCCGCAGTTAAGGTTGATTAAAGGTAATCTTGCTATAATGACGTAAGTTACAAGACAGACATTAAGCTAAACTGGGGATGATGACTGGGTGAGAATTTTAATAGTGGAGGATGAGGTGCATCTGGCCGAGGCCGTGACCCAAATTCTGAAAAAGCATAACTATTCAGCGGACGCCGTACATGACGGCAGAACGGGGCTCGATTACGCGCTCAGCGGGATTTATGATCTGCTGCTGCTCGACATCATGATGCCGGAGATGGATGGAATCAGCCTGCTGCGGGCCCTGCGTAAAAAGAGTATCCCGACCCCCGTCATTTTCCTTACGGCCAAAGGGGACACCACCGATATGGTAACGGGGCTCGATTACGGTGCAGATGACTATATTGCCAAGCCTTTCTCCTCGGAGGAGCTGCTGGCCAGAATCCGGGCGGTGCTGCGCCGCAAGGGCGAGGTGCTGCCTGATGATGCGCTGAAATTCGGGGATCTGGAGCTGAATACGGCTAACCTGAAGCTCACTGTGGGCGGCAAGGAAATGAAGCTGAACCTGAAGGAAAGCGAGCTGCTGGAGCTGCTGATGGTGCGCAAGCAATCGGTGACTTCCAAGGAGCAGATTATTGAGAAGCTGTGGGGCTTTGATTCGGAGGCCGAGCATAACAATGTGGAGGTCTATATTTCTTTTCTCCGCAAAAAGCTTACGTTTCTCGGCGCTTCTGCGCGGATCAGTACGCTTCGGGGTGTAGGTTATGTACTAGAGGTGGATGCCTGATGTTCAAAAAGCTCAGAAACCGCTTCCTGATCGTCAATCTGGTGACCATCTCCGTGATGATGCTGGTCGCCTTCGCTACCATCTATACAATCAACTATTTGAATGTGCAAAATGACATCAGCTTTGATCTTCAGCGGATTACAGAGGCTTTCCAGAAGCCGGGCAGCGGGGAGCACCGCGGCGGGGGAATGAACGGCGGAGCTGCCGGAGGGATCGAGGGTGCGCCGGCCGGCACTATAGACAGCGGAACACAGCGCCCGGAGGGCGGCGGCAGCTTCGGAAGGATGGGCGACAGTCCGCCGCCGGAGCGTTCGATCTCCTTTATGATTGAGACCGATAACGATTGGAAGCAGACAGGTACGCCAACCTCACAGCTCAGCATGGATGATGAATTCTATGCCCAGGCGCTGCAGACCGCTGTTGATATGAATAAAACAACCGGAAGATTTGAGCTGGACGGGAGTCTCTGGGCTTTTGAAACCAAGCCGACCGCCGACGGGCATATGCTTGTTTTCCTGGACATCACCTCCCAGCAGAAGATTCTCACGAACATGGTCTATATCTTCTCGGTTGTCGGTATCGCGATGCTGATCATTCTCTATTTCACCAGCCGCTACTTTGCGAACCGCTCCATCAAGCCGGTGCAGGAAGCCTTTGATAAGCAGAAGCAGTTCATTGCAGATGCTTCGCATGAGCTGAAGACGCCGCTGGCCATTATTAATACGAATACCGATGTGCTGCTGTCAAATCCCGAGGATACGATTCTGGAGCAGTCCAAATGGCTGCATTATATTAAATCCGAGACCGAGCGGATGGCTAAGCTGACGAGTGACCTGCTCTATCTGACCGAAATGGATGATTCCCGCACCGGGATGGTTCATGCCCCCTTCAACATCAGCGAAGCGGTCGAAAATATTATCCTGACGATGGAGGCCGTCATCTTCGAGAAGAATGTCGCGCTGGAGTACGATATCGAGCCTAATCTGAGCGTCAACGGCAACAGCGAGCAGATCAAGCAGGTTGTCATGATCCTGCTGGACAATGCCGTCAAGTACACCGGGCCGAAGGGTGAAGTCACCCTGTCTCTGCACAAGCAGCATAACGACGTGCTGCTGTCCGTCACCAATACCGGCGAAGGGATTGCCGCCGAGCATCTGACCCGGATCTTTGACCGGTTCTACCGCACTGATACCTCCCGGGCCCGCAAGCAGGGCGGCTACGGCCTTGGCCTCGCCATCGCCAAGTCCATTGTTGAGCAGCAGCATAAGGGCAAGCTGTATGCGAAAAGTACGGTCGGGGAATCGGCTACGTTTTATGTGCAGCTGTCTTAATAGGCCTACAGCAAAGAGGCTGGTCACGGGACCAGCCTCTTTGTCTATGATATGGCCCCGAATCTCAGCGCACAGATAGTCCCCATCCGGAAACAGCGTGCTGCCGGTAGTAAAGACCCTCCCTACAGCATCACCCTGTTCTCTATTATATTTTTCATGCTGATATGGGATTTGGACGGCCCGAGCCTGACCAGCGAGTCCTGAAATTCAGCCAGCTCGGCAATGGATGCTGTGCGCACCTGGAGCAGATAATTATATTCTCCGCTGATACGGTATAGATCAGTTACCTCCTTCGCTCCTCTGCAGAACTCAACAAGCTCCTGGCAAAATTCCGTTTTCAGCAAAATAAAAGTGGTTGTCCCCCGGTCCATCGCCTGCAGGTTAAATACAGCTGTATACCCTGAAATAATGTTCCGTTCCTCCAGCTTCAGCATCCGTTCTTTAACGGACGGCTGTGACATTGATACTTCTCTGCTGATCTGCGATATCGGCATCCGGGAATTTTGCTGCAGCAGCCGCATAATTTTGAGATCAATCTCATCGAATAATAGCTCCATAGAAACCTCCGTTAAGCAAAATATAAATAGTAAGGCAAACCGGCTTAATACCCTTATTTTATATTAGCACAACACGTTAAAATCCTCGTTTTCCTCATATAACTCTCTATTGATGATCTCTATAATAAAGGCAATTAAGAAAGGAGATGTTCCCTATGGGCGTAAAAGGACTGTCCCATGTAGCTATCCAGGCCAACAATTATCAGGCAACGATTGCCTTCTACACCGAAGTGCTCGGCTTTAAGGTCGGACATCACTGGAGTCTGCCGGCCTTTATGATTGAAGATGCTTCCATGCTGGTATCCCCCGACCGGAGAACCTGTATTGAGGTCTTTGATAATAATGCCGCAATCCCCGCCCAAGGCAAAAAAGCAGCCTCTGATGAGGAGGTCGCACACGGAGCTATCCTGCACCTCGCCTTTTACGTGGATGATGTCGAAGAAATCTACCAAAAAGCCCTTGCTCATGGAGCAAAGACCTTTGTCGAACCCGGCACGTTAGCACTCGGAGAACCGCCGCTGACCGTAAAAAACGCAGTCATTCACAGCCCCAACGGCGAGGTGATCGAGTTTATAGAGGAAGTGGATTTTGATGTGTCTGCAGAGCACTTATAATTTTTGGAGCTGCACCTGAAACCAGGCAGAGGATCCCTCCGTATCAGAGTTATTACCGATAAGGAGGAGATTCACAGCATGTCCATGTTCAAAAGAATGCTCGCAAGCGCCGGAATCGGCGCCGCTGAAGTAAATCTCATGCTTCATCAGGATGTAGTAAAAGCCGGGGATACACTCAGCGGTATTGTCCGCATCCAGGGCGGACGTGTGGATCAGAAGGTGGATGATGTGTATGCCTTCGTCAAGACCCGTTACGTGAAGGAGCATAACGATTCCAAGAGCCATGTAGAGGCTACCATTGCCAAGTTCCTGCTGGCCTCCGGCTTCACCGTGGAAGCGGAGCAGGTCTATGAGTTCCCGGTATCCTTCCAGCTTCCGCCCGTAACACCTGTGACCATGGGCAAAACTCCGGTATGGATTCATACGGGACTTGATATCAAAGAAGCTGTCGACCCGAAGGACGAGGATTATCTCCAGGTGCTGCCTCATCCGCATTCGGCACTTGTCCTGGATGCTGCAGCCCAGCTCGGCTTCCGGCTCCGCGAGGTCAGCTGTGAACACGCTCCTTATTACGGCAAAAGAAACGGACTCCCCTTCGTCCAGGAATTTGAATTCCAGCCTTCCAGCCAGTTCCGCGGCCGGCTGGATGAGCTGGAAATCATGTTCTATCCGGATGAGCAGGGCGTTGAGCTGCTGCTGCAGATCGACCGCAAGGCGCGCGGCTTATCCGGGCTGTTGGCTGAAGCGCTTGATGCCGATGAGAAATTCGTGCGGCTGCGCCTGGACCGTGCTCACCTGGCAGCAGGCACCGGCCATGTTGCCGATCAGCTGCTCGCGACGATCAACAAATACGCATAACGGCATTAGTACAGAAAAGCGGCTGGACGGATCATTAATCCGCCCAGCCGCTTTTCTATGCACGCACCCTCAATATCCAGGGCGCAGAATATTTTGCAGATAACCGCTTAACGCCTGAGCCGCGTGCTCGTGGGCTAATCTCCCCGGATGGCTTCGTGCGCCGGCGCTTTCCGGGGTCATATCAGGCAGTTGAAAGACAGATGCTCTCTTGTCTCCTGATCTGCTTACATAGCTGTCCACTGCACGGCAGATTGCCGGCATCATCGGAGTCCCTAGCATGCCGTACGCCCAAACCAGCTGAGCCTGCGGATTGTAGTATCTGAGCTTCACAAGAAAGGCTTCTGCCGCCCTCTCGAAAGCCTCCAGATCATGCTCATTAAAGGAGCCATCTTCGTTAAGCCGCTGCTTATAGGCCTTGCCGCTGAGCGGATCATTCCATTCCGGTGAATAGAAGGCGCCCCCGTCATTGGTGCCCAGATTGATGACCACTGCATCCGGCTGCCAGGCCTCAAAATCATTGATCTGCAGCGCGCCAAGCGCCTCATTGCGCTCTCCGCCCAGCAGACCGCATACCTGGCTGTAATACTGGGGAATATTACGGCTTGGATTGTTATCCCAGCTGGTCAGCACACCCCAGCCGCTCTGTGAAATAACGCGATAGTCTGCATCCAGCGCCTCAGCTGTCATTGCTGTATAGTTGACAGTTGCGCTGAACCACAACGGAATCCAGTCCTCCTCCGGCTTGGCGCCGACAACCCCTTCACCTGAGGTAATGCTGTCCCCGATGAATTCAAGCTTCAGCGCTTTATCCGCGACCGGCAGGAATTCCCCGCCGGACTTAACAGCATGTATCTGCAGCAGACATCCCGGATCATCGCTCATGGCCTGCAGCTCTCTTACGATCCGGACATTTTTCACAGCATTCCCGTTCATTCCCCGGAATACACAGATCCAGCGTCTGCCTGCAGTAATCATCTGTCTGCTGACAGGAACGTTGTTGATCATCATGCTGATCCAAGGCTCGTGCTGATTATAATCAGCCTCGACCTCAATCCACAGCTCTGATCCCCTGATGTTAAATTCAACTGCGCTGCCAGTCCAGAACAGCGTCAGGGGGGACAGGCTCCCTGTTGTTCTGCCGTGAACCTTGAGATGTGCAACCTCAGACAAGGCTGCGGCTTGCAGCTTTCCGTTCTCTTCCATTCTTACGTTCCTCCCGGCTTTCTCCCAAGCTTAACTAGCCTTGCTTGATTGGTGCCGCCAGTACAATCTGTCCTCTTGGTGTTTCTCCGCCTGCATCCGGCTCCAGTGTGATGGCAACCGTATCGTATTGCTGCGGCTCAAAGGTATAGTACAGTGCGCCGTTGCCTCCCTGGGCTACGAAGGTGCCCGCGTTCTGTGGAACATCCCCTTTAATCAGCCATACCTGGTAGACTTCGGTTCCTGTAAGCTCCGGCAGACCCTCCGCTTGTACGACAAGATGCGTACCGCCGGTGTCAGCAATAATGGTTGCCAGTCCTTTGGAAGCAGCTTCCACTGCCGACGGACTGAGCACAACCGCTTCATTCACCTTGGTTTCCTGAAGCGGCCCAGCGCTGACATCTGCCTGGCGCTGCAGCTGACCGATATCCTGGCGCAGCTGGCCTGTATAGATGAGCAGTCCGACAACCGCTGCTGCAAGCCCTGCGCTCAGATAACGCTGGAGCGGCTTCTTGCGGGGTACAGGTACAGTCTTCACTGTAGTTTCCCGCTCTGTCCGGACAGGTTCCGGCATCACGCTTACAGGATTCGGAGCCTTCTGCACCGTAGCCTCCGCTTCGGTTACCCGGGACAAAATACGTTTCTTCATGCCTGAAGGCGGTAGAGCAGGCTCAGAAGCAAGAGGAAGCAGCTCAATTACCTGGCGGTATTCTTTTACCAGTTTCTCACATTCAGGGCATTCCTGTAAATGAACCTCGAACCGCTCCATTTCATCATCCTGAAGTGCGCCCAGCGCATACAATTCAGCCCATTCACACAAATCTGTATTCTCCTCAGTCATGAGCCTGATCCCTCCTTCCCCAATGGATTAACCGCTTCTGCAGCTGCCTCATAGCCAGCCTTACCCTGCTCTTAACTGTACCCAGCGGAACAGCCACATGATAAGCTGCCTCTTGCTGCGTAAGGCCCTGATAATAAATAAGATCCACCACCTGCTGCTGATCCCTGCTCAGCTCCAGCAAGGCTTCTCTTACCTGTTCCCCCGCCAGCAGCATTTCCACCATATCCTCAGTCATTGCCCCGGTGTCACGGAGCTGCTGTACTTCCTCCGAATCTGCGGACTGCTGCGCAGGCCGTGTATTTGTCTTGCGCAGCAGGTCAATCGCAATATTGCGTGTAACCGTAAACATCCAGGTCGGCAGCTTGCCCTTAGTAGAGTCATACTGCTCCGCATTTTTCCAGATCCGCATAAATAATTCCTGCATGACTTCCTCGGCGGCCATTGAGTCCTTCACAATCCGGTAGGCAAAGCTGTAAATCATCTGCTCGTACCGGTCATAGAGCTTTTCGAGGGCATCCGGGTCCTTTTGCCTGATCAGCTGCATTAATTGTACGTCGTCAGCGACTTCGTTCAATTGTTCCCCCCCATTTCCCCAGCGTAGTTGGATATATAGTATTTTAAAATTTATATTCTAAAAAGTGATCCAACTTCAGAATACTTACGTTCCACTGAGTATAACCGCTTTTGATTAGCGGCTCAACTTTGAATGAAGGAGTGAACACAAATGAAAAAGCTGCACAGTAAGCTGGCCATCTTAATGCTTTGCCTGAGTTTATTTATACCCGCACTTGCAAATGCCCACGAGGTGGATACGAATGGTGCTGCACCGGAATTGCAGACGGCTCTTGGTGAGCTGCTGGGTGAGCATGCCCTGCTGGCCGTAATTGCGATGCAAAAGGGCTACGACGGTGCTGCAGATTTCAATGATGCCGCAGCCGCACTCGGCAAGAACACAGATGACCTGTCCGCCGCGATTGCTTCGGTATACGGCAGTGCCGCCGGCGAGGCATTTAAGCCAATCTGGTCCTCCCATATCGGATATTTTGTAGACTATGTGAAAGCGACCGCTGCCAGAGATGAGACCGGACGGCAGAAGGCGGTTGCCGAACTAGAGGGCTACCGGATGAAGCAGGCGGAATTCTTCCACAATGCCAACCCGGGCTATTTTGAAACGGCTGCCCTTGCAGACGGGCTGAAAATGCATATCACCCATCTGCTGGACGCCTTCAACAGCTATGTTAATAAAGATTATACGGCTGCCTACGAGGATACACGGACTGCCTATGCACATATGTTCATGACAGCCAAATCACTGGCTGCCGGCATTCAGGCCCAGTTCCCTGCCAAGTTCCCTGCAGGCACCACAACATCACCGGGTATTGACCTGCGCGCAGGACTGGGACAATTGCTGGGTGAGCATGCCACACTGGCTGCACTCGCCATGCAAAAAGGCATCGACGGTGCTCCGGACTTTACCGCAGCAGCGGCTGCCCTGAACAGCAATACGAATGACCTGTCTGCAGCGATTGCCTCCGTATACGGCACAGCAGCCGGTGACGCCTTCAAGCCGATCTGGTCTTCCCATATCGGATATTTTGTAGACTATGTAAAAGCTACAGCCGCTAAAGACGAAGCCGGACGCGGACAGGCTGTTGCCGCACTGGAGGATTACCGGATGAAGCAGGCCGTATTTTTCAATACAGCAAATCCGGCCTATTTCGAAACAGCAGCCATTGCTGAAGGCCTGAAAATGCATATCGGCCACCTGCTTGATACCTTTAATAGCTATGTAAATAAAGATTATGCCAATGCTTACAGCCTTGAGCGTACTGCCTATTCCCATATGTTCATGACTGCAAGCGAGCTGACTGGCGGCATTGTTGCCCAATTCCCGGACAAGTTCCACGGAGTGACTTCAGCTGCCGCCGGAGAAATGACAACTATTTCAATGAAAAAAGGCAGCAAAGCCGTAACGGTTAACGGTACGACCAGCCAGATGGATGTTACTCCGGTTATGAAAAACGGCAGTCTCTTCATTCCGCTGCGTTACCTTGGTGAAGCCATCGGCGTCAAGGTTACCTGGGATAATGCCAAGAAAACACTCTGGATCATGGACGGTGACAATACCGCGGTGTTCTGGGCCGGACAGTCCTACATGGAGCTGAACGGAGAGCGTAAGAACATCGGAGCCCCGGTCTTCCTGGACAGCGGCCGCGTGCAGGTTCCGGTCCGGTTCATCGCCGAGCTGCTCGGCTGGAAGGTGAATTATACTCCGGCTGATGGAACGGTTACGCTGACAAAAGCAATGGCCGCAACAACAGCGGCGACGGAGCACAGCCATTAATGAATTAGATTTAGCTAAAAGAAGGGCCATCCCGTGTCGGGATGGCCTTTTACTGCTTATAAGCTTCCTTATTCCACCGAGTATTCAATCAGATTGCCCGACACACCCAGCATTTTCTCACTGGACAGATGCAGGCGTTCAATCACCTGGGTAAAAGCTTCAACCAGGGAAGCCTGTTCTGCCGCCGATGCGGATATCTGGCTGATTTCGTACTCCATCTTACGGATAGACTCCTGGACTTCCTTCAGAGCCGCCTCGATGCCTGTTGTCGCCTCTCTGGAGTGAACAGAAAGCTTACGCACCTCAGTCGCCACTACTCCGAAGCCGGCTCCCGCCTCACCTACGCGTGCCGCTTCAATAGCTGCATTCAGCCCCAGCAGGTTGGTCTGCTCGGAGATTTCACGGATCAGCCCGGATACCTTGGTAACCTTACCCGCATTTTCAACCGCCAGCCTGCTGTTCTGCAGAATCTGCTCGCTGGTCGCCTGAAGCTCTTCGGCATGTGCCGCTACGTGCTGTACCATATCGATAAGCTCGTTCGAGATATGCTGATTATCGTCTACAACATCGTTAAGCTGGTGCTGGTTACTCTGGTCATAGGTAGCACAGAGCACCGCCACCACTTCGTTGCTGTCATCGACAATCGGAATGTTGATGACATCTATAGGAAAGCCGTATAATTCAGCGCTAATATGTACGAGGCTCGGCTCTCGCCCGTTCGTCAAGGCTCCAAAATTCTGGAACTGCGGAATCAGCGGATCACCGACCTTTTGCTCCAGCTCAAAGCCCCGGGTCTGTACAAAATAAAGAACCTTGGTCCGGTCATACACGACAAGGTTCACTTTTTCGCGTAAGGTCTGGGTAAAAAACGGCAATGCCTTCAATACGCTTTCTAAGATGTTCATGATGCTTGCAGCTCCCTATCCATTTGAGGTCTGTATTTGATGTAAGGATAGTTATATCGGCAAAAGAATAGTCATTGA
>RCUO01000449.1_pt1 | contig 20514 bp, 18 predicted proteins | sample 2166161 | NCBI WGS metagenome assembly RCUO01 (sample SAMN09932617, study PRJNA488358) | compost metagenome | feature: garden; material: soil; isolation source: compost soil in cyclohexanecarbonitrile-enriched culture | place: Germany: Experimental Botanical Garden Goettingen | collected 2016-01-27 | reverse complement strand
TTACTTCTTCTCGATGGCCGACTCGACCACCATGTCCAGCACGTACGCCTGCGACGGCGCATCGGCCGGCGGGTTCTTCACTTCGTAGCGCTTCACACGCACCACGTTGCGCACGCCGTCTTCGTGGGTGTAGCCCTCGATGCTGCCGTAGAAGTTCTCGAACTTGCCCGGCTCACCCTGCTTCAGGCCCTTGTCGTCGAACTTCACTTCGCGCACCTGCAGGCACTGGTAATCCGGGATCAGCGGGTGCGAGCACTTCTCGGTCTTCGCCGCCACTTCCAGGAACACGGTTTCGCCGGCGCCGCCGTAGCGGGTTTCAGCGGTCGGTTCCGGGTTGAACACCAGCACGTCGCCCTTGGCGGTGGTCAGGGTCAGCACGCCGTTGGCGTCCTGTTCGGCCTTCAGTTCGCCCTGCAGACGGCTGGAGACGGCTTCGTCCAGCGCCATCAGCGCCTTGTCGGTGCAGGCCATCATGGTCGAGGCCATCGCGCTGACGCTCAGCTTGCCGTCGGCCAGGGTGTAGCCGCCGCCCATGCGGTTGCAGGTGTTGCTGACCGACAGGCGGCCATCAGCGAAGTCCAGGGTGACCGGCTTGTCTTCGCGGGCGAACAGCGCGTCGATGCGCTTGCCATCGGCCGCGGTGGCCTGCTGCAGCAGCCAGTGCTGGCTCTGCAGGCGCTGCGCATCCAGGTGTGCCAGCGCCTTCTGGTCGCCGGCCTTGGCCGCAGCCGGGGCCAGGTCGTCACCACCGGTACCGGCCGGGGCCGGGGTCTGGCTGCAGGCGGCCAGCAGGGCCAGCGGGAGGAGCAGGGTGAGCTTGCGGTTCATGGTGATTCTCCTTGGGGAACCGAGGGGGAAACGGATCGGGGCCGGCAACGGGGTTACCGTGCCCCGGCGCTGTTCAGCTGCCGGACGGCAACCACAGCAGCAACGCAGCGCCCAGGGCGATGCGGTAAAGGGCGAAGGCCGTGAAGCGATGCGACTTGATGTAGCCCATCAGCCACTTCACTACGACGAAGCCGGTGATGGCAGCGGCAACGAAGGCGACGCCGACGTCGGTCCAGTTCTCGCTGGCCAGGTTTCCTTCCTTGGCCAGTTCCAGGAAGGTGTAGGCGCTGGCGGCGAACATGGTGGGGATGCCGACCAGGAACACGAACTCGGCAGCGGCCGCGCGGCGGCTCAGGCCCAGCAGCATGGCCAGGAAGATTGCCGAGGCCGAGCGCGAGGTACCGGGGAACACGCCGGCCACCACCTGCGCCAGGCCGACACCGATGGCCACCGTCCAGGTCACCTGGTCGCGATCAGGCAAGCGTGCGGTATAGGCCTCAACCAGCAGCATCCAGATGCCGCCGATGATCAGCGCCCAGGCCACCGGGCTCACGGTTTCCGGCAGCGACCAGCCAGCCTTGCGCACCACCAGGCCGACCACAGCGGTCACCAGGAAGGCCGCGCCGAGCTTGAACACGTACTCGCGGTTCTCGCGCTGGCCGAAACCGGTGGCCAGCTGCAGCAGGCGCTGGCGGAACACCAGCACCACGGCCAGGATCGCACCGGCCTGGATGATGATGTTGAAGAAATCCGATCGCGCGCCCAGCCAGTGCTGGGCGATCAGCAGGTGGCCGGTACTGGAGATCGGCAGGAATTCGGTCAAGCCTTCGAGGATGCCCAGCAGCAGGGCGGAGAGCAGATCGGACATGGACGGTGCGGGTGCCGGCGGCGGAAGAAGCTCGAAAGAATAGACGATCCATGCCGCACCAAACGGGTGCGTCTGGTCATCGGCGCACCCGTTTGGTGCACATGGTTCTGCACCCTGTTGGGGCAGCGGCTTTGAAATCAACGACTTGTGAAGGCCGAAAAGTTGGCACGGTCATTGCTGTACCTCAGCAGGCATTCATCCCCATCCGAGGTCGTACCGATGTCCGTGGAAACCGTAGAGAAGCTGATCAAGGACAACCAGATCGAGTTCGTCGATCTGCGCTTCGTCGACATGCGTGGTGTCGAACAGCATGTGACCTTCCCGGTCAGCATCGTCGAGCCGTCGCTGTTTGAAGAAGGCAAGATGTTCGATGGCAGCTCGATCGCCGGCTGGAAGGGCATCAACGAGTCGGACATGGTGCTGCTGCCGGATACCGCCAGCGCCTACGTCGACCCGTTCTACGCCGATCCGACCATCGTGATCAGCTGCGACATCCTCGACCCGGCCACCATGCAGCCGTATGGCCGTTGCCCGCGCGGCATCGCCAAGCGCGCCGAGTCCTATCTGAAGTCCTCGGGCATCGCCGAAACCGCGTTCTTCGGCCCGGAGCCGGAGTTCTTCATCTTCGATTCGGTGCGCTTCGCCAATGAAATGGGCCACACCTTCTTCCAGGTCGATTCGGAAGAAGCGGCGTGGAACAGCGGCGCCAAGTACGACGGCGCCAACAGCGGCTACCGTCCGGGCGTGAAGGGCGGCTACTTCCCGGTGCCGCCGACCGACACCCTGCACGACCTGCGTGCGGAGATGTGCAAGACCCTGGAACAGGTCGGCATCGAAGTGGAAGTGCAGCACCACGAAGTGGCCACCGCCGGCCAGTGCGAGATCGGCACCAAGTTCAGCACCCTGGTGCAGAAGGCCGACGAACTGCTGCGGATGAAGTACGTCATCAAGAACGTCGCCCACCGCAACGGCAAGACCGTCACCTTCATGCCCAAGCCGATCGTCGGCGACAACGGCAGCGGCATGCACGTGCATCAGTCGCTGTCCAAGGGCGGCACCAACCTGTTCTCCGGTGACGGCTATGGCGGCCTGAGCCAGATGGCGCTGTGGTACATCGGCGGCATCTTCAAGCATGCCAAGGCGATCAACGCCTTCGCCAACTCGGGTACCAACAGCTACAAGCGCCTGGTGCCGGGCTTCGAAGCCCCGGTGATGCTGGCCTACTCGGCGCGCAATCGTTCGGCCTCGTGCCGCATTCCGTGGGTGTCCAACCCGAAGGCGCGCCGCATCGAAATGCGCTTCCCCGATCCGATCCAGTCGGGCTACCTGACCTTCACCGCGCTGATGATGGCCGGCCTGGACGGCATCAAGAACCAGATCGACCCGGGCGCACCGAGCGACAAGGATCTGTACGACCTGCCGCCGGAAGAAGAGAAGCTGATCCCGCAGGTCTGCTCCTCGCTGGACCAGGCCCTGGAAGCGCTGGACAAGGACCGCGAGTTCCTCAAGGCCGGTGGCGTGATGAGCGATGACTTCATCGACGGCTACATCGCGCTGAAGATGCAGGAAGTGACCAAGTTCCGCGCGGCGACCCACCCGCTGGAATACCAGTTGTACTACGCCAGCTGACCGGTTGCGATGGCGGTGGGTACCCCCTCCCACCCGCCGCCATCGCATCCGTCTTCGCGGCTGGGGAGCCGCGGTCAGATCGGGGTCGGACTCCTTTCTGTCAACGAAAGGGCTCTGACCCCTGATCCAGGGGCAAGAGAGAGACCGGATACGCGACTTGGGCCGCCCTCCCTCCCGCGTCGGCCGTGCAAGGAGAGAGGCACGGCTGTCCCGGCCCGGTTCGTGTCCGGTGCAACAGCCACGGCCATCACCACGATGGCCCGTGGTTGCCTGATGCCATCGCGCGTTGGCGCGCTGGCCCCATCCACCATCGGGACATGCGCATGAAACTGATCTCCGCCATCATCCGACCGTTCAAGCTCGACGAGGTCCGCGAGGCCCTGTCCGATGCCGGCGTGTCGGGCATCACCGTGACCGAAGTGAAAGGCTTCGGGCGCCAGAAGGGCCACACCGAGCTGTATCGCGGTGCCGAGTACGTTGTCGACTTCCTGCCCAAGATCAAGATCGAAACCGTCGTCACCGACGAGCGTGCCGACGCCGTGATCGAAGCGATCCAGTCGTCTGCAGGCACAGGCAAGATCGGCGACGGCAAGATCTTCGTGACCGCTGTCGAGCAGGTCATCCGCATCCGCACCGGCGAAATCGGCGCTGACGCGCTGTAAACCCCCTTCCGGAGACTCCCCCAATGAAGATGCGCCTTCTCACCGGGTGGCAAGCCCGGTTCCATCTGGTGTGCCTGCTGATGCTGCTCAGCGCGCTGGCCGCCGGTATCTGGCCAGGCAGTGCACATGCCCAGGCCCAGGTCACGCCGCTGCAGAGCGAGGCCGTGGCCGTCGAGCCCCTGCAGGACCCCACCGCCGCTGCGCCGGCTGCTGCCGAAGCGGTGGCTGCGCCCGCCTACGACCATGGCGACGTTGCCTGGATGCTCACCTCCACCCTGCTGGTGTTGCTGATGGTGGTGCCGGGCCTGGCCCTGTTCTACGGCGGCCTGGTGCGCTCGAAGAACGTGCTGTCGGTGCTCAGCCAGATCCTGGTGGTGTTCTCGCTGGTGCTGCTGCTGTGGGTGGCCTATGGCTACAGCGCAGTGTTCAGCGCCGGCAATCCGTTCTTCGGCTCATTCACCGAATTCGCCTTCCTCAAGGGCTTCACCCCGGAGTCGGTGGGCAACACGCCGATCAAGGGCCTGCCGGACTACCTGTTCGTCGCCTTCCAGTCGACCTTCGCCGGCATCACCACCGCGCTGATCGTCGGTGCCTTCGCCGAGCGCATCAAGTTCCGCGCGGTGCTGCTGTTCTCGGCGCTGTGGTTCACCCTCAGCTACATCCCGATGGCCCACATCGTCTGGGGTGGCGGTTACCTGGGTGAGATGGGCGCGATCGACTTCGCTGGTGGCACGGTGGTGCACATCAACGCGGGTGTGGCCGGTCTGGTCGCTGCATGGTTCGTCGGCAAGCGCCTGGGCTACGGGCAGACCGCGTTGAAGCCGCACAACGTGCCGTTCACCTATATCGGCGCGATGCTGCTGTGGGTCGGCTGGTTCGGCTTCAATGCCGGTTCTGCCGCCGCCGCCGACACGGTTGCCTCGCTGGCCTTCCTCAACACTGTGCTGGCCACGGCGGCAGCGGTGCTGGGCTGGACGCTGGTTGAAGCGATCAGCAAGGGCAAGCCGTCGGCACTGGGCGCAGCCTCGGGTGCGGTGGCAGGTCTGGTCGGTATCACCCCGGCGTGCGGTACCGTCGGCCCGCTCGGGGCGATCGTCATCGGCCTGGTGGCCGGCGTGGTCTGCGTGTGGGGCGTGACCGGCCTCAAGCGTCTCCTGAAGGTGGACGACACCGCCGACGTGTTCGGTGTGCATGGCGTGGGCGGCATCGTCGGTGCGATCCTCACCGGTGTGTTCAGCGCGCAGTCGCTGGGCGGCACCAAGGCCGATCTGGATATCGGCCACCAGGTGTGGGTGCAGGTGGTCAGCGTCGGCCTCACCGTGGTCTGGTCGGCCGTGGTGACCGCGGCCATCCTGCTGCTGGTCAAGGTGGTGGTCGGCCTGCGGGTGACCGAGGAGGCCGAGCGTACCGGCCTGGATGTGACCTCGCATGGTGAATCGGCCTACGAGGCCTGATGCAGTGGTGGGCGGCCCGCACGGGCCGCCCAGCCACGCATGGCGTGGCTCTACTGCATCGTCGGGGCTTATCGCGCACAATCAGGGCATGCACCCGATCCGCACCTCCCTGATGCTCTCGGCCTGCCTGCTGCTGGCCGCCTGCGCCTCCACGCCGCAGGAAATCCGCAACCCGCTCGCCACCTGGGTGCCGTCACCGAACCAGAACGCGCGCACGCCGGTCATCATCGTCATCCACCACACCGAGCAGAAATCGGTGCAGCAGAGCCTGCACACGCTGCGTACCGCCAACAGCGGCGGGCGGGTCAGTGCGCACTATCTGATCGGCGCCGATGGCCATCGCTACCAGCTGGTCGCCGATGAGCGCCGCGCCTGGCATGCCGGTTCCGGGCGCTGGGGCACCATCACCGACCTCAACTCCGCATCCATCGGCATCGAGCTGGACAATGACGGCCGTACGCCCTTCAGCCCCGCGCAGATCGAATCGCTGATCGTGCTGCTGCGCGATCTCACTGAACGGCTGAACATCCCACCGCGGCAGGTGATCGGCCACGCCGACCTGGCGCCGACGCGCAAGGAAGATCCCAGTCGCTTCTTCCCGTGGCAGCAGCTGGCTGAAGCTGGTTTCGGCGTGTGGCCGCGCGCTGCCGATGGTGCTGCGCCGGAAGGCTTCGATGCATGGGCCGCGCTGGCGCGCTTCGGTTATCCGCTGGACAACCGCGAAGCAGCGGTACGGGCGTTCCACCGCCGTTTCCGGGGCAGCGACACCCTGCCGACAACACTCGACGCCGAAGACGCACGCATCCTGCATTCGCTGCTGCTGCAGACGCCATGACCGGTAGCGCCGGGCCACGCCCGGCGAGCGCGAAGCGCGGCCGCGATTGGGAACCGCCGGGCATGGCCCGGCGCTACCCGCCTTCCATGCCCAACGCTTCGCGCAGTGCCGCCACGTGCGCACGCCCAACCGGCAACTCGCTGCCGTCGCTCAACACCAGCCAGTAGCGGCTGCCTGAGGCCGCATGCAGCGTGCGGATCTGGCGCAGGTTGACCAGATAGGAACGGTGGCAGCGGACGAAATCCGCAGGCAGTACCGTGGCCAGCGCGGCCAGGGATTTGTCATGCAGTTCACTGCGGCCGTCGCGCAGGCGCACCTGGCTGTAGTCGCCGTCGGCACGGATCCAGAGCACGTCCGCCAGTTCGACGGTCGCTGTGCCCTGCGCGCGCCAGATACCCAGATAACGCGCGCGGCCGGCGCGGACACCACCGGTGTCGAGCAGCCGTTCCAGCGCCTGGGCCAGGCGCTCGCGTGAGAACGGCTTGGGCACGAAGTCGAGTACGCCGTGCTCGAACGCCTGCAATGCGCGCTCGCGGTGTGCCGACACCACCACGCACTGGTAGCGCCCGGCCACCGCGCGGCGCAGCAGCTCGAAGCCGTCGTCGCCGCCAAGGTTGAGGTCAAGCAGCAGGCCGTCATAGACGCTGCGCTGCAACCGGTCACCGGCCGCTTCCAGATCGGCCACCGCATCGAAACGCGCCCGTGCACCGGTCAACTCGCTGCACAGGCGCAACAGGCGCTGCCGCACCAGGGGTTCGTCCTCGACGATCAGGATGCGCATGTCAGCTCGATCCGGCCACACCAATGGTCACCGTCGATACCCTGCACGAAGCTCCAACCGGCGGGGCTGGCCGCCGCCAGGCTGGCCTCGATGTAACGTGTACCCGTGCCACGGCCGCGGTGCGGGGCCGAGCCTCGCGCACTGCGCAGTTCCAGTATCCAGCGCGCGTTGTCGCGCTGCACGTGCAGGCGGAAAGGGTGCAGTGCACAGGCACCAGCGCCGGCATGGGTCAGTGCATTTTCCACCTGTGCATGCAGGATGCCTGGCGGCAGCGAAATCGCCGCATCCTCGCCATCGACCTCCAGCACCATGCGCCGGTCCAGAGCAAGGCCGACGATATCCAGATGGCTGCGGCACAAGGCCAACTCATCCTGCAGGGGAACGCTCTGGCGGCTGCTGCTGTCGCGCAGGCGATCGAACTGATCGGCCAGCGACTCCACCAGGCGGCTGGCGCGCATCGGCGACAGCTCGATCAGTTCCTGCAGGCAGGTAAGCGTGTTCATCAGCCAATGTGGCTGGATACCCCGTTGCAACAACTGCAACGAAAGCCGTGCGCGCTCTTCGCGCAGCCAGGCGTTGTGCCGGTCCAGCGCCTGCAACTGGGCGGCGTGGCGCAGAAGCAGGAACACCATCAGCACCGCCAGCAGCAGGAAGTAAGGGCCATCAAGGAAGGCGCCGCGTGCGACCAGCAGCGCCAGCAGGCCCGCAGACAGCAGCGCCAGGATCGGCCACCGGTCTTCCTGGTCAACAGGTGCGCGCAACAGCACCCAGGCCGAGGCGAGCAGGCTCAACAGCAGCACCGCCGCTGAGCGGGTGTCGAAGCCGGGCAGCGCGATGGCCGCTGCCATGATCAGCGCCAGATAGATGAGACAACCCGCCCTCGGTAAGGCCACCTCGAAGCGACGCGCAAGATAGGCCGGAAGCAGCATTGCAGCGGCCACATGCAGGGCCAGCAGCCCGACCAGGCGAACACCATGCCAAGGATAGGTGTAGCCCAGCAATGATCGCCACGCCTCGACCGCGGGCAGCGCCAGCCCCACCACACCCAGTGCCAGCAGCAGGCGCGCGCCGGGCGTGCGTGTCTGCCCACGCAGCACCGCCAGGAAATAGAGGCACGCGGCTGCCAGCGCACCGGTGGCGAAGGCCGCGATCAGCCATGGCAGGATGATCTGGCCGTACAGCACGGGGGCTGGCGCGATCAGCACCATCGCATCCGCGCCATGCAGGGAGAAACGCTGGTGCTGGCTGGATGCAAGCACCAGCAGTTCATCGGTAGCGTTGCCCGACGGCGGCGGTAGCGCGCGCACGACGTCTACGCGCCCCGGCTTCTCTTCTTCCGGCGTGCGACCAACAGCGCCATTGCTGATCCATGGCATCCCGTTCCAGTACAGCTGGCTGGCAGCGCGCAACGACAGCCTCACTGTACGTCCATGATCGGCGCCGCTTTCCGGCGCTGGCACCTGCCAGCGCAGCCAGTACGGGCCATGCCACTCCGCCAGCTGCTGCTGGTCCAGCGGCCGCCAAGCCAGGTTCTGCGGTGGGTGCGTTGGCAGGCCGCCGGATGACCCGACATTCGCAGGTGCCATCTGCGCTCCCTGTACAACCCTCATTTCCGGTGGCGGCGTCGACACGATCAGCCAAGCAGCCACGGCCGCAAGCAGTACAGCAAGGACAGCCAGGGTTCGTGGGATCTGCATGGCGGCCATCGTATCGGTTGCGTGGAGGCATTGGACCGGCGTCTGGAGACGTTCGGCAGATGGACGCGTCCGCAGCGCTCCGCGGGAGCAGATGCTGGCGGCGCACATTCTTCCATCGGAGCCCAACATGACCCGCAACGCCTGTACGTCTTCCGGCCGTTTCCAGGTTCGTCGCCCCGTCGTGGCCGTCGCCCTCGCCGCGCTCTGCCTGGCCCTCGCCGCCGCCATTCCCGCGCAGGCCGGTCCGGCGGCGCTGGCCTTCGAGCCCTACACACTGCAGACCAAGGGCCATGGCGATGTTCCCGCCGAGATCGCCACGCTGGAGGTGCCGCGACGGCACAGCGAGCCGGACGGGCCGCGGCTGCACCTGAAGGTGGTGCGCCTGCGTGCAACGGCCGGCAATGGCCGCGCTGCACCGGTGGTCTACCTGGCCGGTGGCCCGGGTGGCTCTGGTATCGATACCGCGCGCGGTCCGCGCTGGCCGGTGTTCGACCAGGTGCGGCGCGAAACCGACGTGCTGCTGCTCGACCAGCGCGGCGCCGGCCAGTCCGAGCCGCCGCCGGAATGTCCGCATGAAACACGTTTCGACGACGCCCAACCGCTGCAGCGCGATACGGCCCTGGCCGCAGTGCAGGCCACGGCGGCGAAGTGCATAGCGTTCTGGCGTCAGGCCGGTGTCGATCTCGGCGCTTACACCACGGCAGAGAGTGCCGGCGACCTCGACGACCTGCGGCGCGCGCTGGACGTACCGAAGATCAGCCTGTGGGGCATGAGCTATGGCACCCATCTGGCCCTGGCCACGGTGCGCCTGCACGGTGCCGGTCTTGAGCGCGTGGTGCTGATGGGATCCGAAGGTCCCGACGATACGCTGAAGCTGCCGCTGAGCAGCGACGCGCTGCTGCAGGAGCTGGCGGTGCTTGCCCGCAAGGACGGCTTCGATGACCTCGCCGGATCGACCACCCGTGTGCTGCAGGCGCTGCGCGAGCAGCCGCGGCAGGGCCGCAGCCAGATGCATGAGGGCCGCCAGGTCAGCATCGGCCTGTACGACGCGCAGATCGTCATCGCCAACATGCTGGGGCAACGCGTCCCCCAGCAATGGCTGCCGTTGGTGCTGCGCGAGGCCGAGACGGGCAACTACGACCCGCTGGCAGATATGGTGCTGATCGGGCGCGCCCAGTTCGCGAAGTTCCCGGCCATGGGCCTGGCGATGGACGTCGCCTCCGGGCAGAGCCCGCAGCGCCGGGCGCTGGCGGAAGCACAGGCACGCCAGAGCCTGTTCGGCGACGGGCTGAACTTCCCATTCCCAGCCATCGGCGACGGCCTCGGCCTGGCCGATCTGGGCGAGGGCTTCCGCGGCCCGCTGCACAGCGACGTGCCGGTGCTGTTCATCAGTGGCACGCTGGATGGGCGTACGCCCCCGGCCAATGCCGAGGCACTGCGGCCGGGCTTCAGCAACGGCCACTCGCTGCTGGTGCGCAACGCAAGCCATCACAACGAGTTGTGGACTGGCAACCCGGCCATCGCCCGCAGCATCGTCGGCTTCCTCGCCGGTCGCGTCGTGCGCGATACCGTGCTGGACGTGCCGCCGCCGGTGTTCGCCACCCGCAGCAGTGAGTTGCTGGGCGGCAAGCGATGAGGACCGTCGTGCGGTGCAGGATGCGATCCCGGTCCTGCGCCACGCCCGATTGCACTACATTGGGGCAATGACTGACCTCATCGCCCCCTTCAACCGTACGTGCTGGAGCCTTCTTGCGCTTGCCGTGCTTGCTGGCTGTTCCACCACCGGCACCCGTCCTGAAGCCCCTGCCGCAGTGAAGCCTGCCGCTACCTACGCCAAGGTCGACTGGAACACGTTGCCGGCCGTATCCGATGCCGACCTGCAGGCAGGCTTCGCCGCCTGGCGCAGCAGCTGTACCCGGCTGAAGAACGATGCGACCTGGGCCAGGCCCTGCGCGACCGCCAGCACCTTATCCGACAAGGACGCCAGCGCGATCCGCGCATTCCTGCAGCGCGATCTCGATGTCTATTCCCTGCGCGCCGGTGGCCATCGCGCCGACGGCCTGATCACCGGCTATTACGAACCCATCTACCCCGGCAGCCTCACCCGCACCGACACCGCCACCGTGCCGGTGTACGGCACACCCGATGATCTGGTGGTGGTGCAGCTGGACAGTGTCTATCCCGAACTGAAGGGCAAGCGCCTGCGCGGCCGCGTGGAGGGCAAGGTGCTGAAGCCCTACGACGATGCCGGCAGCATCGCCAGCAAGGGGGCCAAGGCGCCGGTGCTGGCCTGGCTGACCGATCCGATGGACCTGCAGCTGCTGCAGATCCAGGGCTCGGGCCGCGTGCGCCTGTCCGATGGCAGGCAGGTGCGGCTGGCCTATGCCGAGCAGAACGGCCATCCCTATCGCGCGATCGGCCGCTGGCTGGTGGAGCAGGGCGAGCTGAAGAAGGAAGACGTCACCATGGACACGATCCGCGCATGGGCGAAGGCACATCCGGCGCGGGTACCCGAGTTGCTGCGCAGCAATCCCAGCTACGTGTTCTTCGTGCGCAGCGCGGACAGCCCGGAAGGCCCGCGTGGTTCATTGAACGTGCCGCTGACCGCCGGCTACAGCGTGGCGGTGGATCGCACCGTGGTGCCGCTGGGCAGCCTGCTGTGGCTGTCGACCACGCGCCCGGACGGCACGCCGGTGGTGCGCCCGGTGGCCGCGCAGGATACCGGTGGCGCCATTGCCGGCGAGGTACGCGCCGATCTGTACTGGGGCAGCGGCGATGCCGCCGGCAAGCTGGCCGGCGACATGAAGCAGAAGGGCAATATCTGGATGCTGTGGCCGAAGGGCGTGGCGCTGCCGCAGTAGGTCAGCAGGGGTCAGATCCCCTTCCGCAGGAAAGGGATCTGACCCCATATGCCTGATAATGGCGCCCTTCCGATCTCTCCGGCCGCACCTGCGGCCAGGACAAATGCAATGAAATACGCAAAGAACAACGCAAAATCCAACACGAAGAAGTACTACAAGCACTGGGCCGAGTCGGGCCTGGGCAAGGGCAACGTGCTGATGGAAGCCCGTGGCGAGAAGATCGTGCGCCAGGTCGAAATCTACGGCACCAAGATGGTCTGGGCCGATGAGCATGCCCACAGCGATGATCGTTTCCTGCTGGCTGACCAGCCGGTGTCGTTCATGGATTTCGACGAAGACGACGAGATCAGCGCGCGCGAGTTTGAGATTGCCTGGAAGAAGGCCCGGGAAGCCACCGGCTACCCCGTTTAAGGTCGAGGGGCCTGCAATCATCAGATAGCTGGCGAAATCGAAATGTTATAAAGTTTCATTTCCAGCCTCCCGCCCCCTTCCCGATGAAGACTCCCACGCTGGTGGCCGCGCTCGCGGCCGCCCCATTCGCCCCTGAAGCATTCGCCCAGTCTGCCGACGCCGCGCTCACCCTGGGCAAGGTCGATGTGCACCAGCACAGCGAGGGACAACTGAGCGCGCACCAGGTGCTGACCTCGGTGGACGTGCTGGGCGCGGACCAGATCGAAAGCCGCAACGTGTCGCACAGCTGGGAACTGCTTGGGCAGATGCCCGGCATCCAGCTGACGGAAACCCGGCAGGGCGCCGAGTCGGGCAAGGTCAGCTTCCGCGCCTTCAACGGCGAGGGCTACCTCAATGCCATCAAGACGCTGATCGACGGCATCCCCAGCAACGTCAACAGCGGCAACCAGCGTTTCATCGACATGCTGTTTCCGCTGGAAATCAGCTACATCGAAGTCGTGCGCGGTACCAACGACCCGCGCTACGGCCTGCACAACATCGGTGGCAACGTGAACTTCGGCACGCGCCAGGGCGGCACCTACACAGACGCGCGCCTGGCCTACGGCAGCTACAACACCCGCGATGCGCAGCTGGCAGTGGGCCGCGAAGCCAACGGATTCGCGCAGAACTACTTCGTCGGCACCCAGGCCAGCGACGGCTACCGCGACCACGACAGCTCGAAGAAATACTCGCTGGGCGGCAAGTGGTTCTTCGGTTCGCTGGAGGATGGACTGCGCATCGGCCTGACCGCGCGCGCCTACCACCATGAGGCCGACGAACCCGGTTTCATGACCGCGGAAGAGCTGCATGCGGGCCGTCGCCGCAGCGACCTGCGCAACGCCAATGACGGCGATGACCGCGACATGCGCCAGTTCGCCGCGCACCTGGACATGAAGCTCAGCGACGCGGTGACCTTCGGCACGCGGCTGTACTACAACCGCTATGAAGACGATCGCCGGGTGACCTTCAGTGACCTGCCCACCGGCAATCTGCCGCGCCAGCGCCGTGTGTGGGACGAGCGCCAGGCGGGCCTGCTCGGCACGCTCACCTGGCAGGCCAGCCCCATGCTCACCGTGGAGGGCGGGCTGAACTACGAACAGCAGGACAATGGCTACGTCCGCGAGCGCTACGCCTACGCCGAACCCACCGATTTCAGCCGTCCTCCGGCACGCGTGCAGAACAACGACCGCCACAGCTTCGACAACTGGGGTGCGTACGTGCAGGCGATCTACCAGCCAGCCGATGCATGGAAGATCGTGCCGGCCTACCGTGTGGACCGTTTCAGCGGCCACACCCGGCTGATGAACGGCACCAGCGGTCGCCTGCAGGATTACGGCAGCATCGGCCAGCCCAAGCTGAGCGTCATCCACAGCCTGGGCGAGCACACCCACGTCTACGCAAACTGGGGCCGCACCTTCCAGGTACTGACCGGTTCCACCGCGCCGGCCTACCTCACCCCGGGGCAGGCACCGATGCAGCCCTCCACCAACACCGGCATGGAGCTGGGCCTGAAATTCCAGCCCTTCGCCGGCAGCCAGGCACGCCTGGCGGTCTGGCAGCAGGATGCGGAAAACGAGGTGTCCAACATGCCGGCCACCGGCACCACGGTCACGCTGGGCAAGACCCGCCGCCGCGGTGTGGATGCGCAGATCAGCGCGCAGCTGGGAGACGCGTGGACCCTGTGGGCATCGCATGCCTATCAGGAGGCGAAGATCACCCGCGACGACCGCGCCCCCGGCGTATCCCTGCAGGGACGCGAAGTCGCGGCCACGCCGCGCCACATCAGCAACCTCGGCCTGGACTACCAGGCCAGCGATGCCCTGCAGCTGGGCCTGCAGGCGCGTGCGCAGGGCGATTACTACCTGGAAGAGCGCAACGTCACGGGCAAGTTCGGTGGCTTTGCCGTGCTCGACCTCAGCGCCAGGTACCAGATCACCCCGGCCTGGAGCGTCGACCTGCAGCTGAAGAACGTCACCGGCCGCGAGTATGCCTACGCGTGGTACGACAGCTTCTTCTGGGACAGCGCCCGGCCGATGTTCTCGCCCGCCCCGGGCCGCGCGGTCTTCGTTGGGCTCAACATGAAGCTGTAATCCGCAACGCCGGTAGTGGTCGAGCTTGCTCGACCCGCGCAAGGGGTCAGATCCCTTTCCGACCGGAAAGGGTGCTGACCCCGTGCCCCTGTTTTGCACTACATTGGTGCAATGTCCGACCCCGCGCCCCCGCCTTCTCTCGACGCCCTCGGCACGCCGCTGGCCTGGTCCGGGCCCGATGGCCGCATCGCCGGCTGCAACCCGGCCTTCGCGCGCTGGCTGGGCGTCAGCGGCCGGCGCCTGCTCGGCCAGCCGTTGGCCGCGCTGGAAGTGCAGGGTGAGGCGCTGGCCCATTTCCTGGCCCGCGACGAGCGCGACAGCCTGCGCCTGAACCGGCTGGCGCTGGCCTTGCCCGGTGAGGCAGCGCGTTTCGCCGAAGGCTGGATGAGCCGCCGCGACGATGGCGGCTGGCTGCTGGAGGCGCATCCGGTCGATGAGTTTCCCGGGCTCGACCCGACCCAGGCCCTGCCCAGCGCGCTCAGTGCGGCGCTGAAGGGTCTGGCGCATGAACTGCGCAATCCGCTGGCCGGGTTGAAGGGCGCCGCGCAGCTGCTGGCGCGCCGCGCCGCGCAGCGCGATGCCAGCGAACGCGAGCTGATCGATCTGATCGGTTCGGAGATCGAGCGGCTCAATGGCCTGTTGGAGCAACTGCTGTCACCGGCGCCGGCCGCGCCGCATGCGGCGCTGAACATCCACGCCGCGTTGGAGCGCGTGCTGCGTCTGGCCGAGAACGAGGCCGGCTGGGCGGTGCGCCTGCAGCGCGATTACGACCCCAGCATCCCCGAATTCGACGGCGACGCCGACCGCCTCACCCAGGCGGTATGGAACCTGGTGCGCAATGCCATCCAGGCCGGCGCCGGCAACATCACCCTGCGCACCCGCGTTGAACACGGGGTGCGCATCGCCGAACAGCTGCACACCCTGGCGTTGCGCCTGGAAATCGCCGACGACGGCCGTGGCGTGCCCGAGGAACTGGCCGAACACCTGTTCCTGCCGCTGGTCAGTGGTCGCGCCGAAGGCACTGGCCTGGGCCTGGCGCTGGCCCAGCAGGTCGCACGCGAGCATCGCGGCACGCTGACCTACCGGTCGCGTCCGGGCCATACCGTATTCACCCTGCTGCTGCCGATCGGCAACGGCACCGCTGCCGCCGAGGAGGCCCCGCGCGATGTCTGAGTCTTCCTCGTCCGCGCCGTGCGTCTGGGTCGTCGACGATGACCGCGCCGTGCGCTTCGTGCTGTGCACCGCGCTGCGCGAGGCCGGCTACCAGGTGCTCGACTTCGACAGCGCGGCACCCGCGTTGAAAGCGCTGGCCGAAAGCCCGCCGCCGGCGCTGCTGTTCACCGACGTGCGCATGCCCGGCGACGATGGTCTGGTGCTGCTGGACAAGCTGAAGGCCGCGCTGCCGCAGCTGCCGGTGGTGGTGATGTCGGCCTACACCGATGTCGCCAGTACCGCCGGTGCGTTCCGCGGCGGCGCGCATGAGTTCCTGTCCAAGCCATTCGACCTGGATGATGCGGTAGCGCTGGCCCAGCGCGTGCTGCCTGCAGTGGAGCCGGCCTTGGCTGCGCCCACTCCCGCCGCAGACGCAGCCAGCGACCAGCCGCCGCAGCTGGTGGGCGACACGCCACCGATGCGCGCGCTGTTCCGCGCCATCGGCCGCCTCGCGCAGGCGCCGCTGGCGGTGTTGATCATCGGCGAGACCGGTACCGGCAAGGAGCTGGTGGCCAATGCGCTGCACCGCGAATCGCCACGTGCGCAGCATCCGTTCGTCGCCCTGAACACCGCCGCGATTCCCGCCGAACTGCTGGAAAGCGAGCTGTTCGGCCACGAAGCGGGTGCGTTCACCGGTGCGCAGCGGCGCCACATCGGCCGCTTCGAGCAGGCCAACGGCGGCACCCTGTTCCTTGATGAAATCGGCGACATGCCGTTGCCGTTGCAGACGCGCCTGCTGCGTGTGCTCGCCCAGGGCGAATTCTTCCGCGTAGGTGGACGCGAACTGATCCGCGTCGATGTGCGCGTGGTCGCCGCCACCCATCAGGATCTGGAAGGCCTGGTCGCGCAGGGAAAATTCCGTGCCGACCTGCTGCATCGCCTCGACGTGGTGCGCCTGCAGCTGCCGCCTCTGCGCGAGCGCCGCGAGGACATCGCGCAACTGGCCACCACGTTCATGGCCGCTGCCGCACGCAAGCTGGACACGCCGCCGAAGCGGCTCACTGCGGCCGCCCTGCAGGCATTGCGCGAGCACGACTGGCCGGGCAACGTCCGCGAACTGGAGAACGTGTGCTGGCGCATGGCCGCACTGGCCGCGGCCGATACCATCGGTGTGGCCGATGTCGATACCGCGCTCAACCGCACCCGCAGCCGGCGCAGCAGTGCGGCCGCCGGTGATCCGGGCCAATGGGAAGCGCTGCTGTCCGAATGGGCACGTCGGCAGCTGGCCGAAGGCACCGAGGGCCTGCACGCACAGGTACGCGAACGGGTCGACCACGCCCTGCTGGAGGCCGCGCTGCAGATCACCCACGGCCGTCGCGCCGAAGCCGCCGCGCGTCTGGGCCTCGGCCGCAATACGCTTACCCGCAAGCTGGGCGCCGGTCGCCGTCGCGGCGGCCATTGAACGATGCCTGCACGCGATCCTCGCACCCGCTTGCCGAACTGTTGATCCTCCATGGACGATGCCGTCCGTAGTGTTACCTGCAAGGAGTCCTCGATGCGTTTGTCCTTCGCCCTTCTGCCGCTGTCCGCCGCCGTGCTCCTGTCTGCCTGTGGCAGCGCGCCGAAGAAGCCGCAGCCCACACCGCCTCCGGCAACGGTGGTCAGCACCGCCAAGCAGGCCGAAGCCAACCTCGCGCCTGCCTCGGCCAGCATCGTCAGTGGCCGCCTGGCGTTGATGGTGGAACCCGGCGGCGTGCACCTCACCGGTCTGGTGGGAGGCCTGCAGCCGATGCAGCAGGCCGGCTTCCACATTCATGAGCGCGGTGACTGCAGCGCGGTGGATGCCAGCAGCGCCGGCAACCACTTCAATCCCGCCGGTGTCGCGCACGGTCGTGCCGGTAGTGGCAAGCACCACCTGGGCGACATCGACAACCTGCAGGCCGATGCGCAGGGCCGTGCCAACATCGATGTGCATCTGAAGGGCGTTACCCTGGGCGGAGGCGCCGCCACGGATATCGCCGGACGTGCACTGGTGGTGCATGCCAAGGCCGACGACTATCGCAGCCAGCCCGCCGGCAATGCCGGCGTCCGCATCGCCTGCGGCGTGATCCGGGTAACCCGCTGATCACGCCCCCGGCATTTTCCAAGGAGAGTTTCCATGCGTCTGATCCACACTTCGCTGTTCGCCGCCATCGCTGCACTGGGCCTGGCCGCCTGCAACCAGCAACCGGCCGCACCGGCCGCCGAAGCCCCGGCCACCACCCCGGCCGAAGGTTCGGCAGCACCGGCCGATCCGGCCACCGCACCGGCTACCGCAGCGGCCCCGGCAGCCAATGCCTCGGCCACTGCCGAACTGGCACCGACCCAGGGCAATGAAACCAAGGGGTCGATCACCTTCAAGCTGGTCGACGGCAAGGTTCACGCATCCGGCCAGATCACCGGCCTGAAGCCAGGCAGCGAGCACGGCTTCCACATCCACGAGAAGGGCGACTGCAGCGCGCCGGACGGCATGAGCGCCGGCGGCCACTTCAACCCGGGCAAGCAGGACCACGGCAACGTGGCCACCGATCCGCACCACGGCGGTGACATGCCCAACATCAAGGCCGACGACAAGGGTGTAGCCACCATCGATGGCCCGGTGTCGAGCAACGTCAACATCGGCAAGGGTGATGATTTCGACATCATCGGCCGCGGCCTGATCGTCCACGCCGACGCAGACGACTACAAGACCCAGCCGACCGGCAACGCCGGCGCGCGCCTGGCCTGTGCGGTGATCAACAAGGCTCCGTAAGAAACGAAAACGCCGGCGCAAGCCGGCGTTTTTCTTTGCACTGCTTCCTGTAGAGCCGAGCCCACGCTCGGCTGCTCTTCCGGGGCCCTGAGCCGAGCATGGGCTCGGCTCTACAACACGTCGCGGCCACCGTTTCCTATCAGCGCGCCAGCAGTTCGCGCGCGTCCTGCCCAGCTTCGCAATGCACGAACAGCACCGGCACACCGTGCGCTTCCAGCACCGCGGCCATCTGCCGCTGGCGCATCAGGAACTGCTCGTAGATGCCCTGCAGTCGCTCGCAGTCGCCCTTGCCGTGGTTGTAATGCGCGCACCAGCCGGCCGGGTCGAACAGCGCCATGCGCGCTTCGCCCTGCGTATAGCGCAGCAACGGCTCGGGCGCGTCGCTCAGCCACTCGTCCTGGCCCGGGGCCATGATCGCGGTTTCAATCAGCGGCCACAGCGCGGCCAGGCCCTGGTTGTCGTACTGCATCGACATCATCGCGGCCAGGTCGTTCACGGTGAAATAGCGCGCATGCTCGACGCGCGCACCGAACGTGTTCTGTGCCATCAGCGCGGTATCGGCATGGGCCATGCCATTGGCCAGCAGCACCTCTTCCAGCGCATCGGCCACGGCCGCCGTGGTTGCCACCTCGCTGCCGGTCAGCAGGAACGGCACCACCCGCAGGCCACCGCCTACCAGGGTCGCGTCGGCCTGGAATGGCAGCGGTACATCACCGCTGGCATCGGCGCCGAAGGCCAGCACGCGCGGGCCCTGGTTGCGGCCGGGCGCACGCATCTGCAGTTCTTCCAGGCGGCGATGGATCGGCCAGCCCGGGCGAAGCACTTCGGCCGGATCGAAATGGGCGGCGGCGAACACCAGGTCCAGCTCGGCCACCTGTGGCACCAGCTTGGACAGGTCGCGGCCGACGCGTTCGGCCAGTTCACCGGCCTGTTCAGCGCTGAGCACCGCCTGGCGGGGGATTTCGCCGCCGGCCAGTTCCAGGGCCAGCACGCCAAGGGCATTCATCGCAGGGTCGGGTTTGCTCATGGTTCCACGGTTGGCCCATCACAGGGCGGCAGCTACACTTGGCCCCATTATGCCTGCTCTGTCGTGCAGGCCATGTTGCAGACACCCTCATCCATGCCAGGTATCTCCATGCCCAACGCTCGTCCCGTCGCCATCCTCGGTGGCGTCCGCATTCCGTTCTGCCGCCAGAACACCGCGTATTCGGATGTCGGCAACCTCGGCATGTCGGTGCGCACGCTGGGAGCGCTGGTCGAGCGCTTCGGCCTGCACGGCCAGCAGCTGGGCGAAGTGGCGATGGGTGCGGTCATCAAGCACTCCAGCGACTGGAACCTGGGCCGCGAAGCCACGCTGTCCTCGGGCCTGTCGCCGTTGACCCCCGGCATCACCCTGCAGCGCGCCTGCGGTACCTCGCTGGACAGCATCATCACGGTCGCCAACAAGATTGCGCTGGGCCAGATCGAGTCCGGCATCGGCGGCGGTTCGGACACCACCTCAGACGTGCCGATCGTGTACGGCAAGAAGCTGCGTGCGCGGCTGCTGGCGGCCAACCGTGCCAAGAGCACCGGCGACAAGATCCGCGCGCTGACCTCCGGCTTCAAGTTCGCCGAGCTCAAGCCGGAGTTCCCGGGCGTGGCCGAACCGCGTACCGGCAAGAGCATGGGCGACCACTGCGAGGACATGGCCAAGGAGTGGAACATCTCGCGCGACTCTCAGGACGAGTGGGCGGTGTCCTCGCACAAGAAGCTGGCTGCTGCTTATGAGCGCGGCTTCTTCAACGACCTGATCGCACCGTTCCGCGGCGTCGAGCGCGACAACATCCTGCGCGCCGACACTTCGCTGGAGAAGCTGGCCACGCTGAAGCCGGCCTTCGACAAGGTGTCCGGCCGCGGCACCCTGACCGCTGCCAATTCCACCCCGCTGACCGACGGCGCCGCCGCCGTGCTGCTGGCCAGCGAAGAGTGGGCACGCGCACATGGCCACGAGCCGCAGGCCTACCTGCGCGACGCGCACGTGTCGGCCGTCGATTTCGTGCACGGCGAAGGCTTGTTGATGGCGCCGACCGTGGCCGTGCCGGAGATGCTCAAGCGCAACGGCCTGACCCTGCAGGACTTCGACATCTACGAGATCCACGAAGCCTTCGCCGCACAGGTGCTGTGCACCCTGCGTGCGTGGGAGAGCGAGGATTACTGCCGCAACCGCCTGGGTCTGGATGCGCCGATGGGGCGTATCGACCCGGACAAGATCAACCTGCTGGGTTCGTCGCTGGCCACCGGCCACCCGTTCGCCGCCACCGGTGCACGCGTGATCGCGACGGCGGCGAAGCAGCTCGCCGAGCGTGGCGGTGGCCGTGCGCTGGTGTCGATCTGCACCGCCGGCGGCATGGGCGTGGTGGCGATCGTCGAACGTTGA
>RCUO01000448.1_pt1 | contig 20551 bp, 19 predicted proteins | sample 2166161 | NCBI WGS metagenome assembly RCUO01 (sample SAMN09932617, study PRJNA488358) | compost metagenome | feature: garden; material: soil; isolation source: compost soil in cyclohexanecarbonitrile-enriched culture | place: Germany: Experimental Botanical Garden Goettingen | collected 2016-01-27 | reverse complement strand
AGCTCTTCATGGCTGTGTTTCAGCTCATCACGGCTATTTTTAATACTGTAATAGATTCGTTCGAGGCTGCTCTGGCCGTCCTCGCACGCAATCCCGTTCACGCTTATATACAGACGATTGATAATTTCTCGAATATAGATACGGCACAGGCAGATTGCGATGGCATAAATCACCAGGCTCACGAGTATGACCCAGCCCAGCATATTTTGTGCTTTCGTGGCAAACATGGCGTGGCTGGCTTTATCGACAACTGTAAATGCCACCCAACCCGGATTATTGTAGATGCGGTAAAAAACAAAACTTTCCGTTTGAGGATCGTAAAAATTCCCTTGCTGCTCAATAGCACGTTCTATCCAGGAGGTGGGTACTTTTTTATTAAACAGATCCCTGGCCACCTGGCTCATCACGATATCGCCCTCTCGCGATACCACCAGGAAGCGTCCATTATTAGGGACAACCACATCCTGTAAGATTGTTGACATGGACTCCAGATTTAAATCAAAGGCAATATTGCCAAATTTATGCAGATCGTCATCATACAGATTCATGCTTACCGTAATGATGGTCTTGGTTTTATTATCAGAGTTCCACTGGGTCTGATAGGCGGTGGAATATTCAATGTCAGCTTTATACAGCGCGTCTTTATACCACTCACGCTCATGGAGAATGAAATCCGTCAGATCCATTTCAGGGTAAACTTTCACATTGCCGTTGGCATCAGCAAGCAGGGCATTATCAAAGAATTTGAATGAATTCACCATCGACGCGACGGTGGCATTCAGAAAACTCACCTGGGGCGCAATATAATCGTCCAGATCTTTCGGCGTAATACGGCTGGCAACAATCTCGAATATAAGGCCTATCTCTTCCAGCGGCCTGCTGACGCTTTCGAGTGCGGTATTATGAGTAAAACGCATTAAGTTATTGTTAAACGTGGTCTCTGCGTCGTGACGAATATATTGATATGACCAAATCGACACCAATAAGAATGGGAAGATCATGATCAGGAAAAACACCACCATCATGCCCTGGGTTTTAAATTTATTTTTTACAAGCGCTTCCATATGACAACGTCTCCCCTCTCTTCTTTCTCTTCCTGACATGCCAGGCGGTGCTATCCAAAAGAGTCAGGCGACCATGAGGGGGCATTTCTTAAATTGTTTGAGAATCTTTACAAAACAGGATCCGGCGCCAGGTGATGCTTGCGATACTGCAACGGGGTCTGCCCGATCAGCTTTTTAAAACAAGTAATAAAGTAGGTCATCTCGCTAAACCCGACCTTTTCCGCAATCGCCTGAATGCTTAACGGCGTCATTCGTAATAAATCACAGCTTTTCTTGATGCGGCGGGTGAGCAGGTATTCGTGGATGCTGCCACCGGTTTGCTGACGAAAGATCCGTGACGTATAGCTGCGCGACAGGCCAATCGCGCTGGCCAGATCATCGAGGGAAAACTTCTCCTGATAATGACTTTCGACCCACTGCATGATCTGCGCCGCCACGGTGTGCTGCTGCGAAAGCGCTGCCTGAGGCTGGTCAGGAAGAAAGGCCATAATCTGCATCACCAGAAACGCCACCTCGCGGGCGTCTGTCTGGCTGCCCTCGCGTTCGCAAAACTGATCGAGGATGCAGGCCATCACCTCCGCGCGTTCGCTGAGATCGTAAACCTGGGCGGGAACGTTACTGGCGGCCAGCGCCGCAAACTGCGCCTGCTGGCGCGGAAAATCCCGCAGAGCGGCCGTCACCGATGATTGTTCGATGTGCATGGTGGTCCGGTAGTACTGATTGCGTGCGCTGGCATCGACATGCACTTTATGCAGCCGGAAAGGAGGAAAGATAAACAGCCGTCCGGGGCGGGCGGTGTAGTGGCGATTATCGACCACCACTATGCCATAGCCCTCTGAAACATAAAGAAATTCAACGCACTGATGCCAGTGGTAATACAGGGCGCTGGAACCCCGGGGGCGGTACAGCGCGATAACGTCATCATTCAGCGCAATGCGCTCCATCTGCTGTCGTGGATGCATATTTCTCTCAGGGCAATAGATTTAAGTTTTTACGCCATCATTTATAAAATATTGCCCTCTGCGCGATTTTATCCACCATTATTTAAATAACGGCTAGTTTTTGTGAGGTGGCTCACTCGGAGATTATCAACGGGCGCACTAGTCTTCACCCATCGTGTGCTTTTACACGTAATGAAGCTATATATGAGTAATCAGGAGAAATAATGATGACTCTGTCCTCGCCCGTTCGTACCGCTCAAATAAAAATGAGCGTGTTTATTTTTCTCTACTTTTTTACCTGGTCATCAAGCTTTGGTTTATATGCTTTATGGCTAAGTCAGAAAGTCGGATTAGACAGCATAACGATTGGCAGCGTGTTTGCGATTAACGGCTTATTTGCGGTGATTTTAAAACCGGTCTACGGCTACATCATGGATAAAATAGGCATGAGCAAATGGCTGCTCTATTTTGTCTGCGCCACTTCGGCGCTGATGGCACCGTTTTTTGTCACGGTTTATCAGCCTCTGCTGTTAACCCACACCACAATTGGCATCGTGGTCGGCGCGTTCTGGCTGAGCCTCGGCTGGTATGCCGGCGTCGCGGCGGCGGAATCCTATGCCGATCGCTTTAGCCGGCTGTATAACCTGGAGTTTGGCCGGATCCGCATGTGGGGATCTCTCGGCTGGGCGCTGGCCGCCTCGGTGTCGGGAGTGCTGTTTAACATCACCCCGCTGGCTAATTTTCTGCTCAGCAGCGGGACCTCGGTACTGATGCTGCTGGTGTTGATGAGCCTGAAAATTGGCGACGAGCAGTTGCGCCATAACAACGTCATTGCCGACAGCCGCATTGTCTTTGCCGACGTGATTGCGTTGCTGAAAACGCAGAAGTTCTGGATGTTCAGCCTGTATGTGGCCGGTGTGGCGTGGATGATGTTTGTCGCCGAGCAGCAGTTCCCCCGCTACTTCGTCTCCTTTTTCGAGACCAAACAGCAGGGCAACGCGTGGTACGGCTATCTGGGTACTCTGCAGGCGGGCATTGAGTTTCTGATGATGATGTTTATCCCGGCGGTGGTGAATCACTTCGGGGCCAAAAAAGGCCTGCTGTTGTGTGGCCTGGTGGTGGGGATACGCCTGATCGCTTCGGGGCTGACCTCGGACCCGCTGATCATCTCAATTATCAAGCCGCTGTACGGCGTTGAGATCGCGCTGCTGCTGATTTCGGTTTTCAAATACATCGCCGAGCATTTCCATAAAAAAGTGAATGCCACCATGTACCTGCTGGGTTATCAGGCGATGGTTTACGTCGGCTCCGTGGTGGTGGCGCCGCCTGCAGGTTATCTGTACGAGAAAATTGGCTTCGAACAGACCTACCTGATAATGGGCGGCTGCGCCCTGCTGTTCACCCTTATCTCCGCTTTCACCCTCTCACCGTGTCGGTCTGTACGCGGCGCGACCGGCAGCTTTTCTCCGGAACTGAAACCCTCACCGGTAGAACCGGTAAAACACTAATCTAAGGACACTTTATGACCCGTTCATTAGTCACTGCCCATGCCGTGACCGAGTCACTGCGCCCCATTGAACTGCACCAGGTCGATCGCCTGCTGCTGCGCCGCAAGGTGGATAAGGCGATAGAACGCATCACCCGCAGGCTGGATAAGACAATCGTTGCGATGGGCGATCGCTTCCCGAATGAAGCCTGCGAAGGCGGCAAATGGACGCCGTCCGAAAATACCCAGTGGACCACCAGCTTCTGGACCGGGCAGCTGTGGCTGGCCTGGGAGCTCACCGGTGATGACAAATACCGTCAGGCGGCGGAGCGGTATCTGCCCTCTTTTGCCGAGCGACTGGCGCAGCGCGTTGAAACGGCAACCCACGATCTGGGCTTTCTCTATTCGCTCTCCTGCGTTAACGCCTGGCGTTTAACGGGCAATGAACGCGCCCGCCAGACCGCGCTGCAGGCGGCCGACATCCTGATGGAGCGCTATCACCCGGTGGCCGGCATTATTCAGGCGTGGGGAGACTTAAGCGACCCGGCGCAGCAGGGGCGGATGATCATTGATTGCAATATGAATTTGCCGCTTCTGTACTGGGCCAGCCAGCAGACCGGGGATGCACGCTATGCTGAGGCCGCAGCGGCACATGCGCAGCAGGCGGCAAAGTATATCGTGCGACCGGATGCCTCGACCTTTCATACCTTCTACATGGACGTGGTGACCGGCGAGCCGCGCTTTGGCGATACGCATCAGGGGTTCAGCGATACGTCGTGCTGGTCGCGCGGCCAGGCGTGGGCCATCTATGGCTTTGTGCTCAGCTATCTCTACACGGGAGATAAACAGCTGGTCGAACTGACCCGCAGCCTGAGCCACTATTTTATCAATCGCCTGCCGGAAGATGACGTGTGCCACTGGGATTTAGCCCTACTGGGCACCGACGCGGTACGCGACAGCTCGGCAGCCGCCATCGCCGCCTGCGGCCTGTTCGAGCTGGTCAACGTACTGCCTGCACTGGATGAGCATCGTGCCCATTACGAGGAGATGGCGCTGCGGATGGTGCAGTCGCTGACGGACCATTATCTGGCGGGAGACGATGACGCGTGCGAAGGATTGCTGAAGCATTCGGTTTATCACCTGCCCGCGGGCATTGGGGTGGATGAGTGCTGCAGTTGGGGGGATTACTTCTACCTTGAAGCACTGACGCGGGTACGCCAGGTGTGGGAGCGCTACTGGTAAGGAGGCAATGCGCCAGATGCGGGAGCGTCTGGCGCTATTCAACCCCGGTCATCCCCCCCTTCACCATCATTCATTAATCAGTCCTGCTCATGACCGCATTCAGGTTTTAAGAATAATCCCACCCACTTCGCCGACTATGCTTAACGTTTAAAAAACAGACAGCATCGTTGCACCCCTTCTCGTTCTTTTCCCCTTTTGAATACCGGAGGCCTGGTATGAGCAACCAAGGCGAACATCCTGAAGACCATCGGGGTGATTTCAGTCTGACCCGTCGGACCCTACTCAAAGTGAGTGCGGCCACGGCAGCAACGGTGGCGGTTTATCCGCATTCAGCGCTGGCCGAAGGCGAACCCGCCGTCACGCCTCCGCCGGAAATCCTACCGTTGACCCTGCGCGTAAACGGCAAAAGCCAGCAGCTGGAGGTGGATACCCGTACCACGCTGCTGGATGCGCTGCGTGAAAATTTGCATCTGACCGGCACGAAAAAAGGCTGCGACCACGGGCAGTGCGGGGCCTGTACCGTGCTGGTGAATGGCCGCAGGATCAACGCCTGCCTGACGCTGGCGGTGATGCATCAGGATGCCGACATTACCACCATCGAAGGGCTGGGTTCGCCTGACAATCTCCATCCGATGCAGGCGGCGTTTATCAAACATGATGGTTTCCAGTGCGGCTACTGTACCTCAGGACAGATCTGCTCTTCGGTGGCGGTACTGCAAGAGATCAAGGAGGGCATTCCCAGCCACGTCACGCTCGATCTGGTTTCCCATCCTGACATGACCGCGGACGAGATCCGCGAGCGCATGAGCGGCAATATCTGCCGCTGTGGCGCATACGCCAATATTCTTGCCGCCATTGAAGACGCCGCTGGGGGGCTAAAATCATGAAAGCCTTTACCTATGAGCGCGTAAAAACCCCGGCCGAGGCCGCCGCCAGCGCCCGGCGCACGCGCGGGGCCAAATTTATCGCCGGGGGCACCAATCTGCTCGACCTGATGAAGCTGGAGATTGAGACCCCGACCCACCTGATCGACGTCAATGGACTGGGCCTGGATAACATTGCCGGCACTGATGGGGGCGGTTTGCGTATCGGGGCGCTGGTGCGTAACACCGATCTGGCGGCTGACGATCGCGTCCGGCGTGACTACGCCGTACTGTCCCGCGCGCTGCTTGCCGGGGCGTCCGGTCAGCTGCGCAACCAGGCCACCACGGCGGGTAATCTTCTGCAGCGCACGCGCTGCCCCTATTTTTACGACACCAACCAGCCCTGCAATAAACGCCTGCCCGGCAGCGGCTGCGCGGCGCTGGAAGGCTTTAGCCGCCAGCATGCGGTCGTCGGGGTGAGTGAAGCCTGCATTGCCACCCATCCGAGCGACATGGCCGTCGCCATGCGGCTGCTGGATGCAGTGGTAGAAACCATCACCCCGGACGGAAAAGAACGCACCCTCCCGGTGGCGGACGTTTATCGCGCCCCGGGGAAAACGCCCCATCTCGAAACCACGCTCACGCCAGGCGAGCTTATCGTCGCCGTCACCCTGCCGCCGCCAACGGGCGGGAAACACATATACCGCAAGGTGCGCGATCGCGCCTCCTACGCTTTTGCGCTGGTATCGGTCGCTGCGATTGTCCAGCCGGACGGTAGCGGACGGGTGGCGCTGGGCGGCGTGGCGCATAAGCCATGGCGGATGACTGAAGCCGATGCACTGCTCCCGCAGGGCGCGCAGGCGGTGTATGACGCGCTGTTCGCCAGCGCACACCCGACGCCAGCAAACGCGTTCAAATTAACCCTGGCGAAGCGAACGCTTGCCTCCGTGCTGACAGAAGCGAGGGCTCAGGCATGAAATTTGATAAACCGGCAGGGGAAAACCCCATTGACCAGCTTAAGGTGGTCAGCCAGCCGCACGATCGTATCGACGGTCCGCAAAAAACCACCGGCACGGCACACTACGCCTACGAGTGGCATGAACAGGCACCCAATGCCGCCTATGGCTATGTCGTCGGTTCGGCAATCGCCAAAGGGCGGATCGCCGCCATCGAAACAGATGCCGCGAAAAACGCGCCGGGTGTATTAACGGTGATCACCGCCAGCAACGCGGGCGCGCTCGGTAAAGGGGATAAAAACACCGCCACGCTGCTGGGCGGCCCAACCATCGAACATTACCATCAGGCCGTGGCGCTGGTGGTTGCCGAGACGTTCGAGCAGGCCCGCGCGGCGGCGTCGCTGGTGCAGGTGACCTATCGCCGCGACCCAGGCGCTTACTCGCTCTCAGATGCAAAACCGACCGTCAAGGCGCCGCCAGAGGACACGCCCGACAAAAACACCGGGGATTTTGAGGCCGCTTTTTCGGCGGCGGCGGTGACGCTAGATGCTACCTATACCACGCCCGATCAAAGCCATATGGCGATGGAACCGCATGCGTCGATGGCCGTCTGGGAAGGTGATAAGGTGACCGTCTGGACCTCGAACCAGATGATCGACTGGTGTCGCTCCGATCTGGCTAAAACCCTGAAGATCGCCCCGGAGAACGTTCGCATTCTGTCGCCCTACATCGGCGGCGGGTTTGGCGGCAAGCTGTTCCTGCGCAGCGACGCCCTGCTGGCCGCGCTGGCGGCCCGCGCGGTAAAGCGCCCGGTGAAAGTGATGCTCCCGCGACCGGCTATTCCCAATAACACCACCCACCGTCCAGCCACCATTCAGCACATCCGCATCGGCACCGACGCGGCGGGGAAAATTACCGCCATCGCCCACGATAGCTGGTCCGGTAATCTGCCTGGCGGCACGCCGGAGACCGCAGTACAGCAGACCGAACTGCTTTACGCCGGGGCCAATCGCCATACCGGTCTGCGGCTGGCAACACTCGATCTCCCCGAAGGCAACGCCATGCGCGCCCCCGGTGAAGCGCCGGGCCTGATGGCGCTTGAAATCGCCATTGATGAGCTGGCGGAAAAAGCGGGTATCGATCCGGTTGAGTTTCGCATCCTCAATGATACCCAGGTGGATCCCGCCAACCCGGAACGTTTTTTCTCCCGCCGCCAGCTTGTTGAGTGTCTGCGAACGGGGGCAGAACAGTTTGGCTGGAAGGATCGTAATCCCACGCCCGGCCAGGTGCAGGATGGGCGCTGGCGAGTGGGGATCGGCGTAGCGGCCGGTTTTCGCAACAACCTGTTAGAGAAATCCGCCGCGCGGGTGCATCTGGATGCCGACGGCAAGGTGACGGTGGAAACGGACATGACCGACATCGGCACCGGGAGCTACACCATCCTCGCCCAGACGGCGGCTGAAATGATGGGCGTGCCGCTGGAAAAAGTGGCAGTGCATCTGGGGGATTCCAGCTTCCCGGTGTCGGCCGGTTCCGGCGGGCAATGGGGCGCAAACACCTCCACCGCCGGGGTGTACGCCGCCTGCATCAAGCTGCGTGAAGCGGTTGCCGCGAAGCTGGGTTTTGATCCGAACCAGGCGCAATTCAGTGACGGGAAGATAATCAGCGGTTCACGCAGCGCGAGCATTGCCGAGGCTGCCGCCAGCGGCCCGCTGAGCGCCGAAGACAGTATCGAGTTTGGCGATCTGGCGAAGCAGTATCAGCAGTCGACGTTTGCCGGACATTTTGTCGAGGTGGGCGTGGACAGCGCGACCGGGGAGGTGCGGGTACGCCGGATGCTGGCGGTGTGCGCCGCCGGGCGCATTTTGAATCCAAAAACCGCCCGCAGCCAGGTGATTGGGGCGATGACCATGGGGCTGGGCGCCGCGCTGATGGAAGAGCTGGCCGTCGATACCCGGCTAGGCTATTTCGTTAATCACGATATGGCAGGGTATGAAGTCCCGGTTCATGCCGACGTTCCCGAGCAGAAGGTGATTTTCCTCGAGGATACCGACCCCATCTCCTCCCCGATGAAAGCCAAAGGGGTGGGTGAACTCGGCTTATGCGGGGTGGGTGCCGCCATCGCCAATGCGGTCTATAACGCAACGGGTGTGAGAGTCCGGGACTATCCCATTACCCTGGATAAGCTACTCAGCGCCCTGCCGGACGTGGTGTAAGGAGGAACGATGCCCCACTCTCTTACTGGCCTGGCGGACGAGCGCCTGTGTACCCCGCAACCGGCGTTTCTGACGGACGACAGCAGCGAAATACTGCGCTTCGCGGTCGAGGCGTTGATGTCCGGCAAAGACGCTGTGCTGGTGACGCTGGTTGCCATTCGCGGCGGCGCGGCGCGATCGCTGGGTGCGCAGATGGTGGTGCGCGACGACGGTCAGTATTGCGGCTTCGTCTCCGGGGGCTGCGTTGAAGCGGCAGCGGCGTTTGAAGCGCTGGAGGCGATCGCCTCCGGGCGGGATCGCGAGGTGCGATACGGGCAAGGATCCCCGTGGTTCGACATTGTCCTTCCCTGCGGGGGCGGGATTACGCTGGCCATTCATAAGCTGCGCTCGGCGCAGCCGCTGCTGGCGGTCCTTAATCGTCTGGAGCAGCGCCAGCCGGCTGGCCTGCGCTACGTCCCGCGTACGCAACGGCTCTCCTGTCTGCCTGCGTTAACCCGCACCGGCTGGCATCACGGCGGGATCGAGATTGGCTATTACCCGGGCGTGCAGCTGATGATCCACGGACGATCGCTTGAAGCCCAGGCCACGGCTGAGCTGGCTGCAGCGGCAGGCTATGACATTGTGGCCCCCGACCCTTTTTCTGCGCACAGCGCTGTAGCGATTGATGTGGACACGGCGGTGATCCTGCTGTGGCACGATCTGGATCGCGAGCTGCCCGCTCTGCAGGCCGCGCGCGACGCCCATCCGTTTTACATCGGGGCGCTGGGCAGCCAGCGGACGCATGGCCTGCGCAGGCAAAAACTGCGCGATCTCGGCTGGCATGAGGAAGAGATAGACCGCATCAGGGCGCCAATCGGCATCTTCCCTAAAGCCCGGGATGCACGCAGCCTGGCGCTGTCGATTCTGGCGGATGTGGCGGCGGTGCGGCTGAATCAGGGAGAGGGATAATGGCCTCGCCGGTGGTGATTATTCTTGCTGCCGGACGCGGAGAACGGTTTCTGGCGTCCGGCGGCATGAGCCATAAACTTGATGCGCTGCTGGGCGGAGAATCTGTCCTGACGCGGGTGATTCAGGCCGTCGACGCCGCGCATCTGCCGTGGTATCTGGTCAGGCCGGAGGGCGGCACACGGGGCATGGGCGAGTCTGTTGCCCTTGGCGTCCAGGCAACGCGCCACGCCCCGGGATGGTTAATTCTGCCTGCCGACCTCCCCCTGGTTCAGCCCCACTCTTTGCAGCGCGTCGCCGACGGGTTGGCGGAAAACATGATTGTGGTTCCCCACTACCACCAGCAACAGGGCCATCCGGTGGGATTTCGGCGCGAATACGGTCCGGCGTTGCGGGCCCTGTCAGGCGATAGGGGCGCAAAACAGATTGTGATGCGCGCCCGACAGCAGGGAGAGGTAAAAGACATTTCCCTCTCCGACTACGGCATCGTGCTCGACATCGATACCCTCGCAGATTTACGTGCGGCACAACAGGTTTATGAATGTCATTCATAACGCCTATTCATTGGACGTAATTATCTTTCTCCCCCCTTTCGCTATGCTGACCTAATCGTCTGAAGCGCCGCTACCGCGTTAAATATTCTTATCGAAGAAGGTATCCAGCTTATTCATCGCCTGCTCAACGTAGCGAGGAACCCAGTAGGTTTCGATATGCGTTGCGCCGTCGATCAGGAACAGCTCTTTATTCTGTGTGCCGGTGGCCAGCTTGTAGGCACTTTCAGTCATGTACAGCGAGTCGGCTTTCGTACCGGCCATCATAAGCAGCGGCTGATTGATGAGATCCATATTGCTCTGCGCATCAAAGCGCATCAAATCCAGCAGGCTGCTGGTGGTATAGCGGAACGTGGAGTTGGGATGGGCGTGCGTTTTCCAGTAATACGCGTAGCCCTGGCGGTAAAGTTCAAACGGCAGTTTGGCGATTTGTGCATCGGTCAGGTTGGCGTCACCGGAATAGCTGACGTCGCCGGTAGCGGCTTCTTTGGCGCGCGCCTCGCTGGCCAGCTTCAGTCGGTCCTGAATCGTGGCGATCTGTGAGTCCTGATAACCGTTGCGACGCACACGACCCGAGTCAAACATGCTCAGCGTTGCCAGGGCTTTAAAGCGCTTATCCGTCTGGGCGGCTTTCAGTGAGTAACCCCCACCACCGCAGATGCCCAGCAGGCCGATGCGGGCGGTATCCACCCCGGGGTACTGGCTGATGTAGTCCGCCATGCCGTGAATATCCTCAATGCGGTTGGCGGGTTTATCCACGCTGCGAGGCATTCCGCCGCTGGCACCCTGATAAGCCGCATCGGCGGTAATGGTGATGTATCCGTGTTCGGCCAGACGCTGCGCATACAGTCCGGCGACCTGCTCTTTCACGCCGCCATTCGGATGGGCCACCACCACCGTTGGGTATTTTTTGGCGGGATCGTAGTCAGCGGGCGTATAGACATTGGCGGCAATCTGGATGCCATGCAGGTCGTACTTCACCGGATGGATGTTGACCTTGCCTGTGACGTTCTCGGTGATGGCGCCGTCGTAGACGAGGGTAAACGGGTTCTTCTTGTAGTCCGCCGCGCTGGCGGAGGTGACGCTGGCCATTGCCGTCAGCAGCATGGCGGTGAATAGATTCAATTTCATGGGTTCTCCCGATAAGTGATGGTTCGTGGCCTCAGATTAGGGAGAGCGGACTGTCACCAGGGTGACGGCTGGATAACATTTTTGTCAGCTAACGGTCAGCTTGATGTTGGTGAGCAGAGGATAGTCTTACCAGGTAAAAGCACACACAGAGCGGGATGGGTCATACGGCATGCGATTACTTTTAGTCGAAGATGAAGAAAAAACCTCAACCTATCTCAGCCGCGCGCTGGGCGAGTCCGGGTTTACGGTCGATGTCTCAGCGGATGGGGCCGAAGGTCTGCATTACGCGCTGGAGTTCGACTACGATGCGATCGTTCTCGACGTGATGCTGCCGGGCATGGATGGCTACCGGGTGCTGGAAGGGGTGCGGGCCAGTAAACAGACCCCGGTGCTGATGCTCTCTGCCCGGGGGTCGGTTGACGAGCGCGTCAAAGGGCTTCGGCTTGGCGCGGATGATTATCTGCCGAAACCCTTCTCGCTGATTGAGCTGGTGGCGCGCATTCAGGCGCTGGTGCGCCGCCGCGCAACGGATGGCGCGGATATCACCCAGCTGCAAATCCACGATCTGCATCTCGATCTGTTGGCTCGCCGGGTGTTTCGTCGCGGCACGCGTCTGGAACTGACCGCCAAAGAGTTTTCACTGCTGAGCCTGCTGGCCCGTCATCAGGGGGAAATCCTCTCCAAGATGATGATTGCCGAGCAGGTGTGGGACATGAATTTTGACAGCGATGCCAACGTGGTGGAAGTCGCCATTAAACGCCTGCGGGCCAAAGTGGATGCCCCGTTCGACGTGAAATTACTGCATACCGTGCGCGGTATGGGGTATGTCCTCGAAGTCAGACCTGGAGACAAACATGGCTAAGCGCGCGATTTCGGTTCATCTGGCCCTGATGTTTGCGTTATCCGCGCTGCTGATCGTTTCCGTCATCGGCATTCTGCTGCGCAGCTCCCTGCACGACTCGCTGCAAAAGCAGATGCACAACGAGCTATTGTTTCGGGAATCCTTGATGAGCCCGTGGATCACCGCGCGCACCTCGGCGGAGGGCTGGTCGGTGCTGGCCAATAAATTCACCGTGTTAACCAACTCTGAAGGTGAGCGGGTTCGCTACTGGATAGTGAGCGATAACCCCCAGTTCAGCGTGGGCGGAACGCCACCGGTGGGCGTTGAGTGGTCGGCGTTGCAGGAAGGTTTTAACAAAGTGCCCGGGGCATCGGAAGGCGCGTGCTCGCTTTTCATCTTAGTGAAAACTATTCCGGCGAATGGCGAAAGGCCCGCGCTGCGCTACGTGGTGGCCATCGACTCCACGCCGTACATGGGCACGCTGGAGGCGTTCACCCGCACCCTGCTGATAATTGCCGCGCTGGGGGTGTTTATCGTCGCACTGCTGGGGTATATGGTTTCACGGATCGGCCTGCGCCCGGTGGGGACGCTCAGCAAACAGGCGCAGCATCTTGCCCCGGGCGATCATGGCCAGCGGCTGGACACCACCGCCTTACCGGAAGAATTACAGCAGCTCGCCTCGTCATTTAACGGCGTGCTGGAGCGCCAGCAGGTCGCCTGGCGGCAGCTCGAAAGTTTTAACGCCGACGTGGCCCATGAGCTGCGCACTCCGTTGACCAACCTGATAGGACAGACGCAGTTGGGCCTGTCGCGCCGACGTTCGTACGACGAGCTGGAGGAGCTGCTCGGTTCCAACCTCGAAGAGCTTGAACGCATGACCTCGATTGTTAACGACATGCTTTTTCTGTCCCATGCTCACGCGGGGGAGCATGCCTCCCAGCTGACGCAGGTCTCCCTGCGCGAAGAGACCCTTAAAACGGCGGAATACGTTGAGCCGTCCTTTGCGGAAAAACAGCTCTCGCTGAACGTTGAAGGCGACGTGACCGCCCGGATCGATCGCCGGTTGTTCCACCGCTCTCTCGCCAACTTACTGGAAAACAGCGCCCGACATTCGTCATCCCACAGCACGATCACCGTGCGCTTAAGCGAGAACAACAATCAGGCCTGCGTTGAGGTGTCGAACCCAGGCGATCCCATTGCGCCGGGGCATTTACATCGGCTATTTGAACGGTTTTATCGGGTGGATTCTTCACGCGCCAAAAGCGATACCCATCACGGGCTGGGGTTATCGATCGTTCGCGCCGTCGCCATTATGCATCGGGGTGACGTCTTTGCGCGTAGCGAAGCCGGTATCAACACCTTCGGCCTGACGCTCGCGTTAACTGAGCAAACTGACACAATTGTCAGGGGGTCGTCAGCCTGACGACATCCCCCCGTCTTTAGAATCATGACAGGCCATCCCCTTTTAACGATAAGGACGCTTTGCATGACTCGACATTTAAGTTACCTCGGGCTGTTACTGCCCCTCTTTACGTTTTCCTCCTGGGCTGCAGAGCAAAGTGCTGCCGTCCACATTGCCCCCGCCGGCAGCCAGAATGCGCTGAATGGACCTGCGGAGAATTTTACCGGGCGCGTGCGGGTTGATCCGCTGTTCAAGGCGGATAACGACATCAACGTTTCAGGGGCATACGTCACCTTTGAGCCGGGGGCGCGTTCCGCCTGGCATACCCACCCGGCAGGTCAGCGGTTAATTGTGACGGCTGGCGTGGGGCTGACGCAGCAGGAGGGCCAGCCGGTACAGACGATTCGTCCGGGTGACGTTGTCTTATGTCCTGCCGGGGTTAAACACTGGCACGGCGCGGCACCGGGCAGCGCGATGACGCATCTGGCCATTACCGGAAATGTGGATGGCAAAAACGTGGTCTGGATGGAGAAGGTGACAGATGAACAATACCACGCCCATTAAGGCACTCACGGCCGCGGCACTGCTGACCTTCGGCTTTGCATTCACGGCTCAGGCTGCACCCGCCACCAAAGGAGCCACAGAGATGACGACACACACCGTTTCAGACGTGCTATCGGCACGCCAGCAGGCGATCCCGCTGATTGCAGCCGCAATGGCCAGCAGCCAGATAGCTAAACTGAATGTCGCGTTGAATCAAGGTCTGGACGCCGGGCTCACCCTCAACGAGGCGAAAGAGATTCTCGTCCAGCTGTATGCCTATACCGGCTTCCCGCGCAGCCTGAATGCGCTGAATGAGCTGATGAAGGTGGTTGAGGCGCGCAAGCAACGCGGCATTCAGGACGTTGAGGGCAAAGAACCCACCCGCCCGATCCCCGTCGGGGATGAACTGCGTCGCGTCGGCACCGCAAACCAGACCACAATCTCAGGCGCGCCGGTGCAGGGGCCGCTCTTTGATTTTGCACCAGTGATTAATCAGTTCCTGCAAACGCATCTGTTCGGTGACATTTTTGCCCGCGATAACCTCGACTGGCAAAGCCGCGAGCTAGCAACGGTTGGCGCCTTAGCCGCCACGCCGGGCGTGGAATCCCAGCTGCTGTCGCATATGCGGGCCAGCCTGCGGGTCGGGCTGACGGCAGCGCAGCTACGCCAGCTGGTACAGGTCCTGCGTGAACACGGCGAAAATGATGCCGCCACGCGGGCGGACAGTGCGCTGCAGGCGCTGGCAAACAATTAGGAGCTCGGTATGGCACATGATCCCACCCGCAGAATGTTGATTACCGCCCTGGCTGGGCTGACGCTGACGAATGTCTCGCTGGCGTCAGCGGCGACCGGAACCACAAACGTTCAGGGCAATAGCCGTATTCTGGTTGCGTACTTTTCACGCAGCGGGAATACGCGGGTGATTGCAGGCGTCATTCATCGCAGCCTGAAAACCGATCTGTTTGAAATCGAACCGGCCGCACCTTATCCGGAGGACTATTTTCAGACCGTTGAACAGGCAAGAAATGAGCGCGAGCGGGGAATAAAACCAGCACTAAAAAATAGCGTCGCCGATATCTCACGCTATGAGACGGTGTATTTAGGCTTTCCCATCTGGGGGACCAGCGTGCCACCTGTCGTGCAAACTTTTCTTAGCAGCCACAACCTGGCGGGCAAATTCCTCATCCCTTTCATTACTCATGGCGGCTACGGTAAAGGCGACAGCGACAATATCCTTGCAAGTCTGGCTCCTGCCGCGCGCCGCGAAAAACCGCTGGTCATTGAATGCGATCAGGAGCGGAGAACCACAGAAACAGTCACCCGTTGGCTAGAGACGATACGCGGCTGATTTATTACTAAGAGGAAATAATCTTGAAGACACTTTTAAAAACGCTGGTCAGTTGCATGATGGCGGGTGGCCTTATGGCTCATTCGGTCTATGCTGAGCCATTGGTTATTCAGGAACAGGGGAGCTTTTCTGCTGGTGGCACTATCATGACCGCACCGGGGAAATTTGACGCGAAAAAGCCGCTGGAACCTGCCGGTCAAACGTATCACGGCGATCATGCCTCCGTGGTCTATCAAATCCCGGTAAATCCGCACAAATACCCGATCGTCATGCTGCACGGTGCGGGCCAGTCTTCCCGCACCTGGCAACGTACCCCGGACGGTCGTGAAGGGTTCCAGAACATTTTCCTGCGGCGCGGGTTCTCCACCTGGCTTGTCGATCAACCCCGGCGCGGCAATGCGGGCCGCAGTACGGTGGAATCCACCGTGACGCCAAAAGCGGATGAACAGCTGTGGTTTAACCAGTTCCGCGTGGGTGTCTGGCCCGACTATTTTAAAGACGTTCAGTTCTCGCACGATAAAGACGCCCTGAACCAGTATTTCCGCCAGATGACGCCCAACACCGGACCCTTTGATCTCAAAGTGATTTCTGACGCCATGTCGGCAGTGGTGGATAAATCCGGCCCGGCTATTCTCTTCACCCACTCTCAGGGCGGCGGACCGGGCTGGTACACGGCGATAAAAAACGACAAGGTCAAAGCCATTGTCGCCTTCGAGCCGGGCAGCAGCTTTGTCTTCCCCGAGACAGAACTGCCCGCCCCAATGCCCAGCGCGTTCGACACATTGAAAGGTGAACCTGTTCCGATGGAACAGTTTATGGCGCTGACCAAAATCCCGGTGTTGATCATTTATGGCGATAACATCCCGGATAAACCGGTCGCCATGCCCGCCCAGGACAGCTGGCGCGTGCGGCTGGCGATGGCCCGGGAGTGGCGCGATGTGGTGAACAAACATGGCGGTGACGTGACCGTAACCCATCTGCCGGAAGTCGGGATCAAAGGCAATACCCACTTCCCGTTCTCCGATCTGAATAATGTGCAGGTTGCGGATGTGGTGAGCACATTCCTGAAAGAGAAAAACCTGCAGTAGGAGGAGAGAAAATTAAGCCTTAATTAATGAATGCTTAATCCTGGCAGAAAGCTGTTAAACGTGAGTGTCTGCTGTGAGCGAAAAGCGGACGTCGTGACTTGTAATCTGAAATGGTGAACAAAGTTGGAGCGTGCAAATGGAAAAGAGCACCTTAGCGCTCTCCTGTTACCCTTTAACTACATGAATTCTATTCCCAACTTGCGGAGTCAGACAGACTTCATAAACCAGTCAGGCACGCAAATCAGTTCTGGCGATTTCAGAGCTGCTCGCTGATGAGAACAGTATGACAACGCGCACCCGGCATCATTTTTTCCAGGCCATCAGTCAGCATCCTGCCGGCAGCATGCAGATCTTCCATCGGCATTTGCGGCAGACTCTCAAGGATGAACCACATTCTGCTATCTGCCACGCTCAGGCGTGTCCGAATGCCCTGTCGCCAGTTCCACCGGCGGCAAGTTACGCCAGTATCATCACGCCAGATAACTTCACCCGCGTCCGGTGACTCGCTTCCCGGCTGGCCGTCCTTCATGGTGTCAAAGATTTCTGTACCTTCTGCAACAACCAGCCGTGGCCTTCCTGTGTATGCCGCAACGTTTTCTCCGCCAACCGGAACGGCATATCGGATGCTGACGGCGTTATACAGATCGACCACCGGATCGAGAGAGGCCATCGTGCCATCTTTAAGAACCCGCTTGCGCAAAGCTTCCGCTGAACAGGGTGTTCGTTTTGGTTTTGCCCCAAAGGCGCGAAATACCTCCGCCCATGCGTTCAGGTGCGCCTCTGCCCAGGCAGGCTGCCCTCCCTGAACTGACTCGCAGGCTTCCCGCAGCGCGACTTCTCCAACCCGTTCATCAGCCACGGGTGTAGCTTCCACGCTGATACTAAGTGCACGAAATCCTGGTGCGATGCGGTAAATTTCGGAGCTGATTGACGGTGACACGGCTGGCATATGATAATCCTGTAATGACTGATTTATTACATGATAATGACCGATGACCAAAAAAGTCAACATAACGACCGACGCCGATGCAGCCAGGGTAAACGAGGCCGTTTCCGCGCACGTAAAGCTCTACCGCAGCCAGAAAAAAATGTCGCTTGATGAGCTTTCCCGCCGTTCAGGCGTTAGTAAGGGAATGCTGGTAGAGATAGAAGGATGTAGGGCTAACCCCAGCATTGCACTACTCTGCCGCCTGGCGTCTGCTATGAACGTATCGGTGGCCGATTTTGTTAATGTCGCCGGTAAGCCCGCCGTTCATCTTATTGATTCACGTGATATCCCGGTGCTCTGGAAAGGAGAAAAGGGTGGCAGTGCGCGATTGCTGGCCGGTACCAGCGGACCGGACATGGTCGAACTTTGGGAGTGGACGCTTTACCCAGGGGAAACCTTTGAATCTCCCGGTCATCCAGAAGGCACCAGCGAACTGCTCCATGTCGCAAAAGGGATCCTGACACTCGTCGTCGGCGACACTACTTACGTGATTAACCAGGGAAGTGCAGCCGTTGCAAGAACGGATGCGCCGCATGCCTACATGAATAACGACGCTGGCGTGGCCGTGTTTACCATGACGGTGAACGAGAAAGGCCGCTGAAAATTCAGTGTCCGCTTCTGGCACTAAACAGCCCACTAAGTTGGAAAATGTAGGCTATGAGCGATAAACGCCCCTTGTTGTTGCGGGACTATTTGAGCTTTTCCACCCATTCAGCGCAAAAATCCAGATAAGCCCGCACGAGCGCTGAGGGATGTTTTCGACGGGCATAGACAAGGTTCAACGGCATGGATTGTCTGGCGACGCCGGGCAACAGCTGTACCAGCTCACCGCTTTCCAGCCAGGGCCTGGCTGAGAAATCCATCAGCTGTGCAACGCCCATACCGCTCAGCGCATAATGTATTAATCCCTGTAAATTATTGGTGGAGAAAAACGGCTCGTATTTAACTTTTTCTACGCCAGACTCCCATTCAAAAAAGCCATGATTCAGTGTTTCCCAGGCGGCAATGGGCAGCCGGGCCATTTCAGTCAGCGTCTCTGGTGTGCCGTAACGCGCTAATAATTTCGGACTTGCCACAAATACGATTTCCACGTCCATAACGGTTTTTACAATCACATCGTCCGTATTCAGGCTACCCATTCTTAGGGCAACGTCGATGCCATCCTCGAACAAATCAACGACTCTCTCGCTCGAATGACAAAATACATGGATGTCGGGATAACGCTGCTGAAATTCAAGCAATAAATCCCACCAGAGCGAGAAATTAGGCGGCACAGACAGACGGAGCTTACCCTGTAACTTGTGGGCTGAGGTGACCGATTTTTGTGCGTCCTCCAGTAACTCGACCCCCAGGCGAGCCTCTTCATAGAACTGTTTTCCTTTATAGGTTGGCTTAACCCCCTGTCTTGAGCGATCCAGGAGCTGCACATTCAACGCCTGCTCAAGTTCATTAATTTTTCGACTCAGGGTTGAGATCGGCACACCCAACCTTTCGCTCGCCGCTGAAAAACTTCCTGCATTAACCACCGAGATGAACAGCTTCGTTGCGTTGAAATCCACTTTTCTTTCCATAATTGGGTATCATGTGTTTATTTATGGTGATTCCATTCCATTTTGCAAAGGATAAAATTTTACCCATCTTATTTGCATCAGGATTGAAAAATGAACCGCGTCACTGAACTCTTACATATCCGCTATCCGCTTATTCAGGCCCCTCTGTATTTTCTGACCAATGCTGAACTCGTCTCTGCCGTTTCAAACGCCGGTGGTCTGGGCACGCTGGGGCCGCACGCTGGACAAGACAGCTTGCCGGACTCGCGTTATACGGCCCTGGACCGCATGCGCCAGGAGATCAGAAAAGTCAAAAATCTGACGGAAAACCCTTTTGCCGTAACGTTAATTAACGGGCCTGATATGAGCTTCTGGCGTCCAACAGCGGAAATGTTCGTTGAGGAAGGCGTGGAGGTGGTGCTTATCAACGAAGTGCTGGACGCCGAAATATATGATTTCTTCAAACGCAACCGCATAAAAACGCTTTACCGCGCTCTGACGCCCACCGTCGCTAATTCAAAAGAGGCCGAGAAATTAGGGGCCGACATCATTATTGCAACAGGTTTTGACGAAGGTGGAACTGTACCAACCCGTGTGATTGGTACATTCAGCATCGTGCCAATGATTGTGGACTGTGTGAAAATTCCAGTTATTGCTGCCGGGGGTATAGGTGACGTGCGCGGTGTACGTGCAGCAATGGCGTTAGGGGCGGAAGGTGTATTTGCCGGCAGTCTGTTTTTGACTGCGCTTGAAAATCCTGCCGATGAGAAAGTCAAACGCCTGATTGTAGAGTCGAGCGCAGAAGATTTACTGCTTTTCCGAACCCAGCCTGCTTATTATCGCACCTTACCCACTGATTTAAGTCCGAAACTAGAGGAATTAGAAGCGCAGGGCACCGATCGTGAAACCATGTTTAAGGCAATGAACGGATACCACTCTTTGTGGCAGGCCATGAGGCTCGGAAATTTTGATCAAGGCGTCGTGTCAACGGGTACAGGTATTTCAGTAATCAAATCAGTCCGTCCGGCCGCAGAAATCGTTTCAGATCTTATGCAAGATTTACAAATTTCTCTTTGATATCTCTTAAGGCTCTCTTGACCTGAATCATGCCGCAAATCTGTTCAGATCAAATAAGCCATTCTCTGCGAAAAGGTCGCTATTTCATTGATGAAATAGCCTGTCTTCTGCCCTTCTGTGGAGCTTAGCTGCCCAGAAGGGAATCCTTCGTCCGTTCCTGGCACAGGGCTGCTGTTGCAGCCCTGACAACTTTAGACTTCAATCGACTCAGAGATCTCTAACGCATCATCGACTTCAATGCCGAGATAACGCACTGTGCTTTCCAGTTTCTTATGACCCAACAGAAGTTGGATCACCCGGAGATTCTTGGTCTTCTTGT
>RCUO01000446.1_pt1 | contig 20579 bp, 23 predicted proteins | sample 2166161 | NCBI WGS metagenome assembly RCUO01 (sample SAMN09932617, study PRJNA488358) | compost metagenome | feature: garden; material: soil; isolation source: compost soil in cyclohexanecarbonitrile-enriched culture | place: Germany: Experimental Botanical Garden Goettingen | collected 2016-01-27 | reverse complement strand
ACAATACGGGAATTACACAACATGGAGGGATTCACTATGTCAACGCCAACACCGCATATTACAGCCTCGCCGGGAGATATCGCCAAGACGGTTCTGATGCCCGGGGACCCGCTGCGGGCCAAATTTATCGCCGAGAATTTTCTGGACAACCCGGTATGCTTCAATGAAGTCCGCAATATGCTGGGGTACACGGGAACGTATAAAGGAAAGCGCGTCTCGGTAATGGGCCATGGGATGGGTATGCCTTCGATGGGGATCTATTCGTATGAGCTGTTCAATTTCTATGATGTGGACAACATTATTCGTATCGGCTCGTCGGGCGCCATTCAGCCGGATGTGAAGATGCGTGATATTATTATCGGCATGGGGGCATGTACGGACTCTAATTATGCCAAAAGCTTCAATCTGCCCGGCACGTTCGCCCCGATTGCCAGCTACGAGCTGCTCAGCAAGGCTGTGGAAGCGGCCAAGGAGCTTGGGCTGCCGGTAAGAGTGGGCAACATTATGTCAGGTGACGTCTTCTACTGCGACAATGCCAAGGAGCATGATGAAGGCTGGCTTAAAATGGGTGTGCTTGCGTCCGAGATGGAGGCTGCCGCCCTGTATATGAATGCCGCCAGAGCCGGCAAGCACGCGCTGTGCATGGTCACGATCTCGGACAAGCCGGGAGAGAAGCCGACGACGGCCGCAGAGCGGGAGCAGACCTTCACGGGCATGATGCAGATTGCCCTTGCTCTGGCCTGACACTTGTGGAGGGGGATGAACCGTGTTCCAAATTGAACGCGTTGAGAAAATTCTCGAGTATATCAACCGCAAGAAGAAAGCCAATGTCAAAGAACTGAGCGAGCAGTTCGAGGTGTCCAAAGTCACGATCAGACGGGATCTGGATGAATTGGCGGAGAAGGGTCTTGTGGTCAAGACCCATGGCGGCGTCATGTCCATCATGAACAAGTTCGCTTATGAAATTCCGATCGCCAGCAAATTCGAGGCGAATTCCGAAGCGAAGAAGAAGATTGGAGCTCTTGCTGCCAGTCTGATTGAAGAGGGCGACATTGTTGTCTTCGACGCGGGCTCCACCACGCTGGAAATCGCCAAGAGCATGAAGACGCAGGATATCACCGTGCTGACCAATGATATCAAAATCTCGATGGAAGTGGCGATGAAGCCCAACGTGAAGCTGATGGTTTCAGGCGGAGCGCTCAGCGATTCCGTGTATACCCTTGTCGGCGATCAGACGGTTGAATTTTTCAAAAAAGTTCATGTGAACAAAACCTTCTTGGGCTGTGACGCGATCGACCTGGAATTCGGGATCTCCAACCGGACCAGGGAAGAAGTGCCTGCCAAGAAGGCCATGATTGATGCCGCCGAAGAAGTAATTATGGTTACGGATGACAGTAAACATAACACAAAAGTATTTTGTTACCTGTGTGAAATTTCCAGAATTGATAAATTAATAACAAATCGAATTGATGATCGTTTTAGGTTGGAATTGGAAAAGATTGGTGTTGAGGTTCTGATTGCTGAATAATGCGGTTCTGTAGGATGCCGTGAGGAAATGCTGGGAAATTTCTTGATTTATCAAGGGATTCAGCGTTTTTTCACGGTTTTTTTGTGTGATTTTTCTTCTGTTGGAAATCAATTGAAAAACCATGAAAGATAATAAAAAGAAAATAAAAATAAATAAATTATCACAAAAGTTCTTGACGTGATCAGAAAGTTGTCGCTATAATTGCGTTAAATTAATAAAGCAATATGTTATTTTATCTGACACGATGGGGCGAGGCCGAAACAGTTGTCTTCACCCGATACACCACGACGGAGGAGTCAAAACTATGGAATGGATTAAACAGACGTTTGGAACGATAAAGCCGATTATTGCCATGTGCCATATTCGCGCTTTACCGGGAGACCCTTTCTATGAACGCGAAGGCGGCATGGACCGGGTAGTAGAATTAGCCAGACAGGATCTGATGGGATTGCAGAACGGCGGGGTAGACGCCGTGATGTTCTCGAATGAATTCAGCCTGCCTTATCTGACAAAGGTGAGACCTGAGACAACGGCCGCCATGGCCCGGGTTATCGGGGAGCTGAAGCGGGATATCCGAATCCCCTTTGGCGTCAACGTACTATGGGACCCGATTGCATCGATTGATCTGGCAGTCGCCACCGACGCAAGCTTCATCCGGGAGATCATCACGGGAGTCTACGCCAGCGACTTCGGCTTATGGAATACAAACGTCGGACAGACGATCCGCCACAAGACGGAGCTTGGAGCCCATGATCTGAAAATCCTGTTCAACATCGTACCCGAGGCTTCGGCCTATCTGGGAGACAGAGACATCATAGATATCGCCAAATCGACAGTATTCAACAACAGACCCGACGCCCTGTGCGTGTCCGGCCTGACGGCCGGGGCGGAAACCAGCAGCGAGGTTCTCTCCAGAGTGAAGGATGCGGTCCCGGAGACGGTGGTGTTCTGCAACACAGGCTGCACCGTGGATAATATCGAGCGGCAGCTGAGCATCGCGGATGGAGCCGTGGTAGGCACCACCTTTAAGGTGGACGGAAAGTTCGACAACCTGGTGGACGAGAGCCGGGTACGGATTTTCATGGATAAGGTGAAACGGTTTAGAGGATAGATTGATTGGTCAACGTCCAAGCCATCACAAATTTAAGGCGAAGAAGGGGATATTTTTATGAAGAAAATGCTGGCTCTGGTAAGTGTACTCATGCTTGTTATTCTGACCGCTTGTTCAGGCTCGGGCAATTCCGCCACCGGCAACACAGCAGCTACCAGCAGCAATGCTCCGGCCGCTTCCGAAGCGGCTGCCTCTAAAGATGGGGACAAACTGAAAGTAGTCCTGCTGATTCCCGGCAACTTGGGCGATAAATCATTCCTGGATTCGGCGAACAGAGGTCTTGAATTGGTTCGGGACCAGCTGGGAGCCACAACCAAAGTCATCGAGATGGGAACTGACCAGACGAAGTGGGAGCCGATCTACCGGGATGTTGTGGAGCAGGATTGGGACCTCATTATTTCGGGCAACTCCACCGCTTCGGAAATCTTCCACGCCATTGCGGCCGAGCATCCGGAGAAGAAATTCATCGACTTTGACACCGACTTCGAAGATGTGCCGGACAATGTGTATGCCATGTGGTACCGTGTAAATGATGCTTCCTTCCTCGCCGGAGCGGCAGCGGCGCTGACAACCACCTCCAATCTTCCTAATGCCAACCCTGAGAAAATTATCGGATTTCTGGGCGGGCTGGACGTACCGGGCATCAACGCTTTCCTCGTAGGCTACATAGAGGGTGCTCAATATGTCGTACCTGACATTAAAGTAATCACTTCGTACGCAGGCGACTTCGGCGATCCGGCCAAGGGCAAGGAGCTGTCGCTGGTGCAGTACAATTCCGGCGCTGACGTTATCTTCGGTGCGGCGGGCGGAACGGGTCTTGGCATCTTCGATGCCGCGAAGGAGAAGAAGAAATACGCGATCGGCGTAGACTCCGACCAGGCTGAAATGGTTAAGGGCACCGACCCGGACAAGGCGAACCTGATCCTGACCTCTTCCATGAAGAACATTGACCAATCTATCCTTCGGGCTGTGAAAAAATATCAGGACGGCACTCTGGAGTTCGGCAAGCGTGAAACGCTCAGCTTCACGGAAGGCGCGGTAGGCATCGCCAAGAATGATATCTACAACGCTGCGTTCACTCCGGAAATGAAGGCGAAGATCGAAGAGATCGAGAAGAAGCTGATCAACAAAGAGATCGTGGTCAGCGATGCATCCAAAATGGAAACATCCGAAGTTGAGAAGATTCGCAACGCTGTAAAACCATAAGCGCATTGAAATCAAGCAGCACAAAGGGGGAGATTCCGTAAGGAATTTCCTCCTTATCCCTATCCGTGATTCAATGAATCCGGAAATAACAGCAGGAAGGAGGCGGCGAATGATGGGGGCGTTGCTGGAAATGCGTGGTGTAATGAAGGTATATCCGAATGGCGTGGTCGCGAACCGGAACGTGAACTTTAGCTTGAATGAAGGTGAAATTCACGCGCTTGCCGGGGAGAATGGCGCCGGCAAATCGACGCTCATGAAGATCTTGTTCGGGATGGAAGAGCCCAGCGAAGGCGAGATGTTCCTGAGAGGGAAGGCGATTAGGCTGGGCTCTCCGCAGGATGCGATCGACATCGGAATTGGAATGGTCCATCAGCATTTCATGCTGATTCCTTCCTTCACCGTAGCCGAGAACATGGTTCTCGGAATGGAGCCGAGAAAAGGCGTGTCCTTCAATTATAACGAAGCCGTCAGAATCACCAAAGAATACTCGGCCAAATACAATCTCGCGGTTGACCCTGAACTGAAGGTCAGGGATTTGTCCGTAGGCATGAAGCAGAAGGTGGAAATCCTGAAGGCACTGGTCCGCGGCGCGAAGATTCTAATTCTTGACGAGCCGACGGCTGTGCTGACGCCGCAGGAGACGATAGAGCTCTTCCAGGAGCTGAAGCAGCTTAAGGAGGCCGGACATACCATCGTCTTTATCTCCCATAAGCTTAAGGAAGTCAAGGCCATATGCGACCGGATTACGATTATGCGCGGTGGCAGAACGGAAGGCGTCTTCGGCGTTCAGGATATTACCGAGCAGGAAATTTCCCGCCTGATGGTCGGAAGAGATGTCGTGCTGAAATATGAGAAAGAGCGGCATGAATATGGAGAGCCGATACTTGCTGTCAAAGACCTGTCGCTCAAGGGAGAGCACGGCAACGATCTGTTGAAATCTGTCCAGCTCTCGATCCGCCAGGGTGAAATCCTGGGCATTGCCGGTGTCGAAGGCAACGGCCAATCCGAACTGGTCCAGGCCATCACCGGTCAGTTGAAGTCTCCGCCGGGCGCCGTCCATGTAGGCGGGGCGGATATCGGACAGTTTAACATCGGAGCGATCCGGAACCTTGGTGTCTCCTACATTCCGGAGGATCGGATGAGACAGGGGACGGCTAAAGATGCCAGCATTGTGGACAACCTGGTCTCCACCATTTTCAAGAAGAAGGATTGGAGCAGCGGAATGTTCATGAAGCGGAAGAAGATGCTTCGTCTTGCCGAGAGTCTGATCGACTCGTTCCGCATCAAGACATCGGGTCCCGCCCAGGAGATCGGCATGTTGTCCGGCGGCAATATGCAGAAGGTGGTCGTCGCCCGGGAGAGCTCGACAGAGCCGCGGCTGCTGATTGCCGAACAGCCGACACGGGGTGTGGATGTCGGCGCCGCGCAGCTGATCCACCAGAAGCTGATCGACCTGCGTTCGGAAAAATGCGCGATTCTGCTGATTTCGGCTGATTTGAATGAAATTCTGGAGCTGAGCGACAGTCTGGCGGTCATGTACGGAGGAGAAATCGTCGGCTATTTCGACCGTCCCTCTGAGCTTACGGAAGAAGAACTCGGACTGTTCATGCTGGGCATCAAGAGACAGGATGAGGAAGAGATAAGGGGGGCTCAACATTTTTAAGCTGAAATATTTCGAATGGTTCCGCACGCTGGCAGTTGTCGTTATTGCGCTCCTCCTTTCTCTTCTGATCATTTCTTTTGTCAGTGAACAGCCATGGCATACGATGTTTATCTTCCTGTATGAACCGATCTCCTCTCTGTCCCATGCGGGGAATGTGGTGGAGATGGCGATTCCGCTTATGTTCGCGGGCGTGTCACTCGCTCTGCTGTTCAAGATGAACATGTTCAACCTGGGAGCTGAAGGGATATTCTATTTCTCCGGCTTGGTGGCGGCTTCCATTGCCATTCGTTCGGGCCTCGGATTCCTGCATCCCGCTGTCGCTATTATCGCGGGAGGGCTTGTAGGTGCGCTGATTATGGCGATCCCCGGCATCCTCAAGGCGAAATGGAACGCCAACGAACTGGTGACCTCGCTGATGTTCAACAGCATTTTGCTGGGAGTCGGGCTGTATCTGCTCAATTACAAGCTCAGGGATGCGGCGGCCTTCCAGACGGCCTCATTCAAGTTCAATCCCGATGCGGTTCTCAGCCGCATTATTCCCGGAACCCGCATTCATTCGGGCTTGATCATCGTACTGCTGTGCATTGTCGGTGCCCATCTGTTCATGTACAAGACCAAATGGGGATATGAGCTGCGGATGACCGGCTCCAACCGGGAGTTCGCGGAATACTCCGGAATCAAAACCGGAAGAGTTATCGTATACGTCCATCTGCTGGCCGGATTTATCGCCGGAGTCGGCGGATCGGTGGAGGTGCTGGGCATGCATACCCGGTTCGACTGGACATCCCTGCCGGGATACGGCATGGACGGCGCACTTGTGGCGATGCTGGCCAAGAACAATCCGCTCGCGGTTATCGGTTCGGCCTTGTTCCTTGCCTACATCCGGGTAGGGGCGGATATGATGTCGAGATTGTCCGACGTTCCCGCCGAGATGATCTCCATTATCCAGGGCGTAATTCTGCTCCTGGTGTCCGCAGAGCAATTCCTGAAATTCTGGAAGAATAGAATGCTGCTGAAGGAGGCGCAGAAGAATGGGTAACTTTTTCGCCGCCATCTTCACAACCGAGTTCGCCTTCTCCATTCTGCGGGTCACGACCCCGATCCTGTTCGCAGCGCTGGGTGCGCTCATCTCCAACAGAGCCGGCATTGTCAACATCGGTCTGGAAGGCATCATGTTAACCTCCGCACTCATGGGCGTTCTGTTCAGCGCCTACACGGGAAGCGCCTGGCTGGGACTGCTGGGAGCCGCCGCAGGCGGCGTGCTGATCGCAGGTCTGCTGGCTTTTTTCACACTGAAATTCAAGACGCATATTATTCTGGGCGGTATCGCGATCAACGCGTTCGCTTCCGGAGGGACGATCTTCGTTCTGTACCTGCTCACCGGCGACAAGGGAACCTCCTCATCCGTAGCGAGCAAGGTGCTGCCCAACATCGACATCCCGCTTATTAAGGACATTCCGGTTATCGGCCCTATTCTTTCGGGGCATCATGTGCTGACCTATCTGTCGCTGATTGCTGTCGCTGCGGTGTATTATCTGCTCAAGCGGACGCCGCTTGGACTGCAGATCCGGGCGGTCGGCGAGAATCCGCAGGCAGCGCAGTCCGTTGGTGTCAAGGTCGTCCGCACACAGTACATTGCCCTCCTGCTGAGCGGCCTGTTCGCAAGCCTGGGCGGAGCCTATATGTCGATGGGCTATCTGTCGCTCTTCACCCGGGATATGACGGCGGGAAGAGGCTGGATTGCCCTTGCAGCGGAATCGATGGGTAGAAGCACGACAATCGGAACGGCGCTGACCTCGTTTCTGTTCGGGTTCGCCGAAGCGATGTCGAATGTGCTGCAGCTGTTCAAAATACCGGCCGAGCTCGTATCGACGGTGCCTTATGTGGTGACAGTCATCGGTCTGATGATCTATTCCATCAATGAATCCAGAAAGAAGGGCAAGTAGAGGCCGGGATTAAGTCTGAGCACCCATTCATCAAGAAAACCGGAAGGCGGTGATCACTCATGATGATTGCAAAAGGGAACGAAATGACCGAGCTCAAGAAGCTGCTCTCCCATTTCTATAATGAAGTCAACAAAGAAATTTACGGCTTCGGCGTCAATCAGCTCAAGATCAGCATTGAGGATAATGTCATCCACTTTCTGGTCAAGCATCAGCGGATAGTGGCGCTGAAGGCTTTGGAATTACGCCACGCCTCCACCAAATTGGCTGTCGATCATGCGCTGCATTCGGAGTTCAAGCTGCGTTTTCTGGAGAAGGTGGAGGCGGAGACGGATCTCAAGGTGGTCTCCATTCTTCGCGACTACGATCCGTCAACGGAATGGGCTTCTACTTTAGCCATTCTGGAGTAAGTGTCTGACAACTGAATCCTAATAGGAGATCGCCCGGGATTTATCTCGGCGGGATAGCCTGCAAATGGAGCAAAGCGGTAACTTTCGATTCGTTTACGATGAGAGGCGGCCGTTGTCAACAGGGAGTTCTGTGTGACAACGGCCGCCTCTTTGTATGTATAAATCACAGATCAAAGGAGTGGATGAGGGTGCTGAGCCTCAAGAATGCTGCAATTATTGTCATCGACATGCAATACGATTTCGTTGGTGAGGAGGCGGTCATTCCATGTAAAGCGGATGCCGGACTGATCGAATCCAATCAGAAGCTGCTGGCATACGCAAGAAAGTCCGGAGTGCCCGTCATCTATACCCAGGAGATTCACCGGAAATCGCATGTCGACTTCGGACGGGAGCTGGACCGCAGCGAGCCGATTCACTGCGTGGAAGGAACGCATGGCGTGGAAATCATCGAGGAACTGAAGCCGGAAGAGAGCGATTATGTCATTCAAAAACGCAGATACAGCGCCTTTTTCCAGACTGATCTTCAGGTGCTGCTGCAAGGGCTGGGCGTGAAGACGATCATTCTGACAGGTGCGGCGACGGATGTATGTGTACGGGCGACGGCGACGGACGCGCAGCAGCATGACTATTATGTGGTCGTACCGAGAGAATGTGTGGCAGGCACGAGCGCCAAGCAGCATGAAGCCGCTCTGGAGCATATCGACTATGTGCTTGGGCAGATCGTCAGCGTGGATGATTTGTCATTTGAATAACGCTAGAACCTGAAAAAAAGGAGCGGGTGTTGATGATTCGACAATGGAATATGTGCACCACCGAAGAAATTGGCGCTATGGACAAAGAGCATTCGCTCGTCATTATTCCGATCGGGGCGACGGAGCAGCATGGAAGCCATCTGCCGGTCGGAACGGATTCGATCATCCTGGATAACCTGCTGAACACGTTCATGAAGGAATGCGATTTTCCGGATAACCAGGTGCTTATTACCCCGCTGCTGCCGGTAGGCAAGAGCATGGAGCATATGGATTTTCCCGGAACGCTAAGCTTCAGCACGCGGACATTCTACTCGATGCTGGACGATCTATGCGAATCGATCCGCTGCCACGGGTTCACCAAAGTGCTGCTGATGAACAGCCATGGCGGCAATACGGACCTGCTTAATGTGCTGAGCCGGGATCTGCGGATCAAGCATGATATGGAAGTGTTTGTGTTCGACTGGTGGTTCACCTCCTTCTGGAACGACATTCTGGAGCAGGTGCAGCAGTCCGGGGATTACGGCGTCTTCCACGCCTGCGAGCTGGAAACGTCGCTTATGCTCGTTTTTAGCCCCGAAGCTGTCGATATGAGCAAAGCTGTGGATGAATTTCCTGACCCCCAGCTTACGGCGAATCCGCATGTTACGCTCAAAGGTCCCGTTACCCCCGGCTGGAAGACCAAAGACGTCTCCCATCACGGCGTTATCGGAGCGCCTACGCTCGCAACGGTGGAGAAGGGCCAGATCTTCATCCGCTATGCCGTGCAGAAGCTTCATGCCATGCTCACGCAGGTCATTCAGACGAACTATAAATCCTAACAGACACGCGGCAAGCATTAGACCCTGATCCCCGTGAGCCGGCGCCGGTCCGGAGCGGTTAAAGGAGACAGCAAGATGAAAATTGTAGTAGGCATTACAGGAGCGAGCGGCTCCATTTACGCATATACGCTGATTCGTGCGCTGCATCAATTGAATATCGAGACGTATGTTATTGCGACCGAAATGGCTAAAAAGGTCATGAAGTTCGAGTGCGGCATCACGATGAACGAGATCAAGGCATACGCGGAAGTGCTGGACAACGGCAATCTATTCGCATCCGTAGCGAGCGGGTCGTTCAAGACGGACGGGATGGTCATCCTGCCCTGTTCGATGAATTCGCTTGGCGCGATCGCGAACGGCGTGGGGGACACCCTGCTCAGCCGGACAGCAAGCGTCATGCTCAAGGAGAAGAGACGGCTGATCGTCGTTCCGCGCGAGACTCCGCTTCATTTGATCCATCTGGAGAATATGACCCGGCTGGCCCGCGCAGGTGCGGACATCATGCCCGCCTCGCCGGGATTTTATCACCATCCGACCGAGATTTGGGAGCTGGTCAACTTCGTGATTGCCCGGATTCTTGACGCCCTGAATATCGACCACCAGCTGATGGCGAGATGGGGAGAGAAAGCGGTGGAGAAATGAATAACATCCGGGAGCTTGTACAGCATTTGGAACGCAGCAGCCGCATCACCCATATCCGCAAGGAAGTCGATCCCGTCTTCGAGGTTGGGGCGGTCATCAAGACCGGTAAAGGCAAGCAGCCGTTCTACTTCGAGAAGATCAAGGGCTATAACATGCCGATGGTCTCGGGGCTTGGCGGGGACCGCGATTTGCTGGCGGAGACGATGGGGATTACGAAGGACAAGCTTGTGGAGAAGCTGATCGACTCCATCGTTCATCCGATCAAGACGCGGAAGGTCGCCTCGGGTCCCGTTCATGAAAATGTAGTGCTCCGGCCCAAAGAGGTGACGGATTATTTTCCGGTCTGTACGTATCACAAGGATGATTCGGGAGCCTATCTCGTCTCTGGCATTCTCGTCGTCAAGGACCGGAGCGGCCGCAGACGATATACCTCGATCCGCCGGATGCAGATGCTGGGAGGCAACCGCTCTAGCGTGCTGATCTCTTCGCCGGAGCTGCACCGGCAATTCCTGGAATCCGAGCAGCGGGGAGAGCCGATGGAGGTTGCGGTCATGTTCGGCGTCGTGCCTGCGGTCGTGCTTGCGTCGCAGATCAGCACGCATCTGTACCACTGCGACAAGCTTGATGTGGCGGGGGCGCTGCTGGGCACATCTCTGGATGTCGTGCAGTGCCAGACGGTGGATCTGGAAGTGCTCGCTGAAGCGGAAGTCGTGCTTGAAGGCAAGATTTTGCCCCATGTTCGGGAGCCGGAGGGACCATTCGGCGAACTCGGAGGCTACTACGGGGATCGCACACAGCAGCCCGTCATCGAATTCACGGCGATTACGCACCGGAATGAGCCGATCTGGCAGACGATCTATCCGTCCAGCCATGAAGAGCATTTACCGATGGCGCTCGCCCGGGAGGCAACGCTGCTCAGCACCGTGCGCCAAGTTGTGCCGGAGGTGCTGAATGTTCACTTAACGGTAGGCGGGATTGGCCGTTATCATGCGGTGATTTCGATCCGCAAGCGGAGTGAAGGGGATGGCAAGCAGGCATTGCTGGCTGCATTCGCGAGCGACAAGGATCTGAAGCATGTCGTAGTGGTCGACGAGGATGTGAATCTGTTCGATCCGCAGGATGTGGAATGGGCGATTGCGACGCGCGTACAGGCCGATCTTGATGTGTTCATCGTTCCCGGAGCGAAGGGGTCGCCGCTGGAGCCGTCCCATCAGCTTCGGGGAGTGTCGGCCAAGATGGGAATCGATGCGACATATCCGATCGCGGCCAAAGAATCCTATCGGCGTACGAGCATTCCGGTCGCACCCGATTTTAATATTCAGGATTACTTATGATGAAGGAGGTGGATCATCGTTATGGAAGCCATCGGCCTGATTGAAACCCGCGGTCTTGTCGCGGCAATGGAAGCGCTGGATACGATGTGCAAGGCCGCTACTGTCAAGATGATCGACATGAAGGTCGTCGGCTCGGGCCTTGTGGCTGTCATCGTGGAAGGCGATGTCGCCGCCGTGACCGCTGCGGTTGAAGCCGGGAAGACTGCCTATGAGCGTACGGGAGGAGAACTGATCTCCTGCAATGTTATCCCGCGTCCTCATCCCGAGCTTGCCAAAATTTTATTTTAGGAGGTGATGGGCGGTGTCGGATTTTATGAAGGAAATTGTGCAGGAGGCGCTGCGCGGTGGGGCTGGCAGACGTCAGGAGCCGAATCGCGGCAATAGCAATGAGCCTTCCCGGCAAAATCCGAGCGTGCGGAGCACATCCGCCGTGCCGGGGATCAGCCGTCCCAATTACCAGCGGGACCGGAAGGAACAGCGTCTTGGTGCGGCGACCGGAGCGGTGACGGGCGTGGCAGCCGGTTCGGTGTCAGATGCGGCGTTAGAAGCGGGGCTGGGGGCGGTGACAGGTTCAGCCTCAGGCGGCAATGGAAGAGCTGCGGCTCAGACGGCTGCGCCAGTGCTGGCTTCGGCGGGCTCGCCTGTTGCAGCAGCGGTGCAGGCGAATGCGTCATTACCCGCGTTCGTGTCCGCATCGGCACATGCACCCGCACCTGCAGCCGTGAAAACTCCGGCTACTCCAACTGCTACTGTCGCTGGATCTGCGGCTCCTCTGACCCGTGATTTCATTGAGGAATCGCTGGCCCCCTTGATGCGGATGTCCCTGGTTCAGGGGAACAGCCGGGAGGAGTGCGGGGCGGACTGCACGGATACTGCGGCGGCTCCGGATGAGTCGGGCATGCTCGGCCGAAGCTGCGCCGGGCTGGACTTCTGGTATTACCCGGAGCTGCATCCTGAATTGCTCGGTGAGCTGGGCATCCGCCGAATTTCTGCGAAGTCGGCCGGAATTATTGCCGAAGGGCGCTGCCGGCCCGGGCAGTTATTCCTGCTGGATGGATGCTCCGCCATTTCCGGCGTCGATGTGGACATTAACTGGAAGATGGAGGGCGGCCGGGATTTTCAGGCCGTGCTTACCGGCGAGGCCTCATCCGATATCCGGAATGCTCTTCAGAGTATGTACGATCAATGTCTGCAGAGCGGGAGCCGCCGGATTCAAAGCTTTATCGCGCTGGAGCCTTCTTCAATTCTGGTGAAGTATCTGAACATCTCCCGAAGAGATGCAGTCGCCGCTCTGGAGGGCATTTCACGTTACCGCAGCGTTGCACTACTGGACAGAGCGCTCAAGCTGGGCATGAGCTCCAGGGTGAAGTTCAGCATTACGGACGAATTCGTGATCCTTACCGGGGAGCGGGGAGACCTGTCGGAAGCCTCGGCTCTGCTCGGGAAGCTGATAGAGCCTTATGCCTGATTACGGAAGGAGGGATTAGCTGATGCAGCAAGCATTGGGTCTTATTGAAGCAATCGGATTTACAACCGCCGTATCGGCAGCGGATGCCGCGCTGAAGACGGCGGATGTCACGATTGAGGCTGTGGAAAAAGTCATCGGAGTGGGCGGAATGCTCGGTGTAACCATCCATTTCAGCGGGGATGTGGCGGCGGTCACCTCTGCGGTTGAGGCCGGAAGAACAGCGGCCGAGCGAATCGGCAAGGTAGTCTCCGCGCATGTCATTCCGAGAGCCCACAGCGATGTCGTCACGAAGATGCTGTCGCGGTTTGAGGTGTTCTCGGCGGAGCCGCCGGGTCAGGTTCAAGTTCAAGTCCCTGAGCCGGATTCCTCCACAACCGAGGTCAAGAAGCGGCCGCCGGGGCCGGGCAGACAAGCTCCGCCGAAGCCGGAATAGCAGTGTGTGAGCTGGAATACCGACATGCGAGCAGAAAGGTTGTACAGCTTGTGATCCGGATAACAGCATATGAGATGGAACAGCAGTATGTAGGCCGAAATAGCAGCATGTGAACTGAATAGCAGAATGCAAGCCGGAATAGCAGCAAGTAGGCTGAAATAGCAGTGTGTGAACATCTTAGGCGGCCCACGTTTCCTGGAACGCAGCCGCATGCAGAACCAATAATCAATCGGGAGGAATTGGAAATGGGAGAAGCTTTGGGATTGATCGAAACGAAGGGGCTTGTCGGAGCGATTGAAGCAGCAGATGCCATGGTCAAAGCGGCCAATGTGGAGATTTGCGGGTATGAAAAAATCGGCTTCGGTCTTGTTACCGTAATGGTACGGGGAGATGTCGGCGCAGTTAAGGCAGCAACCGATGCGGGAGCCAGCGCGGCCAAGCGGGTTGGCGAGCTGATCTCGGTTCATGTCATTCCAAGACCCCACAGCGAAGTGGAAAAAGCGATTCTGTCCAGCATTAAAGCGTAGGACCCGTCATGCGGTCCTCATCTAGCGCGCTCGCCGTACGAACCGCTGCCGAAATGCTGTATCGCGGCAGGGAAGACGAGCTGGACCGGCGGTATCCCCGCATGCTGATACTCCTTACCGATCACTGGATCGGGATGGAGGAAGGCCTGGCCGCTGTGCGGCGGCTAGCCGGGATGAAGCTCAGATTGCAGCTGTATGTTGATCCTGCTCTGAGGCAGGTCATGGGGCTGAGAGATATTGCGCAAGCAACCGGGGTGGATGACTTCCTGGAACCGGGTGCGGAATTTCGGATCGCAGGTGGTTTCTGCAATTCCGGTAATTCCGGTAATTTCGGCAATCTCGGTAATGTCGGTAATTTCAGTAATTTCAATAATTCCGGGAATTCCGCCAATTTCGGCATTTCCCACGATCCCGGCAATCATCCCGGCATGGAACCGCTGTTGGCCTCCAATATTCAGTATTTGTTCATACCGGCGCTGTCCTTCTCCTTAATGTCCAGGATTTCCAGACTGGACGACGAATCGCCGGTCGTGCGGCTGATCCTTCAGGGCTTATGCTCGGGCAGACAAGTCGCCGCCCTTCGTGCAGGTGTAGAGGACGACGGTCCGGAATGGACGGCGCGCGGATGCTCCATGCCGCCTGCGATGAGGCGTGAAGCGGCACATATGCTGGGGTCGCTTCGGAGCTATGGAGTTACGCTGCTTGGCAGCGAAGGAATAAGCGAATGGATTGCCGGAAGCCGTGAGAAGAAGGAACTGATTGCCGGAGATGACATTCTGTCGGCGGTGTCTGGCGGCGTTACGGAGCTGAAGATGGGCCGGGGTTCAATCATTACGCCGCTTGCCCGCGACTTGGCGGCACAATACGGAATACAGATCCTGCAAGCGCGGGATGGGGAGACGATGTAGATGCAAATCGGAAAAGTGATCGGGCGAGTGACCGCAACCAGAAAAGATGAGCGGCTTGTCGGCACCAAGCTGCTGATCGCTCAACCCATCCGGCTTGACGGGACTTTGACCGGACATCCGATCATTGCGGTGGATACCGTAGGAGCGGGAGTAGGGGAGCAGGTGATTTTTGTGGTGGGCAGCATGGCCGCAAGAGCGATTGCGAATGAAGGCGCTCCTGTCGACGCGGCAATCGTCGGCATCATAGACAGTCTGGATAGTGAACAGTAGGGGGCTGATCCGAAGTGGAACCAACAAGACTCAAGGAAGCGCTGGAATACCGGCGGCTGATCGATACGCTGCTGGATCGCGGCAGCTATGCCGATCTGGTGCTCAGCGGTGGCTTCATCATCAATGTTATTACAAGAGAAATATACCCGGGAGATGTCGCGATCAAAGGCGAACGCATCCTCATGGTCGGGGATTGCTCAGAGCTGATCGGTCCGGATACGATCGTTGAGCAGGTGGCAGGGCAATTTATCAGCCCGGGCTTTATCGATTCCCATATGCATTTTGAAAGTGCGATGCTGACGGTGACCGAGTTCTCGAAGCTGTCGATTCCGACAGGAACGACAACGCTGATTGCCGATCCCCATGAAATCGGAAATGTGCTCGGAGTTCCCGGCATTCGGGCAATGATCGATGAGGCGCGGAGCCTACCGAACCGGGTGCTCTATACCGTTCCGTGCCTGACGCCGGATGCGCCGGGTCTGGAGACGGCGGGCGCCGAGATCAATTCCAAAGACATGAAGGAGCTGCTAAATGATCCTTACGTACAAGGCATCGGAGAAATCCAGGGCTTCAGCAATGTCATGCCGGTCTATAACCATGCTTCTCCGCTTATCGATGATCTGATCGCTTCCGTTGTGTACGCGAAGAGCATCGGGAAGACGGTGGAGGGGAACGCGCCGGGCTTGTTCGGTAAGGAACTGGCCGCTCATATCATCGGCGGAGGAACGCATGTATCCTGCCATGAGACGACGACCAAGGAAGAGATGATGGAGAAGCTTCGCTACGGCGTAAGCGTGTTTATCCGGGAAGGCTCCTCCCAGCGCAATATGGCGGAATGCATCCGCGCCATTACCGAGGAAGGCGTCGATTCGCGCCGGGCCATTCTGGTATCGGATGATATGGTTCCGGAGGACCTGCTGAAGCTCGGCCATATGAACGAAATCGTCCGCAGAACGATTGCGCAAGGAATCGATCCGGTTGAAGCGATCCAGATGGTAACGATCAATCCGGCGACCCATTTCGGCTTCGGTGATATCGGGGTTCTTGCGCCCGGCAAGCGGGCGGATATCGCCGTCATTTCCGATCTGCGGCAGATGACCATCGACAGCGTATATCTCGGCGGCGTCAAGGCGGCGGCGCGGGGCGAGCTGCTGCTCGATATTCCGGCTTATACGTATCCGGCTTCCGTGAAGTCATCCGTGAAGCGTTCGCCCGTTACGGTGAAGGATATGTATATTGAAGCGAAGGGGACGCAGGCCAAAGTTCGCGCGCTTGAAGTGATTCCCGATCAGAATTTGACAGGGGCGCTGGAGGTTGCCCTGACGGTGAGAGAAGGGATTGTCCAGCCCGATCCAGCCAGCGATATTCTGCCTCTCCTTGTTGTCGAACGGCATGGCCGCAGCGGACGGATCGGCCGAACCTTCGTGCGCGGCATGAAGCTGCGCGAAGGGGCCATCGCCCAGAGCATCGCCCATGACACGCATAACATCATCGTCACCGGAACCAATTATGAGGATATGAAGGTGGCCGTCAATCGCGTGATCGCCATGAACGGCGGCATCTGCATGATCAAGGACGGGAAGGTGATCGGCGATCTGCCGCTGCGAATCGGTGGTCTGATGTCCGACGAACTGACCGGCAAGGAAATGAGCGCGGCCGTCGCCGAGCTTCACCGTCAGGCGAAGGAGGAGCTGGGCTGCACGCTGCATGTTCCGTTCATGCATTTGAGCTTCCTGTCCCTCGTGACCAGTCCGAAGTGGAAGATTACCGATCTCGGACTGATCGATGCAGAGAAGTTCGAGAAGCTGCCGACTATTTTACAGTAAAGGAAGATGGGCATGGGGCTGAGATTGATTGATCTGTCGCAGGAAATTTATCAGGGCATGCCGGTCTTTCCTCCGCATCAGAAGACGATGATTTTTCCAAATATGTCGCATGAGGAAAGCAAGGAGAAGCTCGGGTTTGAATTTGCGACCAATAATCTGCTGATTAACGAGCATGGGCCGACGCACAGCGATGCGACCTACGAATATGACCGCAACGGCAAGACGATTGATGAGATGCCGCTGGAGTATTTTTATGGGCCTGCGATCTGTCTGGACGTCTCCTATGTATCGCCGGATTCCTATATTACAGCCTCCATTCTGCAGGAGGAATTGAAGCGCTCGGGACTGTTTATCGAACGGGGCGATATCGTCCTGCTTCACACCGGGCATTATACAAGGTCTTACGGCAAGGAAGAGTGGCTTACGCGGCATGCGGGCCTTGATTACGGCGCGGGGGAATGGCTGGCGAAGCAGGGCGTGGTCAACATCGGCGTTGACGCTCCGTCCATCGACAATCCTGCGGATATGAGCTATGCGGGCCATCTGATCTGCCGGGAATACGGAATGACGAATACGGAGAATATGTGCCGGCTGGAAGAGGTTGTCAATCAACGGTTTCTTTATTTTGGACTCCCCTTGAAAATCCGCAGAGGCACAGGCTCGCCCGTCCGGGCAGTCGCCGTGCTGATCGACTAAGGACAGGGGATACGGAAAGAAGGAAGAGCAATGCTGAGAACGAGAGTGAAGGAAGAGGTCATCATTCCCGCTTATGAAGGGCGGGCCATCGTCGTGCCGAAGGGTCATTATCTATGCATTATTGATATGGAAGGACAGCAGGTGGGCGATTTCGTCTGCTTTAACCAAGGCAATCCCGGAGAACATGTGTCTCCTGTCCATATGAGATCATCGCTGAGCAGCATACGTCTGAAGGAAGGGGACGGGCTGTACAGCAATTATCGGCGGCCGCTGATGACACTGGTCAAGGATACGGTCGGCAAGCATGATTTTTTCTTCCCGGCCTGCGACTATTACCGGTATAAAGTGGACTTTGATCTGGAGGAGCATCCGAACTGCCACGACAATCTGGAAAAAGCGCTCAAGCCTTACAGACTCGGCTATACGGAGCTTCCGGACCCGATCAACTGGTTCATGAACAATGTGCTGGACGACAACGGCGATTACGTCATTGAGCCTCCGCTGTCCAAGCCGGGCGACTACGTCATGCTGGAAGCGCTGGACGATGTGGTTGTGGCGGTGTCCGCCTGCTCGCAGGATCTTGCGCCCGTCAACGGCTGGAAGGTGACTCCGCTGAAGCTGCAAGTGCTGGAGGGGATTTAGGGGATGAGAGATGTCCGCAGCCGGGAGTATGCCGTCCCTTTTCTGCAAAGGCTGATCGCCGTCGATACCTGTAATCCTCCGGGCAATGAGCACCGCCTGTCGGTGGTGCTGGAGCACTTCCTGAATGAAGCCGGAATTCCCTGTGAGATCGTCCCTCTGGATTCGAAACGCAGCAATGTGACAGCTGAGCTTAAGGGTAGTGGCAGCAGACGGCTGATGTTCTGCGGTCATATGGATACGGTAAGCCCATGGTCGGCTTCGGCTGGGCACTTTGCCCCCCACGGCGCCGACATCAGCGGCAACCGGATTTACGGCAGAGGCGCCTCCGATATGAAGAGCGGGCTTGCAGCCATGCTGCTGGCTATGGCGTCGCTGAGGCAGGATGGAATCCGGCTGGACGGAGATCTCCTGTTCCTGGCAACCGCCGGGGAAGAGGTGGACAGCTGCGGCGCCCGGATGTATTTAGACCATCACAGCACCCGGGACCTGGACGGTATGGTGATCGGCGAGCCTACCTCGGGCAAGGTTGCACTCGGTCATAAAGGAGCGCTATGGCTGCGCATTACACTGTATGGAAAAAGCGCCCACGGCTCCATGCCCGAATTCGGGCTGAACGCGGTGGAGGGGATGCTGGAGCTGATTGCACTGCTGCGTTCTCATGCCCTGGAGTGGAGGACCAGTCATCCGGTCCTGGGTAACGGCAGTCTGTCCGTCAACATGATCGCCGGCGGGGTACAGACGAATGTTATTCCGGACCGCTGCGCTATTGACGTTGATATCCGCACCGTTCCGCCGCAGAACCATGCTTCGCTGCTGGAGGAGATCGAGAACAGGTTTCTTGAGCTGAAGAAGCTGAATCCGCAGTACCGGTATGAAATCGAGCCGCTGCTGGACAGAAGTCCGGTCAATACCGATCCGAAAGACGAACTGATTGCGGCAGCGCTGGAAATCACAGGCCAATCGCCCGGGGAGCTGAAAGGCGTCCCTTATTATACGGACGGGTCTGTTCTGCATCATGCCGGGAAGCCGCCCATTCTGATCTACGGTCCCGGTGACGAGAAGCTGGCCCATCAGCCGGATGAGTGGGTGGATATTGACGCCTATATGGCGTCCATCGCCTTTTACCGGGAGCTGGCGATTCGATTCCTGGGTTTAGAGCAGGCTTGAAATTGAATAGGAACCTCCGGCTAAGTTCGCATAGTCCCGCTTGTATAGCGGCGGCTGTGCGATTTTTTTGAAATAGGAGCAGTTAGTAACCATCCTTGGAGCCAAGCTGCTGACATCGGAAACGATCAGCTCCGCGCTAGAACTGATCTTGTAGTTCCCGGCCATCGCCCGCCCTTGCCATCAAGACGCGTGCAGATGATTATCCTTGGAAAAAGGCGAACCGGCTCTGGATCTTCGGTCCAGCAGCAGCCCGACAAAGCTGGCCAGCACCTGCTGGAACACCATGCCGAGGATGACGGGCAATGCAACCGGAGCGGGGAAGTAGGAGACGGCGAGGACAGCCCCCGCGCTGATGTTGCGCATGCCACCGTTGAAGATCAGCGCAACCTGGTCGGCTTCATTCCACCCCAGCGCCCGCGCGCAGAAGAAGCAGATTGCGTATCCGGTGGAGAACAGGCCGATGATGGCGGCGGCGAGTCCGAGCAGCTTCCAGCTGAAGCTCGTCAAATAAGGCGCAACAACGGACCCGTTAATCATGACAACGGCCGCCATGCACAGCTTGGACAGCGGATTGAATCTCGGTCCCCAGACCGGCGCGACCTTACCTTTGGTCCATTCGTTCAGCAGCATGCCGAGCAGGGAGGGGGCGACGATCATCCAGAACAGGCTCTTCATCATGGGAAACACATCCAGATGCACATCCGCACCGACGAGAACCGATAGAACACCCGGCACGATGAATGGGGACAGCAGCGTGTCGATCAGGATGATCGACAGCGTCATGGCGATGTTGCCGCGATAGATGCTGACCCAGACGAAGCTGCTGACGCCTGTCGGAATAACCGCTCCGAGAATAAGGCCGGTTATGGTGTAGGAATCGCCCGAAAAGGCGAGATGCCCGGCGCCGAGGGCGATCAAGGGCATGACCAGATGAAGAATGGAGAGGCAGATGATCATCGGCAGAGGCTTCTTGAGGACATTCAGGAAATCCTTGAAGCCGAGGCTGATGCTTCCGGCGAAGGTCAGGAAAGCAAACAGCCAGGGCGACAAATACGAATATGGGGACAGCAGTCCGCCGAGCAGAACGCCGATCACAATGCTGGTTGGCGTAATCAACGGCATCATGCGATTCAGCCGCTGATTCAGAATGTGGAGCATAGAAGGCAACATTCCTATCCTGTTTTTTTCTACTTATTATACATCCTGACGGCTGTTTGCACAGGGATTGCGTTCAG
>RCUO01000445.1_pt1 | contig 20589 bp, 14 predicted proteins | sample 2166161 | NCBI WGS metagenome assembly RCUO01 (sample SAMN09932617, study PRJNA488358) | compost metagenome | feature: garden; material: soil; isolation source: compost soil in cyclohexanecarbonitrile-enriched culture | place: Germany: Experimental Botanical Garden Goettingen | collected 2016-01-27 | reverse complement strand
ATAATAGTGCATTTGCCGTGCTTCCTCCGGGAGGCTCCGAAGGAAGCGGCGGCGGCTTGCTTGAAGCGAGGCGAGTGCAATAATGCGAAGAGGCTGCGGGAGAAGCAGACGTACTCGAGAAACCGGTACCTCTGCAATCTCGGGAGAACCGGACAGGCTGCGCCACGCCGCAGACTGCAGGAGAACCGGTACCTCTGCGGCCTCGGGAGAACCGGACAGGCCAAGACATGCCGCAAGACTACGGGAGAATCGGTCACTCGTAATTGGAATTGTAAGAGGCGACCTGCTGCAACCCTGCCCAACCTGCCAACACGCCATGACGGGAGCTATGCGCTGGCGCTAATAGCGGTAGTAAATATTTTCTCAAGAAGCTGCAATGCGCCTCTGTATCCGATGTAGCTTTTGTTCAGAACGACTTCATAGGACGCCGGAAATCCGACTTCGACGATGTTGCCCTTCAGCGCCTTGGCTGTGTCTCTTTCCCATGTCGTTCCAAAAATAATCGGGGGCTTATGCCCGAAATCAGTCTCTCTGAGCAGTTTGCCGACGATATAGCCGTCTTCCACAAAATCGACAGTAGTGGCGACGTCATGAGCGAGCTGCTGATATTGCTCTGCGATGGCTTCCCGATATCTTTCCGGCGCATTGTCAGTGATGATTTGTCTTTTGGGAATTAAGCCGAGCTGGTTCACCAGAAACTTGTTCAAGGCCAGATTGTACGTGCTGTCCCCGACTACGGCATAGGTTGCCGGCAGGCCCCACCAATATTCGGCGTAGAAATCATTGAAATGCTCCAGGTAATAGTAGTATTCTTTCTCTTCCTGCTCGATGAACGATTCAGCCGGCGCAGGATCAATTCCCGCAAATTCAACGACCTCTCTAATAAAAGCAGCTGCCTGCTGCGCACCGATCGGCAGCACCGGGATGTGCAAATACGGCTGATTGTACTTTTGTTCCAGATGCTTGGCCGTCTTCAGCCCGAGCCATGGCGAGACGACCAGATTGAACTGGGCATGCGGGATCGTCTTCCACTCCTCGACGCCGCCCGATTTGCCGCCGAACAAAATGTTGACCCTGAACCCGGCCCCCTCCAGAATTCGCTTCAGCTCGGTCAAGTCCCCGCGCCAAAATGTATTCTGATACGGCAGCTCCGACCAGACATTGATCAGCCCTTTTTCCTTGTGATCCTTGTCAATCGCATATTTATCCACGTATTGATCAATGATGGCTGACGCTATGATCTCATGGCCGATGAAGTTATTGCCCTTAAACCCGCCGGTTTCGGCATACACAATGGGCACTCCCTGCTTCTGGTATTTACTGACGACCGCTCCGACATCATCCCCGACCAATTCTCCGATGCACCCGTTCAGTACAACGAACAGGTCGCCCTCTATGATCTTAAGCGTGGATTTGATTAATTCATCCAGACGCTTCTCGCCGCCGAACACGACTTCACGCTCACCGGCATTGACACTTGGCGAGACCGAGCCTCCCGAATACCCGCTGCCCTGGAAGCCGTTGTAAAAAGCCAGGCTCGTATATTGCTTGTCCATGCAGCCCGGTCCACAGTGCCCGATGGGAACGGCGCCCGGAATGGATACGACGCTGTACAGGGCGCCGACGGCACAGCCGTAGCGCACCTGATTGATTGAATTGGTCTGCCCGTGCTCATTTTTGGTAACAGCCATGGTAGTCTCCTTTTCAATAAGAAATCGTGGTCTACGCGTCGATCAATTCCGGGTGCTTGGAGAGGATGTATGGATCTTGTTGATCAAGCCACCACTGCTTGTAAGGGAGCTTTGCGTGCTTTTTCAAATCATCGTGAAATTTCTTGTGGGCAAGAATGTCCAGAATGGCTTCACCGAGATTAAGGATGCCATCATAGCCGATCGCGATATGTTCATCGCCCAGTGGAGCTGCGGGAATTCCAAGCTTGGAAGCCAGCGGCGCAAGACCGTTATGCCGGATCAGAATAAAATCAGGCTTGACCTCCTGCAGCAGACCGTAGAATTGATACTGCTGTCTGTTGCTTACATTGAACGACGGGACCTCGCCGTAATTTTCAATCAGATGTCCCAGTGAATCCTCCCTCGTATCGCCGCTGTCATAGACGGGATCATGGTGGAACACCAGCGAGCCGTCAACCTGGATATCCAGCTCTCTCAGCACTTGAATCAGCCCGTGGGCGTAGGCGGAGCCTGTGGCAACGTATCCTTTTAAACCTTGCAGCTTCTTCTTGAGCTCGGCGATCTTCGGCTTCACTCTGGCGTGTTCCTTCGCAATGTACTGCTCGACAAGCTCTTCCCGATGGGTAACTCTGCCGAGTTCGCGCAGCCATTCATCGGTTCCGGCGAATCCGTAGGGCATCGGAGCTTTGACTTCGGGCACGCCGAATTCCTGCTCCAGCGCCGCCGCCATATACGAAGAGAGCGTATAGCAGAACCCTACGGTTGCCGCCGCTTCGGACAGCTGCTCCAGATCCGAGACGGAAGCCATATCCACCACATAGTTGACTCTAAGATTCAGCTCTTTGAACATCGGGGTAAAAATATCCGAACCCCAAAGGCTGATAACGTTGACGAGATCCTCCTGCTTTTTCGTGCTTTTTTTCACAATCTGCCGCAGGATGCCGTGCTGGGTCGCGTCAAAGCCCGTGCTCCAATGCTTCGATCGGAATCCTTCACAGAACAGAGGAATGACGGGAATCCCCAGCTCCTCCTGCTTCTTCTTGGCAACACTTTCGATATCTTCGCCTATGATCCCGGTAGGGCAAGAGGTTCCTATGAAAATGGCTTTGGGCGAATATCTTTCCCAGGCATCGTCAATGGACTGCTTGAGCTTGCCAAGCGCGCCGAACACCATATCCGTCTCCTGCAGGTTCGTATTGATAATCCGGATATTCTCGACTTTATGGCCTCTCATGGCCAATCCGTTGCGGTAGATCGAATTGTAAGGAACTTGTCCGGCGCCGCAGCCGATCGGCGAATGCTGGATAAGCACCGCATCTCTGACATTGCCTGCCTGGCATTCAACCATTTGCTCACTGCACACCGAGCCTTGAGTGAACGGCCCTTTCGCTTCGCACAGCCGACATCCATCTTTATTGCGCTTAGTCTTACATCCGCTTCCTCTGTGCTGATAGCCTGATTGTGTGTGCAGATCCGATGCTGTTCCGTTCCAGGCGATGATGGTGCCGAGCCGCCGCTCGCGATTTTGAACTTCAGTCATCTTCAAATTGATCTTGCCCATTCGCTATCCATCCCCTTCTTATCCCTTGTAACGCCCGTTGATCTGTAATGGCAGCATTGCAGCAAACATAGTTAAATATCATACTAAATAGCTAGGAATTATATGTAATGACCAAAGTATATATTTGCGTTCTAAATCTGTCAATATATTCAATGGCTTATTTTGTAAGGTGAAAATACCGGTCATTTGCCCGTTGTGAAACCTGCTGCAGACGGTGGACCAGGAGCCATGACTCTGGAAAAATAACGCCTGGGGCACCGGGTTCACGCCGCCTGCAGCATAGCATTCAGCAGCTGCCAATCATCAATCGTCAATCGTCAAGGTCAGATCGGTATCGACTTGATGTCGATGTCTATCCCGCTTGTCGGCGTATAATCGAACCAGCTGGCGATCAGCGAGGCGCCGGCGGCCGCCGAAATATCGGCATCCAGCCCCTCTCCGCCCTCCTTGCCGTCGGCTCCATAGGAGATCAGATCATAGTCGTTGCCCGATCCCGGGCATCTATAGATCAGCTCATTGCCCCAGGCATCCTTGAACGGCGCGCCGGGAAGCGAAGACAAATCCGCCGGATAGCTTCCGTTGGCGTTCTTGACCTCCTCCAGCGCCTGGATCACCTTCTCCATGAGTCCCCAGGTTGTTCTCTGCTCCGGATACAGCAAGGGCCGCGAATGCTTCTCGGGGTTGGCGGGAGGTATGCCGGAATAATTCGTCAACGCTTTGCTCTGGATCATGTCCGCTATCGAGACATAAGGGGATTTGTAGCTACCTGATATTTTGCCGGTCTCCACCAGCTTCATGAAATCCTCCTCGAAGCCGGGCCGGATCGTCAGCACAACCCGCGCATACCCCGCGCGAAGAAAGTTCTGATGCTCCGGGTCCGGATGCTCGAAGAGCATTTTCTCCCTGCCGATTTTCTCGCTGCCCCAGAAGTAGGGGAACAGGAAATAGAGCAGATTCTCCCACTCGACTGCCTGGTGAATGAATTTGACGAACTCCCCGAACGCCAGAGCACCCAGCGACGCGGCATCACTGACGCCTTTCATGGTAGGCGAAAGGTCATCCGAACCTTCTTTCCAGAAGTGCAGCTCGTTATCGAAGATGGTCTTCAGGCTGTGATCGACCGACGGCGTGGAAATGGGAAAGCTCGGACCCACGAGCCACAGCATGATGCACCGTACGAATTCCTCTCTCTCCAGACGGCGCAGAGACAGATTGTCTCTTCCGGACAACTCGATCCAGAGCCGGTCCCGCTCCGCTTGATAATAAGCCTGCCTCTCCTGATAGCGGGCTTCCGCAGCCGTGCGAATGGCGTTCCAGGAGGCCAGCTGCCAATTGGCGAAATGGGCGTCCGTTCTTTCATAAGTGACCGTCAGGCTGATCGAAGCGACGCTGATCCCGAGATACATATAGGACACCGTCAAATGTCCCGATTGTCCGAGCAGCCTTGCAAGAGGACTTTTGATTACACTCTGCTTGTTGTCGGGAAGGTATTGAAAGCTGTCCTGGCCGTTCAGAACGTGAAAGACGACTCCGTTCTTGGCGGCGGGCCATGGCGTCACCTGCGCTTCGAATGAGGCCTGGTGCAGCGTATAGCCGGGAGGAACATCGAATTCCAGCTTGCCGTACAGCGTCTTCTGCGCTTCTCCCGAAGCGATATAAGGGATTTCCTGGGTTGGGAGCATGACGGGACCGATGATGAGGTCCGGAGGGGGAGCGATGGCGGCGTTCACGCTTATGGACTCGGACTGCCAGTTCGAAGCGTTCAAGTTCGCAGGCTGCAGGTGAAAAGAGAACGGCTTGCGCAGCTCCGCATCCAGCTCGGCAATCTGCTGGTAGCGCGCGAATAATCTGGCGCCCGGAGTCGGAACGGTAATGTCATAGGTCATTCGAACGCCGTAGCGGAACAGGTCAGTCCGCCATTTTCTCATTAATCGGAAGTAGTCGATGCGCAGAGCTTTGTCTGAATGCGGGTTGGTAATGGTGCGGAAGGAGCTGTCTTCGACCCCTTGCTTGGTCTCCAGCTTGATCGATACTTTATGCTCCTTGCGGGATCTGGCGGATGCCTTCTCCGTAATTTCGCGGTTCCGGTTCATGGATTCCTTGACGGATTTCCGTTCTTCGTCCGAGCTTGCGAGACCGAGGCTCGTCGTGATGCTGACCGTTCCGAACTGGCTGTAGGAGGCGGAGGCGCCGAAGTTGAGCGCGTTCGTGTGGCGGGATTCATTTTCAGAGGACATGGAGAAATCCGTCTTCTCCGCCACTCCCCGCTCGCTGTAGCTTTCGAACGAATCCTGAACAATTTCATCGAACTCCCGGGATGACGTAGACCACTCCTTATGCGAAATTGTAACCGACTCGGAGGGTGCGAGCGGCACCGTGAAGATCATCTCGCCCCGTTCCTCTCCGGCCGGATAGATTTCAAGGCGCTCCAGATGCAGCTCTCCGACGGGCGCAATGTCTCTATGCCTCCGGAACGCATTGATAATGATGCGCATGGCGTCATCGCGCTCTACGGGACGGGCGATTTCGGCGAATCGCATCAGGGAGCTGTACGGGATATCAGCCAATTGGGATGCCAGATGGATATTGGAGTACCTCTGGAGCTCAAAGGCCAGGCCCTTGACGATTCTCAAGCATTCTTCCATCTCTTTCTGCAGACCCGGCTCCTCCTGCCGGATTTGCTCCGACACGCGGGCAATATCTTCTCTGGTCAGCACGAGCGCCCGCAGCAGATTCGCCTTCTGGACGCCGCCTCCGGGATATTTGTCCGTCTCCTTCTTCTCTTCATCCGTCAATCTCTTCTCCATGTAATTGGCCGTAAGAAGATGCCTTTTGCTGTTGATCAGTTCCATCCGTTCCAAGCCTCCCATTCTTAGTCAAGCTGCACCAGCACGACGTACAACCCCATGACCTTGATCAAGCGAAGTTTCTGGATGAATCTTCCTTATTTCTCTCATTATAATTCAAATTTGTACTAATGGAGAACAGGAATTCGGGAGCATCTTCTATGGATTATCATTCAATGTAAAGTACGTATTCACTCCCTTACATGCGTCCCCTTATACAGAACGGGTATTGCCGCTGCTATAAGGATCATCCCCATAACAGCGGGCGCCGCATGACCCAGTGATACGTAGATTTGACCTCCGAGGACAGGCCCGATTATTCGTGCCAAAGCCTGAATAGATTGGCTGCCTCCTTGAATTCTTCCTTGTTCGCTGGAATCGACGGACTTGGAGACCATCCCATTGAATGAAGGCCCGAAGATCGAATCGCCAAATCCAAAGATGAACATGCCGGCGATAACAAGCGGATAGAATGAGAACAGGGCAGACAGCGCAATAAGACCGTAGCCTATAATCTCCGAAACCATTCCAAGAATGGCGATCTGTCCATCGCGGAGTTTTTTCAATAGCTGGGGCATGATTAGACCTTGTGAAATGATGTCTTGAACACCCATAATCGAGAACATAAGTCCGATCAGCGCAGGCGCCCAATTGAAAGTATCCAGTGTAAATTGTGAAAAAACGGCCTGCAGCGATCCATTGGGTATCCAAAGCAAGAACGCTGAGATAAGCAGCCGTTTTAAGCTTTTTACGGAAAGTACGTTCACCAGCTGTGTAAAAGGATTCAATCTGACCAAGGTGATTCTATTCAGCCGCTTATTCTTGTCAAGGCTCTCGGTCATAAAAAAGAATCCAAAGACGACATTCAACAAGGTGACTGCTGCTGCGGCATACATGGGTACAGAGTAACCGAACTTGGCGAGCAAGCCGCCTACAGTGGGACCGATAGCGGAGCCTACACCTACAACCGCACTCATCCACCCGAAGTATTTGGTGCGCTGTTCGCCGGGAGTGATGTCGGCAAAATAGGCGAAGAGAGTGCTTATGACCCCGCCTGCTATACCTTCAATTATGCGCCCGGCAAACAGCACCCATAGAGCTCCACCAAGGCCAAACACGAAGTACCCGATTGCCGAACCCAACAGGCAGATTAAGAGCATGGGACGACGGCCATATTGGTCGCTTAGGGCTCCAAGCCCGGGGGCCGCAAAAAACACGCAGAAAGCATAAACGGAGGTCAGCAGCGTAACCACTACAGCTTGATTTCCTGGATTGGTATAAGGCTGCACTAAGAATGGGACGACAGGTGCAATGATGCTGAAGCCTATTCCGCACAGGAACACAGACATAAGACCGAATATTAACGCCTTTCTATCTACAGTTGGTATGAACATTAATTTCTCCCCTCAAAGGTTGTGATTTTATTTTGTTTCCTCGGAAACATATTCATCGTATCGCCATTTTGTTTCCTCGTCAACAAAAAACAGCAATAAAAAAGCAGCCCGTTCTCAATAGAGCCCGGCTGCCTGCGGTTTGATTCCCATTATTCACCTTTACTCCGACTTCGTATCTAAACCCTGTTTCTTGATTTCTGCATCCAAATGCCTGCTATACCGATCCATGAAGCGAAGCATACTGTCAAATTGCTCCTCGGTTACCTGCTCAAATACGGCTTTATCCCGCTCTTGAAATTCCTTGTGCAGCTCCTCATGGACTTTGTTAACTACTTCCCCCTGCTCCGTAAGCCTAAAATAGATTTCTTTCTTGTTATCCGGCTTCTGGTAGCTTTCGATCAAGCCTTTTTCCATGAGCTTCTTCGTTATTTTACTTATGGCGCTTCTCGTCATATAAAAAGATTCCGCAAGTTTGGTCACGTTGGAATCTGCATTTCGTCCAATGTATTCGATGCAATGCACTTCAGAAGGCTTATACCCCTTAAGACTGTCTTCCATCTTGATTTTATTAAGCCAAACCATCTTGTTGAATAAGTCCCTGAAGCCCGATATGACCTGATCTTCTTTGTTCATGGCCTGTCCTCCCGCACGGAAAAAGAGATTACGTTAATTATCCCTAGTATATTCATTATAAGCAACATGGAAAAATAAACCATAACCACTCCTGATCGGAGTCTTCCCGAAGCTATTGCCGAATCTAATCTCATCAAAAAAGCCGTCCCCCGCAGGCAGGGAGACGGCTTGAAGATGTTCATGCTGAACGAGCGGCATCCAGCCTCCCGCCTGTTGACAGGACAGCAATCCGTTGATGCCAAGGAGGCCCGTCAGTCTGCCGATAGCCTGCCGTACAGGGCGGGATTTACCCGGACCTCGGCTTTGGCCGCCTCCCCTTCCAGCCACGCCCCATAGCGGCCTTCGTCCAGCAGCTTGCCGGAAGAGTCCCCTTCATCCCGGGCTAACCGCTCCCGCAGCGCAAGCTCCAGATTGGCGAGCATATACCGGAAGTAGGTCCGCTCGCTGTACTGCTGCGGGCCGTAGATCGGCTCGCCGCTGCGGAGACGGCTGCTCCGCAGCCTGTTCTCCGCGTCAAGGCGCGACAGGAACGCCTCGTAGCCGATGTCCTGCACAATGCCGGCCTTCCTGGCGGCAATCTCCTGAACCTTGACCCGTACCAGAAGATGCAGCGTCTTCTCCTTCAACAGGTCAAGCGGTGTCCGGCCTCCAATATCGGAAGCCCAGAAATTCCGGGCCGCCGGGTCAGCCCCCTTCTCCGCCGCTTCGGCGACAGCCTCGCCCCGCAGCTCCAGCATGCGGGTCTTGAACTCCCCGTACGCCACCGGCTCACCGTTCACCCAGGCGACGGGTGTGAACATTTCGGCCTCCCGCATAACACCAACACCGCCGTTGACGGCAGCCTGATCCGGGGCAGCGCGGCCCGTGACTGACCAATCCGCAGAATGCTCGGACGCCGAACAAGCAGATAGCGGTATCGACAGCATTAATAATAATATAATCGTTGTTAGAGGAACTTTTATATACGTATTCCGTTTCAGGCGAAGAAGAAGGAGTTTGCGGATTCTGCCAGAGCGGACCGGCTTGCGTCCGTCATTCGCCGAAGTTCCGGCACACATGATTCATCCCTCCCTTTAGGGCCTGCTGCAGCTTGCCGCGCGTTGCATGACGATGCTCCAGCAATCAGGCGTTGAAGGCGTTGAACTGTCTCTCGGCATCAATTCGGAACTATTCGGGATCTATATGGTGTCTATTCGGCATCCATACGGCATCAATAAGCCAACTGTCAGGCCGCTACTGCGTCACCCGCACATTATCGAACGACGCCATCCCGGAGTGAACGCGCAGGCCTATTTTGCCGGACGCCAGCTCCGTACCGCTTCCGGTCCAGGACAGCACCTCTGTGCCATTCACCGATCCCGTGATGGACGCCCCCTGTACCTTCGCCTTCAGTCTGTACACCTGATTGGGGTCAACCGTGACAGGCGTACTGGCAAGCAGCTGGAGCTGGCCTCCTGTCTTCTTGTACAGATCGGCCGTGCTGCCCGTGTCGTTCAGCCGGAACATATAGAAGTTGTTGGCATCCTGATAGCGGAACAAAATGCCGCCGTTGCCCCCAAGCTTCTTGATCTTCACGTCAGCCTCAAGCGTGTAGTCAGTCCAGGTTGTATTTCCGGCCGACGCAATGGATTCGCCATAAAGGGCGTTCTGGGCGAAGACGAGCGACTCTTCGGACGCAACGGTCCAGGTCCCTCCGGTTACCGCCCAGTCATTCGCATTGCCGTCCTCGAAGTCGTCCTGGAACAGCGCCGCCGAGCCGTTTGGATCGCTTCCGGCTCCTCCCGGCGCTTCATACACACCGATATCGGGCGAGCCGCTGTACAGCGGATTGCCGAAGAAGTCCACGCCGCCATTCCCTTCAACTGCGGCTCCCGCATTAATGGCCGGCGAGTTATTGGCCACCTTGTAGGCCTGGGCGGTGTCCAGGCCGGACGCGCCGCCGCCGTTCTCGAACAGCGGATCGCCCACAACCTTGCCGGGATCATTCGGCACATTCGAGTTAGCGCCGTAGAACAGATTGTTTCTATACGTCGTAAAGGAACTGTTCGCATAGGTCCCACCGGACGCATTATAGAAAATATTGTTGCTGTAGTAGGTCATCCCGGATGTGCTGGTCCCGGTCAGGCTCGACGTGCCCCCGCTGTCGCGGTAGATGATATTGTTGTAGATATACAGACTGCCGCCGCCCGGCCGCAAATGAAAGGCGCCGAAGGCGTCATAATCGTTCTGGCTGATATTATAGCGGAACGTGTTGTTGTTCGTGCTGTCCATAACGAGCAGGGCTCCGCCTTCATTGTGATGGCTGAAGTTGTATTGATAAATGCTGTCCGTTACCCGGATGTCGAAGTCCCAGGCTTGACCGTCCCCTTGCAGTACCTTGGTATTGAATGCTTCATTATGCTGGAAGACAGCTCCGCTCGTGTAATAGGCCCACTGTGCCGCAACATAGCCGATATGATCCAGGTAACTAACCACCGAGGTATCCACATCGCAGCTGACACCGATTTCGTTCGTCGTGTTATATTCAATCAGCGGCGAGACACTGGCACGGACGAGAATGCCATCCCGGTGAATCTTCTCCACGTAGTTGCCGCGAATGATCAAATTAGTGAATGCATTGAATTTATGGGTCCAGGAGCTGTTCGCGAAGGCATCCGTCATCACCTGAATGCCGGTATCCGCTACATTGATTACCGTGTTGTTCTCAATCAGGACATCGTCCCAGGTGCTCTCGGGATCGGTGTTTGCCCCGCGCGCATGAAAGTTGATGCCGCCGGTTCTCCGGTCTGTGCCGAATACGTCATGGATGTCGTTGCCTTTGATGTAGATATGCTTGAACGCCCCCGCTCCCGCCCCTTCGCCGACGACCAGAATGCCGCTGCGGCGCATGTCAGTCGGGAACTGTCCGCTTGTAATTTCCAGGTTGTTGATTTCCCAGTACGATACATTTTTGAGCCGGACACCGAACCCCTCGCCGCCCACAGCTGTATTGCCGAAGTTAATTAGCGGCTTGGGCCCCGCTCCGTATTGGTCGACAACGATCGGGCTCCCCTCCGCACCCGAGCCCTTCAGATCCAGATAGGCGTTGTTCCACACCCCTCCCGCTTTTAGCAGAATGCGGTCGCCGGGCTGAAATTCCACGGAATTCACCTTGGTCAGCGAATTCCAGGGACTGGCTTCGCTGGTGCCGCTGTTCGAGTCGCTGCCCGCAGTCGAATCCACATAATAAGTCGTGCCCGCCGCCTCCGCACGCCCTGCCGGCATTAAGCCGAATGGAGCGAGAATCAGCGCAAACATAAGCGGCAGAAGCATAAACTTCTTAATATGCAGAAGCATAAACCACTTTATAGTAAACGCTTTCATTTTTATTCCTCCTGTTAGCCTCGTGCTTGAGGAACGGGCAGTCCGGTCCTGTTAAGTGCCGGTACCTTATGTCTTCCGCGGAACTGCCTTTCGCTTCTCAAGTTCGGGCTTATTCTGTGGAGCCCCATTCTACGCGTTCTTGAATTCGCTGGGGCTCTTGCCGCTGTATTTCTTGAAGACTTTGGAGAAATAGGCCCGGTCCGAGAAACCGAGCGTATAGGCCACATTCTCGACAGTCTCATTCTCCCGCCGGAGCATGGAGATGGCCATGTCGACTTTGAAGCGGTTCACATAATCCGTAAATTTCATGCCGGACAGCCGTTTGAAATAACGGGAGAAATAGCTGGGGTTCAAATACAGATGCTCCGCCATATCGACCGAAGTAATCATCCGGTCGGCATGCTGTCTCAAGTAATCGTCGATCGCCTGCAACCGGGTGTCCTTCTCCCGTTCGCTGATCGGCGTGAGCGACTGCCGCCGCCACAGCTTCCGCAGCTCCCGCTTCGTCAGCTGCGCTGCTTCTTCCACATGGAGAGCCCGGCTTAAGTGATGGAAGAACGCTTCCTCCGCCGCGCCGTTCGTCTCCGAGGCCATACTGCGGACGCAGTCGGCGCAGGCTTCCTTGAGCAACCGGGGCGACCATCTCTCGTCCCCCGCATGCTGCTGCAGCTTGCCGACGGCAAGATCAATCCATGCGGCGTTCTCCTCCTCAAGCGCCAGCGTAAGCATGGATTTCTCCTTCCCCGGCTTCGATTCCGGAGCTGTGCGATAATCCTGATCGGGCTTCAGCATGACTGCCGGCCCGGGCGGGTCATAGAAGCCGTGGTCGCGCCGCTCGGCCAACTGCTTATAAGCGCGGGCGAAATCACGAACCGGGAACGCCTCCGGGGCGTAGAAGCCGCGAACGGTGACCTTCAGATACTGCTCCGCTTTCTCGCATACCGTCTCCATGTAGCGGATCAGCCCGTCTCTCGGAGCGGCCGGATCTTCGGCATTCCACAGCAGATAGATGCCGTTCTCCCCATCCATCAGCGCAGTGATCGGCTCGGGACCTGCGGACAGCTCGGACGCAATATTCCCGGCGGCGAAATGAAGCAGCGGCGCATCCTCATACCGGTACCTTGACAGCAGAGAAGCGGCGTCGATATGGAGAAAGCCGTGAACCAGAAACGGCTTCCTCCAGGATATGCCAAGCCGTTCGCCGAGCAGCCGAATATGATCCCATTTTCCGCTGCCCGAGAGCAATTGATTCAGGAAATTTCGCTTGAGCACCCCCCGGTTGCGCTCAATCGCCTGCTGGAACGAATAGCGCTCCAGCAGCGCCCGGCGTTCACCGAACCGATCCATCGCCTTAAGGATGCTGGTCTTCAGCTGCTCCGGAGTGAGCTCATCCTTGATGAGATAATCGTCGGCTTCCAGTTGAATCGCCCGCTTCGAATAATGAAAGTCCTCATAGCAGGTCAGGAAGATCAGCCGCACCTCCGGCTTCATCAGCCGGAACGCCTCCGCCAGCTCCAGGCCGTCCATACCGGGCAGCCCGATATCGACGATGGCCAAATCAGGCAGATGTTCATGAAACAGCTCCAGCGCCGCCCCGCTGCCGGAAGCGGACGCGACATGCTCCAGTTCCAGACCCGGCTGTTCCAGCAGAAACTTCACATAGTCGAGCATAGGCACGTCGTCATCAATCAGCATGACCGTCATCATGCGAAGAACCCTCCTTGCTGTTGGTCACCGGAATGCAGAAGGTAAAGATCATCCCGCCGCCCGGATTGGCGGCCGCCGTCAAGCGCGACCGGAAGCCGTACAGCACCTGAAGCCGCCGCGCGGTATTCACGAGCCCCACGCCTTTTTCGGGCTGCGGCGCTTCCTGCTCCGCGCCCAGGAGACGGCGGTTCAGCCGCTTGACGGCCTCTTCGTCCATTCCCCGGCCGTTGTCGGTTATGCTGATTTCGAGCATACCGCCGCTTACAGAAGAGCTGAGCCCGATCCAGGGGCGCTCGGGTCTTGCCGAGAAGCCGTGGGCGATCGCATTCTCGACCACGGGCTGCAGCAGGAGCCTTGGCAGCTCAAGCTCCTCTGTCCCCGGCTCAAGGAAGTACTCGAAAGCGATATCCAGCCGGTTGCGGATCTGCATGACCTGCACGTAGCTGCCGAGAAAGGCGCATTCTTCGGACAGCTTCAGCGGCTTGTCGGCATGGACGTAAGCACGCTGCAGCTTCATCAGCGCGTCGAGCATCGCGCTGTGGACCGAATCTCCGGACATGAGCAGATTGACCTTGATCGAATTCAGCGTGTTGAGCAGAAAATGCGGGCGGATCTGTGCCGACAGCGCCCGAAGCTCAAGCCTCCGCCGCTCTTCCTGCTCGCTCTCCACCCGGTGAAGCAGCTCGTCGATATCCTCCAGCATCTGGTTGAAGACAAGCGAGAGAACGGCCACTTCATCCTTGCCCTTCACCGGTATCCGCACATCCCGGTTGCCGCCGACATACTGCTTGACGCTGGCGCGCAGCAGGCGGATCGGCTCGTTCATATATCTCGCCCAGAACATGGACAGCACCAGAAACGCCACGAGGAAGACTATGACGATCGAGAGCGACACGAGGAACTCCCGGTTGATCTGACCGTCGATCGAGCTTCGCGGAAGCTCGCTGGCCAGCAGCCAGCCGGTTCTTGCAATCCGCACCTCGCTGCGTAGCGGCTTGCCCGATACGGCTGCCTCGCTTCCCCGGCTTACGGCGATCATGTCCCCGGAGGAGTTCTCCAGGGACAGGACGATGGAGGCATTGCCCGTATCCAGCAAATGCTCGAAATAATGCCGGGGGATGCCGATGAACAGCGTACCCAGCTTCTCGTGATTTCGCGGATCGATAATGAAGCGTGCGGCATAGCAGTACTCCGGAACGGGGCCGCTCTCCCGGTACAGAAACCACTGAAGCACAGTCTCTTCGCCGGGGTCCAGCTTGCCGGTTTCCTGAAGGAAGCGGTCCGAGACCCTGGAGAAGACCGGACGATTCAGACTGCTCATGATAATCCGGTCTTTCCGGTTGACAATCATAATCTCAAGGTCTGCGTCAAGCGCTTGAACGGTGAGTATGCCGCTGATTGATTTCAATTTGGCTTGGTGGATGTAGGACCCGTAATCCCCGAAGCTCTCGGCGGTCGTCAGGTAACGCAGGCTGTTCAGAACTTCGGGATCATAGGTTTCGGAGAGATAGAGGGATGCGAAGGAGATGGTGTCGATCGTTTTTTCAATCTGATTGGCGATGACGGTGATCGTCTCTTCATTGGTTCGAAGAATCTTGTCGCTTACGTTCTGCCTGACGGATTGATAAGACCACAGGGTAACAGCGGTGAAGGGCAGCAGAATCAGGGCGAGGAACGAGAACTGCAGCCTTCGGTAATAAGAGAAACGGCTCAGCCATTGCATAGCGGGTCATCCTTATCCCAGTAATCGTCCGGATAGAGTAATTGTTCGGGTATCCTAGTTGTTAGGATATGAAGTAGTTCAGCTTATATATACTCCATTATAAACAGTTATGGTCATAATGATTGACGATCCGTATAAAATGTTTCCCATGATAAGCGCCCGGCTTATACATGCTTACATTTGCAAACAGCCGGCTTAGCCGCTCTCCTCAGGCAGCAAATTCAGCATTTACGGCTGGCGCCGCCCTCCATTTGCCTGATCTTGCCCGGTACAGAAATCCGGCCATCTCCGCAGCCCTTCAGCATTTATGGCTGCGCCGCCTTCCCTTTGCCTGATCTCACCCGGTACAGAAATCCGGACATCTCCGCAGCCCTTCAGCTTTTTTTGCAAAAGCCCCATGATCGCCTGTTCAAATCATCCGTCTACTTGTTGTTGGCCGCAACCACTTTCTCGGTTTCCGCCGTCATTTCCGCCTTGACCTGATCGAAGTCCCGATTGTCCAGCATATAGCTTGCGAAGCCATTCTCGACGATCGTCTTCAACTGGCTGCCGTACGGTACGGTGAAGCTGCCCTCCGGCATTTTGTTGCGGCTGTCAAAGAGAGTGTTCGCGAGCGAATCGATGTCGATCAGATTCTGGTTCTCGCTGAAGAACTCTTGCAGGAGCGCTTTGCCGTCGACTTTTTTCAGGGATGGAATCTCCTTCGTGTATTTGTAGGCTTCCTTCGTCATCCAGCGGATGAAATCGTAAGCCGCCTGCTTGTGCTGCGATTTGGCGCCAACCGCCAGGCCGCCGCCGGAAATGTTCGTCATCCCGACATCCTTGGCATCCACAGAACGGGGAAGCGGTGCATACACCATCTGGAAGTCATGCGGGAACTTCTCTAGATTGAGGCCTGCCCGGACTGCATAACTCGGAACGGCCAGCATGCTGGCTTTGCCGGCAAAAAACTGCTGAAGCACATGATAGTTCGAGGCCAGCACGTCGGCGTAAGGCTCTACGCTTTTGTCTTCTTTTTCCATCGCGCGGCGGAGATTGAAGAAGTAACGGAAGGACGGATCGTCATAGATCGGCTTGAGGCTTGCGTCCAGCTGCGGGTTCGGATGCTCGGAGTAGGCGATAATATTCGCGTATTCGCCCCAAGTGTGGAAATAGGTGCCGTAATGGTCCTTGGTCGTCAGCTTTTTGGCATATTCGCGGAAATCATCCCAGGTCCAGCCCATCTCCGGCAGCTTCAGTCCGGCCTCGTCGAGCTGCTGCTTGTTGAAGACCGTGAACCACAGCGTGGAGGAGTTCATCAGTCCGTACACTTTGTCATCCAGCTTGAGGACCTTGAAGTATTCGTCCTCCGGTTTGACGCCCTCTGCTTCAAAGTACGGATTCAGCGGCTCCACAACGCCCCGCGAGGCCCGTTCCAGCAGTTCTTCCTCATTCCCTGTCATGAAAGCGTCTACAACTTCACCCCCGGCAACGAGCACATCGAGCTTCTTCAGGAACTCCGTACTGTCGCTGTTCTGGACAAGCGAGACGTATTCCACTTCCACTTTGTCCTGAGACTTGTTGTACGCCTCAACGGCCTGGAATGTCGGTTCCTCGGGCTTGCTTGACTTAAAGGTGTAAAATTTAATCTTCTCTTTCTCCGCAGGCGCTTTGGTTTGGCTGGCTGCCGTTGGTTCGGCGTCTTTGCCGCCATTCGCGGCTGGCGCGCTCCCGTTATTGCCACATGCGCTGACTGTGAACATCAGCAGCAGGCCGGCCATCCATAATGCAGGCTTCTTCATGCGACTTCCCCCTCCCAATTGGTGGATACGCTTTCATTATACAGCCGGAGTACCGCCCTCACCGTGTACAGTCTTGACGATGATGGCGTAGATATTTTTGACTTTGCACCCGAGCGGCAGGTGTTCAAGACGTGCTTTTTTGACACATGGCTCCTTCATCCCTTGACCCCCCCGATGGAAATGCCTTTGATGACCTGCTTCTGAAGCACCAGGAACAGCACAAGCAGCGGAATAATCGCCGCGAGCGAAGCCATCATCATCACCGAAATCGTAGTCCCGAATTCCTCCTTGAAGAACTGCATGCCGAGCGGAATCGTATACAGGTTGGTGGAATTCAGCATGATCAGCGGCCCCTGGTAATCGTTCCAGGTCCAGATGAATTTGATGATTCCGACGGTGGCCAGGATAGGACGGCTGAGCGGCAGCATGACGCTCCAGAAGATCCGGAAGAATCCCGCACCATCGAGTTCGGCCGCTTCTAGCAGGTCGTTATGCACCCCGAGCATGAACTGCCGCAGCAGGAAGGTGAAGTAGCTGGAGAACATGCCCATCAGAATGAGCGCTGCATGTGTGTCGTACAGGCCGAACTCCTTGATCATGATATAGCGGGGAACGAGCGTCGCCTGCTCCGGGATCATCATGAAGGCCATCATCGCGCCGAAGACGAGCCCTTTGCCCTTGAACTCCAGCTTGGACAGCGCATAGCCCGCCATGGCGGAAATGAGCAGCGTTGCCAGCGTGGAGATCAGGGCGATTTTGATCGAGTTCCAGTAGAAGAGGCCAAAAGAGACATCCCCCATCCAGATCGTCTTGAAATTTTGCACAAAATGCCATTCTTTCGGAATCCATTGGATCGGGAACGTCCAGACCTCCTTCTCCGTCTTCGACGCCGCAGAGATCATCCAGACGAGCGGCAGCAGGAAGAAGATCGAGATGATGCCAAACAGTGCGGTCAGCACCGCATTGCCCAGCTTGAATGTTCGTGTCGTCATGGGCGCCAAGTCCTTTCTTGTGCTGTAGTTGGCTGTATTGGGCTGTATTTGCCTTTAATAGTGGACCTTCCGGCTCTGCGTTATCCAGGTCACGGAGGTCACGAGCATGATCAGGAGGAACAGAATCCAGCTCATGGCGGAAGCGTAGCCCATCCTGAAGTTCTGAAACCCCTCCTCGTAAATCTGGTAGACGATAACCGTGCTGGAGTAATTGGGCCCGCCGTCCGTCAAAAACTTGATCATATCGAACACCTTGAAGGATGAAATCGTGCTTGTAATCGCCAGGAAAAAAGTCGTCGGTCCCAGCAGCGGCAGCGTAATCCGCCGGAACTGCTGAATGCCGCTCGCCCCGTCAATTCTCGCGGCCTCGTACAGCTCATCCGGAATATTGGACATTCCCGCCAGAAAGATGATGATCTGATAGCCGAGCAGCTGCCAAATATAGATGATCATGATGGCGACCAGCGACCAGCTCGTGTCCACGAGCCAGCGCGGCGGCTCTGAAATGCCCAGATGGATCAGCATCTGGTTGAGCGGACCCTTCGAGGGATGATAGAGCGCCGACCATACCGCCGCGACCGCGACCGTCGAGCAAATATACGGAACGAAGAAGGCTGCCTTGAAATAATCCTTGAAGTACAGTTTCTTGTGGATGACCGCCGCCAGGACGACGCCGATCAGCATCGTCGCCGGCACGGTCCCGGCTGTGAAGCCGATGTTGTTCTTCAGCGCATGTAGGAAACGGTTATCCTGAAACAGCTCGGCGAAGTTATCCAGTCCGACGAAATGGATGGCGGACAATCCGCCGACCAGATTCCATTCCGTCAGGCTGAGCCCCAGGCTGAAGAGAAGCGGGAATACGGCAAGGACGAGCATGCCGAGCACTTCGGGCGCGATGAACAGCCAGCCGGCCAGCTGTTCGCGCCGCCGGCGCGTCCAGTATGTCCGCTTCTCCTTCCGGGACGCAAGCCGCTTCTGAATCGTTGCATGCTGGCTCATCGTCCTCCCCCCTGTTCGTTCACGGCTGCGGACAGCTCCGGCAGGTAGGCGCCTTCCTCACGCAGGCGCCGCCGCAGCACGGAGACGTCGACCCGATGCACGTCGCCGCCCCCAGAGGCGGCATGCGACGCGGCCATGCCGGCGGCTTCGCCCATGGCGAGGCAGACCGGCATCACGCGGACGCTGCCGAGCACCTGGCGCTCGCAGGAGATGGAGCGGCCGGCCACGAGCACGTTGCGAAGGCCCCGGGGCGTCAGGCAGCGGTACGGGATGCCGTGCGATTCGCCCGGGCCGTAAAGCGTGACCGTCTGCGAGGACCCCGCCTCGCTCTTCTCCTCCTTCTCGGTGCCATGCACATCGATGAAGTAGCTGTTGCGGCAGATTTCGTCCTCGAAGCTGCGCCGGGAGACGTAGTCGTCCACCGTCAGCACATAGTCGCCGATAATCCGCCGGGACTCGCGGGTGCCCATCAAGGTGCCGGTGCTGGCGACATAAGCGCCCGCAAAGGCCGCCGGGTGAATGTCGCCCAGCATGTCCAGATAGTCCGAGGCCATCTTCCGGCCCCGGATCAGCGCCTTGGAGACGGAACGGGGGTCCGTATTGTCCACGCCCCATAGATGACCGGCATTGAAGCCGACAGCGCGCGGTGCAATCTGATTGTTGCACAGATGCGTGTCCGGTACGCCCGGATACCGGCCGGAAGCCACCGCTTCATGAATCGGGCTGTGCAGATTTTCCTTGTGCAGGAGCGGCCCGTTCAAATACGCGTAATCATCGACATTGCCGAGGATGAAGCAGTGGGTCGCCGGCTGAAGATCGCCGCTAGCGCCATCTCCCTTCCGGACTTCGGCCCCTGCCCAGGCGGCCAGGTCGCCGTCGCCCGTGCAGTCCACATAGACCTGTGCCCGGTACGCCTGCAGCCCGCCTTTATTCAGAACGACAATGGCCGTGATATTCCCCTGTTCATCGGTCTCCACATCAGCCAGCGAAGTCAGAAACAGCACATCCGCTCCGGCCTCCGTAACGAGCTCGTCGTAGACCACCTTCAGCTTCTCCGGCTCGATCGGCACCCAATCCATCGCATCCGGTTTCACATGGGGCATCCGAGACTTCAGCGTCTCGAACACCTTCTGCGCCAATCCGCGGTAGACCAGCTTCTCCTTGTCCGAGAAGGGGCACCAGGCGGGAACAAGCGCCGATGTCCCCATTCCGCCGAGGCCGGAAGTTCCTTCGATCAGCAGCGTCTTCGCCCCCTCCCGCGCGGCCGATGCCGCTGCGGTGCAGCCCGCCGGTCCGCCTCCGACGACGATCACATCATAGGAAGCGTCCAGCAGAATTTCTCTGCTCTTCAATCTGTAGCTCTCCATGTCAGCCCTCGCTTTCCCGGCGGGTCCGCCGCGCCCTGACGCAGTCCGCCGCTTGATTTCGACCTCATTATAGCAACTGGAGGCGCGAAATACGGTATAGGTCTCATACCGGTTGGCGTGTATTATTTTGACATTAGCCGCAGCGTGGGGGGGCCGAGGGCTGTTGCGCGGCGACCTTATTCGAGCGAATTTCGAGCGTAGAACAGCGGCATAATCCAGGGAGTCTGAATCTGTGCTGCCCCAGTCTGTGTTCTCAATTGGCGATATCGACACAAAAGAAGCGAAAAATCCAAGGCTAAACGCCTGACGGCGTCCTTAGACGCCATGCGTTTACCGAGAAATAGAAGACTCATTGTAAGCAACAACTTATAAAGTCTTATATTAAAAAAAGCCGCGGCTGGCTGCTGTTCGCAACCAAACCGCGACTTTCTCCATATCCTCCCGCAAAGGGCCTGCATATCCGGTCAGAATCCGATCATCCATCGCTGACGCTGCTCGCCGTCCTGCTCGGCCTCAAGCACAAGCCTGGACC
>RCUO01000435.1_pt1 | contig 20886 bp, 17 predicted proteins | sample 2166161 | NCBI WGS metagenome assembly RCUO01 (sample SAMN09932617, study PRJNA488358) | compost metagenome | feature: garden; material: soil; isolation source: compost soil in cyclohexanecarbonitrile-enriched culture | place: Germany: Experimental Botanical Garden Goettingen | collected 2016-01-27 | reverse complement strand
GTGGACCACGGAGGGGAGGGCAATGGATGCCCTCCCTTTTTCCTTCCACTCAATGACCCATTGGTAATCGGGGTGCCAGCAGCGTACTGGAGCTCAACAAAGCAGGCTGGAATTTAGCTGCGAAATCAAATAGTGGAAAAGGGGACACCAGGCCGTGAACATTTCTGCCATCTGCATCTTGAGCAGCCTACTGGTTTCGGCCGCGGCATCTGCTACCGGGGCCGCTTCGGTCTTCGACCTGGACTTCACCAGGTCAGCCATGGAAACGCTGGAAAAACTGGATATCAACGACGCTTGTATTATCTCCGTCTCAAGTCCTGCTGCGTTTACCTTTTGCCGAAAAGGATCGTCAACACTCTGGAAGTATCAGATGCTGGATCTGGAGCAACAGGCGGCGATCCAGTTGGGGCAAAAGCGCTCTTCGACCGACTATCAGCGAATTACCGTTGTGCAACTCAACAGTGTTGCCTGTGAACAGGATCACCTTGCAACCTTGGCTAAACCGGCTATCAGGCGTGGGCTTGCCCTTGGCCTGATCACCCTGTTTCTGTTGGTCGGCCTGCGGTATACCTACCAGGCAATCAGGCATGGTTATTACGTACAGGTCGGTGTTGCGAAGCCCGGTTTGCAGCGATTGAGCGAATCCGGATTACCGCAAAATTCAACGGTCATGGCATTGGTCGCGTGGGGCATGGCGGCAGCAACGGCATTTGTCTACTTCGGCTTTTGAGTCTGGGGCGAAACGTATTCACTCAGCATGATAATGCTCGCATGAAAGGTGACGATCTTGCTGGTGCAGGTTCAATCCGGACCTGCAGCCATGATTTTCCGCCTATGGGGTTTACCGCTCAAGGCGAGGCCACTACCCACCCTGTGGCAGCACCCGGGCATTATTTCCCGAGCCTTCGATGTAAACGTTCATGCCTTTGCTCAGGGCCGGATTGATCGGCTGGGTCACCGATACCAGCACGCCACTTTTCACCCGCACGATGACCTGTTGCGCGGCGACCGGCTGATCGTACTTTTTCTTCTCTGCATAGTTACCGCCCACCGCACCGGCGAGTGCGCCGGCAACCATGGCGACGTCGCGCCCGGTGCCACTGCCGATCAGGCTACCGATGCCGAGACCGCCGAGACCACCAAGGACGGCGCCGACGCCACTGTCGTGATTGGTCTGCATCTGCGTCAGCGATATCTGCTCGATCTTGCCCGAGCGAATCTCCATTTCACCGGCACCACCATCGTTCGACCCCACGGCGGAACAGGCACTGATCAAGACAGTCGCCAACGTGACCGTCAGCCAGGACAGGATTGCTTTCATAGCTGTGCACCTCGTCATTGGTATTTGATGGCAATGCCTTTGAGCTTGCGGCCCTGGATCGTATCGATGTCGCGGTTCCACAGAGGACCGGTCACGTAAGCGGCGACGGGTTGGATCCGGTCATAAACCACCACCACCGCGTCTGCACCCAGTTTGGCGCCTTCTTCACGCAGCTTCTGTTCGACCTGGGTGATGGGCGGTGCCGGGTCGACGCTGGCATCGATCAGGATTTCGCCCAAACGCACACTGGGGCGCTTCGGTTCCGTGCGTAATATCTGGACTTCGCTGGGCAGGGTCGGAGCAGGGTGCTCGACCCCGACGTAGGCGGTCGTCTGGGCATCCACCGTTGCGCAAGCGCTTAATGCAAGCGCGCTGGCGATGAGCGTTGCGACGATTAAAGGTCTGTGCATGTTTGTGAGTCGAAGCAATGTATGGGACGCCATGTCAGCTATTCCTCTACGGGGAAGTGATTCAACTGCGGATGAATGCCCAGAGATCGACGTTCAACTTGTCGATCGCCGCCTTGAAGTCCTGGGCGGTGATTTTCTGGGTTTCGTTGGACAACTGCTTGCCGAACACCTTGCGCACGACCCTGGCCACGGTCTGGTTGTCTTTCGCGTCGATGAGCTCGGCCTCGATGTACAGCTCGGTGTCCTGATCGCGGTGACCGGTGGCCGCCTGTGTCGCTCCGACGACAGCGGCGATGGGCACCACTTCATACCATTTCATGCCTTCGTTGGAGGCGCTCACGCCGGTAATCGCGGCGCGCAGGATCAAGGTTTTCGAACCTTTTGGCGCGGCACTCGTGTGGTGGACCATCCGGTATTTCTGCCCCAGCGTCGCCTTGACCCTGCTGCTCATGTAGTCCCGGATGTCATCGAGTGTCTGCTGGTTGACCCGCTCATCGGGTTTGGGCGCCGGATACAGTTCCAGTCGCTCGAACGCTACCGTGTCATAGGCATTGGGGTTCCACGATGGACTCACCCAGCGCATCGCCGTGCCGCCGCTGGGCGTGGTGACCTCCTGCAGGTTGTCGTAGTTGGACAGGTAGCCGGAGTACTGCGCCTGTTCAGTGACTTTGGAGGTGCAACCACCGAGCAGAAGCCCGGCCACGGCGGCACCGACAAGCAGGTTTCGGGACAGATTCATTTTGCTGTGTGCTCCTCGGATGAAGTCGCTTTGGTGTGGCATGACACTCAAAAGCGCCAGGTCATGTTTCCGCTCAGGGCTTGAATCCAGGCATTGTCGAATTGACCGGAAATTCGATTGCCCGAAACGTTTCTGGTCTGGTCCACCGGCATGTCGCCGAGCCAGACCATGGCCCAGCTGAGGTTGACGTCGGTGTCCTTGTCCAGCGCATAGGTGGCTCCTGTCGCAAGGCGCCAGGACTCGGCCATCGGTACGGTCACGGTGCGGTTGTGGTCCGACACGGCACTGCTGTCGTACGCCACGCCGACGTTCCACAGCCATTGCTCGGTGGCCTGGTATTGCGCCCCCAGGGACAGGTGCCAGGTGTCCTTGAAATGTGCGTCGACCGTGGTTGATTGGGCGCCGAGCGCCGTGGTATCGACCTGCACCGCGATGTCGCCGAATTCCGACCAGTCCTGCCAGTTGACCGAGGCCAGCAAGGCCCATTGCCGGTCCAGTTGCTGGAACAGGCTCAGGGTGACGGTTTGCGGCACCTTCACATCGAGTTCGGTTTTGGTGTTGTTGACGCGCTCGAGCAGTCGGCCATCGCCATTCACGTCCAGCCGGTCCTCGAAGTCCAGATCGACCTGGCTGGTGTAGGTCAGGCCAATGCGCGTGCCGGCTTGCGGGGCGTAGATGACGCCGACATTCGCACCGAAGCCCCAATCCTGGTCCTTGTACTTGAATTGGCCGTCGGTGCGGTCGGTAAAGCCGAACGGCGAGCGGTCAATCGCGGTCTGGGCTTGCAGCATGCCGTACATGGCCTTGACGCCCAGACCCACCGACCATTGCTCGTTGAAGCGGTAAGCCACGCTGGGCACCAACGACAAACCACCCAGGCTGGCGTTCTGTGCGAAGTAGCGCCCGGACCAGTCGTTGTCATAATTGACCGCCAGACCGAAATCGGCGTATTGACCGAAGCCGACGCTCCAGTGGTCGTCCAGTTCATGGCTGATGAAAAAACTGCCGCCGGGGATCGGGTCGAGGGCATTGCCACTGCCGCTGCCCGGCACGTTGGTGTCGGCATCGCGGTCGAAGCTCAAATCGCCGTACAGCACCTGCAAGCCGGCGGTGATTTGCGTGCCGGGCAGGTAGCTCAGGCCCGCGGGGTTGCTGGCAATGGTCGAAGGGCCCTGGGCCCGGGCGGCGGCGCCGGCGTTGGCCAGGCCAGCGTTATCGGTGCCGATTTCGTAAAGCATGAGGCCGCCGGCCCAGGCTTGCTGGCTGCATAGGGCCAATAACGTTAAGGCAGGTATTGCTCCTGATCTGGTTTGCATGGATTAGATCCCGGCAAGTGTACATTTTCGAAATAAGGGTAATAACAATCGTCGAGAAACTTTAACTGCATTGAACCAGCACGGGTCGATCACACATAAGTGGTAGTTCATATTCTCGATTTTGGAAGGAACAACTTGTGAATAGCGCCATCCATGCTCGTTATTGTTTATTCAGGGTCGCGAAGTAGAGCGCCACAGCGCTTCACCCCGGTGCAGGATGAAGCGCAGCCCTTGTTGATTACTGTTGGGTGCCTGGCAGTAGTTCAAAGGTCGGGGTAAACGGGGTGATCGCCGCCATCAACAGTTCGAACGGTTTACGATCGCCCTCGAAAGTGGCTTTGCCGGCTGCAACAAGTTGATCAAAGCTGGTTTTCCTGGCCATCACACCTTCAAGGTCAGCACGGTCAAGCGTGATGGTGAGGTCGGGTTTGCCGGCTTGTTGCCCCTTGATATTGGTCAGCGTCGAGTTGCTCAACTCCACGACAAACTGCTCGCCGTTATCGGGTGTCTTGAGGTTGAAGATGAAGTGCTGGTTCGCGACTTTGCTGCCATCCAGGGCAATGCCCAGGTACTCCAGCCATAACTCGGTGCTCATGCCGCGGATCATGTCCGCACCACCCGTTTTTGGCGGCACGCCCTTGGGCATGCCATGGCGCAGTTCATACGCGGCCGAGAGGAAACTATTGCGCACGCCGGCACTTTCCTTCTGATAACCGACTTGCTCATAGACATCCGCGAGCAAGTCCTTGGCCTTGCTGTTCTGCGGTTCGGCATACACCAGCTTGTTGAGGATCTCATAGGCTTCGCGGTACTTGCCCTGATCGAACAAGGATTGACCCTTGGCCATGATCTTGTCGGCGCCGCCCATCATTTCCACATACAGCGGCGCCGAATCTTTCGGCGACAGCGGCATCAACGTCGCCGGATTGGCATCCCAGTAACCCAGGTAGCGGTTGATCACGGCGCGACTGTTGTGCTCTTCCGAGCCGTGGTAGCTATGGGTCGCCCAGTTGTTTTTCAGGCTTTCGGGCAATTTGTAGACGTTTTGAATCTCGTTGATGGTGACGCCCTGGTTGGCGGCATGCAGCACGGCGTTGTTCAGGTTGGCATAGGCATCGCGTTGCGCGCGCATCACATCCTGAATCCGCTCATTGCCCCAGCGTGGCCAACTGTGGGAGGCGAACATGACGTCTGCCGTCTGACCGTAGCGATACAGGGCATTGTTGATGTTCTTCGACCAGACCAGCGGGTCGCGGACGAGGGCGCCGCGCAGGGTATAGATGTTATGGATGGTGCCGGTGATGTTTTCGGCTGCCCAGAAGGCCTTGAATTGTGGAAACCAGGTGTTCATCTCTGCGGGCGCTTCAGTGCCTGGCGTACTCTGGAACTCCATCTCCACACCGTCGATGGTCAGAGTCTCGAAATCTTTGGTAATAAAGCGATTAGGTTCGATCAGGCCCATGTTGCCACTGGAAGCGTTTTTACCAATGGCCATGTCGACATGACCATAGGGGCTGTGCGGCAACAGCAAGCCATATTGCAAGAACGCCCGCCGGTTCATGGCGTTGCCGGCGTAGACGTTTTCAGCCACGGCATGCTCCATGAAACCTTGCGGCGCAATCAGCGGGATCTTGCCGCTGCGGACATCGGCCTCGTCGACCACGCCGCGGATTCCACCAAAGTGATCGGCATGGGAGTGGGAGATCACCACCGCCACGACCGGGCGCTTGCCCAGTTTTTCGTTGATGAAGTCCAGGGCGGCCCTGGCGGTTTCCTTCGACAGCAGCGTGTCGAAGACAATCCAGCCGGTGTCGCCCTTGATGAACGTGATATTGGCCAGGTCAAACCCGCGCACCTGATAAATCTTGTCCGGAACGACTTCATAGAGGCCATAGGCCGTGTTGAGCACCGCCTGACGCTGCAGCGACGGATTGATGCTGTCGTAATCCTTGCCTTCATTCAGGAAGTTGTAGCTCCCCATGTTCCACGCGACGTTCCCGGCGTCGGCCATGATCTTCTTGTAGGGCGGTGCGGCGATGAAGCCTTTTTTCGCTTCTTCAAGGTCGCGCTTGTCTGCAAAGGGGAGTGTCTTGCGCACAGTGTTCTGCAGGTCGACCGTGTAGGACGAAGGCGCCTTGCCCTTGCTGTCGAAGTGCACGTTTTGCGATGGAGCCGGATCGGAAGCTGTGCCGTTTGCATCGGCAGCGAAAACGCAAGGGCTGATGCCACCGCCAAGTGTGATCGCCAGTGCCAGATGGAGGGTCTTGTTGTACATGAAAGGTTCCTGCGCCAGATGAAGTGTCCAAGGGCGTCAAGGCAACGCGAGTGTTCTGCGTTCTCGGCTTGACCCGTCGAACCATGAATAGCATATTGAGTTAATTCCGAAAAATTCCGTTTTAAAGGCTTTCGATAACATAAAGGTTATGAAATGACGCCGAACCGTCTACGTCAGTTTTTGGCATTGATCGAGCACGCACACTTTGGCCGGGCGGCAAAGGCGCTGGGTGTTTCCCAGCCGGCGCTGAGCAAAAGCATCCAGTTGCTGGAGCGCGAACTCGGGGTCACGTTGTTCGATCGACGCACCGACGGCGTTGTATTGACTGCATTTGGTCATTTGCTTCGGGAGAAAAGTCAGCGCCTGTTGGTGGCAGAACAGGATCTGCGGCGTGACATCGCCTTGCTGGCGGGCGGGGATATCGGCGCACTGAAAGTCGCTTTCGGTCCTTACCCCAGCATCATCAGCGGCTACGCCGGCATCGCGCGGATGCATGCCCGGCATCCGCAAATCAAGGTGACGGCCCATGTGGCCGGGTGGCGGGAGGTGGCGCATCAGGTCACAACCGGCGTGGTGGATCTGGGCATCGCTGAAATCAGTACGTTGCAAGGCCGGGAAGAGCTCACCTGCGAGCTGTTGGGGGAGCATGAAGGCCGCCTGTTCTGTCGCCCGGACCATCCGCTGCTTGGGCAAGACCGTCCTCTGACATTGGCACAAACACTTGATTACCCCTGGGTGGCTTCGCGCATTCCCTTGCGACTGGCGACCCACTTGCTTCCGGCAACGCTGGGCTGCGCCGGTGCCTATGATGCGCTGAGCGGAGACTTCGTACCGGCCATCGAAATTGATGTCCCCATGCAAATCGTGAAGTTCGTCGAGAACAGCAACGCCCTGGCGCTGGGGAATCTGTCGACGTTCGAGCGCGAATTGTCGGCGGGAGAAATCGCGCCGTTACCCGTTCAGGACCTCGCACTGCGTACCCGGTACGGCTTCATTTACCTCAAGGAGCGTTCGCTGCCACCCGCGGTAGAGGTGTTCATGAAAGAAGTGAGGGCAGTGGAGGCCGACGTTTGCCAGCGCGAAAGTCTGTTGGTCAAGATCATGGAGGCGTGAAAGCCAGGGACAGATGACACTGTCAGCGTTTCTTCTATTTTTTTGCCTGATCGCCGGGTGACAGGTGCGAAGTTTTCCAATGCGGATTTATTGAGGTACAGCCCATTTATTAATGAGCTATACCCAATGTTCCCCCATGCACTTCTTCCACTTTTGGAGGTTGTTATGAATACCCGCATCGTTCCACTCGCGCTACTCATGGCAGGTCTTTTCGGTTGCAGCACGGCTTCGAACCACTCAATGAATCTGCCTCTGGCGGCCACCCACCGCAATGCGGGCCAGACGGGCAACGCCACCCTGACAGCCGAAGGCAGCCAGACCAATTTTGATTTCTATATCACTGGCGTTCCGACCGGAACCCTCCTGCCGCCGCGCATTTACACCTTCATCAACAAAGGCAGCTGTCAGCAACCCGGCCCTGTCGCCTATGCGATGAACGATAAGGTCAATACAAAAAATGAAGCCGGGTCCAACGGTTGGAGCTTTTACCGTAATGCGCCTATCGCAACGTCAGAGTTGCTTTCCGGACAATATTCCATCGTCGTGCGTACAGCACCTGAAGATGGCAGCGTCGATATTTTCTGCGGCGATGTCGCGCAGGCAAAGCGATGAAATGATGTGATCCATGAAGGGGCGGCTTTGTGGCCGGCTCCTTGTAAATGCGCGTCTATACTCACCATCCGGTTAGTGGTAGGGCTGAATTCTGGGTATGCAAATGACTGGAGCCAAACACCATTGCGGTCAAAGCTCAACATATTTAAGGAAGCCGCACCCGTGACGGATGACCGTCAGCATTAAGGATGGGGCAGTTGAAGTTTTTGAGCCTTGAGAGATGAGAGCACGACGTATCCGAGATGGGTAGTTATGTGAATCAACTGGAAGAGGATCAAGTTCATGAAACTGAGAAAACTTGTACTGACGGGACTGGCGTTAAGCAGTCTTGCCGGTACTGCCAGCCTGTCGACAGTGACTCAAGCGGCCGACAAGAAACCCAACATCATGTTCATCATGGCCGATGACATCGGCTGGATGCAGCCGAGCATCTATCACCAGGGCCTGGCGGTGGGTGAAACGCCGAATATCGATCGCATCGCCCAGGAAGGTGCGAAATTCATGACCTACTACGCCGAGCAGAGTTGTACGGCGGGGCGCAATGCTTTTTTTACCGGGATGCACCCGCTGCGAACCGGCATGATCCCACCGCAATTGCCCGGCAGCCCGTCATGGCTGCGTCCTGGCACACCAGCGCTGTCCAAATTTTTGCTGGATCTGGGCTATACCACCGGTGAGTTCGGCAAGAACCACTTGGGCGACAACTTCGAAGCGCTGCCGACATCCCACGGCTTCCAGGAATTCTGGGGTTACCTCTATCACCTCGATGCAATGCAGGGCGTGAGTTTTGTCGATATCAACAAGACGCCGCAGGTGCAGGGCATCGCCCCACCGTGCAAGGCCACGCCGATCAACGGGCTGCCGGACGTGCCTGGCGCCATCGACCCGCGGGAAGGCACATGCCTGACGCCACCTCGTCCGGTCATGTCCTGCGTCTCCAGCGACGGTACGCAAAAGAACACCACGTGCAAGGACGAAGGGCCGCTGACGCTGGAACGCTCGAAGTCCGTGGATGAAGAAATCTCCGCCAAGGTCATCGACTTCCTCGACCGCAACGATCCGAAGAAGACCAGTAAACCCTTCTTCGTCTGGTACAACCCGGCACGCATGCACATCACCACGGTGCTGCCACCCAAGTATGACGCCATGGTCGGAGAGCCCGGCGGAAAAGACTGGGGCACCAACGAAGCAGGCATGAAGCAACTGGATGACAATATTGGTTATGTCCTGAAGAAACTCGAGGACATGGGCCAACTGGACAACACCATTGTCGTCTTCACCACCGACAACGGTGCGGAAACCATTACCTTCCCGGATGGCGGTACAACCCCGTTCAAAGGCGGCAAGTTGACCACCTGGGAGGGTGGCATGCGCGCTCCGCTGGTCATTCGCTGGCCCGGGATGATCAAGCCTGGCACGGTCCTGACCGATATCTTCGCCTCGCTCGACTGGGTACCGACCCTGGTCAATATCGCTGGCGGCAAGAAGGGTAATGAGCTCAATGAGCAGATCATGGCGGGCAATTACCCCGGCATCGTCAAGACCAAGCTCGATGGCGTGGATCAAACCGACTACCTGACCGGCAAGTCCGACAAGTCGGCGCGCGACACCTTCTTCTACTACACCGGCTCGCAACCTTCGGCGGTGCGCTACAAGAACTGGAAGATGTACTACACCATGGTGCCGGATACCGCGACGGGCGGGTTGTATGGCGCGACCACTTTCCACTGGACCCAACTGCTCAACCTTAAGCGCGACCCTTTTGAAACAACGGTCGGTGCCGACGCCAAGTCCATCACGGGCTATGGCGGTGCCTTGGGCTCACCGGGTAACGCCTATATCTACAACTGGAACATGCTGCCGATCGGACAGTTGCTCTGGGAGAAGGAGCTGATGTCGTACAAGGACTTCCCGCCCATGCAGGCGCCGGAAACCTACAACCTGGACGGCATCCTCAAAGCCATGCGGCAGAGTGGTCATAACGGACACGATTAACCTCGTGGCTGGTGAGCTGCCATAAACGACGGGCGCCCCAGAAAGGCGCCCGTTTTCTGACTGCATGAGGACGTTGCTGTCCTACTTTGTCACGGCATTGAGCAGTACCCCATAGGACTGCAGAAACTCCACCGTCCCGTGAAAGATCAGCCCCACGCCCATCGCCGAAACGAAGAAACCGACGATGCGGGTCGCGGCATCGATGCCTTGCGGGCCAATCTTCTTGAGAATGTTGTTGGCGTAGGCCAACGAGAGGTAAGTGACCAGCATGGTGGCGCAGATCGCCAGCGCCACGACGGCGAAGGACAGCACGGCGCGGTCGGAGTCCTTGATGGTGCTGGTCAGGCCAATCACCGTGGCAATGGCCCCGGGGCCGAACATGATCGGCATGGCCATGGGGATGAAAGCTACGTCCTCGTCGCCTTTACCACCGCTTGGAATCAGGCTGCTGTCGGGCGAGGGCGCAAAAAGTTCGAACCCGATTCGCATCAGGATCACCCCGCCGACCACCCGAATCATACTCAGCGGAACTTCAAACAAACGCAGCAGCAGGTTGCCGAAAATCAAAAAGAAAAACATCAACAGCAATGCATAAAGACAGGCTTTGCGTGCAACGCGGCGCTGTTCGACAGAGTCTTTGCCCTGCAGCAGACCCAGGAATACCGGAATGGCCTCCAGTGGGTTGATGATTGCCAGCAGGGTAGTGAACATACCGAAGAACAGGGTGAGGTATGAGTTCATTGCTGATCTGCCCAAACGGGTGGTTGACCAAGTTACCTTAGCTGATCAGGAACAAATCACCTCAAACCACTGCCGCACTGTTCGGAACCTGTGTACCGAAACCGCTGACCTCCGGCCACAACGCCGAAGGTCGATTCGACGGCAGGATCACCTGCTGGCGGACACCCAGTCCGCCGCGCGTTCGGCGATCATGATTGAAGCGGCGTTGGTGTTGCCGCCCACCAGCGTCGGCATGATCGAGGCATCCACCACCCGCAGCCCCTCGATGCCGTGCACGCGCAATTGGCTGTCCACCACCGCATGTTCGTCGTTGCCCATCTTGCAGGTACCGACCGGGTGATAAATGGTGTCGGTACGCTGGCGCAACAGCTCGATCAGCTGTTCGTCGCCGTACAAGCCCTCGCTGAACATATCCTTCAAGCCATAACGCGCCATCGGCGCTTGTTGAATGATGTTCCGGGTCATGCGGTACCCCGTGAGCAGGGTCTCGACATCGTCGTCATGCCCGAGAATGTTCGGGTCGATGCGCGGTGGGGCGCTCGGGTCGTTTGATTGCAGGCCAACGCTGCCGGTGCTTTTGGGCCGTAACACGCAGACGTGGCAACTGAAGCCGTGGCCCCAGTGCAGCTTGCGGTTGTGGTCGTCGATCATCGCGATCACCGAATGCAGCTGGATATCCGGGCGTGCAAGTTTGGCATCGGTTTTCAGGAAGCCGCCACCTTCGGCGAAGTTGCTCACAAAAGGGCCGCGCCGATGACGGGCATAGTCGATCAAGGCCTTGCCCATCTTCACACTGCCGCGCAGTGAGACACCCATCAATGACGTATCCTGGCTCCTGTAGCTGAGCACGACATCCGGATGGTCCTGCAGGTTTTGCCCGACACCGGGCAGTTCGTGCTGCACCGTGATGCCTTGGGGCTTGAGTTCCTCTTGCGGGCCAATCCCCGAGAGCATCAGCAATTGTGGGCTGCCGAAACAACCGGCACTGAGCAGGACTTCCCGGCGTGCTTTTATGGTCTGGCGATTGCCCTTGAGGCGCAGCTCGACACCGACGGCTTTTTTGCCTTCGAGCACAATGCGTTCGGCAGCGGCCGACGTCAGCACCGTGAGGTTCTTGCGGATGTGTCGAACCGGTTTGAGGAACGCGGTGGCCGTGCTCCAGCGCCGACCGTTGCGGATCGTCACATCGAACTGGCCGACGCCTTCCTGGTCGACGCCATTAAAGTCGGGATTGTGGCGGTGTCCGGCCATCTGCCCCGCCTCGATGAAAGCTTGCGTGACGGGATGCATCGGGTTCCTGCCGACATAGAGTTCGCCTTGCGCCCCGTGGTAGTCGCATGCGCCGCGGTGACTCATTTCACTCTTGCGAAAGTACGGCAGTACATCGGCGAACGACCAGCCGGGATTGCCCAGCGCCTGCCAATCGTCGAAGTCACCATGGTGGCCACGGATGTACACCATGCCGTTGATCGAACTGCTTCCGCCCAGCACCTTGCCGCGTGGCTGGTAGCCGCGACGTCCGTTCAAGCCGGGCTGCGGTACCGTGTGAAATGCCCAGTTGACGTGTCGGCTCGGCAGGATCGCCGCGACGCCCACCGGGGCATGGATCAATGGCGAGCGGTCTTCCGGACCGGCCTCCAGCAAACATACCGTGATCTCGGGATTTGCACTCAAGCGGTTGGCCAGGACACAGCCGGCTGAACCGGCACCAATGATTACGTAGTCGAATTCCATCACACAATGATCCCGAGCGAGCGAACAGGGGCTGCTTCATCAGGAAGCAACAAAGGTAGCTGGGACCGATTGTTGGCTGAAGGCGCTAGAAAATTATTGACCTCTCATGCCAATTATTTGATCTTTGACGACATGACTACATTGATCAGAACAAGCTCGTTGACCGGATTCCGTGAGGTGGCAAGCCAGCTTGGCGGGCAAGCCGACCTCATGCTCGAGCGCTTCCGCATCCATCCGGACGTGCTGATGGACGAGGAAGCACGGGTACCGTTGCGTTCGCTGGTAGGGTTGCTGGAGTTTGCCGCACGAGAGCTCGATTGCCCTGATTTTGGCCTGCGCATGGCCGAGTACCAGGACTTGCACGTCCTGGGGCCGATTGCGGTCATCGCTCGAACGTGCGCAACGGCGGGGGAGGCGTTGGAGCAAATCATCCGTTTTATCGGCTACCACAGCCCGGGCATCCAGCTTGATCTGGACCTGAGCGAGAACCACGCGCCGCGCCTGTTGATCGACATCCGCCTGTCCGGACCGACCCCGCGACGGCAAATGGTGGAGCTGGCAATGGGGGTGGCGCATAACGGCATGAAGTTGCTGTATGGCGACAACTTCGTTGCCCAGGCCGTTCTGTTTTCCGCCCATCACTCAGTGGCTCAAGCACGGTACCGGCGCTATTTCAAAACCGCGGTGTGCACCGGTCAATCCTGCAACGCCCTGGTACTTCGTGACGAACAACTCAATCAGCGGATTGAACAGCAGGCTCCCTACCTGCATCGCGCACTGGAACAGTATTTCCAGCAGTTCGACTTGCAAGCGACGTCGGATGTTGTCAGTCAGGTCGAGCGCCTGGTCTTGCGCATGATGCCGATACAGCGTTGCCGTTTGCCATTGATTGCCGAGCAACTGGGCATGCACGTGCGTATGTTGCAGCGAAGGCTGGCCGAGCAGGGGCGAAGCTTCGATGAAATCGTCGAGCGCCTGCGGCGTGACCGTGCCGATCACTATCTGGCGGAGCGGCACATGCCGATGTCCCAGGTTGCCGGTCTGCTCGGCTATAGCGAACAGAGCGTGTTCAATCGCGCTTGCCAGCGCTGGTTTTCCATGTCGCCGGGAGCCAGGCGTCGTCAGTTGTTCGAATGAAAGGTTATCGATCTTCGCGCGGGACCTGATGGCTGGCGACATCGAGGCCGTCGCCGAAATGGCCGCTGTTGCGAATCACAGCCTTCAGCCAGCGCCGCAGCCGCAAGACTTTGGGAGACATCTCATTGCCATTGAGACACAGCAAGCGGTAGGCCGACACTCGCTCCAGCTTCTCCTTGAAAGGCAGGACCAATTGGCCATTCTTCAGGTGCTTTTCGATTAGCCCCAGCGGAGCCATCATCAATCCGTGACCGTCAATGGCCGCCTGCAGGCCATCACTCAGGCTTTCAAAAAGCAGCTCACGCTGTGGCGGGATGTCCATGCGTCCGGCGGCTTGATTCCAAAGCGTCCAGACGCCAGGTGCCTGGGCTAGCGTAATGCGAGGGATACTCTCGATACGCTCCCCGGCAACGAGTCTTGCCGCTATTTGCGGTGCACAGACAGGCGCACCGGAGACATCCGCCAGTTTTTCGGAAAATACGTTGAATCGGGTTTGCGTGGTGTGGCGAATGGCGATGTCCAGCTCGCGGGCTTCCAGATCGGCCACTCTGGATGAAAACTCCATATGCACGGTGATATCCGGGTTCTCATGCTCGAACTGCGCCATGCCCGCACTCAGGTAGGTCGCCGCGAAACTGGGCGCCACACTGATGCGTAAAGGGCTGGTGTCACTGGCTTGCTTGACCGCCTGAAGCCCGATAGAGATCTCGGCCAGCCCCCGGCTGACGTGCAGCTGCAGCTTGCGACCGCTTTCGGTCAGTTCGATTTGCCGATTGCGTCGAACAAAAAGCGCCACACCCAATACGCCTTCCAGCCTTCGTACCTGGTGACTGATTGCCGAAGGCGTCAGGTGCAGGAACGTCGCGGCCTCTTGAAAGGAGCCCAGCCGCGCAGCCGCTTCAAAAGCATTGAGCGCGGGCAGCTGTCGCACGCTCTCCGTAGGGATGAGGATCTTCTTTTCACGTGACATTTTGTCATCCAAGTAAAACCAATGTCGTTTGTCGAGCTCACGACCCCGCTCGTACTGTTGTTCACGAGATCGATGATCCGAGGCGCACTCATGCGTCTCGGAACACGCCATGACCAATACCACGAGCGGGGTAAAAACATGAATTCATTTCTGTTGCAAAGGCCATTGGAAGTGCCAGTCGGGTCCTTCGCCGGGCTATTCCTGGAGCGAATCCAACGCTACGCAGACAACCCGGCGCTGATCGACGGGCTGAGCGGTGAGCAACTGACCTATGCCGAACTGTCCCGGCATGTGCGTGTACTGGCCGGCAACCTGATCGAGCGCGGTCTGGAGCCTGGGGAGGTCACCGCCATCATCGCGCCGAACAGCGTCTGGTTCCCGGTGGCTCTGTACGGTATAGCCTTCGCCGGCGGCGTGTACTCCACACTCAATCCCATGTCCTCACCAGAGGACGTGCGAGAACTCCTCAAGCTGGTGGGGGCCACGCGTGTGATCGTCACCCCGCAAGTCTTCGAAAGGCTACGTGACACCCTGTCCACATTGCAGCTCAAAGAAATTTTCGTGCTGGGTGAGTCCGCGGGCCTCACGCCGTTTGCCTCGTTGCTGGTGGGCAAGCCTCTGGCCGAAGAGCGCTGCCGTGATCTGCAAAAAGACCTGTTGGCCCTGATGTTCTCCAGTGGCACCAGCGGCTTCCCCAAGGCGGTGATGCTCAGCAATCGCAACTACGTTGCGGCGACCGAACAGGTGACCGCCGCCCAGGTTTTCCGCCGGTCCGACACCATCCTGGCGGCGTTGCCGTTCTTCCATATCTATGGACAAACCAGCTTCATAGGCTCGGCGCTTTCTCAGGGAGCGCGCTTGATCGTATTGCCAGCTCTCGACCTGGAAGTGACTTTGCGCGTGATTCAGGACTACAAAATCACAGTCGCTCCGGTCGTTGCTCCCGTTGTGTTGCAGTTTGCCAAGCATCCTTTGGTCGATCACTTCGACCTGTCGAGCCTGCGCCTGGCCATCTCCGGTGCCTCGCCCATCAGTGCCGACCTGCTGAAGAGCGCCGCCGATCGATTGAAAGTACCGGTGCTCAACGGCTGGGGCCTTACCGAATCCACCACCACCGGCGCTGTTTCCGAGCCAGGCATGCCCAAAGAGGCCGAAGGTTCGGTCGGCCGGGTGATGCATGGCATTGAGGTGCGGGTCGTGGAAATCGGCGGCAGCCAGGACGTGGCGCCAGGTGCGGATGGCGAGCTGCTGATACGCGGTCCCAACGTGATGCTCGGCTACTTCAACAATCCGGCGGCAACCGCCGAAACGATCGATGCGCAGGGCTGGCTGCGAACCGGAGATGTCGGCCGGATCGATGAGCACGGCAATCTGCGAATCATCGACCGCGCCAAAGAGTTCATCAAGTTCAAAGGCTTCCAGATCAGCCCGGTCGAACTCGAAAGTGTGTTGTTGATGCACCCCGCGGTGGCGGATGCCGGCGTCGTGCCCAGCCCTGACACCGAATCCGGTGAGGTGCCCAAAGCCTTCGTTGTGCTGCGCTCACCTGTGACCGAAGCCGAACTGATCGACTTCGTCGCACAGCGTGTAACCCCCTACAAGAAACTGCGCGACATCGAGTTCATCGACGCCATTCCGAAGAACCCGGCAGGGAAAATCCTGCGGCGGATCCTGGTACTGCGCGAGCGCGAAAAACGCGAAACCCATGCCGCGTCCGGCGACCGCCTTGAGGATCGGGTGGTCATCACGCGCCACGGTAATGTGCTGTCGATCTGCCTGGACCGTCCGCGCAAGATGAATGCCTTCGACCGCGACATGTTCATCGGCCTGGCCAAGGCCATGGCGATCTACGAAGACGATCCAAGCCTGCGTTGTGCGGTGTTGCATGCCAATGGCCTGGTCTTCACCTCGGGCATGGACATCGTCAGTACTGCGCCTCTCGCCGCGCGGGGAGAGTTGCGTATCGGCGATCCATCGCTGGTGGATATGCTCGAAATCGACCCGGCCGTTCGCCGCCGGAGCAAACCGGTGGTCCTTGCCGTTCATGGCAAGTGCATGAACCTGGGGGTGGAGCTGGCGGCAGCGGCGGATATCGTTATCGCCGCGCAAGATGTCACGTTCATTCAACGCGAGGTGGCAGTCGGGTTGTTCCCGTTCGGGGGTGCCACCGTGTTTTTGCCGGCAAAAATCGGTCTCGGTAACGCGCTTCGCTACATCCTGACGGCGGAGGAGTTCGATGCTCAGTCCGCTTGCCGGATGGGGCTGGTGCAAGAAGTCGTACCGCAGAGCCAGCTGATGACGCGCGCTTTCGAATTCGCACGGCTGATTGCGCAGAACTCACCGTCCGGTGTTAAAGCAGCGCTTGCGTCGGTGCGCCTGGCCCGTGAAAAAGGCCCCGAGGCGGCGCTCGCAACACTGCTAAGTGAAGTCGCCCGGTTGACCGGCGCAGAAGACTTCAAGGAAGGCGCTGCAGCCTTCCTGGAAAAACGAGCGCCGAACTTCAAGGACGCGTGAGCGCCACACCTGAGGCATTGAATCCTTTGCAATAGAAGGGGGGGCGGCTGCGCGACAAGCGTAGCCAAACCCATTTGCCGCCTTTCAATCACTACACAAGGACCTCGGCATGAGTGCCCTGAATATTGCCCAGCCCATCGTTCCCCCCGCCATGCAATCCTGCTTCGAGCACCAACGCGCCGCCTACCTCGCCACGCCCGAGCGCAGCTATGCCCAGCGCGTGGAAGACCTCAAGAAGTTGGCGCGGATGCTGAAAGACAACCGCCAGGCACTGATCGAAGCGATCAACCAGGACTACGGCAACCGCTCCACCTTCGAGACGCTGTTCGCCGAGTTTTTCGTCGTGCTGGGAGATATCAAGTCCACCATCAAGCACTTGAAGAAGTGGATGAAACCGCAGAAACGCCACATCGATCTGATGGTTTACCCCACCTCCAGCAACCGTGTCATTCCCCAGCCGTTGGGCGTGGTCGGCGTGATCGTACCCTGGAACTTTCCGCTGCTGCTGTCGTTCGGGCCACTCACCGCCATCTTCGCCGCCGGCAACCGGGCGATGGTCAAGATGTCGGAAAACTCGAACAATCTGACGCGTCTTCTGATGTCCATCACACCGAAATACTTCCCGCCGCAACAGCTTCAGTTCTTCGAAGACCGCGGCGCCAATGGTTCGGTGGGCCCGGCGTTTTCCTCGATCTCCTTCGACCATCTCTTCTTCACGGGCTCGGGTCAGACCGGCCGCGCCGTGATGGCGAATGCTGCGCGCAACCTGACCCCGGTGACGCTGGAGTTGGGCGGAAAATCACCCGCCGTGGTCGCGCCGGATTTCTCGATGTCCCTGGCCGTCGATCGCATCATGTGGAGCAAGGCCTTCAACGCGGGCCAGATCTGCACCAACGTCGACTATGTCTTCATTCCCGCCGGCTCCGAGGCGGACTTCGAACGCGAAGCCCAGCGGGTAATAGCCGAGCGCTACCCCGACATCAATCATGCCGATTACACGTCCATGATCGACCAGCGCGCCTATGACCGCATGCAGGCCACGCTGGATGACGCTGTGGCCAAGGGCGCGCGGGTGGTCAATCTTTTCCCCGGCCAGACGCCGGACAAGACCCTGCGCAAATTCCCGCTGACCCTGGTATTCGACGTCAGCGACGACATGGTCATCATGCAGCGCGAGATCTTCGGCCCGCTGCTGCCGGTCAAGACCTATACCACTCGCGAAGAAGTGGCCGGTTATGTCAACCAGCACGACAGGCCACTGGCGCTGTATCCCTTCACCAGGGACCGCGCCCTGCAGGACTACTACGTGACCCACATCATGTCGGGCGGCGTGTGCATCAACACCGCGCTGCTGCACGTGTCTCAGCACGACATGCCCTTCGGCGGCGTCGGCGCCAGCGGTATGGGCCATTACCACGGTTACGAAGGCTTTCAGACCTTTTCCAAAATGCGCCCTGTCTATCGTCAGGGCTTCTTCGCCGCCACCAGGATGATGCTGCCGCCCTACGACAAAGGACCGCTCAAGCCCAACAAGCTGATCGAACTGATCATCAAGTTGAAGGGCTGAAGCCCTGCGTACCTGACTGTTGCATAACGTCTTCAAAGGAGTTTTCCATGCCCCTCTATGAATGCCAGACCGTCAAGGGAACGCTCAGCGAGCGTCAACGCCAATCGCTGGCCGAGTCCATCACATCCATTCACACCAGGGAGACGGGCGCGCCGGCCAGCTACGTGCACGTGCTGTTCAAGGAGCTTGAAGCGGGAAGCGCATTCACCGCCGGCCAAGTCGCGACCCCCGCGATAATTCGCGGCCAGATACGTGCGGGACGACCACAAGCGACGCGCCACGCCATCCTGCGCGCAATCACCGACGTTTACATGGCCGTCACCGGGGCCGATGCGAATGCAGTGGTGGTGGCAGTGGTCGACATTCCCGCTTCATGGGCCATGGAAGGCGGTCATATTTTCCCGGAACCGGAACAGCCCCCTGAAGTGGCCTGACACGCTTCGCTGCGACGAAAACATTTGCGCATTTTTTGACGGCCGACAACTTTGCGATCGCCGTACGCACCCCTTACAAAAAAAGGAATCACCCATCATGTCCAACGAAAACCCCCTGTTGATCACGCGTCACGGCGCCGTTATGTCCATCAGCATCAATGACGCACCGATCAACCGAATGAGCTTCGCTTTCATCGACGCTCTGGAAGCGGCGGTGGAAGAGGCCGCCACCGATCCAAGTGTGCGTGCCCTGCTTTTCACGGGTGAAGGCGAGGCCAATTTCTCCGTTGGCATGGACCTCAAGGAGGCGATGCGCGAGGTTCCAGCCCGCGGTGGTTGGGACACCGTGCTTGACCAGCGCCTACGTGTTCTGGCGCGCATCGAGTCCCTGGGCAAGCCGTCGGTTGCCACTCTGTTCGGATACTGCCTGGGCGGCGGGCTCGAATTACCCCTGGCCTGCCATTTCCGTCTTGCCGCCGATACTGGCACGCAGATAGGTCTGCCCGAGATGGATCTGGGAACCGTGCCGGCATGGGGCGGTTCGGTGCGTCTGACTCGCTGCATCGGCCGTGACAACGCGCTCGATATGGTGTTGCGTGCCCGCAGGATTGACGGTCACGAAGCCTTGCGCATGGGGCTGGTGCGTTCCGTTCATCCAGTCGCCGAACTCAAGGCAGCAGCGATGGCGCTGGCGCAGGAACTGGCTGAGAAGGCGCCACTGGCCGTGGACGGTGTACTGCGCTGTATCGTAGGCGCCGACGAGAGGACGCTGGACGAAGGACTGCGTGAAGAGCGCAAGGCTTTCCTGCACTGCGCGGCGAGCAAGGATCAGGCTGAAGGTGCACGCGCCTTCTTCGAAAAGCGCAAGCCGGTATTTACGGGTAATTGACCTTATGAGGGGTGGCCACTCCCGGTCACCCCCTGTTGCTGCACATTTCGATCATTAAGTTGTCAGTTACGGTCATTGAGCGACGGCGTCGCGACTCTTAGTCTGTCGAACATGACTGACGGGGGCCACAGAGCTCCTGCACTTTCCGTGATCGATCGATGTGGAGTTACCGATGACCGCCGCTCAATACCCGCACCTGTTGGCTCCGCTGGACCTGGGGTTCACCACGCTGCGCAATCGCACCCTGATGGGGTCGATGCACACTGGCCTTGAAGAGAAACCGGGTGGCTTCGAGCGCATGGCGGCGTACTTTGCCGAGCGTGCCCGTGGCGGTGTCGGCCTGATGGTCACCGGCGGTATCGGCCCGAATGACGAGGGTGGCGTGTATTCCGGCGCGGCCAAGCTGACGACCGAAGAAGAGGCGCTCAAGCACCGTATCGTCACCCGTGCCGTGCATGACGCGGGCGGCAAGATCTGCATGCAGATCCTCCATGCCGGTCGTTATGCCTACAGCCCGAAACAGGTTGCGCCAAGTGCGATCCAGGCACCGATCAACCCGTTCAAGCCCAGGGAACTGGACGAGGAAGGCATCGAGAAGCAGATCAGCGATTTCGTCACCTGCTCGGTACTGGCGCAAACCGCCGAGTACGACGGCGTGGAAATCATGGGTTCCGAAGGTTATTTCATTAACCAGTTCCTCGCCGCCCACACCAACCACCGTACCGACCGCTGGGGTGGCAGCTATGAAAACCGCATGCGCCTGCCGGTGGAAATCGTTCGCCGCGTGCGTGAAGCGGTCGGCCCGAACTTCATCATCATTTTCCGTCTGTCGATGCTCGACCTGGTCGAAGGCGGCAGCACCTGGGAAGAGATCGTTCAACTGGCCAAGGCCATCGAGCAGGCCGGCGCGACCATCATCAACACCGGTATCGGCTGGCACGAAGCGCGGATTCCGACCATCGCCACCAAAGTGCCGCGCGCGGCGTTCAGCAAGGTTACGGCCAAGTTGCGGGGTTCGGTCAATATTCCGCTGATCACCACCAACCGTATCAACACCCCGGAAGTCGCCGAGCAGATCCTGGCCGAGGGCGATGCCGACATGGTGTCCATGGCGCGGCC
>RCUO01000430.1_pt1 | contig 21046 bp, 21 predicted proteins | sample 2166161 | NCBI WGS metagenome assembly RCUO01 (sample SAMN09932617, study PRJNA488358) | compost metagenome | feature: garden; material: soil; isolation source: compost soil in cyclohexanecarbonitrile-enriched culture | place: Germany: Experimental Botanical Garden Goettingen | collected 2016-01-27 | reverse complement strand
TCCGAAACGAAGTGCGAAAGGAGCGCTGGATCGAATCCGGAAAGCCTGCAACCGCAAAGGGAATTGGGTAGTCGACGTCGATATCCAAGGCTACTTCGACAACATTAATCAAGAGAAGCTCATGAAACTGGTACAAATGCGTATCAATGACAGGCGGATCCTGAAGTTAATACGGAAGTGGCTTCAGGCGGGAGTGATGGAAGAAGGAAACGTACGTCGCTCCGATTTAGGGACACCGCAAGGTGGGGTCATCTCACCGCTTTTGGCGAATATCTATTTGAACTACTTTGACCGGCTATGGGAGAAACACGGAAGTAGGCTAGGAGAACTGACAAGGTATGCAGACGACTTTATAGTGGTGTGTAAAACCAAAAAGGACGCCGAACACGCGTACGAACTCATATGCAGAATTATGGAACGTCTGGAGCTCACGCTACACCCGACCAAAACTCGCATTGTAGGCCTGTGGACAGGAGACGAAGGCTTCGACTTCCTAGGAATGCACCACCGAAAAACGAAAGCAGAAACCTCTCAAGGGAAGGTGTATTATACGACACAGCAGTGGCTAACAAAGAAGGCGGAGGAACGGATTCGAGGCGTGGTCAAAGAAAGATTAGCACCGCCGAGTATGCGCTCTAAATCGTTCGCGGAACAAGTGGAATGGCTCAATCCAAAGATACAGGGATGGAGAAATTATTACTACACGAACTACAGCCAAAAGAGATTAGCCAAGCTGGATTGGTATATTCTGCAGCGATTAACCCGGTGGTACGCGAAGAAGAGACAACGCAGAAGATGGATGAGCTCATTACCTGAAGTGAAGTATATTGCCAAGATGTATGGACTAAGAACGCTATTGTGATCTGCATGCCCATGAATGACAAACATCGGAAAGCCGTATGAGGGAAAACCTCACGTACGGTTTGATGAGGAGGGGCTGGTTAAAACCCAGCCTTTCACTCTAGCAGGCGGAAGGAATGAAAGGAAGGAGGCAATGAGCCGGATTTTAGTGCCTTCCTTAGTAAAGTTGCACAAATCTTGCACATAAATTTGCACAAGGTGATTATAATCGAGGGGCATTTGGGTAATCTTGAAACAGAGTCACGAATATGGATGATGTGGAAGGAGAGTGTACATATGAGCCCCAATATAGCGAAAAAACAACGGTTTATCGGTAAAACGGCGATTATAACAGGTGCGGGCTCGGGGATCGGCCGGGCAGCGGCGATCCAGATGGCGCGGGAAGGCGCCAATGTAGCTCTTTTTGACCTGGTCAATGAACGCACCTCGGTGCTGGAGCAGAAGCTGAACAAGCTGCGCAAGGATTGCGCACTGGCTATTGATGTCGATACCTCTGATGCTGAACGGATGGAGGAGGCGGTGCGCAGAACGATTGAGCATTTTGGAAGCCTCGATATTGTGTTTGCCAATGCGGGCATTAACGGTGTGGTCGGGCCGATCGAAGAGCTGAGCCTCAGTGATTGGGAGCATACGATCAATGTCAATCTGACGGGGACGTTCCTGACACTCAAATATACTATTCCACATCTTAAGGCAAAAGGAAAAGGCAGCATCATTATCACCAGTTCGATTAACGGCAATACCCGGTTTACGAGCTTTGGCTGGTCGCCATACAGCACGACCAAAGCAGGACAGGTCGCATTTGCCAAAATGGCTGCGCTGGAGCTTGCTAAGTTCAAAATCCGCGTAAACGTAATCTGTCCGGGGGCTATCTCCACGAATATTGACGAGTCCACAGAGTTTAATGAGGATGTAGAGGAAATCGTTATCCCGATCGAGTTCCCGGAAGGAGCCCAGCCGCTGGCGGACGGACCGGGTAAGCCTGAGAATGTTGCTGATCTGGTGTCATTCCTTGCTTCAGATGAATCGATTCATATCACCGGGGCGCAAATTGTAATTGACGGTGCAGAGTCGCTGTTAAGTTAATATTGAATCCTAGTTTGTAAAGATAGAAATAACGGCCTTACTCCTGGTTTATAAACGGGGTAGGGCTGTTTGCCGTCTGCAGGTTTTGTAAAGTAAGCAGGTTATGGTAAAATCTGTGCATATACAGCAGCACATTTTAGCAGAAAAAGGTGATTGTGTGAATCAGGAAGTTACAGATTTTATCAACAGTGTCAAGCAGCCGTGGCAAATTGAGATCTGCAATGCACTACGCCAGATGATTCATGACTCGGTTCCGGATGTGCAGGAGCGGATACAATACGGCAAGCCCCATTTTCTCAAAAACGGCAAGTATGCCGCTGTTATCACTACTGCGAAGGGCTGGGTGACCTTTACGATTTTTAATGCGGCCGGACTTGAGGTGCCTGAGGGAGTATTTGAGCCCGGTAAGCCGGAACGGATTACAGCAAAGCTGCTGGAAGGAAAGGCTGTCCGGTACGATCTGTTCGCAGACCTGCTGAAGCAGGCTTCTGCCGGATTATAAGGTTAGCGGAAGGGGAGGATACAATGCTGGCATGGCTCGCGGAGCAACGGATTCAGGAAGCAATGAGAAACGGTGAGTTTGCAGATCTTCCGGGACACGGCAAGCCGCTGGAGCTGGAGGATTTGTCCGGTGTACCGGAGGAGCTGCGGATGTCGTTCAAGATCATGAAGAATGCCGGGGTTGTGCCGGAAGAGCTGACCCTGCGTGCGGAATGCATCACCTTGGAAGAATTACTTGCAGCCTGCCTGAGCAACGGGAATTCCGATCCTGCCGGGCGGAAGTCGCTTGAGTCCCGGTTAACTGTAAAAAGAATGCGGCTGGAGCAGCTTTTACGGGAACGGGGAATCGGGGGCAGCAGTGCCTTTACTCAGTACGGGGATGAAATCCGCCGGCGGCTGGCGGGCCAAGAGAAATAAGGATAAATCATGCGGAGGTAAGCTAATGTTAGAGCGAAAATCTACGTACAGCATCGGAAATGTGCCTGCAGGCTTTCAGTCAGAGGTTGAGCGGTTAAAGGCTCAGGCTGTCATGGGATGGGACAAGGAGTTCCGCAATCTGAAGTGGTATGGCTTGCACAACGGAATGCGTGTGCTTGAAGTGGGGAGCGGCCCGGGGTTTATTACCGAACAACTGGTCAACAGTCTGCCTGATAGCCAGATTACCGCACTGGAATATGATAAAAGTTTATTGGATGAAGCAGAGCGGCGGATTGCTGCTCCTCCTTCATCAAGGCTGGAATTGGTGCACGGCTCGGTCTATGAGACCGGGCTGGCGGATAATACATATGATTTTGTAATAGCGAGGCTGCTGTTTCTTCATCTGCATAACCCGTCAGATGCGGCAAAAGAGATCTACAGAGTGCTCAAGCCGGGCGGAAAGCTGGTTATTATTGATATAGATGACGGGATATTTGGAGCGGTCAATCCGGACAGTGCAGTTCTGCCTTCCGTAATTCGCAAGCTGGCTGCCCATCAGGCGGCCAAAGGCGGTAACCGCTATGTCGGAAGAACGCTGCCGCGGCTGCTGACGGAGTCCGGCTACTGTGATGTGGATATGGATGCCGTCGTTCAGCACAGTGATCTGCACGGCATTGAAGGCTTCCGGCAGCAGTTTAACATAAACAGATACACACCTTTCTATAAAAAGGGAATGATCAGCGCAGAAGAATACGGGCAGATCAGCCGGGTATCCGAGGCGCTTAACAGCTCTCCGGAAGCCTATGCAATGATGACATTTCTGATGGCCTGCGGCCGCAAGCCCGACTATAAACAGTAACAGTAATGGAGAACAACGATGAGACAGCTTCCGATTATGCAGGTGCTTCCTGACCTGACAAGAATACTTCGCAGCAGCACAGCCGCTGTGCTGATTGCCGAGCCCGGCGCCGGAAAGACGACGGGAACGCCGCCGGCTTTTCTGGACGAGCCGTGGATGACAGGTAAAACGATACTGATGCTGGAGCCGAGAAGGCTGGCTGCCCGCTCAGCAGCTGTCTATATGGCGGCTTGCCTGGGTGAACAGGTGGGACAGACGGTCGGCTACCGGATGAGAATGGATAGCAAGGTAAGCAGGCAGACACGGATTACCGTGGTTACTGAGGGTGTTCTGACACGGATGCTGCAAAGTGACCCGTCGCTCGGTGACGTCGGGCTGGTGATTTTTGACGAGTTCCATGAGCGGAGCCTGCATGCTGATCTGGGTCTGGCCCTGGCGCTTGAGGCGCAGTCTGTGCTGCGGGATGATCTGCGTATCCTGATCATGTCTGCGACGCTGGATGCGGAGCGGGTATCTGCGCTGCTTGGCGGAGCGGCGGTAGTGAATTGCCCGGGACGGACATATCCGGTTGAGACGATTTATGCTCCGCCCGGCAGCGCAGCTGTACTTGAACAATCCGCCGCCGCTGCTGTCCGCCGTGCACTGGCGGAGCAGCCGGGCGATTGTCTGGTGTTCCTGCCCGGAGAACGGGAGATCCGCCGGACGCAGCGCGAGCTGGAAGGCGGCAGCCTGCCGGCTGACACCGTGATCCGGCCGCTGTACGGCCAGCTCCCGCAGGCGATGCAGGATGCTGCGGTAGCTGCCGCAGTACCGGGACAGCGCAAGGTTGTGCTGGCTACCTCCATTGCCGAGACCAGTCTGACGATCGAAGGCGTGCGTACCGTGATTGATACAGGCCTCCGGCGCACACAGGTATTCTCGCCGCGGACCGGCATGCCGCGGCTCACAACGGTGCCTGTATCCAAGGCATCCGCCGACCAGCGGCGCGGACGGGCAGGCCGGACGGCACCCGGGGTCTGCTACAGGCTCTGGAGCAGCGAGGAGCATACCCGGCTTCCGGACGACAATGTGCCGGAAATGCTGGAAGCCGACCTGGCGCAGCTATCCCTGGAGCTGGCGCTGTGGGGCGTGCGCGAGCCCGCCGCGCTGCCCTGGCTGGACCCGCCGCCCGCTGCGCCCTACGCGCAGGGCACGGCGCTGCTGCGCCAGCTCGGCGCGCTAGACGCCGGCGGCGCCATAACGCCGCACGGCCGCAGCATGGCCGCGCTTGGCGCACACCCGCGCGCTGCGCATATGCTGCTGCGCGCGGCTCTGCTTGGCGAAGCGCCGCTGGCCTGCCGGCTGGCGGCGCTTCTGCAGGAGCGGGACCTGTTCAAGGGTCCCGCGGATCAGGGCAGCGACATCACGCTCCGCGTGGAGGCGCTGCTTGCATTTGAGCGCTCCGGCAGCAGCGGGAGCGCGGACCCGGCAGTCTTGCGCGCGGTGCAGCGCGAGAGCCGCAATCTCCTGGCGCAGCTGCAGCTGGCGCCGGGGGCAGGGCCGGAAGACAGCAGCGCTACCGGCCTGCTGCTGTCTTTTGCCTACCCCGACCGGGTAGGGCAGAAACGCGGCGACGGCGCGTTTCTGCTGTCCGGAGGCCGGGGGGCGGCCATGCGCGAGGGGCAGCCGCTGGCCCGCTCGCCTTACATCGTTGCCGCCGGCGTGGATGACCGTGCCGGCCAGGGCAGGATTCTGCTGGCTGCGGAGCTCGCTGAAGCAGAGCTGCTGCAGCACCATGCAGACAGCCTCGCCGAGGAGAGGGCCGTCTTTTGGGACAAAGAAAGCGGAAGCGTCAAGGCCTCCCGCCGGACGATGCTCGGCGCACTGGTCCTTAAGGAAACAACGCATGAACGGCCTTCCTCTGAGGAGATTGAGGACGTGCTGCTGTCCGTTATTGCTTCGGAAGGGCTGGAACTCCTGCCCTGGGACAAAGGCACAATTCAGCTCCGGCAGCGGATGGCCTTCATGCAGGCAGTCCGCGGTGACTGGCCGGATGTATCAGATGCGGCTTTGCTTGGAACACTGGACAGCTGGCTTCGCCCTTATCTGCAGGGAATACGCAATCTGCGGGAGCTGCAGCGGCTGCCGCTGGCCAGGGCGCTGGAAGGAATGCTGGACTGGAACAGCCGTCAGACGCTGGACCGGGAAGCGCCGACGCATCTTACAGTGCCCAGCGGGTCGCGCGTACCGCTTGACTACGGTAGCTCAGGAGCCCCTGTTCTTGCGGTGAGGCTGCAGGAAATGTTCGGGCAGGCGGATACACCGCGGATCGGAATGGGGAAGGTTCCTGTGCTGCTGCATCTGCTGTCTCCGGCCAGAAGACCGATGCAAGTGACCGCCGATTTGGGCAGCTTCTGGCGGAGTACCTATTTCGAGGTCAAGAAGGATCTTAAAGGACGTTATCCGAAGCATTATTGGCCGGATGATCCGCTGCAGGCAATACCTACCAGCCGTACACGTCCACACAATAAATAATCGGTATACACGGCAATCCAGAGTATGAATAATCCCTGCCCTAAAGATAATCTGATAGCCCGGCCGCTGTTTGACAAAGCTTTATTGGGGTAATAATACTGCGAACGACAATTACTAAGGAGGGCTTCAAGTGACTACCAAAAAAATTATAGGAATCTTTGATACGGAACAAGAAGCAACCAGAGCAATTGAAGATCTGCAGAACCGGGGAATCAGCAATGACGAAATCTCCATTATTACCAGAGACCGTGATGAATTACAGAGCATTTCTGAAGATACAGGAACAATGGCGCCGGAAGGTGTAGCAACCGGGGCGGCGACAGGCGGTGTAGTCGGCGGGGTAGCCGGACTGCTTGCCGGAATAGGAGCTTTGGCTATACCGGGTATCGGACCGATTCTGGCTGCAGGACCAATCGTGGCAACGCTGACTGGTGCAGCTATCGGTGCGGGTGCAGGCGGACTGGTCGGCGGTCTGATCGGCCTTGGTATTCCGGAAGAAGAGGCCCGTGAATATGAGGGTTATGTCGACAACGGTAAGATTCTTGTCCTGGTCGATGACAACGGCAGAGGGAATTCCATTCACGATGTCTTCCGCGGCAACCATTCTTTGAACGCCAGCCGTTACGGCACCCTCAATAATGCCGATACAGCCGGCGACAGTCTGGCAGACAGGGGAGCCACCAATCCTGACCTAACTCTTGAAGACACTACAGTAGGGAACGCTAGAGGTAACAGAGGATCACTGAATGCCGACCGCGATCCGGATCTTTATAACCGTGACCGGATGTAAATAACATCAGGACCTGCAGAATACGGCTATCCGATTCTGCAGCATTTAACACCGGCTAGTATCAAGACTGCATTTCCGGCTTTACAACCGGAGATGCAGTTTTTTTGTGGTGTTACAACCTAAATACTGCCTGCGCAGGATCAATGGAACTAATTCCGTTATTTATACATGTGAAAAATTCACATTAATAAAGACAAAGAAATCATCGCGCAGCTCAGATACCCGGCTCAGATCCGCACAATTCAGCTCCCTAAAACATCCGAAATAAGGTATCAAGGATTGCAGAATAAAGGCGGTCGTCAAGGCTGCACTGGTTTCGAATTGTGAAATATGGTAAATAGGCATTATACTAGAGTTACAAGTTTAATCATCAGGAGGGATACTATGGCATTCATGATTGCCCAGCGGGCTTTTATCAAGGTATATCTGATTACATTAGTAGAACAGCATAAGGGTTACGGTTATCAGATGCTTGAGGATTTGCGCAGGGATTTCAAAGCCTACGGGTATTCTCCTCCCCAGAGTGAGGTGTACCGTGCTTTGCATGAGCTTGTGCAGCAGGGAATACTGTACCGTACTAAGCAGCTTAAGGGGAACGATCCTAAGGTTGATTTTCAGGAGATTGTTCTTTATCATTTCACGGCTGACGGTGAAGAGAAAGCCAGGCTATACAAAAAACAGGTAAAAACAGATCTGGACCGCTGCTTAGGTATCCTAAACAAAGCGGTCGCAGATAATTACTAGATCAATCTGGCTGATTCATAACCAGGCTTAACTCAAGAATCCTGTTCCTTCTTGTCCTGGCCCGGCGGGGTTACCGGAGAGCTTGCGCTGCCGTAGTCCTCAACAGCATCCCAGGCATCAGCATCGTCGAATCTGCCGCTATGCTCCCGGCGGCCCTCGCCGGCACCGGCAGGAGGCGGAGTCATTACCTGTTCTTCAACAGGGCGTTCATCCGCAGATCCGCGTCCGGGAACATGATTTACCGCATATGGGGTATAGGGGATCGCTTCCAGCCGCTCATACGGAATTTCTTCATTGCTGAGTATACAAATCCCGTAGGTGCCGTCTTTCATCCGCTGCAGGGCGGCATCAATATCATCCAGCTCATCTCTGAGCGCGTTGTTGATTCCGAGATCACGGCTTCGTTCAAAGGTTTCGGTGCCTGCGTCCGCAGGATGGTTATCGGCGGTGGATAGTTCACCGGTTGATTCCCGGAGTGAGTCGCCAAGCAGGCTGTTTTCTTCGTTATTATCAGTGAAATGCTGCTCCAGCTCCTGTCTGCGCTCCTCAAGGGAGGCTTTAAGTGAAGTGAGCTGTGCACCCGTTAAGTGGCTCATCGTTCCATCTTCCTTTCTGCAAGTAGAGTGGTTGTATTGTCGTAATCATCCTTACCCTTTTCGTCCGAAAGGCAATCAGAGGGACTGCGCAACCAGAAACTGCAACTTTAGTGATATTTTCATACCGCTTTCAGCCTGATATAATGATTACTGCTAACAAAACATAGACAGAACTTAGACAAAGCTTGGAGGTCACAACAATGGATGAGCATATGAAACGCAGATTGGATAAACAAAGAAAGCTGTTTAGCCAGCTCGGAATTACACTGGATGCACTCACGATACACGAGAAGGAATTCGGCATGAAGCTCCGCGGTTATGATGCTGAAGAGGTGGACACCTTTCTGGATAGTGTAATCAAAGACTATGAACGGTTTTACGCAACTATAGCTGATTTGATGGATAAATGGCAGGAGCAGCAGCTTGAGCTGCGTGAGCTCAAAGAACAGGTTAAGACAGCAGCAGCTCCGGCACCGGTAATCCGGGGAATTGATCCGCAGGAGCTTGAGGAAATTGTGGTCAGACTGGAGGCTAATCTGCGCCAGCTGAAGGACAGGATTCCCCGCACCGAAAAATACCTTTAAATCCAGGCGTTCCATACAGAATGACTGTAATTCGACACCGGCGTCAGCAGGTCCGGGCTTGTTTGGCGCTGTTTCCATCAATTACAATATAATAGAACTGATAATATTAGACAGATGGAGGTTGAACCCTTGTCTACTAAGCGGCCTAGAAGCTTGAATATACGCGGCAAAATTGCGCTCGGCTATGTCGTAATTCTTGTTATGCTGGGTCTGTTTCTTGTTATCGTTTCCAGCAGAATCACTGATCTGGAGAAGGAAACAGTCTATTTAAGCGATCATGATATTGAAGTACACGAGCTTACATACCGGATTGAAAAAAACGTATTGGATATGGAAACCGGACAAAGAGGGTTTTCACTTACCGGGGACGCGAGCTATTTGGAGCCGTACAACAACGGGCTGTCCGAGTGGGGTGTGAATTATTCTAAGCTAAAAGTTCTTATAGCTGATAATCCATACCAGATTGAGAACCTAGAAAGCATCAAACGGGATATTGAAAAATGGATCGAGGAAGCCGGAAATTATGTAGTGCAGCTGAAGCAGCGCGGATATGATGATGAGGTTGCACTGTATTTTCAGAACGATTCCGGCAAGTCGGTTGTCGACTCTATCCGTGCCCAGTCGGATTATTTCCGTGATAATGAGCGTCAGCTGACGAATGACCGTATTGCCAAGCTTAAAGAAAGCAATGAGAAGCTGATCCTTACCATGTATATTCTGTGGGCTCTGGTGGCGCTGTTGACTCTGCTTATCAGCTACCTGCTCTCCGTGAGTATAGTGAAGCCGCTGCAGCATGTGATTCAGGCAATTAACAGTATTGCTAACGGCGGTAATATGTCCGAGCGGATCAAGGTCAAAACCATGGATGAAGTCTATGAACTGGGGGAAGCGACGAACGGTCTGCTGGACAAGGTGCAGGTGGATCAGTGGTGTGCGGAGCAGCTTGCATCTACCTCTATTGTTCTGCAGGAGACCACCGATCTTTCTGTTATGAGCCGGACCTTTATGAATAAGCTGGCAACAACATTTGAGATCCAGTACGGAGCGGTTTATATTCTGGATAATGAGGATGAGAACAACAAGGGAAGCTACAAACGGATGTACTCCTACGCCGGGAGCATAGAGGCGGATACACCTTACGGGGCTGCAACAATCCGGATTGGTGAAGGGCTTGTCGGACAGTGCGCTTTGGACAGGGTGGTTATGTTTGCCGGAGATCTGCCGGAGGATTATATCAGTATCAATTCAGGACTTGGACGGACTGCGCCGAGATTTTCGATTATTGCCCCGGTAGTTTTTGAGAACAAGACACTGGCTGTAGTAGAGGTTGCTTCTTTAACCAAATGGGCGTCCCATCATGTAGAATTATTCTACGAGCTGCTGAAGACATTCGGAGTATCCCTGAATTCTCTTATCACTCGCATGGAAATACAGTCACTGTATCAGGATTCGCAGGCAATGAATGAGGAGCTTCAGGTGCAGTCAGAGGAGCTTCAGGTGCAGTCCGAAGAGCTGCAGGTGCAGACGGAAGAGCTCCAGAATCATACAAGTGAACTGATGGATCTGAACAGAGAGCTGGAGAATCAGAAATCGGTAGCTGAAAGTGCGGCGGTTGAGCTGGATAAGTACAACAAGCAACTGGAACTGAGCTCGCGTTATAAAAGCGAATTTCTCGCAAATATGTCACATGAGCTGCGTACACCGCTTAACAGTATGCTGATCCTGTCACAGCTGCTGGTTGAGAACCGCAGCAATCGGCTTAACGATGAAGAGCTTGAATATGCTTCCGTAATCCATTCTTCCGGGAGTGATCTGCTGGCGATGATCAATGATATTCTCGATCTTTCCAAAGTGGAAGCGGGGAAAATGATGGTCGAGATGGACGCGGTTAACCTGACCGAGCTTCCTTCGCTGCTTTCCGGTTATTTTGACAAGACGGCGGATCAGCAGAACCTGGACTTTTCAGTACATCTTGGCGATAATGTTCCAGATCTATTCTTCACAGATGAGATGCGTATGCATCAGATTCTGCGTAATCTGCTGTCCAACGCTTTCAAGTTCACAGAAGAAGGATATGTCCGTGTAGAAATTAACTGCACTGCTGTTGAGCCTTCTGAGCCGGGAAGTAAGCCGGAGCAGCTGCTGTCCTTCGCCGTCACCGACAGCGGAATCGGCATTTCGGAAGCTAACCGTGAGCTCATCTTTGAAGCTTTCAGGCAGGCGGACGGGACAACGGCACGTAAATTCGGGGGGACTGGACTCGGCTTGTCGATCTCGCTCCAGCTGTCCAAGCTGCTTGGCGGATATATTACTCTGCAAAGTGAAGAAGGGAAGGGCAGCACATTTACCTTGTACCTTCCCTACCTGCAGGAGGAGTCTGATCTTAACCAGATTCCGCTTGGGTCATGGTATCCGGCAGCTGCAGCAATCGAGCGCAGCGATCCTGAATTCCTTCAGGAGACGCAGATTCTGAATGACAGCATGTTGTTCCAAAAGGAACGTGACAGGCTAAAGGGCCGGACGGTTCTAATTGTTGATGATGACCTGCGTAATATTTATGCTCTTGAAAATGGCCTGATTCCTTATGAGATGAACATTCTAACAGCGCAGAACGGTTATGAATGCCTGCAAATCGTCAGAGAGCAGCCTGAAGTCGATATGGTCCTGCTGGATATTATGATGCCGAACCTGGACGGCTATGATACCTTATCAATCATTGTTACACGTATGTGCAGGCTAATCATACCGCAGAACCTGTAGCCTGGCAGCTGGCTTGACTTTTCTAATATTACCATTGACGGAATTATAGGTTTGCTTTATGATTAGCTCATAAATGATCATTTATAACAAACGGCGTGTTACCTATTAAGGGCATGAGCCAAGGATTGTCTTCATTTTATATGAGACGGTTCTTGGCTTTTTTTGTTGCCAAATTTCTGAAGCTTAAGGGAAGGAGGGAGAACTTGTCGAGGGAAATCGAATGTTTTCAAGTACTGCGGGTGATCGGAAACAATGTAGTTATGGTTCAGGGAAGCAGGAACGGCAAGGAATATGTCATCATCGGCAAAGGCATTGGCTTTGCGGTTAAGGACACCGGAGTTATAGAAGTGGATGACCAGCGGATTGAGAAGCTGTTTCGCCTGGAAGACCGGGAGGAATGGAGCCAGTATCAGATTCTGCTGGAGGATATTGATCCAAAAGTAATGAAGATTACCGATGAGATTATTGGAGATATCACACAACAGTTTCCCGGTAAGCTAAACGACAAAATCTATCTGGCCCTCCCGAGCCATATCCAATTCACCATTTACCGTCTGCGCAGCGGTATGGATATTATCAATCCCTTTTTGCAGGAAACCAAAATGACGCTCCCTAAGGAATATGAGATCGCTTTCAGGGCAGCAGATAAGATCAGTGCCGAATTCAATGTACAAATTCCTGAGGATGAAGTCGGTTTTCTGACCTATCATGTCTATTCTGCAGTCAGCAATGTGCCGGTCGGACAGCTCGTGAAAGTATCCAACATGGTCAATGAGCTGCTGGAGCAGATCCGGACAGAGCAAAAGATTATCTTTGAGCACGGCAGCATGAATCATGTGCGGCTGATGATCCACCTGCGGTTTTCACTGGAACGGATTCTGCAGGGCTCGCTGATTGATAATCCGTTCGTAAAGCATATCAAGAAGGAATATAAAGCGGAATACAAGCTGGCCCAGAAGCTGGGGAAAGTCATCCAGAGCAGGCTGGAGGTTCAGGTTCCGGAGGAGGAGCTATGCTTCCTGGCGATGCATTTGCACCGTCTGTTCCAGACTATAGAGAAAAACAAATAGCAGCATGAGAGGAGTGGAGCGGATGTTCTCCAGATGGAAATCCAAAAAAGAAGAGCAGCGTACTGTGCAATTAATAGAAATTAAATCACCGCTTAGCGGGCAGGCAATTGCCCTGAGTAAGGTGCCGGATGATACCTTTGCAGGCGGACATATGGGAAGCGGAATTGCAATTGAACCTGTAGAAGGCAGGCTGTATGCACCTTTTGACGGAAAGATTGCCCATATTGTGAAAACCGGACACGCGCTGATTATTGAACACGCTTCCGGGCTGCAGCTGCTGCTACATATCGGCATTGATACGGTCAGCCTGAAGGGCAGCGGTTTTCAGAGTCATGCTGCTGCAGGCGATATTGTAAAAGCCGGACAATTATTGATTGAATTTGATCTTGAAGCAATCCGTACAGCCGGCCTTGCTGCGATTTCTCCCGTGATTGTCACCAGTATGGAAGAAACGCAGCCGGCAGTTGAATGCATGTACGGACAGGTTACAGCGGGAAAAGACCTGATCCTGAAAGTTACAGCGCAGTAACCACACATAGAGCGGTAACAATAACGAACTGAGGGGATGATTGTATTATGTTGGCTTTTCTACAGAAGTTGGGCAAGTCTTTAATGCTTCCGGTTGCGACAATGCCGGCTGCGGCGATTCTGCAGGGTTTCGGGCTGATTGATTATGAGAAGGATCTGCATCTGGGCAATGCGGTCGGAGGATTTTTGAACCAGTATGTAGCTCCTTTTCTGAATGCAGGCGCGGGTGCGATCTTCGGAAATCTGGCATTAATTTTTGCTATCGGGGTCGCGATCGGTTTTGCCGGAGATGCCGTTGCTGCATTGTCTGCGCTGATTGCCTACATGGTGCTGAAAAATGTACTGGAAATTGTTCCGCTGCAATTTTCCTTCATTAATGATGACGTTGTGCTGAATATGGGTGTGCTTGGCGGGATTTTTGCCGGTGCATGGGCGGCGTTCCTGTACAAGAAATATCACAATATCAAAATGCCTGACTGGCTCGGCTTCTTCGCCGGCAAACGTTTTGTGCCGATTATTACAGCCGCATCGACCATGGTGCTTGCGATCTTCATCGGAATGATCTGGAGTCCTGTACAGGACGTAATCAGTGATTTTGGCAACTGGGTGGTCAGCCTCGGAGCAATCGGTGCCTTCGTGTTTGGTACGGCCAACCGGCTGCTGATTCCCATCGGGCTTCACCATGTTATTAACACGATTGCCTGGTTCCAGATCGGTGACTTCACCAATGCAGCCGGCGAAATTGTGCACGGTGACCTTACCCGCTTTTTTGCCGGGGATAAAACAGCCGGAATGTTCATGACAGGCTTTTTCCCTATTATGATGTTCGCCCTCCCGGGTGCGGCCTTAGCCTTTATCCATACAGCCAAGCCTGAAAAACGTAAGGTTGTTGCTTCCATCTTTATAGGTTCGGCAATCGCATCTTTCCTGACAGGGATTACTGAGCCGCTTGAATTCTCATTTATGTTCGTTGCTCCGCTGCTGTATGTAGTGCATGCTGTACTGACCGGGGTTGCCGGACTTCTGATGTATGTGCTCGACGTTAAGCTCGGTTTTGGCTTCTCCGCCGGTCTGATCGATTATCTGGTGAATATGAAGCAGTCTACTAACGCCTGGATTCTGATTCCGGTGGGGCTTGCCTTCTTTGCACTATACTATGTACTGTTCCGCTTCATTATCGTGAAGTTCAACCTGAAGACTCCGGGACGCGAGGATGATATCGAAGATGATCTGCAGGAGGTTGCTGTTGAAAAAGGTACAGTGTCGGCATCTTCCAGAGCAGCAAAGATTCTGGAAAATATCGGCGGACCTTCTAACATCCGTACTATTGATGCCTGCATCACGCGGCTGCGGCTGAATGTGGCCGATGATAAAGCCGTTAAGGATGCTGCGCTGAAGCAGCTGGGAGCTTCCGGGGTTATGCGGCTCGGCCAGGGTGCCGTCCAAATTGTATTCGGCCCGCAATCCGAGCAGATTAAGGATGATATTAAGAAGCTGATGTAAAAAATAGAACATATTGTTGGACGGTATCAACACAGAGGCGGGGCGGACTTATTGTCTGCCTCTGTTTTTTTTAATACAAGTATTGCAATATCCATAATACCGAGTATAATACTTGGTATATAAGGATTAAGGAGTCGGTACACATGTCAGTCGATGATTATCTGGATTTACTAAATTACGCCAAGGCAATTAACGATGGACAGTGGCAGGCTGACATCATTGAGCGTTTGAAGCAGGTTAGTACAGTTCGTGAGCCATACGCGGCAGATGAGAACGTTCATGAGCTATGGAGCCGGTTTGATGATATTAATCTTAAGCTGCTGGAATTGTTCGATAAGCTCAGAGAGAATGAGACTGCGGGGGACAGCTACCGCTGGAAGGAACAGATCTGGGAGCTGAAGCTGGAGCGGATTACACTGGCTAAGCAGATTCAGGGACGTTATATCAAGATTAGATAAATAGGTTAGAAGACATAAAAAAAGGCATGCAGTTAGTCTGCTCTGCCAAGACGTACGAATATTCCGGGTAAAGTGAATGTAGAGGATTCACTCAGCCGTGTAAACCATGTTCAATGCTTACTTTGACATTTGCATACCTTCACGCATCATTGTCATGCACATTGTCATCATTTCATCGCAGTCTTGCATTTTCTTCATCATCATGTCCATATCCATGTCCATCATGTTCATTTCAGACATCTTTTCCATACACATCTTCATTGTGTTCATTTTGGCCATCATGTCTTCCATACACATGTTCATCATCATTTCCATACACATCTTTTCCATTGCGGGTTCCACCTTTCATAGTTTAATAGTTTGCTTACGCTTACTAAATTACTATATTTTCCTGCTTAGTTCAACACTTTTGTCTGAAAATGCAGTGAAAAGTTATTGTTTTTGTCACAAATATGTATATTCAGACCTTGCAGATTGTATTTATGGGTATACTTAACATCAGGATGTACAGTTTGCTAGCTTCGCGGAAGCAGCTTCCTTGCGTTTAGGGGCTGCTTTTTTGCGTTGTAAAATACTGATAAAATATTTTTGATATAAGTGATATAAAATGGCCCCAGGCACCGTCTTACTTATAGCTGCAGCTGATAAGGAGGAACAACAATAATGAACATTCCGGAATCAACAGATACATTTAAGCAGGTATTCTATACGCATTATCCTGTAGTACGGCGTAAGCTGGCCGCACTGGTCCGTGATGAAACCGCAGCAGATGATCTCGCTCAGGAGGTATTTCTCAAGCTGTACCGTAACCCGCCGGATGATCCGCAGGCGCTAGGTGCATGGCTGCATAGGGTGCTTACCCGGACTGGCTACGATTATTTAAATAAAAAAGCCAGGGAACGGCTGCTGCAGACAAGGCAGGAGATTTTCTTCAATGCAGAGGCTTCTCCGCCGTCTGGTGAAGAAGCGGTGCTCAGTAAGATGGAGCAGGAGGACGTCCGCCAGTGGCTCGAGGAGCTGCCAGACCGGGATCGCCAAGCCTTACTGCTGCGCCACTCGGGATACAGCTATGCGGAAATTGCCGGAAAGCTGGGAGTAAAGCCGCCGGTGGTCGGCACGCTTTTAAACCGGGCCACCCAGAAGCTGAAGCAGCAGGCGGCAGAAACGCTCCCCCAATCAGAAGTATAGCCGGCATCCATAAGTTATCAGTTATTTACTAGGAGGAGAAGATTAATGAAGAACCCTGATATTAAGGCTTCAAATACAACCGCTACAGAATCTGCAGATACGGCTTGGATAAAAATGCAGCAGCAGCTGGCAGACGAACCGGTAAATCCGGTATGGGACAGCTGGGGTCTTAGCACCGGGCCTGACCGTGTTCAGGAAGATGCAGGCCGATTAAAGAATTATGCTCCGGACTTAAATGCTGCCGACGGACAAAAAGCGCTTCCTGTACAGGCTTCTGCAGATGAAAAGCCAGTAATAACATCAACCCGCAGGAAATTACGGATGACCCGCGGCCGTAGATGGGCTGCCGCCGCATCTGCAGCAGCCCTCCTAGCTGTAGTATTGGCCACACCGGTCGGCAATACGGCAATGGCGGCAATCCTCAATCAGTTCAGAATGCAGGAGGTAACAATTGTAAATGAGACCGATATCCGTGACCTGTTCAATCTGATGAATGATGGCGGAACTTTCAGTGAAGCTCAAAACAAGTTCGGAAGCTTTACGACTACATCAGGAACCTTCTACGATGAGGTCCCGATAGATCAGCTGCAATCGATCGTGGGGTATTCTGCAATGAATGCAGGCATTAAGGATGTAATTCAGTCTGTTCAAGTGTCATCTGCCCGTGATGCCACAATGACACTCAAGGTAGATGTACTCAATCAGACACTGAAACGACTTGGAGCGGAGCAGCTTCTGCCTTCTTCTCTGGACGGTAAGCAGATTACCCTACACTTGCCAGAGACGGTAAACTATGATCTGACTACACCCGACGGCAAATGGGCGAGTCTGTCACAGATGAATACTCCAACGATTATCGTAGACCAGTCTATCGATGTGAACGAAGCTCTGCAGTCAATACTTAACTTACCTTTTCTGCCGCATCAATGGAAGACAACCCTGCAGCAGAGCCAGGTGCTTGCCGGGGAGATCCCCCTGCCGCTGATCAAAGGGCAGCAGGCAGAGGAAATAACAATCGCAGATACACAAGTTATTCTGCAGCAGTTCGATTACAGCCAGGGAGCAGTGTTTACCGCAACATGGGCACGGGATGGACAGCTGTTTGAATTGCATGGAGGGAGTCACTATCCGAATAAAGAGGAATTTATACAGAAGCTGCAGGAGTTGATCGAAGAGTGAGAGAAACAGCGCTTGAGACACACTCACTATCCAAGGAGTATGACAACGGTCGCGGCTGCAGGGATGTAACGATCTCTATAGGGAAAGGGGAAGCCTTCGGCTTCCTTGGCCCCAACGGGGCAGGCAAAAGCACCTTTGTGAAAATGCTGGTTGGTCTGATCGCTCCAACAAGCGGGCAGGCCAGCATCTTCGGCCATAGAATCGGGTCTCTGGAGGCAAAAGCTAGCATTGGCTATTTACCGGAGCTGTACCGTTATCAGGAATGGCTGACCGGAGCAGAGGTGCTGCAGCTTCATGCTAAGCTGTGTCGGATGGATGCAGCAGCCGCCCGGCGGCGGATTCCGGAGCTGCTGGAGGAAGTCGGACTCGGGCTGCGCGGCAAGGACCGCGTCAAGCATTACTCCAAGGGCATGCAGCAGCGGCTTGGACTTGCCTGTGCGCTGGTACATGAGCCGCAGCTTGTTTTTCTCGATGAGCCTTCATCGGCGCTGGATCCTGTCGGGCGGGCAGAGGTACGCGGAATACTGGAACGGCTCAAGGCACAGGGAGTTACCATTTTTCTTAATTCTCATCTGCTTGGGGATGTGGAGGCGCTCTGCGACAGGATGGCTCTGCTGAACGACGGCGTTATTCTGCGGCATGGCACAGTATCAGAATTACTCAGTATACGAAGTACCTGGCTGTTTAAAGTAGGGGGCTGCTCGCCTTATTTGCTGTCCTGGCTGCAGGAAGCAACCGGTCTGGTAATCCGGCATGCAGCAGCACAGGATGAGGGGAGTAAGGCTGAGATAAAGCTCGGAACTTCTGCAGACAACAGCATAGTCTGGCTGGAAGCAGAGCTGGATAACGAAGAGCAGGCTGGCTGGCTGAATGCGCTGATAATGGAGCAGGGTATGATTTTGTATGAGGCTATCCGGCATAAGGAACGCCTGGAAGGATGGTTTATGGATGCGGTGTCAGGACTGAGCCATAGGGGGGAGGGAAAATGAGGACTATAGCAGGCATGACTTGGAAGGAATTACTCCGTAAAAAAGTAATGCTGCTTACCCTGCTAATGACTGCTGTATTCCTGTTAGCCTTCTGGTTTGTTGCTCAGACCATTGGCAGCAATAATATTTTTGAAGGTAACGGATTAAATAGCTATACAACCCTGATATACCGGTTCACCAACGGGGCCTTCATTTTGATGCTCGGCTTTTTCTTTGGTTCCTTTGTCATTGCTTTCCTGGCAATATTCAGCTCCTTTTCAGCGATATCAGGTGAAGCGGAGCAAGGGATTATGCAGGCGATGATTCCCCGTCCGCAGCCGCGCTGGAAATGGTATCTGGGCCGCTGGCTGGGATATGTCTCACTGGGAGTTATCTATGCAGGTGTATTGTTTGCAGCAATTCTGTCCATTACCCGGTTCCACGCGGCAATTCCCCAGGACCCTGCGGCGCTGCTCAGAGCCTTTCTGCTGTTTGTATCCGTTGTTCCCTTATTGGTCAGCCTGACAATGCTGGGGTCGGGTATTTTCTCTGCACTTGGCACAGGGGTATTCATGACAATGCTATATGGGGCCGGCTGGCTTGGAGGGATGCTGGATAAGCTGAGCGGATCTCTCCGGCTTGAGCCTGAAGGACTGTCAATGCTGAATAATCTGACCGGGCTTATCTCCATGATCATGCCTGCTGATGGACTGCAGCGAAGAATGATAGCAGAGCTGCTTAGCATTAAGGAGCTCAGCGGTATGGTAGATATAACAAGCGGCGGCTTTAGTATGCTCAGCGGGGGATCGCAGCCGTCTGATGCATTTATTGTTTACACAATAGCCTATACCCTAGTCGCGCTGTTGATTGGACTTCTGCGCTTTAAGCGCAGGGATCTCTAGAAATGGCCAGGTTTTTAATAGAACGCACAAATAAGCGCCCTTTTGAGCCGGAATCCGGTTCAAAAAGGGCGCTTATCTGCTAATAGAGCGGGGCTCACTGCTTCACTCCAAGCTCGATCCACTCAGAAGACCAGCTGCTGATCTCTCCCAGAATCGGGGCGAGGGCTGTACCTTTGGTGGTTAATGAATATTCAATCCGCACTGGCATTTCAGGATATACCGTCCGCTGGATAATACCTTCGTTCTCCATTTCCTTCAGGCGGTCGGATAATACCTTACCGCTGAGATTGGACAGACAGCCCTCAATTTCACCAAATCGGCGCGGACCTTTCATTAACACAAAGACGATCAGTGCGACCCAGCGTTTGCTCAGCACATCTACCGCTTTTTCAAAGCGCGGACACATCTCGAATTCATTCATTTTGCTCACCTCTGCATTCATTATATCATAAACTTACAATAAGTAATTATAAATATTTAAATATATATTATAACTTGACGAAGTTATATTACAATGATAAACTAACTTACAAATAGTTACTACAAAGAATTTTATTAATTAAATTTTAGGACGGTGCAATGATGATCAAACCGGATATCATTTCTATATTGCAGAATAAGATCAAGTGGATCTCTAACGGAGATAATACAAACATACTGGTTGGACCGATAACCTTGCCTGTTAATCTGGATGGGGAGACAGTCACCTTTAAATGGTACAGCTGGCTGAATGCCGCTGATGAAGATTTGCAGCAGGGCGATAGCAAGGAAGCAACGGAGCTGCTGATTTCCCGGCTGTCCTCGCTGAAGCTTGCCGATGCACAGCAGTCGAGCGTGCTGGTATACGGTGATTTTGATCAAGCGGAGGAGGCTCTGATCCGGATGCACAGCATCTGCCACACCGGAGATATCTTCGGCAGCAAACGCTGTGATTGCGGCTTCCAGCTCCACCAGTCGATGAAGATGATTGCCCAGCACGGCTCGGGGGCACTGTTCTACCTGGCTAACCATGAGGGAAGAGGCATCGGCCTGTTCAGCAAAGCAATGGCCTATATCCTTCAGGAAGAAGGCTATGACACTGTTGAAGCTAACCTTGAGCTGGGTTTTGCAGATGATTCCAGAGACTACAGCGACGCGATCAGTGTTCTGCAGCACCTGCGCAGCAAACCTGTCACTCTCATTACCAACAATCCGAAAAAGCTGGAGGCGCTGAAGGCTGCCGGAATGAATACCGGGAAACGGATTCCGCTGTGGGGCGATGTCTCCGTATTTAATGAAAAATACCTGCGGACTAAGGTAGCCCGTTCCGGCCATCTGGAGGCAGTGAAGACAGCCGATTTTTTTGACGGCAGAGTCGCTAAATAATGAGGGGTAGTTCTTTTCCGCTCTGTACATTATAATGGAGAACTGAACACAACTTTTAGCTTAGCGAGGTACTCTATGAATGCAATTGAAGTGCAGGACTTGCGCAAAACCTTCAAAGTCCAAAAAAACCGCGAGGGCCTCAAAGGGGCCTTCGCTGATTTGTTTAAACGGCA
>RCUO01000429.1_pt1 | contig 21136 bp, 23 predicted proteins | sample 2166161 | NCBI WGS metagenome assembly RCUO01 (sample SAMN09932617, study PRJNA488358) | compost metagenome | feature: garden; material: soil; isolation source: compost soil in cyclohexanecarbonitrile-enriched culture | place: Germany: Experimental Botanical Garden Goettingen | collected 2016-01-27 | reverse complement strand
CACGTCTCTTATTAAACATACTATATCATTTGCCGAAGTTTATGACAAACAATGAGAATCCATCCTAAATTTCATACTCTTCAAGGAATTTGATATCGAAATTCCCGTCCAAAAATACCGGATGCTCCAGCAGTTTCTGATGGAATGGGATCGTGGTATGTATGCCTTCTACAGCAAATTCAGCGAGTGCCCGTTTCATCTTCGCAACCGCCTCCTGGCGCGTAGGTGCCCATACGATCAGCTTGGCAATCATTGAGTCATAAAAAGGCGAGATTGTATAGCCGGGGTAAGCCGCGCTGTCAACCCGTACTCCCAGTCCGCCCGGAGGCAGGTAAAAGCCGATTTTGCCTGGTGAAGGCATGAAGTTACGTTCCGGGTCCTCCGCATTGATACGGCATTCGATCGACCAGCCGTTGATCACGATGTCTTCCTGTGTGAAAGAAAGCGGGTTGCCTTCCGCCACAGAAATCATTTCCTTGATCAAATCAACGCCAGTAACCATCTCAGTTACCGGGTGTTCAACCTGAATTCTCGTGTTCATCTCCATGAAGTAGAACTGCCCGTCCGGTCCCAGCAGAAACTCAAGGGTACCTGCTCCGGAATAATTCACGGCGAGTGCTGCACGTACGGCTGCCTGGCCCATTGCTTCGCGGGTATCCGGTGTCAGCACGGAGCAAGGCGCTTCCTCCACCAGCTTCTGGCGGCGGCGCTGCACGGAGCAGTCGCGTTCGCCCAGATGAACCACATTTCCGTGATTGTCGGCAATGATCTGAATCTCCACATGCTTCATGCCGGTAAGGAATTTCTCCAGGTATACTCCGGCATTGCCGAAGGCCTTCTGCGCTTCCTGCTGGGCAGCTGTAATCTGCTTCACCAGGGATTCCTCATCCTCGGCAATGCGGATGCCTTTGCCGCCGCCGCCTGCAGTAGCCTTAACGATGATCGGATAACCGATGTCGCGGCCCAGCATAATTGCTTCCTCAACATCCCCTACCAGCCCGTCAGAGCCGGGAATGATCGGAACACCGGCAAGCTTCATCGTTTCCTTCGCGACAGCCTTGTCGCCCATGCGGGTAATAGCATCCGGTGACGGGCCGATAAAGGTGATATTGCAGGATTCGCAGATTTCTGCGAAATCGGCGTTCTCAGCCAGAAATCCGTAGCCCGGATGGATGGCGTCGCACTCGGTAAGAGTAGCCACACTCATAATATTGGTAAAGTTCAGATAACTGTCCTTGGACGGCATCGGGCCGATGCAGTAAGCTTCATCCGCCAGCCGGACATGCAGTGAATCCCGGTCAGGCTCTGAATAGACCGCGACGGTGGAAATGCCCAGTTCACGGCAAGCTCTAATGATGCGGACCGCGATTTCACCGCGGTTGGCGATCAGCACTTTTTGAATGTTCATGCGTTTCCTCCCAAAGTTTAACGAGGCCTGCTTGCTCCTCTAGTTCTGCGGCGTTTACTCCGGTTTTACCAGAAACAGCGGCTGGCCGTATTCCACAAGCTGGCCGTTCTCGGCAAGCACGGACACGATTTCGCCCCTTACTTCCGCTTCCAGCTCATTCATCAGCTTCATTGCTTCAATGATACAGACCGTTGATTTCTCATTCACCCGGTCTCCTACATTTACAAAGGACGGGTTTTCCGGAGAAGCTGCACTATAGAAGGTTCCTACCATCGGAGAAACAATTTTATGTAATGCTCCTTCGGCAGAAGAGACCTGCGGCTGCACAGCAGCTGGAATCTCACTTGGGACCGTAGGTGCAACATGCTGCGGGCTATGAGGCTGCGGTGCCGGCGTAAAGGGATAGACATAAGGAGCCGCCTGAATTGCGTTGCCATCAGCTTCAGGGCGATCCGGTTTACGTATAGCCAGCTTCATGCCTTCGCTTTCAATCTCCAGCTCATGTACGGAGGAGGTCTGGTCCAGCAATTTAATCAATTCCTTAATCTCACTTAACTTGAACATTTAATCGTTCACTCCTTCAGCTTTCTCTCGAAGCCACTTTTCTGGTACGGGCAAGCAAAAAACGGCCTCACCGTTTCTCTTTTGAAGCACAGCTTCAGGGATAACGCAAATCTGAGGTCGCTTTCATCATGATAACTTTATGTATTATATCACAAACGCTAGAAATGGAAAGAGCCCGGGGCAACCCGAGCTCTTTCGTCATTTTTTGCTTTTTTATACTGGTAATTATTGCTCTGATACATATTGGACTCTGATCTTGTCCTGGGTAACGCTCAGCTCCTTCATCACCAGATCCACGATGCCTACAGCCTGCTTCACATCCAGTTTGTCGCTCAGCACAACCACGGTGTAGCTGTTGCCCGTTTCTTCTTTGACGATTGCCTCGCCGTATTTCTGCTGCAGCTGGGTTTCGATATCGCTGATTTTAGATTCCTTTTCTTCAAGCTTGGTGAGCTGCTCCTGTGCCACAGCGTTCTCCGCCGGTGTCTTGCTCATATCGTTAATCTGGGCGATCAGATCATTGTAGCTCTTCAAGTTCAGCTGCTCGCGTTCAAACAGGTAGTTGGTGAACATGCTGCTTGCGGAAGCGCTCTGGGCAGCCACTTCTTTCAGAATTTCATCCTCACTCTTAACCGGAGTGCTGCCGGCGGAGGCAGTATCTGCTGCTTTATCAGTCGCTCCTTTATCAGTTGCTGTTTTATCCGTTACACCCTTATCACTGCTTGCCGTTGCCTGCTCTCCCGCAGTCTTGTCAGTGACAGCAGCCGAAGTTTCCTTGGAGCTGTCTGGTTTGCTGCTCGCTTCAGGAGATGCTGCGCCGGCAGCCGGTTCGGTAATAGCTGCTGCTGTAGTCTTATCCTCAACTGCTGCTGCAGCCTCTGAGTCTGCATCCGTACTGAGTGCGCCCTGTGTGTCTACTTCATTGATGACCAGCCCGTTATCCAGCACTGTATTATCCGCTCTGGCTGCTGCGTTGTTCGCACTGTCTACCTGTATAGTCCCTGCTGTTTCCTTCGGAATGGACGACCCTGTGTCTTCCGTAAATAAATAGTAAGCAGAGAGCACCACCATCAAGCTGAGCATGGAAACCAACCAAATCGTTTGTCTTTTGCCCTTCATTTTCTTTTCCTCCTAAAAATTATATTGGTTATCTGCTGATCTGTCCGCCTATTCCTGCTTGCGGGGTACGACGGAAATGCGGTAGCTCGGAACATTCAGGCCCTTCTGTACAGCCTCTTCGATCAATCCGCGGACGACCTTGTTCTCCGCGCCCTTGGCTACAACGAGTACGCCTCGTACCTGGGGCTTGATCCGCTTCGTAATGATTGGAGTTTCATCGCCTGACTGGCTGTAGGTGACGATCTCCCCGTCCCTTGTGTATTGTGTCGTATGGCGTTTGCCGCCGCTGGCATCGGTCTCCTCACTCTGCTGCTGCGAATCATTCATATTGCGCGTCACAACGATCTCTTCTGTGGATTCCACTGTGACCATAATATCAACCGTTCCGACTCCTACAATTTTCTCGAGAATTTCCTTAGTGCGCTGCTCCATCGCCAGTTCAATGGTGTCAAAGGCACTCCCGTTATTGAGCTCCCCCTGCTGCAGGGTTGTCTGGGATGATTCAGCAGCAGGCGGTTCCCGCCCCGTATTCTCGCTGTCGAGCTTCTTGACGTTTACAAAAGAGTTAAACAGCATAATTGCCACACCCAGCAGTCCCAAAATGATCAGCCAGCGGAAGGTATGACTCCTTTTCGGACTGCCGGAGCCTCCGCTTGCCCACTGCTCCAGCTTTTTTAACCAGTTAGCCACTCTTATCCCCCCTTGCTGCCACGCTGCAGCTTCATGATTTTCCGGTGTCTGCGGTATTGCCTGCAACCTGAATGATGCCGCGTTCCAGGTTCCAGCTCGTCTCCAGCATCCTTATGATCCCTTCAGCCGTCGCCGCATCGTCAGCAGCTCCGGCATCCTGCCCGCCATTCACGCCGCCCGCGGCTCCGGCTGTTGCTTCCCTGGCTGCTCCGCCTTCACTCTCACTGATCTGCACCTGGACCGGCACCACCGGCTCAATCCGGATCGGCTCAGCTCCGGTACCTGCTCCTGCTTCCGTGCCGCTGTTCTGCCCTGTACCGGATGTAGCCGGCAGTGAAACGGTAACCCCGGTAATGACCGGAACCTCTTCACCGCCAAGGCCGGATGCCAGGCCGAGCCCGAGCTTGACTGTCACCTTAACTCCCTGCAGGCCGGTGCTGCCAGCAACCTGCTCCTGCATCTGCCCGGCCACCTCCTCCGCAGCCAGCTGCAGGCTCTGCTCCTTCGCCCCTGCCGCCAGCATCCGCCCGTCTGCCAGGATCTGTTCCAGCGTTCCGGCTCCCCGGCCTGCCCCGCGGAGCAGTCCGCCCTGCTGCTCCTGTTGCACAAGTGCAACGCTCAATTCCTTGGCGGCATCCCCCTTCAGCAGGGAGACAACCGGGCTTAGCATCGTCAGCAGGACCAGCAGACTGAGCACCAGCCTGGCGTACCGCTCCATCGACTTGCCCGGAAGCAGCATCTCCACAAAGGCAGCCATCAGGACTACCAGTATGAGCTCCCGCAACCAATCGCCTAACCAGGTCATAAGCTAAACCTCCTGAACGTTAGTAGGCATTTGCAGCTGCTTCTTCCTAAACTTCCGGCATTACCTCATCATTACAGTGACGTTCCCGGCGGTCAGCATAATGGTTACAGCCAGGAAAAACATCAGGGAGACGGCTGCCAGAGCTGCAAAAACATAGATCATGCTTTTGCCGATCGTCTGCAGGCAGGATACAATCGGCGTCTCGCCGAGCGGCTGCATGACCGCTGCAGCCACATTGTAGATCAGCGCCAGAATCAGGATTTTGATCGCCGGGAATGCACACAGGAACAGGATGATAATGACCCCTGACAGCCCGATTGCATTCTTCACCAGCAGCGAAGCCGAAATAACGGTGTCGGTGGCGTCTGCGAACATTTTACCGATGACAGGCACGAAATTTCCGGTGATATACTTGGCTGCCCGGATCGTAACACCGTCCGTTACAGAACTGGTGATACCTTTGACAGAAATGACACCCAGGAAGACCGTCAGCAGTACTCCCAGCAGTCCGGCTCCTATATTGCGAAGAAGATTGGCCAGCTGGGTCAGCTTGTATTTGTCCGACATGGCGCTTACCAGATGCAGCACCGCCGAGAAGAACAGCAGCGGGAAGACTATGGTGTGGATCAGTGTGCCAACCGTATGAATCATAAAAACAATCAGCGGATGCGTAACCGAAACGGTCACGATGTTGCCCATCGACGCCAGGAGGGCAAACAGCAGCGGAATCATCGCCATCATGAAATCAATCATCCGGTCAATCGCATCCTTCGCATACCCGATGGCAATATTGAAGCTGTTGACGGCTATGACCAGTACGACCATGTAGCAGAGCATATAAGCAATTTTGCTGACCGTTTTGCGTTCAAAAGCAGTCTGCAGCGTCTCCAGAATCATGCTGAGCACACTGATCATAACGATCGTTACAAGCAGCTTTCCGTTATACAGCACCTCATGCCACATAAATCTGCCAAGCCCGGATAATACCCCTGCAAAGCTCAGCCCGTCCTCTCCCGGAAGCAGCATATCCATCAGTGACGGGGTCTGCCCGTCCGGGAAAAATCCCCCGTATTCCGTCATCAGCTGGTCCCAGTAGGATTCGACCCCGTCCAGCGGGAGATTCTGCATCTGGCCCTTGACCCAGCCGTCTACCGGCGAGGTTGTTCCGCCCGATGACTGAGAGGCGGTTGCCGCCGCCGGAGCCGTATTACCGCACAAGAGCAGCAGCAGAAAGGGCAGCAGGAGCAGCAGTTTATTTAACTTTGGAGAGTCCCGCATCCGCCTTCCCGCCCTTCTCTGCTAATCCGCGTCTACCTTACATGAGCCTCAGGCAGGCAGGAGCTTCATCACCGTTTCAATAATAATGCTGATGATCGGCACAGCCAGCACCATGATCAGCACCTTGCCGGCCAGCTCAATCTTGGAGGCAATGGATTCCTGACCGGCATCGCGAACAATCTGCGCCCCGAACTCCGCGATGTAGGAAATTCCGATGATTTTGAACACGGTTTTGATATAGATCATCTCCATTCCCGAAGACTCCGCCACCCGCTCAAGTGTCACCAGAATCGTTCCGATCTTGCCGATCAGGAACAGGAAAATCAGTATGCCTGCCGCCGTAGTCAGCAGAAAGGCGAACATCGGCTTTTGTTCCTTCAACACAAGGATCAGCACCGTCGACAAGAGTCCTATTCCCACTACTTGAATAATTTCCATATCGCCTGCCTATTGAAAAAGAAAAATCGTTTTAATTTCCTGAAGCAGTCCGTCCAGCATGCGGATCACCATAAACAGCACGATGATAAACCCGACAATGGTTACCCAGTGAGCGATATCCTCTTTCCCCATCTGCTTAAGCACCGTGTGAATCATGGCGATGATGATGCCGATGCCGGCGATTTGAAAGATCGCGTTGACTTCAATATTCATTCCTGGCACCTCGCTAAAAGATCAATATGACGATCAATGCTCCAAGCAGCAGACCCAGGCTTTTGCTCATTTTTTCATATTTGCCCTGATCTTCTCTGGCCACTGTCTCCTCCTGCTTCAACTGCTGTAAAGCCAGCGCAATATGCGTGCTCTGATTCGACCTGTCGCTTGTGCCCAGGGTGCAGCTCAGCTGACGGATAATCTCTTTCTCCGCCCCCTTCAGGGAAGCGGACCGGAAATGCAGCTCCACCGCCCGCTGAAAGGCTTCCTCCGCCGTTCGGTTCAGCGGCGGGCTCATTTCTTCCGCTGCTGCGGTAAAGAAAGCCTGCAGCGGCCCCTTCGACTGCTGTCCGATCCGGTGCAGCGCCTCCGGCAGCGGCGTATAGCCGTAGAGAATCTCTGTCTCCAGCCGCTGCAGTGCGGCGATAAGCCCCCGGATGTTCCTTGGCCTGTCTGCATACTGGGCGGCCCGGGTGAACCCGGCCAGTGCGCCGGCTACCACTACCAGTACGGCACCCAGCAGCTTAAGCACGGCGTTCACCGCCCAGCTGGTCATCCGGTGTAATAAGGAGCAGCCCCCGCTTCTGCCCGTCCAGAATGCGGAAGGTAAGTCCGGCTTCCGTCCGGTTCAGAATGACATACCGCTCGAACATCCGGTGCTCCAGCAGTCCGCCGAGGCCCGGACGCCGGGCCAGCTCGGCCACTTCCTTGCCATGTGCCGTGGCTACCACCGAGATTCCGGCGTGCAGCGCTTCGGTTACTGCTTCTGCATCCTCATGGCGGCCGATTTCATCAGCGACGAGCACCTCGGGCGAGAGGGAGCGGATCATCATCATCATGCCCTCCGCTTTCGGGCAGCCGTCGAGGATGTCAGTGCGCGGACCGACATCAAAGGCCGGGATACCCCGGCGGCTGCCGGCAATCTCCGAGCGCTCGTCCACGATGCCGACCTTGAGGCCGGGGCGGCTGCCGTCGCGCCCTGCAGTGCTGCCCGTGGAGATCTGCCTGGCGAGATCACGCAGCAGCGTGGTCTTGCCGTGCTGCGGAGGCGAGAGGATCAGCGTATGCATGATCCGCTGCCGGCCCCGCTCGACCAGATAGGGCAGCACGCTGTCGGCAATACCCGGAAGCTCGCGGGCAATCCGGACATTGAAGCCCGTAATGTCACGTAAATGCTCAACACCCCCTCCGCTGAGCACGGTCCGGCCGGAGAGGCCGATCCGGTGTCCGCCGGGGATCGTGATGAAGCCCTTGCGCAGCTCCTCTTCCATCGTATAGAGGGAATGGTTACTGATGAGATCCAGCAGCCGGTGTGTATCCTCCCGGCTTGGCTTGTACGCTTCTGCGGGCTGCTGGGTCAGGCTGCCGTTCCCGCAGAGGAAATGGTATTTGCCGGAGTAGTTAATCTCCAGCGGACGCCCTTCCCGGACTCTGACCTCTTCCAGCCGGGCAAGAAGATTGGCAGGCAATCCGCTCAGCAGGGCCCTTACTTTTTCGGGAAATAAGAAAAGCCAGTCATTAGCCATACAATGTACCCCCAAGCTGTCCTCTACTTTTCTAGCTTTATTCCATATTTATGCTTGTACCTGAGTTTTATGCCTATCATCTATCATTTTTTCAGAATACCGATTAAGAGAAAGGCTACACCGCAGCCAATCCAGCCCAGCTTGCCCCAGGAGAGCTCCTGGGCCATCCCTGTAAGCCCGACAGCAGTCGTCAGAATCAGAATCGTCGGACCAACCAATGCCAGTCCGGAATTCACCGCCAGCGCCTTGTCCACCTGGTTCAGCCTTAGCATTATCAGCGCCGCCGTAATCTCCACACTGCCGGACAGCAGCCTCAGTACCGCCATCCAGCTTACATACTTGTCCAATCCGCTCAGCTCCTTTTTTAGGCTCTGCTTCCATGGATATGCGCAAGCTGTCCACTTTAGACAAGTGAAAATAGGTCGGAATAACAATATGTGTGAAAGAAATCATAGTGAAACTATTTATAAAAAAATATCATCAGTGTGATAAAATAAATTTGTTATTGAGCAGAGGGAAATAGAAGTGCATCACGTTGGATAGACTAAATAAAAAGAGGGGAATTTCAGCATGCAAGTTCGTAATCTCGTAGTACCGCTAGTATCAAGCACAGCCGCCAAACAGGTAAAAGATGTAACGGTCATCATTCTTTCAGCTTTTCTGGTAGCATGCGGGCTCCGGCTTTTCCTCATTCCGCATCAGCTGCTGAGCGGAGGGGTGGCAGGGACGGCTTCTATCATCGGCTATCTCACGAACCCGAAATATATTTCACTGTATTATTTTGCAATTAACTTTCCGATTCTAATCTGGGGCTTTGTGGCCGTAGGTAAAAAATATATCTGTCTGAGCATGCTGTCCGTCGTGGCTACTACCTGGTTTCTGACGGTCATCCCGGTCATTAAGCTGACCAAGGACCCGATACTGGCCAGTATTTTCGGCGGTGTCATCATTGCAAGCGGGGTGGGATTCTCGCTGCGGGCAGGAGGGTCTTCCGGGGGATTCGATATTCTGGGCTCCATCATTACCCGCAAACGCGATATTCCGATGGGCACTGTACTGTTCGTGATGGACGGGCTGGTCATCTTAAGCCTCGGTTTCTTCAAAAGCTGGGACTCTGCCCTCTACGCTATGCTTTGTATTTTTGTCAAAAGCAGAGTGGTGGATATGATTCACATCCGCCACGTCAAGCTGACCTGCTTCATCGTCACCAAGGAGCGTGAAAAGATGCTGAACCGGCTCACCCAGCTGCCCCACGGGGTTACTGTAGTGAACGCGGAGGGCGGTTACAGCCATGAGGGCAATACGATGCTGATGACCGTTACAACCCGGTATGAGCTGGCTGAGCTGCGGAAGACCATTCTCGAGACCGATCCGAAATCGTTCGTGAACGTGCTGGAAACGGTTGAGATCGTAGGCCGGTTCAGGCGGCTGGGTTAACAGAAAAAGCCTGCAAGCCACTGAAAACAGCGGCTTACAGGCTTTTTCTTATTCGTTATAGGCTGCTTATCTGCGGTCCTGAGGTCCGCCGACAAAGGCCTGCTCTTCTGTATCCAGATTGTAGGCAGTATGAAGCGCCTGGATAATCTGCGGAAGATTGCCGGACTCGATGACACAGGACACCTTAATTTCGGAGGTGCTGACCATCTTGATGCTGACGCCCTGGCCGGAGATCACTTCGAACATCTGCGCAGCTACACCCGGATGGCTGACCATGCCTGCACCGACAATCGATACCTTCACCAGACTATCCTCAGAGGTAACTTCACGGTAAGGCAGCTCGCTGTGCAGCCCTTCGATTACTTCTTTGGCCCGGGACAAATCGCCCAGCCCTACTGTAAAGGAAAAGTCGGCTGTGCCGTTCTGGACACCGCTCTGTACGATAATATCCACGTCAACGCCTTCAGCAGCCAGTTTGCCGAACACTTGGGCCAGTACGCCCGGCACATCCGGCACTCCCAGAATACTGATCCGCGCCACATTCTTGTCAAACGCTATCCCGCTTACTACGACTCCCTGTTCCATGCTTGCTTCCTCCTTCACAACAGTACCTTCATTATGATTAAAGCTTGATCTGACGACCAGCTTTACCTGATATCTTTTGGCATATTCTACAGCACGGGGGTGGAGTACCGCTGCGCCCAGATTGGCCAGCTCCAGCATCTCGTCATAAGAAATTTCCTTCAGCTTGCGTGCCTTCTTCACGATACGCGGGTCGGTGGAATAGATGCCGTCCACATCGGTATAGATTTCGCACACATCCGCTTTGATCGCCGCTGCAAGGGCAACTGCGGTGGTATCGGAGCCGCCGCGTCCCAGCGTCGTAATCTCGCCGTCCAGTGTCATTCCCTGGAAGCCGGCCACAATGACGATCTGCTCACGTTCCAGCGATTCCAGCACACGCCGCGGAACAATTTCATTGATCCGGGCCCGGCCGTGGGTTTCATCGGTGCGGAAGCCCGCCTGCCAGCCTGTATAAGAGACAGCATTTCTGCCGATCCCGTGCAGGGCGATAGACAGGAGCGCAACCGAGATCTGTTCTCCTGTGGTCATCAGCATATCCATTTCGCGTGACGGCGGCTGTTCATTCAGCGCTTTGGCCTGATCTATGAGATCATCTGTAGTATCTCCCATAGCGGATACAACCACAACGCAGCGGTGCCCTTCATCCTGCTTCTCTGCGATGCGCTTAGCGACCCGCTTCATGCGTTCAATGTCGCCGACGGAGCTGCCTCCGAATTTCATGACATAAAGTGACAAAGTCCCATTCACTCCCTATTTCGCTCTATCTAGCTTATATTTGGTTTAACGCTTTAACCCAGTATAATACGAAATTCACATCAAGCGTTAATGGTTTCACAAAAAAAAGCGCCCATTTTCAGAATATCCGTAATCTGTAGGATATACATAGAGCCGGACCCGCATTCAGCCGCGGGCTTGGTCCGAAGGAATAAACAGGTCGGCAGGGAATACACTCCGGACGCCTCTCTGCCTTCTCCGGCCGCAGCCCCATCATTTCGCAAGGATACTGCCGCATAAATAACAATAGCCTCCACCGCTGTATCCGGTAGAGGCTATTGTTATTGCAGCAGTTAATTACTCTTGTCCTACGCGCGGGAGATATATTTACCTTCGCGTGTATCGATCAGGAGAACGTCCCCTTCGTTAATGAACAGCGGAACCTGAACAGTATGACCAGTTTCCAGTGTAGCAGCCTTAGTTGCGCCTTGAGCAGTGTTGCCCTTAACACCCGGCTCGGTTTCAGTAACCTTCAGCTCAACGCTGGTAGGCAGGTTGATTCCGAGGATTTCGCCCTGGTAGCTTACAATGTTAACAGTCATGTTCTCTCTCAGGAAGTTAAGCTCCCATTCAAGCTGCTTGGCAGTCAGCTCGAACTGGTCGTAAGTTTCATTGTCCATGAATACATGCTCTGCACCGCTTGCATACAGGTATTGTACACCACGGTTTTCGATGATGGCGCGGCCGATGGTTTCGCCGGCACGGAAGGTACGCTCAACGGTGTTGCCGTTGCGCAGGTTCTTCAGCTTGGAACGGACAAATGCCGCACCTTTACCCGGTTTTACGTGCTGGAAATCCAGAACGGTAAAGATATCGCCTTCTACCTCTACGGTAAGGCCTGTTTTAAAATCATTAACTGAAATCACTAAAAATCCCTCCTGGATCAATTATCAACTTGGTTGGTGTTGCAAAATTACAGTACCAGATAATCCTTCGACGAATGCGTCAGCAGCGTAATGCCGCTCTCTGTAATCACGATATCGTCTTCAATCCGTACGCCGCCGAGTCCGGACAGATAAATCCCCGGTTCAACGGTAACAACCATTCCCGGCTCCAGAATCTCATCAGCGAGCTTGGACAGCCGCGGCCATTCGTGAACCTCCATACCCAGGCCGTGCCCGGTGCTGTGGCCGAAGTACTCCCCATAGCCGTAACGGGTAATAATGTCGCGCGCCAGCGCATCCGCTTCACGGCCGGTCATGCCCGGCTTGATGTTAGCTAAGGTGTGCAGCTGTGCTTCAAGCACGACGTCATAGATTTCCTTCAGCTTCGGATCAGGCTTGCCCAGTGCAATCGTACGGGTTACATCCGAGCAGTATCCGTCCAGCAGCGCACCGAAGTCAAAGGTGACGAATTCATTGTTGCCGATTACCTTGCTGCTGGCTACACCGTGCGGCATGGCCGAACGTTCACCTGAAGCAACAATGGTGTCAAACGAGGACGAGGTAGCGCCATGGGTGCGCATGAAGAATTCCATTTCCAGATCCACATCGCGCTCAGTCATTCCGGGCTTGATCACATTGAGGATATGGCTGAAGGTGGCATCGGCCAGATCAGCCGCACGCTGCATAACAGCCAGCTCTTCCTCATCCTTGAACATCCGCAGATTCTCAACCGCCTTGGAGACCGGAACCAGCTCTGCCGGTTTAAGTGCTGCAGCATAGGCTGTGTATGCGCTGAAAGTGACGTCATCCTGTTCAAAGCCGACACGCACATTTCCGCCTTGCGTCAGCAGCTCACGCACCGTGTCGATAAACTTCGGACCATGCTGTACAACCTTGAGGCCGGTCACCTGCTCCGCAGCCTGAGTCATGTAACGGAAGTCCGTCAGCAGATAGCTTTCATCACCAGTGACTAACACATAACCGGAAGAGCCGGTGAATCCGCTCAGATAGCGACGGTTATACCCGCTGGTAATTAACATTGCATCCAATCCCAGATCCTGCAAAACCTTACGCAGCTTGGAGACGCGCTTGTTGCCCATTTTCATTCTCCTCTCGAAATAGCCACATTGTATTTTAACATAGGGTCATGCCCTTGAGAAGTTTTTTCGGGCGTTCAGGCCAGCTTTGTCCGCTGTTCGCGTTTTCGCTCATCCGTATACTCGATTGCGGCCGTATAGCCGATGAATAATCCCCAGAGTAAAAAGATGCAAAACTCACTGATGACAGAGTTCCAGGGGAGCTTAAACATGGGCTGCTGCAGAAACGGCCATGAGCCCGCCAGGAAGATTCCCGCCCACCACAGCACACCGTACAGCATTCCCGGCCAGGGTCCTTTCAGCTTACGGAACAGGAGTACATAGATCAGAGAGGCTATTACAGAGAACAGGATATAAAAGAGATACCCGACCAGCTGCCCGGCGGGCTTCATTAAAAAGGCATGCTGAAAAAAAGGCTCGGCCAAAAAGCCCGGTATCACCTTTGTAAAACGAAAAACATAGATCAGCCAGCGGATACCTCCCCAGATCAATCCGGCAAAAATACCCAGTTCGATCGCGAAAAACCAGGGGTTTGTATGTTCTGATGCCTGCTTGCCTGCTTTACTCATTATATTGCCTCGCTTTCACCTGTTAATTGGCGTTGCTGCTTCTCCAGTCCCTGTATGCTAGTATGCTCAGGAAAAGCCAATCCAACTAGCAATGTAAGCATAAATTAGTTACAATGGTTTATATCAATTATAATATAATGCGGGAAGGTGAATTGGTTGTCCCAGGAAACTCCCAGTTACGGCGGCCAAGCCGTTATCGAAGGCGTCATGTTCGGCGGCAAGCATATCAACGTAACAGCCGTACGGCGGAAGAATCAGGAAATCACATTTTTGGAGGTGCCGAAGAGCGATAAGAGCTGGGTCATTAAACTGCGCAAGATTCCGCTGCTTCGCGGCATTGTCAGTATTATAGATTCCAGCGCCAAAGGCTCGAAGCATCTGAATTACTCGGCAGAATCATTCGCTGAGGATGAGACAGAGCCTGAGGAAGCGGCTAAGCAGAAGGATACAGCCAAGGAGAAGAAGAAGGATGAAGGCTGGAGCCTCGGCATGATTTTCGGGGTTGCGGTGATGGGGATTTTGTCATTCCTGTTCGGCAAGCTGATCTTTACCCTGGTTCCGGTTTTTATAGAGACGTATCTGTTCGAGGGTGTAATTAACAACTATATTCTGCGCAACCTTGTGGAAGGGGCGATCAAGCTGATTCTGCTGCTTGTCTACCTGACCGCTATTTCACAAACTCCGGTCATCAAACGGCTCTTCCAGTATCACGGCGCCGAGCACAAGGTCATAAGCGCCTTTGAAGCCGGTGAAGAATTAACCGTCGAGAACGTTCAGAAATACAGCCGTCTGCATTACCGCTGCGGCAGCAGCTTTATGATGCTGACCATTATCCTCGGCGTCGTAATCTATTCTGTGTTCCCTTGGAGCAGCCTTACTGAACGAGTCCTTCAGCGTATTATTCTGCTTCCGGTTGTCATTGGTGTTTCATTTGAGGTCTTGAAGGGAACCAACGCGGTCCGCGATGTTCCATGGCTGAAGTATTTAGGTTACCCAGGACTTTGGCTCCAGTTGCTGACAACCAAAGAACCTAAAGATGATATGGTTGAAGTATCGATTGCATCATTTAACCGGATGCGTGAGCTGGACGCCATGATTGAAGCTAAAGGCTATATTGATGAAAGTGTGTCCGGCGGTGTATTGGATCCTGCGAAAGGATGATTGCCCTATGATCAGGCATGCTTTAGTTTTTTGGATTTCCGTTTTACTGGGCGCTTACGGTCTGTTCTTCGGAGTTGTGAACTACGGACTAAGCTGGCTATTCTGGGAACTGCTCCCCAGCTTCATTCTGGTTGGGCTGCTGTACTTTGCTTACAGGCTGATTATGAAGGACCAGGCTTACGGCTCCCGCCGCTCCGGACCAAAGGTTAAGCCGTCCCAGAAAACAATGGCCAAGGTAGCCGGAGTCCGTAAGACCCAGGCTGCTTCCGGCAAACGTAAAACGTATCCGTTCCAGGTGATTGAAGGCAGTAAAGGCAAGAACGACGACCAGCTGCCTAAATATCATTAGAATAACAGTAAAGCATCCCGGTGCTGCTAAGGCAGTCATGCGGGATGCTTTTTTTGTATCATCATGAAATCTTCCTGTGCCACATTACAGTCGATGCCTGTGAGGCCGCCATTCCCGGAAGAACGCTTCCCCGGCCTTCATACCCGCTGTATACAGCTCCTCACTCTCCTGCGCTGTGAGATGAAACTGCGTGGTAGAAATGCCAAGCGTCGGAATTTTGACTGTGCGCACGAACTTCTCCGTCTCAATATACCTTTCATCGTGCGCGGACAGCATTGTTCCAACCAGCGCCTGCAGCATTGTGAAAGGGCCGGTAATTGAGTGCGGCTGTGCTTCGGTCTTCCCGATGAGCTGATAGCCGACCGTCGGCGTCCGGCGTTCAGGGCTTTTGAAACCGGCCTCCTTCTCTTCAAACAGCCACAAAGGGAAATTACTCAGCACCCCTCCGTCCACTACATAAACGAATTGCTCCATGAAGCTCTTCCCTTGGGCCGCACGCCCGTTCAGACGCAGCAATACAGGATCAAAGAAATAAGGAATACTGCAGCTCATCCGTACTGCCTTGGCGACTTCAAAGCTGCCCGGAGATATCCCGTATTCCGGCAAATCATCCGGCAGGACAATGATCCGGCCGTTGGTAATATCCGAGGCGATGACCGACAGCTTGCCGCTTGGGAGATCACTGAAAGTGACAATGCCTTTATTCCGCAGAATACTGCGGACCCAGCTCTCCAGCGCTTCCCCGGAATACAGCCCTTTTTTGATCATGACCCGCAATGCCGGGCCGATTAAAGCCGTGTTGTACAGCATTCCCCGCTTCAGAAAAGAGGTGAATGGAGTCTGTCTGATAATCCGGCTCATATCCTCCCCGTTATAGCCTGCTGCGAGGAATGAAGCAATGATAGAGCCGGAGGAGGTTCCCGCCACTCTTTTAAAGACACCCCCTGCCCGCTCCGTAGCTTCAACCGCTCCGGCCAGTGCAATTCCTTTTACCCCGCCGCCCTCAAAGACTGCATTGATCTCCATACACAGTAATCCCCCGTTCCATAGATCTATTGCTTATCTATGAGCACGGGGGAGCATTCATGCTTCTATGATTTAAAATAAAAGGCCAGCAGGCTCGCAAGCCCGTACGGATTACGGACTGCAATATCATTGGCGCGGAACATAATGCTTCCGGCCACTTCCTCGTACTTATCGTTGTACTTCAGCTGATTAATAATCTGCTCACCGCTCTGCCATTCCGCAGTCTGCTTCGTATCGCCAACCTTATAGGCGGCCTGGCCAATGTACAGCTTGACTCCTGTGCCTTTAACCTCATCTACCCACCAGTCGACGAGCTTGTCATAGCGGGCGGCAGGGAACGACAGGCTCCAGTAAATCTGCGGGGCGATATAGTCAATCCAGCCGTTCTTGATCCAGGTGCGCGTATCCGCATACATATCATCATAGGCTGTTACGCCTGCCGTTGTATCCGAACCGGAGCTGTCGGCTTTTTTGTTGCGCCAGACACCGAACGGGCTCACCCCGTAAGAAACGGACGGCTTGGCAGTATGAATCTCCTGGCCCAGCTGGCGGATGAACTGATTAATATTATCACGCCGCCAGTCTGCCTTACTGGATATTGCTGAAGCATTATATGCTTTGAACGCCGCATCATCCGCAAAGGTTACATTCGAGGGATAGAAATAATCGTCCAGATGCACACCGTCAATATCATAGCCCTTGACTACTTCCATTACGGTATCAATGATGTGCCGGCGGGCTTCCGGAATACCGGGGTTAATATACAGCTTGCTGTCTGCTTTGACAACCCAGTCCGGATGGACCTTGGACACATGATTGCCGGCCAGGCCTGCAAGGGTAGCGGCTGCTGTATCTGTTGTTGCCCGGAACGGGTTGAACCAGGCATGAATCTGTATTCCTCGCTGGTGTGCGGCGCTGACGATGTATTCCAGCGGATCATAATCCGGAACCTTTCCCTGTGTGCCGGTCAGCACCTTGGACCAGGGAACGATCTGCGAGGAATACAGGCTGTCTGCTGAGGGCCGCACCTGAACAAAGACTGCATTAAAGCCGGTTGCCTGCAGCTTGTCCAGCAAGCTGTCGAACTCCTGCTTCTGCTTCGCCGCATTATTCGCTGAAGACACGGACGGCCAGTCCAGGTTGAAGACGGTTGAGATCCAGGCTCCTTTCATTGCCTTCCCTGTGTTACCCGGCAATGTTGGTGCCGGAACAGATGGAACAGATGGAACCGGCACTGTTGGTACTGTAGGAACCGTAGGAGTCGAAGGGCCTGTAATCTCTGCATTGGAATACAGGGCAATATGCTTGGTCGCCTGATTCCATACCACCTGCAGGCCAAGCTGCTCACTTACAAACCGCAGCGGTACCATGACCCGGCCCTGCCGGATTTGTACCGAAGTATCCAGACGCACAGAAGCCGCATTCACGAGTGCCGTCTGCTTCCCGCTGGTCAGCTTCAGCACAGTCTCCCCCTTGCTGATGGTCGCTGTTTTGCTGCTCTGATCCCATGCAACCGCTGCGCCCAGCCCCTGGCTGACAACCCCTGCCGGTACCATCGTAACATTAGAAGTTGTAATATACGGCGGCACATCAGGACTGAGCATTTCCCCGTCCAGTTCAATTGTAATCTGAACGGCTGCCGCGCGGGCACCGGCCGGCCATACCGGCAGAAGCAGCATCAGCACCATTACTCCCAAAAGCCATTTACGGTAATTCATAGTTCCTCCCTGTTGTAAAAATAATAAAAACGGCCCTCTCGTCCTTATTCAAGGGAGAAGGCCGTTTCTTGCAAAACGGAGAAATACAAGTAAAAGTATAACAGTCTGCTATACTTTCTCATACTTCATTTAAGGACGTTATCCGTTTTGACGTAAAAAAACTGGAAAGGTTGCGGTATACCCTACAGAAACAAATTTTTTATGAATCGCTGACCAGCTCATTGTGAATATCATATAAGGTCTTCACGCGTTCCTCATCCCGGCGGAAATACTCCACCAGCGTCTCGATCCGCGTAATCGAATCCCAGCTCAGATGATGCTCGATGCCCTCGACATCCTTATAAATATGCTCCTGCTGTACTCCGATCAGGCCGAGGAATTCCTCCAGCAGCTCATGTCGGTCAACCAGCCGTTTTCCTACTTTTTTACCTTTGCTCGTCAGGACAAGCCCACGATATTTCTCATAGATGAGATATTCGTCCTTATCCAGTTTTTGGATCATCTTGGTTACAGAGGAGGGGTGTACTTCCAAGCCCTCGGCAATATCCGAAACCCGCGCATAACCCTTCTCGTCGATGAGCTTGTAAATGCGCTCCAAATAATCCTCCATGCTGGGTGTTGGCATTAAAGTTTACCTCTTTTCTATAATGAGCGTGGCACTGGGGCCGAGCCTTGCTCTAACAATGATACATGTTTCTGCCGTCCCTTGGCAAGTCCCCCGGTCTCCGCTTCACCCCGTTAACGATGTTTACCATGATTTCTGCGCACCCCACAATGGCATAATAAAGGCATGCTTTACGGAAGGAGTGTGAGTTCATGACAATCGCCGTTCCAGAACGTTCCCCTGTCAAAAGAAAGCCGAGGCCTACCGGTCTTTTTATCCCCGAGCTTGTGTTTTTTGAGCCGGATGCCTTGAACTACCCCAAAGGGGAGCAGATTATGCAGTGGGTCAAAGCTCAAAACATCCCCTACCGGATGACCACCTCGCATAACCGGATAACGAATTTGCCCGGTGAAGGTGAGCTGGAGCAGTACAAAATAGCCAAACGGACACTTGTGGTGGGCCTGCGCAAAACGCTCACTTTTGACCAGTCCAAGCCATCCGCTGATTATGCCATCCCCATCGCCACCGGCTGTATGGGCCACTGCCATTATTGTTATCTGCAGACCACGCTGGGCGCGAAGCCCTATATAAGAGTATATGTAAATACAGGAGATATCCTGGATGCCGCCAAAAAATATATCACTGAACGCGAACCGGAAATCACCACGTTTGAAGCTGCCTGTACTTCCGACCCGCTTGGGCTGGAGCATATTACCGGCTCGCTGGCTGAGCTGATTACGTTCATGGCTGATGAGCCGCTGGGCCGGCTGCGCTTTGTTACCAAGTATCAGCATGTCGATCCGCTCCTTGAGCTCAAGCATAACGGGCATACCCGCATCCGTTTCAGTATCAATGCCGACTATGTCATCAAAAACTTCGAGCCGGCCACCGCACGTTTTGAGGAACGCATTGAGGCTGCTGGAAAGGTTGCACGCGCCGGTTATCCGCTCGGCTTCATCATCGCACCGATTATCTGGCACGACGGCTGGGAGGAAGGCTATGCGGAGCTGCTGGCCAAGCTGGCAAAAACGATGCCGCCAGGTACCGGCAAAGGCTTGACCTTCGAAATGATCCAGCACCGGTTCACCAAGACAGCCAAGACAGTTATTGAGAAGCGTTATCCCAAATCCAAACTGGAAATGGATATCGAGAAGCGCAAGAAAAAATGGGGCCGCTGGGGGCAGAACAAATATGTCTATCCCGATGAACAGCAAACCGCCCTGCGCGAATTCATCACAGAGCGGATTTTTGAACATTTTCCGGAGGCCGGCATTGATTATTTCACCTAAAACTGCCTGCTAAAATTTCAGCCAATCCGGCGTAATGCCCTGCAGCCAAATGGTGATGCGGAACATCTGGTCCGTAAACAGCAGAATGCCCATCAGAACCATAAGCGCACCGCCTGCCTTCATCAGCATATTAGAATATTTCAGGATACGCCGGGCTCCGCCGATGAAAAAGGCCAGTACAAAAAACGGAAGGGCAAAACCGGTACAATAAGCAGTTATCAACGGGAACCAGGCGCCCTGATCACTGGCGGAGAGTGCGATGATCGGCGCCAGAATAGGTCCGATGCATGGCGACCAGCCAGCCGAGAAGCCAATGCCCAGAATAAATGAGCCCAGGTATCCTGCCGGTTTCCATTTTAAATTAAGCTTATATTCACGAAGCAGGAACTTAGGCTGAAAAATCCCGAGCAGGAATAATCCCATAACCATAACCAGAATGGCCGACAATTGGCGGATTAAATCCCGCTGCTCCTTAAACACCTCACCCACCAGACCGGCTCCAAAGCCGATCGTATAGAATACCGCAGATAAGCCCAAAATAAAAGCAAGCGTATGCGAGAGGGTCCGGAAACGGACCTCTTTGCTGTTGCTGCCGCTTTTAAGCTGCTGCACTGAAAGGCCTGTAATATAGGACAGGTATGAGGGGTAGAGCGGCAGACAGCAGGGCGAGATAAACGATGCTACACCGGCGGCAAAAGCAATTCCTGCATTCACATTGGACAAGCGGCAGCTCTCCTTCCGGACTTAAGCTGAATAGGCATCAGCGTATCTGATGCTGGAGCAGAGTCTAGGCTGGCAGTCCTTTTTTGCCGATAAGGGTCAGGGCAAGCAGTGCGATAAGCAGCAGAACAATCGTTGCCCCCGGGGCAAGATTCCACACGCCGGCTACCACCAGACCGCCGACCACGGCGATTTCCGCGATAACGACAGACAGGACAACAGAGGACTTAAAGCTGCGGGACAGCAGCAGACTGATGGCCACCGGAATGGTCAACAGCGCAGATACGAGCAGTGAACCGACAATTTTAATCGCTGTGCTGATTACAAGCGCCGTTAGCACCGTAATGAGCATATTGAGCAGCTTAACCGGCAGGCCGCTGACACTCGCCGCATCCTCCTCAAAGCTGAGCAGGAAAAACTCCTTGAAGAACAGCGCCACTACGACAACTACTGCAATAGTAACTATACCGACTACAACCAGATCCGTGTTATCCAGCGTGTAGATGCTTCCGAACAAATAGCTCATAACATCCGCATTGTAGCCTTTGCCTAATGTGAAAAACAATGATGCCAGCGCCACACCGCCTGACATAATGATCGCGATCGACAGCTCGGCATAGCTCTTATACGCTTTACGAAGCTTTTCGATGGCAAACGAGGCTAATACAGCAAAGATCAGGCCTGCCCCAAGCGGATAAAAGCCGGTCAGAAAACCGAGCGCCACCCCGGCAATCGTAACATGTGCCAGCGTATCCCCGATCATGGACAAGCGTCTTAACACAAGAAAAACGCCGATCAGCGGCGCCGTAATTCCAATCATCAGCCCGCCCGCAAGCGCCCGCTGAAAAAAGTCACTAAATAGGATTTGCAAGATGATATCTC
>RCUO01000427.1_pt1 | contig 21178 bp, 18 predicted proteins | sample 2166161 | NCBI WGS metagenome assembly RCUO01 (sample SAMN09932617, study PRJNA488358) | compost metagenome | feature: garden; material: soil; isolation source: compost soil in cyclohexanecarbonitrile-enriched culture | place: Germany: Experimental Botanical Garden Goettingen | collected 2016-01-27 | reverse complement strand
CTGCCGACGTATCGTGATGTGTGTGACGAATATGCTTGAAGGGCGGCGGGCCTGATTTTTTCGTCGCGGCCTTGAGCTCTTCTTCACCGTTTTGAACCCTGTGCCCCCCATCCTTCCTGCGCAGGGAATCGGCACTCACCTGTCAACTTTGACAGTATCGCTTTTTTTTTCATGAGCGTTTAATCCGCCCAAGGTCAGTTCGGCCTGCTGCGCGAAGAAGCGCCGATTCGGATGTTTGCCGCCCGCGTGGACTCTGGCTCAACACTTGTGAATATCGGCTACGTAGGTGGCAGGGAGTATTCCAGTGTTGTTTCGGATTACTCCTACATATCTGACGTAGGAAGTTTCTTAGGATTGCCGCCCCATCAGATACACGATCTGAAAAAGCACCGGCAGGTGGAGTTTTTGCCGATAGCCGACAGTCTCAGGAGCGACCTTATGTACGTCAGACATTCCTTTTCATTTTCGCCGCTCGCACGCAAGCTCAAGCTTGCCACCTTTGCGCCGATGCTGTTGATCAGCCCGTGCGCGCTGGCACTTTCAACGATTGAAAATGGCGGCTCCAGAACCATCAACGAAACCACGGCGCAGGACAGTTGGTTGGTGCGAGGCGGTTCCAGTCTGACGGCCAACGGTGCCGCCACTGACCAGATTCGTGCCGAGAAGGGGTCGAAGCTTTCACTCAACGGCATGACGGCGACGGCCTTGGGTACAAGGAACGGCATTGAGCTGTCCACCAGTGAGGCGACCATTACCAATAGTCGGGTCATCAGTGATAGCACTGGATTGCGTCTGATCGCCACGGTCAACGGTGGCTCCACTGCACGGGTCAGCGCTAGCGAGATCACCGGCGGCCAGTTTGGTGCAAGCCTCAGTGCGCAATCGGAGCTGACGCTGGAGTCCGGCACCACAGTCACCGCCCGCAACGCTGACGGCATTGGTATTCAAAGCTTCGGCGGCAAGGTGCAGGCGACTGACAGCACGATCGTCGGCGGGCGCAATGGTGTCAGCCTGTTCACCGCGGGCGACCTGCCAGCGAACAACGCCCTGATTCTTGACAAGACCCATGTCGAGGGCCTGAGTGGCTCGGCCATTATTGTCAACGGCCAAACCCAAACCAACACCGAGCGGGCCAATATCACGGTCACAAACGGTTCTACGTTGAAAGGGGGAAACGGCACGCTGCTGGAAGTCACCAACGGTTCTGCAGCTAATTTCAACGTCAACAACAGCCATCTGGTCGGCGATATCGTCGTGGCCGACGGCAGCAGTGCCGACGTGTTGCTCGACCAGTCTGCAACACTGACCGGGCGCCTGGAAAACGTTCAGAACCTGGCGGTCAACAACGCTGCGCGTTGGGTGATGGTCGATGATGGCAGTGTCAAAAACCTTTCGCTCGACGGCGGTGGCGTCCAGTTCGGCAACCCTGGGCAGTATTTCAATCTCTCCGTGGAAACCCTGTCGGGTACGGGGGGAACGTTCTATATGCACAACGACTTCACCACTGGGCAGGTGGATACCCTGACCGTGTCTGGCAATGCCAGTGGCAACCATCTTGTCGCCCTCGACAGCCAGGGCACTGAACCGGTAGGGGCAGGCTCCAAGGCCGTGGTGAGTATCGGCTCGGGTGACGCCACCTTTGCCTTGGCCGGTGGTGCCGTGGACCTCGGGGCGTTTTCCTACGACCTGATCAAACAAGGCGACAACGACTGGGTCCTGGACACGGCCACACGGGCTATCAGCCCTGGTACACAATCGGTCATGGCGTTGTTCAACGCGGCCCCGACGGTCTGGTACGGTGAACTCAGCACGTTTCGCACCCGCATGGGCGAGGTGCGCATGGATCAGGGCAAGGCCGGTGGCTGGATCCGTGCCTATGGCAATAAATACAACGTGAGTGACAGCGCCGGCGTGGCCTACAAGCAAACCCAGCAAGGCATTTCGTTCGGTGCCGATGCGCCGCTGCCCATGGGCGACGGGCAATGGCTGGTCGGTGTGCTGGGCGGTTACAGCCAGTCCGACCTGGACATGAGCCGTGGCACGAGCGGTGAAGTCGACAGCTACTACCTGGGCGCCTATACCACCTGGCTGGACGCGCAGAGCGGCTATTACTTCGACGGTGTCGTCAAATACAACCGGTTCCAGAACGAATCCGACGTTCGACTCAGCGACGGCAAGAAAACCAAGGGCAATTACGACACTGACGGCATCGGTGCGTCGCTGGAGTTTGGGCGAAACATCAAGCTGGCGGATGACTACTTTGTCGAGCCCTACGTTCAACTGTCCGGTGTGATGATCGATGGCGCCGATTACGACCTGGACAACGGCCTGTCCGCCAAAGGTGATCGTGTGCATTCCTTGCTGGGTAAAGTCGGTACCACGGTGGGTCGCAACTTTACCTGGGCGCAAGGTAAAACGGTCCAGCCGTACCTGCGTGCCGCGTACGTACACGAGTTTGCCAAGAATAGCGATGTCGAGGTCAATGACAACCGTTTCAGTACCGACCTGTCGGGCTCTCGTGGCGAGTTGGGCGCGGGCGTGGCCATGGCGGTGACTGACAAGGTTTCCATGCATTTGGACCTTGATTACAGCAGTGGCGACAAGATCGAACAATCGTGGGGAGCCAATATGGGAGCGCGCTATAAATGGTGACCATACGCCGGTAGTGTGGCGTGCAAAAAACTAATCCACCGGCTGGCCAATATCTGAGTGACAGTAACCAGCCGGCGATGCGAGATTGAGTTTTCATTGAACGGCCGGACTTCGGCGGCTAGTTTTTTTCCTGTGTCTGGCACTTGGCGAAGCACAACACCTGCGAGCTATGGAGGCCTATACCTCCCGAAAGCATCAGACCGTTCGGTTTACTAGCAAACCACGCGCAATGAAAAGAAAAGGTACTGAATAGCCGCTCTTGTAAAACACGGCCACTGGGGCGTCCCCATTCTGTTGGCTACTCAAGCAAGCGCCGCTGCTATGTTTGAATTTTTCGAAGGAGTCGAAATTATGGCGAAAGACTATTCATTATTGGAAGTTCTTGAAAGGATTTACCACAACCAGTTGGCCTTAGAGGCGGCTTTGATGGAGCTGACAGTCTGGGTGGAGCAGCGGGGCTCAGCTGAGATCGGAGGGAATGTTCGAGGAGCATTGGAGGCAATTGGTGATAACGCGGGCCATATAAAACAGGGATTGGCTCGACTGAAGAATCTCAACATCGACTGAAAAAAAACGCCCATTGAACGAGCCTACCTTCCTTAGGCAAATGGCCTCAGGTTGATTGCCGCAGCGTAGATGCCAGGGTGTATTTGCACTTTGAGAGTCTGCCTGGTCGATGTAACAGGTGGGTAAATCATTCAGTGGGCGTTTCGTAGTTTGGTGTTTTCCGTGGACGACAGTCGGGTTGCCTTGCCTTCCCGAGGGTGCAGTGCGCGCTGTAAATGCTGGTGCAAGCCTTGCTCGATCTGGGTGATGAAGTGATCGGCACTTGCGGAGCGAAAGTGGTGCCGGTGGCGGAACGTCTGGAGAACAGCTTTCAGGTCGCCTCGGTGGACGTGGTGGCACTGATTACCCCCCCCCCAGACCAGTGCCATTTTGCTCAAAAGTCCGAACAATGCTTTCGGCGGCAATTTTCCGCTGAAGGTCTGGCTGGGACTGGACTGGCGTCGCTGTGAATTTGTTATGACCTGTGGCTAATCAGCGACGAGGTCTACAGCGACTTGCTATATGAGGTCCAGCAGCCCGGCGAGTTTGCCGGGAATGGCCGAGCGTATGGCGACGATCAATGACCTTTCGAAATCCCACACCATGAGCGGTTGGCGAGTGGGATGGGTGATCGGACCGAAACTTATATCCGAGCGTCTGGTGAATTTGTCGTTTTCATGCTGTTCGGCATTCCGGATTTCATTCAGAACGCTGCGTAGATGGACCTGGATGAAAATCTGCCGGAAGTGGCGTTGATGCGCGAAGAGTATCGCCAGCGCCGTGATCTGGTGTGTGCGAGCTTGAACCATTATCCGGGTATCCGGGCGATTCAGCCGGTTGGTGGTATGTTCGTGATGGCCGATGTGCTTCAGATCGGGTTGTCTGCCCAGCACTTCGCGGAGCGGCTGCTGGTAGGTTGTTGCTTGTCGGTACTGGCCGGTGAGGCGTTCGGGGCGAGCGCGATGGCGCATTTCGTTCGGCTTGGTGGTGGATTAGCGGGAACTCGCGGAATAGCTGATGGCCCGGTGGGCCTGGCGGATTTGCATTGCCTTTTCTGGCCTCATCGCGTGCAGTCTCGTTCCCACATTTGATCTGTGGCGCTCACAGATCTCCTGTGGGAGCGAACCTGCTCGCGATGGTTACTTACAGGCAACAAATCTCTCAGGCTTTCCACACCTGTATGTTCACCAGATTCTCCGGCCGCTCACCCGCCAGCGCCGCCAGCAGGTTGTCCACCGCACAGCGGGCCATGGCTTCCCGTGTTTCATGAGTCGCCGAGCCCATGTGCGGCGTCGCCACCACGTTGTTCAATTGCAATAACGGCGAATCAAGGTTCAACGGTTCGCGCTCAAACACATCCAGCCCCGCCGCGCGAATCTGTCCACTGCGCAACGCCTGGACCAACGCCGCTTCATGCACGACTTTTCCTCGGGAAATATTGATGAAGATGGTTTCCGGGCGCATCAGCGCAAATTCCTCGACACCGATCAACCCTTCGGTTTCGGCCGTCAGCGGCAAGGTCAGGCAAATGAAATCCGCTTGCTGCAACAGTTCGGGCAGGCTGCGGTATTGGGCATTGAAGCGTTTTTCGACCGCCGGTTTCGGCGAGTGGCTGTGATAGATCACCGGCATGCCGAAGCCGAAATGCCCGCGCTGGGCCAACGCTTCGCCGATGCGGCCCATGCCGATGATGCCCAGGGTCTTGCCGTGTACGTCACTGCCGAAATGTGCGGGGCCGATGTTGCGGGTCCACTGGCCGTCGCGAACCATGTTCGCCAATTCCACCACGCGCCGCGCAGTGGCCAGGATCAGTGCGAAACCGGTGTCGGCGGTGGTTTCGGTGAGCACGTCCGGCGTGTTGCTGAGCAGGATGCGCCGCTCGGTAAGGTAATCGATGTCGTAGTTGTCGACGCCCACCGAAACGCTGGCGATGGCTTCAAGGTTGGGCGCCAGGTCCAGCAGTTCGGCATCGAGTTTCAGGCTGGCACCGAGCAGACCGTGGGCATGGGGCAGGGCGTCGCGCAGTTTACCGAGACCTTCGGCATCGAGGCTGTCGATCAGCGTCACATCGGTGTGCTCATGCAGGCGAGCCATGAGCAGCGGCGAGAGTTTCTTGTACAGGACGACCTGCTTTTTCATCTTCGTGATCTCAACTTCAATTCAGGAATGAGCCGTGAGGGGGCGCGCTACCGTGGGCCGCTCCCGGTCGCTGGCGCCGGGCTTGAGGAACACCGTGAGCACCACCGAAAGCATCAGCGCACCGCTCATCAACAGATAGGATGCGCCGGGCGAACCGGTGGAGCTGTTCAGGTAACCGACCAGATAAGAGCCGCCAAACGAACCGAGCGCGCCCATGCTGTTGATCAGCGCCATGGCACCGCCCGCGACGTTGGCCGGTAGGATTTCCGGGATGATCGCGAAGAACGGACCGTACGGCGCATACATGCACGCACCGGCAATCACCAGCAGGGTGTACGACCACCAGAAGTGTTCGGCGCCCAGCGCGTAGGAGCCGTAGAAAGCAATCGAGGCAATCAGCAGCGGCGGCCAGACGAAGCGTTTGCGCTTTTGCAGTTTGTCCGAACCCCAGGACACCAGCAGCATGCCGATCACCGCCGCCAGATAAGGCAGCGCCGATAGCCAGCCGGCCTCGACCATGTCCATCTGCGCGCCGGCCTTGAGGATCGACGGCAGCCACAACACGAAACCGTAGACACCGATGCTCCAGCAGAAAAACTGCAGCGCGAGGATGATCACTTTGGGTGAGCGAAACGCTTCGGCGTAGTTTTTCACCGCTTTGATGCCGACCTGTTCGGCCGCCAGTGCGCTTTCCAGATCCTGTTTTTCCTGATCGTTGAGCCACTTGGCCTGGGACGGACGATCATCGGCCAGACGCCACCAGATGAAGGCCCAGAGCACTGCCGGCAAACCTTCGACAATGAACATCCAGCGCCAGCTGTAATGCTGCACCAGATACCCCGAGACCACCGACATCCACAGCATGGTCACCGGGTTGCCGAGGATCAGGAAGGTGTTGGCCCTTGAGCGTTCGGCACGGGTGAACCAGTGGCACAGGTAGATCAGCATCGCCGGCATCACCGCGGCTTCGACCACGCCGAGCATGAAGCGGATGACGATCAGCCAGTAGGCGTTGGAGACGATCCCGGTCAACGTCGCCAGGCTGCCCCAGAGGATCAGGCTGACGAAAATCAGTTTCTTCACGCTGTGTTTCTGGGCGTAGATCGCCCCCGGCACCTGGAAGAAAAAGTAACCGAGGAAGAACAGCGCGCCGAGCATCGACGACAGGCCCGGCGTGATCATCAGGTCGGCGGCCATCCCGGAGGCGGCGGCAAAACCGTAGTTGGCGCGATCGAGGTACGCCAGGCTGTAGGTGATGAACACGATGGGCATGATGTACCACCAGCGGCGGGTGGCGAGCGTTGCGGTTTTCATGGGTGATGCTCCTGAGCTTGTTGTTTTTGTCGCAGCAGGTAACGGTTTAGATCTTCAGTGACTGTGCCGGCCTATTCGCGAGCAAGCCCGCTCCCACAGGGGATTTGTGTCGGACCTGGATCCAGTGTGGGAGCGGGCTTGCTCGCGAAGACGCCCTCGAATTCAATGGACATTTCGGATCTGCCGGGCAACCCCTCCATATCCCCCCGACTCTGCACCGCACGGCTGCCAATCCAGTTGGCCCGCCGCACGGCGTCGGCAAAGCTGTGGTTTTCCAGAAGTGCGCTGATCATGCCGACGGCAAATCCATCGCCGGCACCCACGGTGTCGACCACCGTTTGCACCGGTACACCGGCGACGAAACCTTGATCAAGATGCGTGCGGTAATAAGCACCGTGGGGGCCGAGCTTGATTGCCACGGCTTCGGCGCCCTGGTCGAGGTAGAACGCGGCGATGTCGGCCGGGTCTTCGAAGCCGGTGAGCAGGCGACCTTCGCTCAGCCCTGGCAACACCCAATGAGCGAGGGCGGCGAGGCGATTGATCTCGGTGATCATCAGTCGCTCGCTGGCCCACAGGCTCGGGCGCAGGTTGGGGTCGAACGACACGCTGCGCCCGGCATCGCGCATGCGGGTCATCAATTCGAAGGACATCTGCCGTGCCGTTTCCGACAACGCCGCAGGAATGCCGGTGGCGTGCAGATGCCGGGCCTTGAGCAAGTCGGGCACGATCGAATGCGACGACAAGTGACTGGCCGCCGAGCCACGGCGAAAGTACTCGACGACAGGATCGCTGCCATCGTCGGTGCGCGATTTGAGTTGGAAACCGGTGGGGTGCGCGGGGTCGATGTCGACGTGGCGGCAATCCAGGCCTTCCTTTTCCAGCGTGTCGATCACGAATCGGCCCAGGGAATCGGCGCCGACGCGGCTCAGCCATGCCACGTTGAAACCCAGGCGCGACAGGCCGATGGCGACGTTGCTGTCGGCGCCGGCAATGCGTTTGTGGAACGCGTTGACGCTGGCCAGGTCGCCGGTCTGCTCGGCAACGAACATCGCCATGGTTTCGCCGAACGAGAGGATATCGATCTCAGACATGAGCGTTCTCCAGCGACGATTGGCCGAGGTGGGCGAGGGCGGCGACATGCTCGGTTGTCAGCTGCACCAGGTCTTCGCCTTGCAGCGGGTATTCCGCGGCTCGCATAACGCCTTGGTCCATGTGCCGCAGCAGGTGTTCCCACTGTTGCAAGTCGCTGGCGGCGGGTGGGATGGCAACCAGTTTGCCGTCGGCACGGCGCGTCACCGCTTTACAGTGCACATAACCGACGTGCCGACCGAGCAACCGCGCGGCGCTGGCGGCGGACTGATCCTGCCACTGCCAGTTGCCGATATCGAAGGTCATTTTGATCGGCAGGTTGTGTTGCTCGACTTCATTGAAGAAACGCTGGAACGGTTCGATGCGGCCACCGTGCAGGGTCTGGTCGTTCTCCACCAGCAATTGCACCGCACTTTCGCCGAGCATGCGGGCGAGGCGTTGCAGGTCGCTGTTGTCGGTGAAGTAACCCAGCGATACTTTCAGCCATTTGGCGCCGAACATTTGGGCGCGTTGCAGTGCTGTCAGCAATTCGGGATTGGGTCTGGATTGACCGGCCAGCCACAGTTCCATCGGTGATGAGTAGACGCTTTCCAGGCCCTCGGCCTGAGTCGCGTCGGCCAGGTGCTCGGGGTTCTCAAAGGTCAGCAGCTCTTCGCGCCATTCGATGCGCGTGGCCCCGGCGGCGGCCAGTACTGCGATGAAACTGCCCTGGCCGCGCTGGCGCACCAGATCGGCGCCGTAGCTGGACAGGCTGATGGAAACGGCTGGTTTATTCATTGTTTTTCTACCTCTGAAACCGGTTTCATTTTTGTTCAAAAAAATATCAGTGAGTGATGTGTTGTTCTTTCGGGCCTCATCGCGGGCAAGCCCGCTCCCACAGTGTTTTGTGTCGTACATAAATGTTGTGTACCCCAGAGATTCCTGTGGGAGCGAGCCTGCTCGCGATGGGGCCAGCCCAGTCATCTGAAAACGCCAAGGGTCGACCCCCGCACAACCAGCTGCGGCGAAAAATCCAGCGTCCGCACCGCCCCGTCATCCCCCCGCAACCGCTTGAGCAAACACTCGAACGCACTCGCGCCAATCTCGGTGGTCGGCTGGGCCAAAGCGGTGATGCCACTGCCCACCAACGGGTACCAATCCAGATCGTCGAGGGCTATCAGCCCCACGTCTTCAAACAGATTGCACTTGAGCTCACGCAAGGCATGGGTGCTGGCCAGCGCCGCGATCCCGTTCGCGCAAAACAGCGCTTTCGGACCGGGGCCTGGCGTGTCGAGGAAGTTTTTCAGGTGCGCAGTCAGTTCGCTGCCGGTCTCAATCATCGTGCCGCGCAGGGCCGGGCGCTGTGCGATCTGTGCCTTGAAACTGCTGACCCGCTCGATCCGCGAACTGGTGCCGTCAAACGGCTCTGTCACCAACAGCACGTCGCGATAGCCGCGTTCTTCAAGGTGGGCAAGGGCCATCTCGACAGCCGCCGGGTTATCCAGGCCGACCATGTCGCTCTCAAGGTGTTCGACTTTGCGGTCCACCAGCACCAGAGGCATTTCCCGGTGCAGTTCATGCAACTCGTCACGGTGATGGCCGAGGGTGTTCACGATCAGGCCTTCGATGTTGTACGAGCGCAGCAGGGCCAGGTGCTGGCGTTCCTGCTCGTCGTCGCGATCGGTGTTGCACACCACCAGGCTGTAGCCGTGTTGACGGCAGGCGGTTTCCACCCCGTGCATCACGGCAATCGAATATGGGTTGCGGATATCGGCCACCAGCATGCCGATCAGGCGGGTGCGCCCGCGTTTCAGGCCACGGGCCATCTGGTTCGGGCGATAACCCAGTTCGGCAATGGACTGTTCGATGCGCTGGGCAATGGCATCGGAGAGCAGGGCGCGGTCTTCGCCGATGAACCGCGAAACGCTGGCCTTGGAGACCTTGGCGTGTTCGGCCACGTCGAGCATGGTCACGCGGCTGCGCTGGGCGGCGGAGAAATCGTTCACGGTCTGAAACCTTCTTATTGGATTTATAAGGCAGAGCGCATTGCGCTGAAACCGGTTTCAGAAGACACCAGAAATGAATCCGTCGTCAAGTGTTCGATGAATCACAGGCCGACAAAAAACGACCAATGGAGCTCAGGCGAGCACGCTCAACCACGCCGAACCCAGCAACAACAGGCCCATGCAGCGGTTGAAGCGCTGCATCGCACGAGGTGAACGCAGCCAGCGACTGGAGCCGGCGCCGAGCACTGCCCAAGCTCCAAGACACGGCAGCGAGATCAGGAAAAACGCCAACGACAAATACATCACATGCACAAACCGGTCTTCACCCACCCCGGCAAACACGCTGACCACCGCCAGCGCCATCATCCAGGTTTTCGGGTTGATCCATTGCAGGCTCGCCGCGCCCAGCAAGCCGAGGCGCTTCTCGGCATTGTCGGCGGCAATGGCGGCAACCGGGGCGCGGAAGATTTGCCAGGCCAGATAACTCAGCCATGCCACGCCGGCCCACTGCATGAGCGTTTGCAGCGCAGGCCATTCGGTCAGCGAAGTCCCGGCACCGGTGCCCACCAACAACACCAATATCGCAGCACTGGCACAGGCGCCAAGAATGATCGGAACGGCAGCCATCAAGCCGAATCGGGCACTGTTGCTCAGCACCAGAATGTTGGTCGGGCCGGGGGTGATCGAGGCCACAAAGGCGAACAGCAGAAAGGGCAGAAACGTCGGAAAAGAGGACAGCATCGCAGGCAAACTCCGGTGAAGATCATTGAAGTCGATCTTCACAAGCCGGGCGCTTATCTGTCTGGAAGATTTGAGCAACGCTTGCGGTACAGCGCTGGTGTCAGACCGTAGGCGCGCACGAACCAGCGACCCAGGTGACTCTGATCGGCAAAGCCCAATGTCATGGCCACGGTTGCAGGTTGCTCACCACGGGCCAGCAATCGACGCGCGGTGACCAGGCGCAACTGCACCAGATACGCGTGAGGTGCGATGCCGTAGGCGGCCTTGAACGCACGGGTCAGGCGAAAGCGGTCGACACCGGTGACGGCGGCCAGTTGGTCGAGGCCGATGTCGTATTGTGCGTTGGCGTGCAGATAGTCCCGGGCCTTTTGCGCAACCAGGGGCAGGCGCGGATCTTCGCCATAGCGAGTGCGCCAGTGCAGATGGCTGGTGAGGCGTTCGAGCAAGCCATCGAGCGCGGTCTGGCGAACGATCTTCATTTCACCACTGTGCAGCGTTTCAAACGCAAGGCTGGTGGCGTGGGTCAGGCGCGAATCGCTGGCCAGGGTGTTGGCGAAACTCAACTCGCTGTTGTCCGGCGCGTTGTCAAACACCGCGCCTAACTCACGCTGCAACCACTGTGGGTCGAGGTACAGCATGCGATAGGTAAAACCATCAGCGGTCGGCGCCTCACCGTCGTGGATGTCGCCCGGTTCCAGCAAAAACACCTTCCCCGGCGTGCTTTGGTGTCTGGCTCGCCGACAATTGAATTGCTGCACCCCTTGCTCGGTGACACCCACCAGATAGCTGTCATGCCAGTGCGGATCGTAGGCATGGCCCTCGAAATGCGCACGCAGGGTCTCGATGCCGGTATCGGCGTCCTGGGCCAGATCGAGCCAGTTGTGAGAAGTCATGCTGCACCTGCACGGCAGATTTACCGACCCATTTAACGCCGCGCCGAGGGTGGTGACTAGAACGTTTGTGCAGCTTTCAGTTGAACAGCCCGGCGGCGATGTTGATCGAGAACCCGAGAATGGCCGTGTTGAACAGGAAACCTATCAACGACTGCGCCAGCACGATCTTGCGCAAGTCACGAGTGGCCACGCCGACATCCGAGGTCTGCACCGCCACGCCGACGGTGAACGAGAAATACAGGAAGTCCCAATAATTGGGCGTTGTCAGGCCTTCAGCAAAACGCAACGCCGGCTCCTTACCTTCCCAGGTGTAAAACAGCCTCGCGTAATGCACGCTGAAAATCACCCCGATCAGCAGCCACGAACCGATCACCGTCAACGCGGTGAAGCCGTAGTGGAGGAGCTTGCGCGTGGTTTCCAGGTCTTTGCCGCCGGCCAGTTCGAGGGTGATGGCTGCCAGACTGGCAATTGCCGCAACGCACACCACGAACAGCACCAGCCCGGCGTTCTCGTCCTCGATTTCGGCAATGCGTTTCACATCAGTCGCTTTCGAACGCACGACGAGCCAGGACATCAGGATCAGGTAAGTCCAGACCCCGGCATTCCAGCCGATGAGTATTTTGCCGATGACCGAATCGGCCGGAACCAGGATACCCGCTGCGATACCTAGCGTCGTGGCGGCGGACAGGCGAGGGTGGGTGTGGGTGAGGTAGGGCATGAAGACTCGATGGTTGGTACTTTGCAATCACCATAGCCCAGCGTGGTCGATCGTGACCACAATCCTTAGGCCAATGAAATCGAATGTGGGAGCGGGCTTGCTCGCGAAGGGGTCATCACATTCAACATCCATGTCGACTGAGCATCCGCCTTCGCGAGCAAGCCCGCTCCCACATTGGGTAGGTGTTGTTTGTTAAATTTCTTTATGTCGCTTGCGCACCAGCTTCATCACCACCACAAAAAACACCGGCACGAACACCACGGCCAGCGTCGCCGTGATCATCCCGCCGATCACCCCGGTGCCGATGGCCTGCTGGCTCGCCGAACTGGCGCCGGTGGCGATTGCCAACGGCACCACGCCAAGGATGAACGCCAACGAGGTCATGACAATCGGCCGCAACCGCAGGCGTGCCGCTTGCAGGGTCGCGTCGATCAGGTCGTGGCCTTCGTCGTACAGGCTCTTGGCGAACTCGATGATCAGGATCGCGTTCTTCGCCGACAGGCCGATGATGGTGATCAGCCCGACCTTGAAGAACACGTCGTTGGGCATCCCGCGCAAGGTCACGGCCAGCACCGCGCCGAGCACGCCCAGCGGCACCACCAGCAGCACCGAGGTGGGGATCGACCAGCTCTCGTACAACGCCGCCAGGCACAGGAACACGATCAACAGCGACAGCCCCAGCAGGATCGGCGCCTGGCTGCCGGACAACCGTTCCTGCAACGACAACCCGGTCCATTCCTGGCCCAGTCCCGCCGGGCCTTGCGCCACCAGCCGCTCGATCTCGGCCATGGCCTCGCCGGTGCTGTGGCCCGGGGTCGGTTCACCGGAAATGCTGATCGCCGGGTAGCCGTTGTAGCGGGTCAACTGCGCCGGGCCCTGAGTCCATCTGGCCTGTACGAAGGCTGACAAGGGCACCATTTTTTCGTGGGTGTTACGCACGTGAATCTTCAGCAGGTCTTCCACCTGGCTGCGCTGGTCGCCTTCGGCCTGCACCACGACGCGCTGCATCCGCCCCTGATTGGGGAAGTCGTTGATGTAGGCTGAGCCCACGGCCGTGGACAGCACATTGCCGACGTCGGCAAATGACACCCCCAGTGCGTTGGCCTGCTTGCGGTCGACGACCAGTTGCACCTGCGGTGCCTCGGCCAGGGCACTTTCGCGCACGTTCATCAGGATCGGGCTTTTTTCGGCTGCCGCGAGTAACTCGGTGCGCGCTTGCATCAACTTCTCATGGCCGAGACCACCGCGATCCTGCAGGCGGAACTCGAATCCGCTGGACGTACCCAGGCCATCCACGGGCGGCGGCAGTACGGCAAACGTCACCGCGTCCTTGATCTGGCTGAGGGCGACGTTGGCCCGGTCGGCAATCGAAGCCGCCGAGTCGTCGCTGCCTCGCTCGGACCAGTCTTTGAGCGTGCTGAACGCCAGCGCCGCATTCTGCCCGCTGCCAGAGAAGCTGAATCCGAGAATCACCACGCTGTCCCGAATGCCCGGTTCCCCGGCGTTGTGCGCTTCAACCTGCTCGGCCACCTGCACCGTGCGATTCTTGCTCGCACCCGGTGGCAACTGGATGTCGGTGATGGTGTAACCCTGGTCTTCCACCGGCAGGAACGAGGAGGGCAAGCGACTGAAGGCCAAGCCCAGGCCGATCAGCAGCACGCCGTAGATCAGCAGGTAGCGCCCGGTCCGTTTCAACGCATAGGCCACCCAACTTTGATAGCGCTCGGTCAGTTGTTCGAAGCGACGGTTGAACCAGCCGAAGAACCCGGTCTTTTCGTGGTGCTCGCCTTTGGCAATCGGCTTGAGCAGCGTCGCGCACAGGGCCGGGGTCAAGGTCAGGGCGAGGAAGGCCGAGAACAGGATCGAGGTGGCCATCGACAGCGAGAACTGCTGGTAAATCACCCCGACCGAGCCTTGCATGAACGCCATCGGAATGAACACCGCGACCAGCACCAGAGTGATGCCGATGATGGCCCCGGTGATCTGCTGCATGGCCTTGCGCGTGGCTTCCTTGGGCGACAAGCCCTCGGTGGCCATGATCCGCTCGACGTTTTCCACCACCACGATGGCGTCGTCCACCAGAATGCCGATGGCCAGCACCATGCCGAACATGGTCAGCACGTTGATCGAAAACCCCAGCGCCAGCATTGTCGCAAAGGTGCCCATCAGCGCCACCGGCACCACCAGCGTCGGAATCAGCGTGTAGCGGATGTTCTGCAGGAACAGGAACATTACGGCGAACACCAGCAGCATCGCCTCGAAGAGGGTGTAGACCACTTTGGTGATCGAGACCTTGACGAAGGGGGAGGTGTCGTACGGTATCGAGTACTCGACGTTCGCCGGGAAATAGCGCTTGAGTTCGTCCATCTTCGCCCGCACCAGGGTTGCGGTGTTCAGGGCGTTGGCGCCGGGCGACAGTTGCACGGCGACGGCGGTGGACGGTTTGCCGTTCAGGCGCGTGGAAAACTGGTATTCCTGGCTACCGATCTCGACCCGCGCGACATCGCTGATGCGCACGGTCGAACCGTCCGGATTGGCCTTGAGGACGATGTCGGCAAACTCTTCGGGGGTCGACAACTGACCCTTGACCAGAATGGTCGCGGTGATTTCCTGGGTGGTGCGGGTCGGCAGATCGCCGATGCTGCCGGCCGACACCTGGGCGTTTTGCGCGACGATGGCGGTGTTGACGTCCGCCGGCGTCAGGTTGAAGGCGAGCAGTTTCTGCGGGTCGATCCAGATCCGCATCGCCCGTTCGGCGCCGTACAGCTGCGCCTTGCCGACACCGTCCAGACGCTTGACCTCGTTCATCACGTTGCGCGCCAGGTAATCGCTGAGCGCCACGTCGTCGAGTTTGCCGTCGCTGGAGGTCAGGGTGATCAACAGCAGGAAACCGGAGGAGACTTTCTCCACCTGCAAACCTTGCTGGATGACCGCTTGTGGCAGGCGAGACTCCACGGCTTTCAGGCGGTTCTGCACATCCACCTGAGCCAGTTCCGGGTTGGTGCCCGGCTGGAAGGTGGCCTTGATGGTGGCGCTGCCCAGGCTGCTCTGGGATTCGAAATACAACAGGTGATCGGCGCCGTTGAGCTCTTCCTCGATCAGGCTGACCACGCTCTCGTCCACGGTTTGCGCCGAAGCGCCGGGGTACACGGCGTAGATTTCGATTTGTGGCGGTGCAACATCGGGGTATTGCGCCACCGGCAGTTGCGGAATGGCCAGCGCACCGGCCAGCAGGATGAACAGGGCAACCACCCAGGCGAACACCGGGCGGTCGATAAAGAACTGCGGCATAAAAAAGCGTCCTGCTTACTGACCAGTCGCCTGGGCAAGTGGAAGAGGGGTGTCGTCGATCTGCACTTTCTCGCCGGGGCGGGCGTGCTGCAGCCCTTCGATGACGATGCGGTCGCCTGCCTTCAGGCCGCCGGTGACGATCCAGCGATCGTTCTGCACGGCACCCAGTTCGACCGGTTGCTGCCCGACCCGCTGTTCGGCGTCGAGCAGCAGCACCTGGGCGATGCCGGCGCTGTCGCGCTGGATGGCCCGTTGCGGCACGCTGATGCCCTGCTGGTTGACCGCTTGTTCCAGGCGTACGCGCACGAAACTGCCGGGCAGCAAGTCGAGGTCGGGGTTGGGGAACTCGCTGCGCAGGATGATCTGGCCGGTGCCCGGGTCGACGGTGATGTCGCTGAACAGCATTTTGCCCGGCAGCGGGTAGAGGCTGCCGTCATCCTGAATCAGCGTGGCCTTGGCCTGGTCCTGGCCGACCTGCTGCAACTGGCCGGAACGGAAGGCGCGGCGCAGTTCGTTGAGTTCGCGGGTGGACTGGGTCAGGTCGGCATGAATCGGGTTCAGTTGCTGAATCAGCGCCAGGGGCGTGGTTTCGTTTTGCCCGACCAGTGCGCCTTCGGTGACCAGTGCGCGACCGATACGCCCGGAAATCGGCGCGGTGACCGTGGCGTAACCGAGGTTCAACCGGGCGCGTTCCACCGCCGCCTTGTTGCCGGCGACGTCGGCAGCGGTCTGCCGGGCGTTGGCCCGGGCGTTGTCGTAGTCCTGGCCGCTGATGGCCTTGTCGTCGATCAACCGGGCGTAGCGCTGTTCCTGCAATCTGGCCTGGAACGCGTTGGCTTCAGCCTTGCGCAGCGCGGCTTCGGCGCTGTCCAGGTCAGCCTTGAACGGCGCCGGGTCGATGCGGAACAACACTTCGCCCTGTTTCACGTCACTGCCTTCACGGAAGGTGCGCTGCAAGACAACGCCAGCCACCCGGGCACGCACTTCGGCCATGCGCGGTGCGGCAATCCGCCCGCTCAGTTCACTGCTGATGGTCAGTGGCCGCGCTTCGATGGTCTCGATGCGAACCGTGGCCAGCGGCGCCTGTTCCTCGGCATTCGAGGACTTGTCACACGCGCCCAGTGTCAACGCCAGTGCAATCAGGCTGAGCCTGGCAAGCAGATTCTTCGACATGTAATACCCCAATAAAGACCCCCAGCATCCTACTGGGCGAAGGCGAGGGTAGCGGTGAAGCTTTGTTGGTGCTGTGTGAAATTGTGTAAGGGTTTTACTCAGGTGTGCGTGAGGGCGTATATCCTGCAGTCCTTGATTTCTATTGCGCCGGATAGATTGCCATCGCGAGCAAGCTCGCTCCCACAGTGGCCGGTGGTTTTCATATCATTTGTGGTCACCTCAAATCCCTGTGGGAGCGGGCTTGCTCGCGAAGAGGCCGGTGCAGACGCCAAAGTACTTTCTGGAAACACCCCATGCCCAACATCCTCCTGGTCGAAGACGACACCGCCCTCGCCGAACTGATTGCCAGCTACCTGGAGCGCAACGGTTATTCCGTCAGCGTGATCGGTCGCGGTGACCCTGTGCGCGAACGTGCGCGGCTCAATCCGCCGGACCTGGTGATCCTCGACCTGATGCTGCCCGGCCTCGACGGCTTGCAAGTCTGTCGCCTGCTGCGCGCCGATTCGGCGACCCTGCCGATCCTGATGCTCACCGCCCGCGACGACAGCCACGACCAGGTCCTGGGCCTGGAAATGGGGGCCGACGACTACGTCACCAAACCCTGCGAGCCGCGGGTGCTGCTGGCCCGGGTGCGGACCTTGTTGCGCCGCAGCAGCCTCAGCGAGCCGCAGACTGCCAACGACCGCATTCTGATGGGCAACCTGTGCATCGACTTGTCCGAGCGTACCGTCACCTGGCGCGGGCAATTGGTGGAGTTGTCCAGCGGTGAGTACAACCTGCTGGTGGTGCTGGCCCGGCATGCCGGTGAGGTGTTGAGCCGCGACCAGATCCTGCAACGCTTGCGCGGCATCGAATTCAATGGCACCGACCGTTCGGTGGACGTGGCGATTTCCAAGCTGCGACGCAAGTTCGACGACCACGCCGGCGAGGCGCGCAAGATCAAGACCGTGTGGGGCAAGGGCTACCTGTTCAGCCGTTCCGAGTGGGAATGCTGAGCCGATGTTCAGAATCCTCTTTCGTTTGTACCTGGTGACCATCGTCTCGTTCAGCGCGGCGATCTATCTGGTGCCGGATCTGGTGGTCAAGGTGTTCCAGGAGCGCTTTGTCACCTACAACCTCGATTACTCGCGAGGGCTGCAAACGCTGATCGTCAAACAGTTCCATGGGGTCCCGGCCGAACAGTGGCCGGCGCTGGCCGCTGAAATGGACAAGGACTTCTCGCCTCTGCACATCGTGCTCAGCAGCAATGACGACAGCAGCCTGACGCCCGATGAACAGCAGCGCTTGCGCCGCGGCGAGAACGTCGTGCGCGTGGGCGACTGGGGCTGGCGCACGCTGGCGGTCGCGCCGCTGAATGAGCGCACCGTGGTGCAAATGGTCGTGCCACCGGATCCGCTGGACGTCAATCTGTTGTACTGGAGCATCAACGTCCTGATCGGCGCGACCATGCTCGCCTGCCTGTTGTTGTGGCTGCGCCCGCACTGGCGTGATCTGGAGCGCCTCAAGGGCGCCGCCGAACGCTTTGGCAAGGGCCACTTGGGCGAGCGCACGCAAATCTCCCCGAGTTCCAACATCGGCAGCCTGGCCAGTGTGTTCGACACCATGGCCGGCGACATCGAGAACCTGCTCAACCAGCAGCGAGACCTGCTCAATGCGGTGTCCCACGAGTTGCGCACGCCGCTGACGCGCCTGGATTTCGGCCTGGCGCTGGCCCTGTCCGACGACTTGCCGGCGGCCAGCCGCGAGCGCTTGCAAAGCCTGGTGGCGCACATTCGGGAACTCGATGAATTGGTGCTGGAGCTGCTGTCCTACAGCCGCCTGCAAAACCCGGCGCGGCTGCCGGAGCAGGTCGAAGTGTCGATGGATGAATTCATCGACAGCATTCTCGGCAGCGTCGACGAAGAAATGGAGTCTCCGCAAATCGTCATCGACGTGTTGCTCCACGGCCAGCTCGAACGCTTCAGCCTGGACCCGCGCCTGACCGCCCGAGCCCTGCAAAACCTGCTGCGCAACGCCATGCGCTATTGCGAGAAGCGTATTCAGATCGGTGTGCAGGTCTATGCCAGTGGCTGTGAAATCTGGGTCGACGATGATGGCATCGGCATTCCGGATGACGAGCGCGAGCGGATCTTCGAACCTTTCTACCGCCTCGACCGCAGCCGCGACCGCGCCACGGGTGGTTTCGGACTGGGGCTGGCGATCAGCCGCCGTGCACTGGAAGCCCAGGGCGGCACGTTGACGGTGGAAGCCTCGCCGCTGGGCGGGGCTCGGTTTCGTTTGTGGTTGCCGGCTTCGGCCTGACGCGCTTCGCAGGCGCTACCGCAGCGCCTGCGTTGAGCCAAGGATTCTCAGGTGCTCAGGCGACTACGCAACAGTTTCGCCATCTCCTCCAGGTCCGCCATCGGCTGATGCCCGATCAGCATCCAGGCGTGTTCCATGTCGGCCCAATACACGATGTTCAGCTCGCGCCGCTGTTCCCGGGCGAAATGGCGACTGCCGCTGTTGGAGCGGGTAACACACAGCGCCATGGGGCCATGGGCCGGATCGAGGTAGGTGATCTGGGCGATGGGTGCACCGTCGTACTCGAGGATTTGCGCGCGCCTGAACTCGGCACGGGGCAGGCTCAGTTTTGCCGGCGCGAGGTTGAGGCCCAGACGCGCATCGATCGTGCGCAGTTGTGCCCGTTGGGCAGCTTCATCGCCGGGCAGGTGATCCAGGGTTTCCGGCACATAGAGCGCCATGTAATCGGCCACCAGGCCGCGCCAGCTATGTGACTGTTGGCTCGCTTGCCAGCCGAGGAACAAACGGTCCGCCAGCACGCCGCCGGCCAACAGCCCGGCCGCGGCGGCCAGGAACCAGCGTCGATTGAGCCCGGGGCGGGCGGGTGAGGGCATTGTGGCGAGCATGGTTTGCAGGCGATCGACCGGCGCCTGTCGGGCCAGTTCATCGTAGGCGTCCTTGAACGGCAGGCTGCTGCGATCCAGCCATTGCAGGCGCAGGCCGAGCATCGGGTCGGCGCCGATGGCCGCGTCGATGCGCGAGCGCTGCTCGGCATCGAGTTGGTTGTCGAGGTAAGCCACCAGTTGTTCGTCCGAGGGTATCGCGTTCATCAATGTTCTCCTCGGTTAGGGGTGGGCACCGTGTGCAACGGTGGATATTCGGCCAGTTTCGCCCGAGCGGCGGCCAGGCGACTCATGACGGTGCCGATGGGCACTTGCAGCACCTCGGCGACTTCGCGGTAGGACAAGCCTTCGACATAGGCGAGAAACACCGTTTCGCGCTGGGCCTCGGGCAAGGCATCGACGCGGCGGATGACCTGCGCTGCCAACACGTGGGTTTGCGCCACGGATTCTCCATCGAACGACAAGGCCTGATCGGCGTCTACCTGGCCCTGCCCCTGGCGCACCCGCCGGGCGCGGACTTCGTTGAGCCAGATCGAATGCAGAATGCTCAGCAGCCAATGGTCCATGCGTGTGCCCTGCACGTATTGCCCGGCCCGTTCCAGCGCCCGCACGCAGGTGGCTTGCACCAGGTCATCGGCGACATGCCGTTGCCGGGACAACAGCAGGCCGTAGCGCCATAAACGCGCCAGATGCTGGTTCAGTTCCGTTCGTATTGCCTGATCGCTGGCGATGGCGACCTCCGTCCGCTCGGGTTGTCAGGTTTTCGATGATCCGTTGATGGCTTCGGCCAGGTCCTGGTACTCCTCGCATTGAGTACCGCCACAGATGGATTTGATCTGCTGCAGTTGCTCCTGTGCAAGATCCAGCCGGCCTTTGACCACATAGGCTTCGCCGAGGTATTCGCGGACCTGCGCATATTGCGGGTCGAGCTTCACCGATTGCAGGTAATAGCCGATGCCTTCGTCGGTACGTCCCAGTTTACGCGTGGCGTAGCCGCGATAGTTCAACGCTTTTGCGGTATTTGGCTGTTTCAGCGTGTCAAGCAGGGCCAGGGCTTCTTCATAACGCCCGTCCTTGGCCAGTCGATAGGCATAGTTGGTACGGTCTTCGTCCGGCACCAGGCTACTGGTCTGCCGGACGCAACGTTTCGATTTGCTGTCGAACACCTGACCTTTCGGGCAGTTGGGTCTGATGGGCGCGTCGTCGTCCCCGCCACCGCCGTTGGCCAGGGCGAGGGAACCGGACAACGCAACGGCCAGCAACAGAGGGGGCGTCAGAACAGCAAAACGAATATTCATGGGCTTTGCTCCAGAGCTTCATGGGTTCAGATCAGGTCGCGTCCGCCAGACGCAGTGCAAGGTTGATGTGACGAAAACACCACAACATGAACAATTATTCGTTATGTCCTGGCGGTGTTTTTCAAGGAAAGCTCATATCGGGGCGGATGCATGTTTTTTGCCTTGCGTAGTGTTGTGTGCGCTGAAGAACCCTGTGGGAGCGGGCTTGCTCGCGAAGGCGGAGTGTCAGGCAGCATTAATGTTGATTGACCCACCGCCTTCGCGAGCAAGCCCGCTCCCACATGGGATTTTCGTCGAGCACAACATCCTGGCAGCATTCCGACGATGACGAGGTATCAACCCAGCAAACGAATGGCTGAGCCCGCCGCCCAGGCTTGAATATCCTCGATCATTTGCGAGAAAAACAGCCGGTAGTTCTGTTGGCTCACGTACCCGA
>RCUO01000426.1_pt1 | contig 21235 bp, 18 predicted proteins | sample 2166161 | NCBI WGS metagenome assembly RCUO01 (sample SAMN09932617, study PRJNA488358) | compost metagenome | feature: garden; material: soil; isolation source: compost soil in cyclohexanecarbonitrile-enriched culture | place: Germany: Experimental Botanical Garden Goettingen | collected 2016-01-27 | reverse complement strand
AAGCAGGAGAATGCCGAGCTGCGCACAGCGCTGACCGAGCAGATTCTGGATGAGAAACTGGGCATCCTCAAGCTGTCCCGGCAGAAGCTGCATACGTATTTTGCAGCGCAGGGCGCCAGCCAGCATAACCGGCTGACCGCGTTTGAGGTGCGGACTAAGCAGCGGATCGCCGAAATGTACCGCACGGCAGAGCGGCTGCTCAGCAGTGACCGCGAGCAGATGCGCAGAATGCTGGATGAGCTGTCTGTCAGGCTGAGCGAAGGCATTCACCGCCAGCGGGAAGCCCTGCGGGCAGCAGAGCAGCCGCTGGCGTCAGAGCTGGACAGCCGGCTGGATGACTTCGCTGCAGAGGGAATCAGCGAAGAGACCATTCAGCGGCGCCGCCGCCAGAACCGGCTCGAAATGAAGATCGGGCTGAACTGGATCAACTGGCTGGGTATCCTGCTGCTGATTCTGGCAGTCGGTGCGGGCTTCAAGTACACCTACTCTAACTGGTTCAGCGGGTATATGAAGGGCAGCGCTTTTTTCCTGTTCGGCGCCTTAATGCTGGGCGGCGGGGAATGGCTGTTCCGCAGAGGCCGGGGCACCTTTGCGCTCGGATTGCTCGGCGGCGGGGTTTCCGTGCTGTACGGCTCTGTATTTTACAGCTATTTTCTGCTGGAGATTATCGGCATTTACACCGGTCTGGGCCTGTCTGTGCTCATTACGCTTACGGCGGTGCTGCTGTCGCTCCGTTATGAGTCAAGGACAATCTGCTCACTGGGGCTGGTCGGGGGCTATCTTCCGCTCTTTTCCTATATAGGCGCGTTTGGTCTGGAAGGCTCTGCCGTCTATGCTGCTATGGGTTATCTGTTCCTGCTGAATCTGCTGATCCTGATGATCTCGCTGCGCAAGCGGTGGATAGTAGTCAATTACATCAGCTTTTTGTTCAACACGCCTTCGATGCTGCTGCTGATTGTCATGTCGGACAGTCACGGCATCAGCATGTTCTATTCGCTCCTGACCTTCGCCATGTATCTGGGCATGACACTGTGGTATCCGTTCAAGTTCCGGACCAAGCTGTCCTGGTGGGACTTCGCGCTGCTTGCCTGTAATACGCTGACCAGCTGTCTTGTTCTGTACGTGCTGTTCATTAATGCCGGTCTCGGCGCTTACAAAGGGGCGCTTGCCCTGGTGTTCTGCCTGATGTATCTGGGTCTCGGACAACTGCTGGAGAAACGGATGGCCCAGGAAAAAGAAAGCATGGTGCTCTTCTACTCTACCGCGCTCACCTTTGCCGTCCTGATGATCCCGTTCCAGTTCGGTGCCGTGTGGTGGTCGATCGGCTGGCTGATTGAAGCGGTTGTGCTGACAGTATACGGCCATTTGCAGCGCGTTAAGGCTGTAGAGCGGACCGGCTGGGGTATTCTCTTGCTCTCGCTGGGCATTTTCTTCTTCGTCGATGTGGTGGTGCAGTCTTCATCCGTCGCTCCGCTGATTCTCTATGACAATTCATATTTTGCGCTAAAATACACCTTTATCACGGCCGGGCTGCTAGTCGTTGCCCTTCTCTATGCCATCCGGCATACCAACCGTGAAGTTGTAGCGGCCAGCTCTCCCCTGGATATTCAGATCGGGATCTGGTTCAAATACGCAGCCCTGGCGAACTTCTACGCATACATGCTATATGAAGCATTGCATCTGTATAACCTGTATGTGCCGGAGGATTTTACCCGGTCTTCGTTCTACAGGCCGCTGCTGGCAGCCTTGCTGACGCTCGTTCTCGCCTATGTGCTGCCGCGGATCAAAGTGCTGTACGATAACGTTGTAGGTTATATGGTTTATTTCCTGTATGCCGCCGGTTATATTACCGGAATCGGACTCACCTTCGGCCAGCATACCCTGCGGGCAGATTTCAGTGATAACACAGCCGCAGATTATATTGCCTTCGGGCTGCTGCTGTTGTTCAATGTGTTCGTCTGGCTGAATGGAGGAAGGCTCCTGAAGGTGCTGCTCAGACGGGAATACAACAACGCCGAGCTGTATCCGGTCATCATGGGTATCTACCTGCTGGCTATCGTCACTGCTTTCCTCGGCGTACAGCTGCGGCAGACGGACGGCGGGCTGGTGTACAGCATCACTTACCTGCTGCTGGCGGTGCTGTTCATCATGTTCGGCTTCCGCCGCAGGTATGTGTATATCCGGCGCTTCGGGCTTGGCCTGACGCTGCTGGCTACCGGCAAGCTGCTGCTCTACGATCTTCAGCTGCTCGGTACCGGCAGCAAGATCATCGCCTATTTCAGCTTCGGCCTCTGCCTGCTGGGCATCTCTTATCTGTATCAGCGGGTATCGGCCAGAATGGAGGAAGCTTATGCAGAGACACAACCGGGGCAGGCGGAACAGGATGCAGATCAAGAGTAGCGCAGCGATCCTGCTGCTGGCCGTGCTTAGCCCGTTTGCACTATTTCCCGGCCAGCATCTGTCTGCCTCGGCTGGCGGAGTTGCCGGCGGGGCTGATACGCATCCCGAATGGAAGTACTCCAAGGAAATTGTGCTTCCGGGACAGACGCCCTACGGGGAGCTGTACCTTGATCCAGAGGTATATGCAGGCGCAGCCGATGATCTGCGCGACCTGCGGATTGTGGACAATACCGGTACCTTCATTCCTTTTTATAAGGAGAGCAGCGAAGAATTCTCGGAGGAACAGCTTACAACCTACTCCGCTACGCTGATCCACAGCGCCAAAAAGGATGCCAACACCCTGCTCGATTACAAGGTAACACCCCTGGCTGAGAATGTTGACGTTCAGGCCAACCGATTGGAGTTCGGGCTGCCGGACGTTAACTTCCTGCTCCATACACAGCTGCTCGGCAGCTATGACGGTGTGGCCTGGGAGCCCTTAGCGGACGGGGATCTGTATAGTGTGAACGGACGGGTTCAGAGCAGCATTGAACTGGGCGCAAGCTATAAATACGGCTATTACCGGCTGATTGCCGAGAATAACGCGGCGAATCTGCAGTTTCCTTCCCTTACCCTGCTGCGAAGCACCCGGGTGACGCATACGGATCATTTCAAGCAGCAGCAGGATGCGGTTTATGAAATCCGGCAAAAGGACCGCCAGACGGAAATCATCCTCCAGAATCCGGGCAGGCTGAACATTTCAGGCCTGCAGCTGGAGATCGGCGGCAGCGGCAGCTTTACCCGCCAGTTCGAGCTTTATGACGGTGAAGGCAGGCTGCTTCCCGCAACAGGCAGCGGGGAATTATACCGGCTGGACTTTAAGGATACCGAAATTGCCTCCACCACCATTATTCCGGCTATGGCGGTATCTGCCTCCGCGCTGCGGCTCGTCATTTATAACCAGGATGACACACCGCTGCCGGTTGAGGGGCTTAAGCTTGAATATCTGCTGGACCGGCTTGTTTTTGCCGCTGAAGGCGGGCAGCCGCTGCGCCTGCTCTACGGCAATGCGGAGGCTGCTGCACCGCAATACGATATTGTGAACTTCAGGGATTACATTGCCGGTGAAGGTAAAATGCTGGCCAGACTCGGGGCGGCGGAGCTGCGGCAGTCACCTGCAGCGGATACCGCTCAGACCAGCTGGTTCCAGGGCCAGACCGGGTTTAACATCGTGATCATTGCCGTATCACTGCTGCTGATTCTTTTTCTGGCCCGGAAATTAGGGCGGAAATAGAATCAGCACACTTAAATAAGCCAGGCCTGGAGGATCTCTGTGATCTACCAGCCTGGCTTTTGTTATGACTGCTAGTGGTTATGAATGCTAATGCTATTGTGCTTTCGTGGTTCTGCGGGACGACTTGCGTTTGGACGATTTGGCGGCAAGCTGCGCCTCAGCCAGCCGGGCGATTTCCGCCTGCCGCTCCTGCTCCCGGCGGAGCTTGTCGGCTTCAGCCTGCTCTGCCCGGACCCGCAATTCATCCTCGATACGCTGCTGGACTGCCGGATCAGTGCTGGTCAGATATTGTCCGAAGGCATCAGGGTACACAAAGCCCTTTTCTCCTGCCTCCCCTGCGAAGCTGACAGTAATTCTGTCCGTGCTATGGGTTACTACAGTCCCCGTACCATATGTGCTATGCTCGACCTGCTTATTTAACAACTGGCTCATTTCATCAGCTCCTTCTTCAGATAGTTTCCTGTATAGCTCCCCTCATACTCAGCCACCTGCTCCGGAGTCCCTGTACAGACTAGCTCCCCTCCCGCAGCACCGCCTTCGGGTCCCAGATCAATCAGGTAATCCGCGTTTTTGATCAGCTCCAGATTATGCTCAATGACAACTACGGTATTGCCGGCATCCGCCAGGGCATGCAGAACATCAATCAGCTGATGCACATCGGCAAAATGCAGCCCTGTCGTCGGCTCATCCAGCACATAAATGGTTGATCCGGTTGCCGGTCTCAGCAGCTCCGCTGCAAGCTTAACCCGCTGCGCTTCCCCTCCGGACAAGGTCGTTGAAGCCTGGCCTAGTTTGATGTAGCCGAGACCAACGCTGCACAGGGCTGCGATCTTTTTGCGTATTTTCGGAACATTACTGAAGAACTGAGCAGCTTCCAGGGCGGTCAGATCTAGCACATCGGCGATGCTTTTCCCTTTATAGTGCACCTCCAGCGTTTCACGGCTGTATCTCCGCCCTTTGCAATTGCCGCAGGGTACATACACATCAGGCAGAAAATGCATCTCCACCTTAATCATACCGTCCCCTGCACAGGCCTCACAGCGTCCCCCTTTGATGTTGAAGGAGAAACGGCCGGGACCGTAGCCGCGAACCTTGGCTTCATTAGTCTGAGCAAATAAAGTGCGGATGTTATCGAATACGCCGGTGTAAGTAGCCGGGTTGGAGCGGGGCGAACGCCCGATTGGCTTTTGGTCGATATTAATGATTTTATCCAGATGCTCCAGTCCCTCAATCCGCTTATGCGCTCCCGGCAGGGTATGGGCCCGGTTCAGCGCAGCCGCCAGCTTCTTGTACAGGATTTCATTCACCAGACTGGACTTGCCGGAGCCGGATACCCCTGTTACACAAGTAAGTGTACCTAAAGGAATGCTCACATCTATTCCCTTTAAATTATTGGCTGCAGCGCCAGTAATAGCCAGCTGTTTACCATTACCGGCCCGCCGGATCTCTGGCACCGGAATCCGCTTGCTCCGGGAAAGATACTGTCCGGTAACGGAGCGGGGCTCAGCCGCTATAGCTTCAGGCGTGCCCTGCGCTACCACTTCACCGCCGTTCACTCCTGCGCCCGGGCCGACATCGATGACCCAGTCCGCCTGACGGATTGTATCCTCATCATGCTCGACCACAATCAGCGTGTTGCCGAGATCACGCATGTTCTGCAGGGCCAGCAGCAGCCGGTCGTTATCCCGCTGATGCAGGCCGATCGACGGCTCGTCGAGAATATAGAGCACGCCCATCAGCCCGGAGCCGATCTGTGTCGCCAGCCTGATCCGCTGGCTCTCTCCGCCGGATAAGGACCCGGCGGCTCGGGAGAGCGTCAAATAGTTCAGACCTACATTGTTCAGGAAGCGGAATCTCGCATCGATCTCCTGCAGAATGGAACCGGCAATCTCCATCTGCACAGCGGACAGGCTCAGATCCGCTATAAACCTTCCGGCTTCTTCTACCGGCAGATGGCAAAATTCCATGATGCTGAGCCCGCCGATTGTTACACCCAGCACAGCCGGTGACAGCCGGTTACCGTGGCAATGCGGGCAGGGCAGCACAGACATGTACTCCTCAAGCTCCTGCTTCGCCGCTTCGGACCCCGTCTCCCGGTAGCGCCGCTCCAGATTGTTAGCGATCCCCTCGAAGGGCGCCTTCAGCGCTTTTGTCCCGTACAGCAGTGCATTCAACGCTTCATCCCTCAGCTCCCCGAGCGGTGTATCCAGACTGAAGCCATACTTGCTTCCAAGCGCCTCATAATATTTTTTACAGAAAGAATCCTCCATCACATTTGTCCAGCCGTTTAACCTGATGCCGCCTTCCCGGAGCGAACGTTGTTTGTCCGGAATGAGCTTATCCGGGTCGGCCTTCAGATGCGAACCCAGACCGGAACAGGCCATACATGCACCTTCATAGTTGTTAAAAGAGAATAGGCGCGGGGTCAGCTCCGGTATGGACACGTTACAATGCGGACAAGCCAGCTTTTGCGAATACAATGTCTCCTCACCGCTGGCCGTCTGGTGAATAATGACCAGATCATCTGACAGCGAAAAGGCGGTCTCCAGCGAATCCGCCAGTCTCTGGTAATCCATATCCGCTGTATTCAGACGGTCGATCACCAGCTCAATCTGATGATCCTCGTTCTTATCCAGCTGAATGTCATCCGTCACCCGGTAAACTGTGCCATCCACCCGGACCCGGGCAAATCCCCCTGTGCGGGCCTGATCCAGCACCTCGTAGTGGCTGCCTTTTTTGCCGCGGATCATTGGAGCCAGCACTTCAAATTTAGTTCCCGGCGGCAGCTGACTGATCCGGGCGGTAATCTGATCCACAGACTGCCGTTCCACCGTTCTCCCGCATGTGGGACAATGGGAAATCCCGATTTTGGACCACAGCAGACGCAGGTAATCATAGATTTCGGTAACCGTCCCTACTGTAGAGCGCGGATTATTGGAGGTTGTCTTTTGTTCTATCGCAATGGCCGGGGAGAGCCCGTCAATGGCATCCACATCCGGCTTGCCCATCAGCCCCAGGAACTGCCGGGCATAGGATGAGAGAGATTCCATGTACCGCATCTGCCCTTCAGCATATAACGTATCAAAAGCCAGACTCGATTTGCCGGAGCCGCTCACTCCTGTCACAACAACGAACTGGTTGCGCGGGATGTCCAGACTGATATTCTTCAGATTATGCTCTCTTGCCCCGCTGACGCTTATATATTCATGCATAACTGCACCCTCCTGTATCCGTAAAAAAGCTTTATAACTAAATTGTAGCATATGCGTGTCAAGTCATTTTTCCACTAATTGTAATTTATCAGCGGAAAATTTTCGTGTTACCCGCCCGGCCTCTGCTGCTGCTCCATCTGGAGTGAACGCGAAATAGCCCCGCGCAGCGGGGCTGGGGCTATACATGAAGCATCCATATAAGTGGAAATTCGCCGCCTAATTCTCGGATGAAGCCAGCTATCAGGAATATAATTGGAAGAAAGCAACTTAATTTCGCCGAAACTGCCCTCAGCGCTGTAAATAGCCCGAATTAAATGGCGTTTTTCTAACTAATAGCCGCATATCCCGAAACACATAGAATTTAGGTGGCGAAAATCGAACTAAATTCCGCACTGCCCGCCCTCTTTTCAAGCCTGCCCCTCCTAAATCTTCCTGGCAATAATATGTGTAAAAATAGCAATGTCCCTGTACGGGCTCTGCCTGCCGACCTCCAGCTCCAGCTGCACCATCCGGTTATGCCAGTCTTCATCCTGCTTCACTTCATTGTCGGTAATATATCCGTATAGATTATGTATGCCAAAATGCCCTTCAATCTCATAGCCTGCGCTACTCAGCCACTCCGCCAGCTGCTCGTAAGGATAAACTGTAATGTCCGTTTTAATGATTCCGCTGTACTCCTGACTGTTGCCGATGGCGGCCAGTGCGCTGTCCGGGTCCTTGTTCAGAATAGCTTTTTTCATCACCTTGGCTGCCGGATTATGGGCAATCAGCGACAGGTACCCGCCAGCCTGCTGGCAACCGGCAATCAATTCGAGAAACCGCTGCGGATCTTCCGTATATTCAAGAATGTTGTGGCAAAAGCTCCAGCCGAACGTCCCCAGACCGCCGGCCGCCTGCTCAAACGAATCATTAATGTAGCGGACACCCGGCCCGTTCTTAGCTGCGATGGCAACCATCTCCGGCGTCGGCTCTACACCAGTCACTGTATGTCCTTGTCTGCTATACTCATTGCTTGAAATGCCAAAGCCGCTGCCTGTGTCCAGGATAGACTGGGCTTCACCGGTCAGAAACGGGTCGATCTGGTCCCACGCTGTCAGGTAGAACAATCTCCCCCACGGCATCCGGGTGTAGTGCAAATAGGCTTCAATTGATGCTGAAAAGGCAGCTGTTGTGTTCACTCGTTTCATCCTCCGCTAACGTTATTGGCAACCCTGCTCTGTATTGCAAATTTCACCCACAGTAAACAATATAATATAGAACCAATGAACACCGATGCCTAATTGATCACCTTCAAGCATAGATCCGGTTGCTCCAAAAGAAACAGCCCAAGCCAGAGGCTTGAGCTGTATTTCTTAAATCCTTTGCTGTATATTACAGTGTTACGGCTCCCGTGGAGCCTCAAACGTATGCCCGCAGTTCGGACAGAAACGAGCATCCGCCGGCACACTGCTGCTGCAGCCTTTGCATATTTTCACATCACCCATTGCGGTAATCTGCTCCAGGTTTGCTTCAATTTCGGCTTTTAGCGCAAGAATACGCGTCATATTTACCGCATAAGCATCCGCCTGCAATGCCGAGCCCTGGAGAGTGGCTTCAAACAGCATTTTGCCCATGCTCTGATACTGCTTGTCAATTTCACTTTGCTTGCCGCTGTTCTGCAATTTGAGACGGTTTACCTCTACGACAGTCTTGGCTTTGTTGCCCGCCTCGCTTACCCCTGCCTTGAATTTATCAAAAAAGCTCATTTAGCATCCCTCATTTTCTAATAATGTCGTTTGTCCGTAAAATTCGTCAGGAAGCGCCGCTTCCCTGCTATGTTTATTCACCATTACCCCATAATAGGCCAGACAACCCCGCCGTGCTCCAGCTTGCATACTAATTATTATTATTAACTAAACTGATCTTTCTACATTATAACTTATAAACATTTTTTTGTTATATTTATCATAGTACTAGACTGCTCTGGGCAGATAATTTATAGTAATCAGAGGAATAATCTGTAAAAGGGGAGTAAGCCTGCTGATGCTGACTGCACTGGTCACCGCTGTATTTATAGCGTTCTCATTCAAAATCATTGAACGACTCATTGGACTATGCAGCAAGGTCCACATACGATTCGCCGTTTATTATTGGGGGGCTTTGCTTATTACCGCCAGTCTGTTCATCAAGGACAATTATGTCTACAGCCTGCCGCATAATTTTCTTGCCGTACTGCCGCTGTGTCTTATTATTCAACTCACTGCCGGATTGATTGCAAGACGTTCCGGCTATTCACCCACAGGCCGTTTCAATACATTTAATTTTGTTATCACTTATCCTATATTTGAGGAGATTGCCTTCCGGGGGCTGGCTCTGCCTGTACTTGCACGTCATGAAAGCTTTGGAGCCTTCTCCGGGCTGGAGCTTGGATATGGCCTGATTCCGCAGCTAAGCCTGGCGGTGATAATTACAGCCGTTCTGTTCGCTGTATCACACCTGCAGTACTATAAGCTCAATGCCGAAAGCATCCGGTTCATGGCGTTTGCGCTGAGCGGCGGACTGTTCTTCGGGCTTGTTGCACAGGCGACGGCGTCCATTCTGTTAACCATTTTAATGCATATTTCATTTAACGCTTCCGCGGCCCTGTATTCCTATAATAAGAAAAAGCCGGCTAAATAAAAAAAGAGTACCGCTCATCACCTACAGAGCCAGTGCCTCTTCTGTAATTCTTCTGATATCCACCGGGGACAGCGTCTCCTCATTCACCATATCCGGCAGAATCTCTGCCAGGAAATACTCCACGCATTTCAGGTCAATGTTCTTGATCTTGATCAGCGCATTGCGGTACATCACCACAAATTCCTTCTCCGTATTGCCCCGCTGCATCTCTGCAAACGCCTCATACACCTGGTCCATTTTATCCGCAACCTCGAGAATCAGCCCCTCCAGCGACTCATCCTTGCCTTCACGCAGCTGCTGGACGAAGATGCTTTTGAACTCCTCCGGGATGTGCTCCTCGATAAAGTTGTGGATCATCCCTTCCTCAACCTGCTGGATCAGCGACCGCAGCTGCAGCGAGGAATGCTTCACCGGTGTTTTGATGTCCCCGATAAAAATCTCACCGTAATCATGGCTGCTCGTAATCTCGTACAGCTTCTTCCAGTCGATCACCGCACCGTTCTTCTCCTCGATATCGGCCAGCGTTTTGGCATACTGTACAACCTTCCAGGAATGGGCTGCTACGCTGTGCTCCTCAAATTTAAACTTCCCCGGGCAGCGGATAATCCGTTCCAGCTCATTCAGTGAGCGAAAATACTTATGAATTCCCATCAGTCAGTCCTCCTTGTTCATCATAATCTGGTTAGTTCATCTCTTAAAGATGGGGAGGTAAAGCTACTCACAGTATAGTGAAGGAATGTTAAGCGTCGATACAACCGGATGACTTCTTATGTAAAATGTAAAATCCCCCGCAAGCTTCTATAAGCTTTAATTTGAAAAAAAGCTGCCGCGACAGGCTTGTCCAGCATTAGCCCCGCCTTTCTGCGGACCCCTTCCCCGACTTAGGTCTGGATACAAAAACAGTCCCGGGGCTGTTTTGCGCAGCTGCAGATCGCCGTACAATTAACACATGGAAAACGGATATTGAGAAGAAACCTTCGGGTGTATCCATAATAAGAGAGGAAGATTATTAATGAGAAAATTGTACCGCTCCACAACTGACAAAATGTTTACAGGCTTATGCGGAGGGCTGGCCCGCCATCTTAATCTGGACACCACGCTCGTCAGACTGCTCGTCGCAGCCGCCGCATTCTTCAGCTTCGGTACGGTTATTTTCATCTACATTATCGCCAGCATCATCATTCCTAAAGAAACCTACACCAGCTTCACAGACAGCTTTGACCACTATTAATCGGTAATCATATAAAGGCCCGGCTTAAAGACAACATCCAAAATTATAATTTAAAGGAGAAATGAACATGAGCAGCATATTTGAACGTATCACAACCCTGACGAAGGCGGCAATTCACGAAGGATTGAACAAACTGGAAGATCCGGTCCTGCTGACCGGCCAATATCTGCGGGACCTCGATGACAAGATCAGCAGCGCCGAAAGCAAACAACGCGAGCTGAAAGTAACCGCAAGTGTGCTGGAACGCCGCAAGGCTGAGTACCTGGTGCAGGCGGACAGCAGCGAAGCTTCCGCTATCCAGGCAATGAGCGAAGGCAATGAACCGGCAGCCAGAGCCGCTGTAGAAGCTAAGCTGCGTTATCTGGAAAGTGTACAAGAGACGGAGGCTATTCTTGAGGAAACCCTGCAGGCACTAGCTGCTCTTGAGGTCAATCTGCAGAATGCCAAAGCAGAGCATGCCCGGCTGAAGGCCAAACGGGCAGAGCTTGCCGAACGTGCCCGCAAGGCAGCTGAAGCAAGCAAACGCGCCGCGCAAAACAGCGCAGCTTCCTACGGTGGAGCGCCTGCATACGGTCACGTAATTAACGCCGGCACCGCCTCCCGCGGCTTCGAGCGGATGGAAGACAAGATCAATGAGTGGGAAGCACAAGCCGGCCACGCCGCACAGGCTTCCGCCCCTGCCATCGACCCTGCGCTGCAGGGCGCAGTAGAAGCTGAGCTGGCCCGCCTGCGCAGCAAGCAGACGGACAGCGGGAATTAAGCCTGATTATCTTAATTAATCAGGGTGAAACAAGCAAAAAGCAGCGATCCTCCGGGTATCCGGGGATCGCTGCTTTGCGTTGCAGGACTAACAAGAACACCAGCACCCGGCTGTAACGGACCCAGGAGACGTTAATTAGGGAAATAACCGGCCCTCCGCTGGCTAACGGACTCAGATGACGCTATCTAGCCACTGCGCCTGCAATCTGCAGCATTTGGCACCTGTTAAGGCCGCTCGAGTCCGTTACGTTTCCAAGGCGCACGCAAATTTGCAAATAACGTCTGCTCAGTCCGCAAACATTCATTTGTGATTGTGCTCCATCACTAGCCGCACCCATAACCGCACACCATGTATCAGCATGTCTTCGTCAATGTTGAACTTGGGCTGATGGATCGTATGCGTAATGCCCTCAGCTGCATTGCCGCAGCCGATGAAGGCAAATGCACCCGGTACCCGGTCCAGATACCAGCCGAAATCCTCACCGGCGAGGCTAGGCTGATTTAGCAGTACGGCCTGCTCTTCCCCCAGCACTCCGCGTGCTGCGCGAAGTATCCGCTGTACAGCCGCAGCATCGTTCACGACCGCGATTCCCTCACGCAGCTCCAGGCGGAAGTCACCGCCGTAAGCTGCGGCTGCCGCTGTAGCATGGCGGCGCAGCCCTTCGGTGATTGCAGCCACCGCTGTCTTCGAGAAGGCCCGGAATGTTCCGGTCAGCTCACTGTGTTCAGCGATCACATTGACCGCCGTGCCGGCACGGACTGTACCGAAGGCCAGCACCGCCGCTTCCTGCGGATCAATCTGATTGGCCATCAATCCGTTAACACCGGCTATGAACTGCGCCGCCATCTGAATCGCATCCGCCGCCTTATGCGGAGCGCTGTGATGTCCGGCCGTACCCCGGAACTCCACCTTGAAATGGCTGGAAGCCGCCATTGCATAATGCGGATGGACGCCCAGCATTCCCGCCGGCAGCTCCGGCATCACATGCAGCGCATAAGCGTAATCTACCCCCTCCAGAAGGCCGGCCTCAATCATATCACGTCCGCCTGAGAGCAGCCTGCCGTCAAGCGGACTTTTAACCGCACCCTCCTCGGCAGGCTGAAAGACGAATACCACTGTTCCCGCCAGCTGATCACGGAAGGCAGCCAGCGTTCGGGCCGCACCCAGCAGCATGGCGGTATGGGCATCATGACCGCAGGCATGCATGATACCCGCATTCTCCGATTTATAGGGCAGCTCATTCTGCTCTTGTATAGGCAGAGCATCCATATCAGCCCTCAGCAGAATGACCGGACCGCTGCCCGCCTGCCCCTGCAGCGTACCAACGACACCCATCCCGAAATGCCTGCCGACATTTCGCTGCACAGTAATTCCCCATTCCTCCAGAAGTCCGGCGACAATCCCGGAGGTGCGGATAACATCGTAGAGCAGCTCCGGATGAGCATGAAGGTCACGGCGGATCGCCGTGACCTTCTCCATTAACTGTCCGGCATAGCCCATCATAGCTGTCAGATCGGGTATGTCAGGTATCACAGTGTCACCTTCCGGATTATCAGTATGCTTATTAACCATGCGGCTTGAAATCCGCCATTAAATCTGTCCCGCCGGCTGCGAAGCCTTGGCGTAACGGTTCTCCGGCACCGGAATACCCAGATTGCCGCGCAGGGTATCGCTCTCGTATTCTGTACGGAACAGTCCGCGCTCCTGCAGAATCGGCACGACCCGGTCCACGAATTCCTCCAGTCCGTTCGGAACAGCCGCCGCGATCATAAACCCGTCAGCGCCGCCGGATTCAAACCAGTGCTGGACCTGATCGGCCACCTGCTCAGGTGTACCGATGAAGCTGCTGCGCGGCGTTGCCGACTGCAGAGCCACTTGACGCAGCGTCAGTCCGCGCTCCTTAGCATCCTTCTTGATCTTGTCCGTGCCGCTCTGGAAGCTGTTCCGTCCCAGGTCGCCGACATCCGGGAACGGCTCATCCAGCGGATATTGCGAGAAATCATGATGCTCGAAGAATCTCCCCAGATAATTAAGTGCATTTTCGATCGTTACGAGTCCGGCAACCTCCTGGTATTTGCGCTCCGCATCTTCCAGAGTATCGCCGATAATCGGCGCAATGCCCGGGAAGATCAGCACTTCATCCGGGTTGCGTCCGAACGAAGCGATCCGCGCTTTAACATCGCTATAGAACGCCTGCGCATCTTCCAGCGTCTCATGTCCGGTGAAGATTGCGTCCGCTTCCTTGGAAGCATAGTTTTTGCCGACTTCGGATGAGCCTGCCTGGAATACCACCGGCTGTCCCTGCTTCGAGCGGGCGATGTTCAGCGGTCCTTTCACGGAGAAGAACTCTCCCTGATGGTCCAGCGTATGCAATTTTTGCGGATCGAAGAAGATACCGGCTTCCTTGTCACGGACAAAAGCATCGTCTTCCCAGGAATCCCACAATCCGCGGGTCACCTGCAGATACTCCTCGGCGATGCGGTAGCGTTTGCCGTGGTCGGGATGCTCCTTTTTGCTGTAATTGGAGGCGGAGCCCTCCAGCGGAGAGGTCACCACATTCCATCCGGCGCGGCCGCCGCTAATCACATCCAGCGAACCGAACTGGCGTGCCACCGTAAACGGCTCACTGTAGGAGGTGGAGAGCGTACCGACCAGACCAATATTAGCGCTGACACCAGCCAGCGCACTGAGCAGCGTCAACGGCTCGAACCGGTTCAGGAAATGCGGAATGGACTTTTCGTTAATATACAGGCCGTCTGCGATGAAGATCAGGTCCAGCTTGCCTTCCTCCGCTTTTTTCACCCACTCTTTGTATAACTCAAAGTTCACACTTGCGTCCGGCTTGGCATCCGGATGACGCCACATCGATGTGCTGCCGCCCACCCCGTGCAGCAGTGCGCCCAGCTTCAGTTGTTTTGGTTTGGCCATGTTCGTTCCTCCTTAAAGTTTTGATAGCATTATCTTCATCGATTTTCTTCGCAAAACTTGCTTCGGAAGCATCTGCTTAGTTTTGATAGCATTATCTTCCATCGATTTTCTTCGCAAAACTCACTTCGGAAGCAGCCTCACTGCACCAATGCAGCCGCTGCCGCTCCCTGCTTAATCCGCTCAATCTGGGCCAGATGGTTCTGCACATGGGCAATGAAGCCGCGGACGATGTCACTGATTCTGACGGTATCGCCCTTGAAATTAATGCCGCTCAGCTCCCAGTCCTCGGCGGGCAGCCGGCTAAGCAGCAAACTGTTATAGTGCAGCAGGCTGCGGAACAGCTCCAGAATATCAGCCGCATTACCGTTATTCGCATACTGGCCGCTGACCCAGGCATCCTGATTGAAGGCCGGCAGCTGTGCCGTCGTGCCTGCAAGAATATCACGGATGCGGAAGGACACTACAATGCTGTGATCCGCCAGATGAGCCAGCACCTCAGTGACACTCCAGATTCCCGGACCCGCCTTCCATTTCAGCTGCTCCTCCGTTAATCCGTCTGTAGCCTGCACCAGCTGCTGGTGTGTGTTCAAGTAGTCTTTGAGTTGTGTGCTGCTCATGTGATCCCCTCCAAGGTAAGTCCTGCCTGCTGATCGTCAGGCGGTAGCAAAACGTGATAAGGCAAAAGGACTGATATTGTGGCCGGTGGTACCATCGGTAGCCAAATCCGCAAGAATCTCTCCAACTACACTTGAGAATTTAAACCCGTGCCCCGAGAAGCCGCCGGCAACCAGCACATTGGCATGCTGCGGATGGCGGTCGATGATAAAATCCTCATCCGGCGTGTGCTCATACTTGCAGACGGAGCCTTTCAGCAGCCGTCCGGCCGCACCGGGCATATAAGCCTCCAGTACGCGGCGGAGGTCGCCTTCATCGCTCTCTTCACTGCCGAACGGCTTCAGCGGCTCACCCGGTCTCCATTCCTGCCCGGTGTCATGCCGGCCGATCTTAAGGCCCGCTCCGCTGATGCTTGGAAAGCCGTAGTATCCGCCTTCCTCCGCTCCAAGTGTGAAGCCGGGAAAGCTTCCGGCAGCATAATCCGGGCTGCTCTCAAACCAGCCGACCACCTTGCGTACAGCCTTAATCGGCAGCTGCACAAACGGCGCCAGTCCGCTGAACCAGGCTCCGGCGCTAAGAATAGCCCTAGCACCGTGATAATCCCCGCCGGCAGTGTGAACCGTGACGCTGCCTTCGCGGGCTGTCACATTCAGCACCGGCGTGTCTGTCAGCAGCTCCGCGCCGTGCGCCAGAGCCAGCTTGCGGTAGGCGGATATACACCGCTCGCTGTACAGATAGCCGGCCTCCGGCTCATACATCGCCGCAAAGGATTCCGGCAGCGTAAGCCCCGGCCAGCGCCGCCGGATTTCTGCGGCTTCGAGCAGCTCAGCCTGTACCCCGCGCTGCTGCGCTTCAGCCAATCGTCCGCTGAAGGAGTACACCTTGCGGTCTGCAAGGTTAAGTACGCCCGAGCGGACCAGCAGCTCTGAACCGCTGAACTGCTCCACTTCCTGCCACAGCGCATCCGCCCGCAGAGCCAGGCCGATATAGGCAGGATCTCCGCTGTAAGCGTGGCGGATCAGCCGGGTATCCCCGTGATGGCTGCCTTCCTTGTGCGGCGGATCAAAAGCATCGACCAGCAGTACCTTTACTCCGCGCCGGGCCAGCTCATACCCGGCACTCATGCCCATTGAGCCCGCGCCAACGACAATAACATCGTAATGCGTATGTTCTGCTATGATTTAGCACCCCCGTTTGCGGCGTAGTACGCTATGGAACGCACAGCCATATCTGCAAGGAACCTTGCAGCCACCGGCAGCGCCTGCTCATCCAGATTGAACGCCGGATGATGCCATTCCCGGCTGCCGTTTGTGCCGACGAACACGAACAGCCCGGGCACCTCGCGCTGGTAGAAGGCAAAATCCTCACCCGCCGGAGAAGGCACCGGCTTCACCGCCTGATAACCAAGCGCTTCTGCAGCTTCAATTCCAAGCGCAGCCAGCGCTTCGTCATTGATTACCGGAGGCGGTCCTTCAATCCAGCGGACCTTGGCCGTCGCGCCAAGGGCAACAGCTACTCCGGCGGCCACTTGCTCGAAGCGTTCCAGCACCTTGACCCGCACCGCTTCATCAAAATTGCGGATCGTGCCTTCCAGCACGGCTTTCTCCGGGATAACATTCCAGGAGTTGCCGCTGTGGAGCTGCGTTACGCTGACAACCGAGCTGTGCAGCGGGCTGACATTGCGGCTGACGACTGACTGCAGGGCAGTCACAATATGTGCCGCTGCTACAATTGGATCAACGGCTGCTTCAGGTACAGCCGCGTGTGAGCCGCTGCCCTTCACCTCAACAGCGAACCCGTCTGCCGCTGCCATCAGCGGACCGCCGGTGATGCCGATCGTGCCGACCGGCAGATCGGGCTTGTTATGCAGCCCGATTACCGCGCGCACCTGCTGCAGCGCACCGCTGGCAATCACCCGCTGCGCGCCTTGCGCTTTCTCCTCCGCAGGCTGGAACAGCAGACGTACCGTTCCCGGCAGCTGCTCCTCCTGCTGCTTCAACAGATAGGCGGCGCCGAGCAGTGCCGCCGTATGAAAATCATGGCCGCAGGCATGCATTTTGCCGGGAAACAGAGAAGCATACTCAGCTCCCGTCTCCTCTTGAACCGGCAGGGCATCGATATCAGCCCGCAGAGCGATAACGGGACCGGGCTTGCCGCTTCCGATCTCCGCGATTACGCCGGTTGCCAGCCCGTAGTCCAGAATCCTGATCCCGGCCTGCGTAAGCTGAGAAGTAATATATTGGGTAGTCTCATATTCTTCATTGGACAGCTCCGGGTGCCGGTGCAGATGACGGCGGATACCGGTTAATTGTTCTCCAAGCGCTTCCGCGCTCAGCTCTGCAGCTTTGCTTGTCATATGCAGGCCCCTTTCTCATGTCATTTCCTATACGCTTTTAAATCCTCCGCTTTATACTCAACGCCTTACACGCTTTACGCATTATAGTCTTACATCCTTCTGCATTGGTCCTAAGCCTCAGCAGGCACTTCCGCCAGAGCCTCGCTCAACAGCTCAAACGAGCGGAGCCGCTTATCAAAAGGCTGCACATTCGTTGTCACGATAAACTCATCGACGCCGGATGCCTGTGACAGCGCCAGCAGCTGCTCACGGACAGATTCCCTGGTCCCTTTTGTAATCTCGGGCTCGCGCTCCTCAATCGTATATTCTTCCTTAGCCTGGCGGGTGAACTCTTCCGCCTGCTCCCGGGTAGCCACTGTCAGCGTCTTGCCGCTCGCAAGTGTAATCCGGATCAGCTTGTGCGCTCCCGCCAGCTCCTGCGCCTCTTCCTCTGTGTCGGCAGCAATCAGCGCAAGTGCAATAATCGCCTGCGGCGTTCTGCCCTCCACAGCTGTAAACCCGCTGCGGTAAGCATGGATCGCTTCCAGTGCCACAGCCTGATCGCCATTAATGAACAAAGAGAACACATACGGCAACCCCAGCTCAGCAGCTATTTCTGCACTGCTTACACTTGCGCCGAGCACATACAGCTCTGGTGCCGTAACCGGCAGCGGGCCTGCCTTCAGCCCTGCCAGCGGATGCTCTTCCCCGAGCCGGTTATGTACATACTGCTCCAGCTCGACGATTTTGTCCGTCAGAGTTGCCGAATCCGTCCTTCCCTGCTGCAGCGCCTGTGTGCTGCGCGGCAGTCCGCCCGGAGCACGGCCGACACCAAGATCTACCCGCCCCGGAGCCAGCGATGCCAGTACATTGAAATTCTCAGCCACCTTGTACGGGCTGTAATGCTGCAGCATAATGCCGCCGGAACCGATCCGGATTGATTCGGTCTTGGCGAGCAGATGCGAGATCAGCACCTCCGGTGAGGACCCGGCAACCTGCTCGGAATCATGATGCTCGGAGACCCAAAAGCGGCGGAAGCCCAGCCTTTCGGACAGCTGTGCCAGCTTAATCGTATGGCGGAATGCTTCCTCCGCCGTTTCTCCCGGATAGATCGGGCTTTGATCCAGTACGCTGATGGTAATAGCCATGATTTTGCCTCCTATATGGAATAGTTCAGTTCAGGTGTGATCCGCTTCAGGAATTGCTTCGTTCTTTCTTCACGGGGATGGTTAAACAGCTCGGTTGGAGTTCCCTCCTCAACGATAACGCCGCCGTCCATGAAGACCACATGATTCGCCACATCGCGGGCAAAGCCCATCTCATGGGTGACCACAATCATCGTGATACCTTCCTTGGCGATTTTGCGGATAACAGCCAGCACTTCACCGACCAGCTCCGGGTCCAGCGCCGAAGTCGGCTCGTCGAACAGAATCACCTCAGGCTCCAGCGCCAATGCCCGGGCGATACCTACCCGCTGCTGCTGGCCCCCGGACAGCTGGCTCGGATAAGCATCCAGCTTGCTGCCGAGGCCGACCTTTTCAAGCAGGGCGATGCTCCGCTTCCGCGCTTCATCCTTTGACAGCTTTTTGACAATAAGCAAGCCTTCCATCACGTTCTCCAGGGCGGTCTTGTGGCGGAACAGATTGTACTGCTGGAACACCATCGCCGTCTTTTGGCGGAGCTGATAAATCTCCTGCTTGCGGGCATGCTTGCAGTCCACCTTGAAGTCACCGATGGCGATTTCGCCGCTGCCCGGCTTCTCCAGATAATTCACACAGCGCAGAAGCGTTGTTTTGCCGGAGCCGCTTGGGCCGAGAATGACCACTACCTCACCCTTGGTAACTGTTAAATCTATATTGTTCAGCACCTGATGGCGGCCGAATGATTTTGAAATTTGCGTCAGCCTGATCATGCCACTCCCCCCCGGTTATACAGATTAATCCGTCTTTCAATTACCGACGTCGCGCGCTCTATCAGGAACGTAAGTCCCCAGAAGATCAGCGCCGCCGCCAGATAGGCCTCAAAAAACTTCCAGTTCGTCGAAGCCACAATCTGCGCCTTGGCATTGATATCCACCACCGACACGGTAAAAGCGAGCGTTGATCCGTGCAGCATCCCGATTACGGAATTTGACAGGTTAGGCAGGCTCGCCGCCAGCGCCTGGGGAAAAACAATCCGCCGCAGCGCCTGCGGTGTAGTCATCCCAATAGAATGGGCTGCCTCCAGCTGGCCGCGGTCCACTGCGAGCAGGCCGGAACGGACCACCTCGGACATATAGGCTCCCGCTGTAATCGAGAATGAAATGTACGCAAAGCCGATCATCGGAATCGACACCGACCGGAAGCCCCAGCCGAAATGCGCCGCCAGCCCGTCAATCAGCACGGGAAGCCCGAAATAGATCAGCAGCAGATGCGTCAGCATCGGCGTTCCGCGGATAAAGGTGACGTACCCGACTGCCAGCGGATAGAGCACCGGAACCCGGTAGATTCTTATCAAGGCCACTGCCAGGCCAATAACGAAGCCGACAAGTACAGAGACGATAGTGATGTAGAGGGTCGTGGGGATCGCACCCAGGATCTGTACAAAAGCCGTCCAGATAAACGACGGGTCCAGCTTCATAATCCGGCGCCTCCTTTACCCGGTCCCAGCTCTGCAATAATGCGGCGGTAGGACCAGCTCTTGTTGATTCTGAACGCTTTTCTCTCCGTAGCCGTCTGCTTCTCATGCCGCAGCAGCCGGCGTTCTGCCACCAGCAGCAGCTTCTCAATCGTAAAGCTGATAACCAGATAGATCAGGGCGAGCGCAATGTAGGTTTCGATAAAATGCTGCGTCAAGGTGCCCAGCGTCTGCGCTTTGCCCGTCATCTCCATCACTCCGAGCGTAAAGGCCAGCGATGTATCCTTCAGCAGGGCAATCACCAGGTTCGAGAAAACCGGAACCGCAATCCCCAGCGCCTGCGGCAGCACGATCCGTCTGAAAGCCTGAAACGCCGTCATCCCCGTCGCATAAGCCGCCTCCACCTGCCCCTTATCCACCGCCTGCACAGCTGCTCTAATCATCTCGGACATGTAAGCCCCGGTGTGCAAACCATAGGTCAGAATAACGAAGACCAGCACCGGTGTCCGCGTCATATCTACATTGACCAGCTTGAGAATTTCCGGCAGCCCGTAATAGAACAGGAAGAGCTGGATCAGAATCGGTGTGCCCCGGAAAAAGGAGATGTAGATTTCGGAGCAGGTTTTCAGCACCGGAATTTTATAAAGTCTCGGCAAAGCTACCAGAAAGCCGACAATAATCCCTGCCAGCAGCGAGCCGCCGACAATCAGCAGCGTGGTGCCGAGCGTACCAAACAGCTTGGGTAAAAATGAAAACACATAACTGATATCAAACGGTGCGCCCATACGCTCCCTCCCTTCCCCGGTTCACTCGCTTCATCACTGCGCCGAATCCGCAGTAACGTCAGCACCCAGCCATTCTGTGCTCAGCTTGCCGAGCGTACCGTCTGCCTTCAGTTCCTTAATGGCACCATCAATGGCATCCGACAGCTTCTGGGAATCGGCATCATCCTTGCGGAACACATAGAGAATGTCTGCGGAGGACAGCTCAGGACCGGTGGCCTTCAGCTAGCTCTGCGGGTCAATGATCGGGATGACAAAATCGGCAGCCAGCGTGGCATCCACCCGTCCAGTCGAAATTTGCGTTGGAGCATCATTAGCTGTACCGCTTTGATAGACGATATTGATCGCATCTGCGTTTTCTTTATTGTAATTTTCAAGGATTTGCGCCTGTGCGCTTGTCGCGCCGACCAGTACCTTTTTACCTT
>RCUO01000424.1_pt1 | contig 21284 bp, 21 predicted proteins | sample 2166161 | NCBI WGS metagenome assembly RCUO01 (sample SAMN09932617, study PRJNA488358) | compost metagenome | feature: garden; material: soil; isolation source: compost soil in cyclohexanecarbonitrile-enriched culture | place: Germany: Experimental Botanical Garden Goettingen | collected 2016-01-27 | reverse complement strand
GATATAAGAAATGAACTCTTCGAGGACTTCAGCCATCGGCACTTCCAGCAGGGGACCTGCATTGAAGTCCATCCAGTGGCCTTTTTTGGCGAACAGCTCGTTGTTGGTGGCTACTTTAACCGTAGGCACGAAGCTGCCAAATGGTGTGCCGCGGCCGGTGGTGAACAGCACCAGCTGACAGTCGGAGGCGGCGAGGGCGGAAGCAGCCACCAGATCGTTGCCTGGCGCCTGCAGCAGGCTGAGGCCTTTTTTACGCAGCTTTACGCCGTAATCCAGCACATCAACGACCGGAGAAGTACCGGCCTTCTGGGTGCAGCCGAGTGATTTGTCTTCGAGCGTACTGATGCCGCCGGCCTTGTTGCCCGGGGAAGGATTCTCGTACACAGGCTCTCCGTAAGAGAGGAAATACTGCTTGAAATTGTTGATCAGGGAGACGATATCCTCATAGACCTCGCGGCTCTCCGCGCGGGCCATCAGCATTTTCTCCGCACCGAACATTTCAGGTACTTCCGTAAGGACCGATGTTCCGCCCTGGGAAATAATGAAATCGGAGAAGGCGCCGAGCAGCGGGTTAGCGGTAATACCCGAGAAGCCGTCGGAGCCGCCGCACTTAAGGCCGATGTTCAGCTCACTGAGCGGTACCGGCTCGCGCTTATCATCCTTCGCGGCATCATACAGCTCTTCCAGAAGTGCCCGGCCGGCTTCCACCTCGTTGCCGACCTCCTGGGCAACAAGGAACTTGACCCGGCTCTTATCATAATCGCCGAGAATGCTGCGGAATTCGGAGACGATATTGTTCTCGCAGCCGAGGCCGAAGACAAGCACGCCGCCGGCATTCGGGTGATTCACGGCATCCAGCAGGATGCTGCGGGTCATGCGGTGATCATCGCCCAGCTGGGAGCAGCCGTAAGGATGCTTCAGCACGGTAAGATTGTCGAAGCCGCCCAGATCCGGGTGCTCCGCCTTGAACTCAGACAGCATCTGCTCGGCGATGCCGTTCACACAGCCGACTGTCGGGATAATGAACAGATCATTACGGATGCCGACCTTGCCGTTGGCACGGCGGTAGCCCTGGAAGGTGAGGTCGCGTTTCGGATAGGTAACCGGGTGAAGCTCAGGGATATAATCGTATTCTTCCTCACCTACGAGATTCGTTTTGATGTTATGCGTGTGAATCCAATCGCCGGCTGCGATAGGGGCAATCGCGTGCCCGATCGGATAGCCGTATTTGGTGATGACGTCATTCTCGTTAAAGGCTGTCAGGGCGATCTTGTGCCCTTGCGGAATATCCTGTCCTGCCTGTACCGTCAGCCCGTCGATTTCAAGCTGCTCACCGGCGGTAACCGGACGCAGAGCTACAGCAACTGTATCGCGGGGATTCATTTTCATTAATCGTTTCATGCTGTCTGTCCCTCCTAAAAAAAGTTGTTATGAAGTCAAGGCAGGAGGGTATCCTGCCTTATTCTGATTCTTACGGACCGTAGAGCCCTTATTCGGCTTGAAAGTGTATATTCCGATGGCTAACGGACCGCAATGCGCTTATTTCTTCATTTGTTGCCCGAAGGTGGAGAAATGACCGCCAATAAGGGCGCTGGTGTCCGTTAGCCTGTAAAAAATGAAATTCAGGAATAATAAGAGCATCTCAGTCCGTTAGATAGGATTAAAGTGTTTGTATCAGCAAATCTTTTTGATAATGAGGTATCAAACGTACGCTGAATTCCCGGTTATTTTAAAGCCCGTACTTTAATTAGTTCACAGCCTGCTGCAGCACCGCACGGCTGTCTGTACGGTCAAGCTCCTGCAGCTTCGCGGCAACGGCGCCCTCCAGTCCCGGAACCTGTGTCAGATCCTGGCCCCACAGGCTGTCATCCGCAAGGATGGTCTGCACGAAGCTATCCGGATTGCTCCAGGCTTTGTCGAAGGCTTCCAGTACCTCTGCGCCGTCCTGTCTGGTTACACGGTCTCCGCGGTAGCTGAGCAGCAGGGCGGCGAAGGCCAGTGTTGTCAGCTCAGGCAGCTGGCTGCGCTCCTTCTGGTAACGGAGCAGAACCGGCAGCAGGCGGGACTTGAACTTGGAAATGCTGTTCAGCGAGATGGAAGCAAGCTCATGACGGACGAACGGATTTCTGAACCGCTCCAGTACAGCGGCAGAATAGGAGGACAGCTCCTCGGCCGGCAGATCGAGCATCGGACTCAGCTCATCGTTCATCAGCTCCTGCACGAAGCGGAAGAAGGTCTCGTCGTTCATTACATCCTCTACCGTTTCCAGACCGGCCATCATAGCCAGCGGAACCATCGCTGTATGCGGTCCGTTCAGCAGGTGAACCTTGCGCTCACGGTATGGGGTCATATCCTCAGTCACGACTACATTCAGTCCGGCCTCAGCGAGCGGCAGCTTCTCGGACAGCCATGCCGGGCCTTCAATAACCCAGAACAGGAAAGGCTCGGCGGTAACAATCAGATTGTCCTTATAGCCCAGCTCCTCTTCCAGCTGAGCGGCCTTGTCGCGCGGATAACCAGGTACGATACGGTCAACCAGACTGCAGCAGAAGGTATTTTCTTCAACCAGCCATTTATTGAAATCCTCGCCCAGCTGCCACTCTGCAGCGTATTGCTGCACGATCTGCAGCAGCTTCTCGCCGTTACGGTCGATCAGCTCGCAAGGAATAATGATGAAGCCCTTTTTGCCCAGCTCAAAACGTTTGTGAAGCAATGCAGTCAGCTTGGCAGGGAAGCTCTTTGGAGGAGTATCGGTCAGGCTGTCGCCGGCATTGTAGGCAATGCCCGCTTCCGTAGTATTGGAGGTGATGAATTCCAGGGCGTCATCCTCAGCCAGAGCCAGATAAGCCGCATAGTCATCATAAGGGCTGATCACCCGGCTGACACTGGTGATAATCTCCCGCGAGTTGACGGTCTGCTCCTGCATAATACCGTTCAACAGTACTGTGTACAGATTATCCTGTTCTGCCATCAGTCCGCCGAGACCCTGGCCGATCGGCTGAACGAGCACGGCACTGCCGTTAAACAGCCCCTGGTTGTTCATCTGCTGCAGCTGCCAGTCTACAAAGGCACGCATAAAATTACCTTCGCCGAACTGGATCATCCGTTCTGGATAGACGGGCAGGCCGGGCTGGGTGGTTCTGGATAGGCGGTTTGTCATGGTTTTCAACGTCTCCTTTAAATTTAAATAGATAAAGTTTAATAAATGCACACGTGAACATTTTTTATCAGGAAGAAACGGATTTTCCCTGCTGCATGAGCAGGGGTTCCGGTTCTGCAAGAACATGAATGAAGGCAGTAACAGATGTAATCTTAGCAGTCAGCCACCGTATCGCGCACAACCAGCGAGGTTTTGACGAACAGCTGCTGAGGCTTCGTGTCCGGCTGCTGAAGCAGCTGGATCAGCATCTTTGTGCCGAGCTCGCTGATATCTGCAATTGGCTTGCGGACAGTACTCAGGGCGGGATTCGTATACCGCGCAAACATAATGTCATCGAAGCCGATGAGGGAAATCTGCTGCGGCACGCTGACCTTATGGGCATAACAGGCATTCATAGCCCCGATGGCCATATCATCATTAGAGCAGAATACGGCGGTCGGAGGTTCAGGCAGGGTGAGCAGGCTGGACATAGCCGCGTAACCGCTCTCAATGCTGTAATCCCCCTGGGCAAAATAACCGGAATCAAGCTGCAGGCGATGGGTAATCAGGCTGTCCATGAAGCCCTGCTTGCGTTCGGTAGAGGACTTAAAGCCGGGTTTGCCTTCAATAATGGCCAGCTTCTGATGCCCCTGGGATACCACATAGTCAATGGCTTCCCTGACGCCTTCCCGGTCGTTCGCCACCACATTCATAATACTTGGGTCTTCTAACTGGCGGTTCAGCACGACGAGCGGGATGCCGATGGTCTTCACATGATAGATGAAGGCATTATCCTCATCGCTCTGGCTCATGACGAGAATACCATCAAAGCGCTGCGGCTGAATGTTGCCGAAATTGTGAACCCCGTCAATCCCGTGAACGGTCAGATTGAAGTTCTCATCAAGTGCATGGCTGATGCCCTTGATGGCATCGACCAGAAAGCTAGATGAGGTTCCCTGATCAATACTGGAGAAGAATAGCCCGATGGTGAAGGAACGCTTGGTAACAAGGCTCTTCGCATTGTAATTGGGCACATAATTCATCTCAGCGGCGATCCGTTCAATCTTGTCGCGGGTGACCTTCTTGATCAGCGGGCTGCCGTTCAGTGCTCTGGACACAGTGGTATGGGAGACGCCTGCAACACGCGCGATGTCCTTGATCGTTATCATAAGCTCTCCCCGGAAAAATGAAATTGTTAACGATTCCAGTGTATTCCTCAAACCGCGTCAAGTCAAGGGAATAATGAAATGCACACGTTAAAATTTTGATGGAACATTGATTGAGAAAGCGCTATAATCATCTTGTTTGTTTGACGCGGCCTTAGGGTGCCTGAGATAGATCACAAGGAGGATATAACATGTGGGTAGGAAAAGAGGCCTTTTGCGATTACCGGACAATCCAGGAGGCAGTAAATGAGCTTGAGCGCCGTACTTCCCAGGAGCACGAGACATTATATATTATGGCGGGGGTATACGAGGAGTCCGTGCGGATTTACCGGTCAGATCTGACGATTGCCGGAGTCGGTGAGGTTATTATTACAAACAATCTGTATGCCCGGCAGCTTGACGAAACTGGAGAAGAGCAGGGGACCTTTGCTACACCGACCCTGTTCCTGAACGGCAGCAGGCTGGTCATCGAAAATCTGACCGTCGCCAACACTGCCGGACAAGGGCAGGAAATCGGCCAGGCGTTAGCCTTATATGCCCATTGCGACGAAGCCGTGTTCCGCAATTGTACCTTCAAGGGGCATCAGGATACGATCTTTACCGGTCCGCTGCCTGCAGCGAACAAGCAGGGCTTCGCCTTCGGCGGGATTCCGCTGCGTCAGCGGCATGAGCAGTGCCGCCAGCTGTACTCACGCTGCTATATTGAAGGGACCGTGGATTTTATTTTTGGCGGGGCAACCGCTTATTTCGAGCATTGTGAAATCCGCAGCCTGCGCTCCACCCATGATGGTGTCGGTTATATTACAGCAGCCTCTACGCCTGAGGGCCAGGCATACGGCTATGTATTCGAGGAATGTCTATTAACGGCTGCTGCTGACGTCTTCGGTATTTATCTGGGGCGGCCATGGCGCAGCTACGCGGCAACGGCCTTTGTGAACTGCCGGCTGGGGACGCATATTCATCCTGACGGCTGGGATAACTGGGGCAACCCGGCCAATGAGGCTACTGTACGTTACAGCGAATATACAGCTTCAGGCGCAAGTGAGCTGCGGGGGCTGCGTGTACCGTGGGCAAGTGTGACCGGGACAGGGGAAGGTGCGCCGGATAAAGCACAGGTCTTTGCCGGGACGGAGTTCTGGAAGTGAGTGCATTAAGCAGGCCGTATGCAGCCGGCAGCGGAGGTTTTCCGGAGCGCGGTGCAGAAGGCATGCCTGATTATGAAGAGCTGTTCATGAGCAGGGAGCTGAAGAAGGACCGCCCGTTCCGCACCCTTTTACTGCTGTTCAGAGGCATGCGGCTGAACCTGCTTATCTCCCTGCTGTTCTATATTTTCAAGCATTCGCCTGTCTGGGTCATCCCGATTGTTACTGCTGATATTATCAATCACCTCAGCCGGCCTGATTTGAGCAGCCTGAGTTTCCTGTGGAGGGACCTGGCGATCGTATCTGTTGTTATCCTGCAAAATATTCCGTCTGCCTATATCCACGTCAGCTTTATGAGCCGGTCGTCCCGGCAGGTTGAAGCGGGGCTGCGCGGTACGCTGATCCGCAAGCTGCAGCATCTGTCGATGGCGTATCATACAGACCTGCGTGCCGGACGGCTGCAGTCCAAGGTACTGCGTGATGTCGAGGCAATCGAGACACTGTCCAAGCAGATGATGTACTCTTTTGTGCCGGCGCTGACCAATGTTCTGATTGCTATTTCTATTACTGCTTTCAAAAGCCTGCAGGTTACCCTGTTCTTCGTGCTTGTCATTCCCTTCGGCGTGCTGCTGATTACCTTTTTCCGTACCAAAATCCGCACACGCAACCGGGAATTCCGCAGCGAGATTGAGAACATGTCAGGCCAGGTGGCTGAAACCGTCGAGATGATTCCGGTGACCCGGGCGCACGGACTGGAAGAGAGCGAGATCGGCAAGGTCGAGGGCACCCTGTCTGAGCTGAAGGGAAAAGGGTACCGGCTCGACATCACCGAAGCTTTGTTCGGTGCTTCAAGCTGGGCTGTTTTCACTCTGTTCCAGCTGCTCTGTCTGGGTTTCACTTGTATTCTGGCCTATCAGGGCAAAATCCAGATCGGCGATGTGGTGATGTACCAGGGCTTCTTTTCAACGATTATGGCTTCAATCAACAGCCTGCTTGGAGTATATCCGCAGTTCGCCAGGGGCTTTGAATCAATCCATTCCATTTCTGAGGTGCTGACCTCTACACAGGTTGAAGAATATCAGGGAACGTCGGCGGTTGCTACGCTGCGAGGCGAATATGAGTTCCGCGGGGTCCAGTTCAGCTATAAGGATACAGACAGGCATGTGCTGAAGGATTTTAATCTGAGCGTCCGTCCCGGAGAGTGCATTGCCCTGGTAGGCGAGTCGGGGGCAGGGAAATCGACCGTTCTGAATATGGTTGTCGGCTTTTACAAGCCTACCGGCGGGAGTATTCTGGTGGACGGCAGGCCGATGGAGGAGCTGGACATGCGCATATACCGGCAAAAGCTGGCTGTCGTACCGCAAAGCACCGTCCTGTTCTCGGGCACGATCCGCAGCAACATCACCTTCGGGCTGAAGGATGTGCCGGAGAGTAAGCTGCAGGAGGTCATCCGGCTGGCCAATCTGCAGGATGTGGTAGCGCAGATGCCGCAGGGCCTGGATACGCTGATCGGCGAGCACGGCGGCAAGCTGTCCGGCGGCCAGCGTCAGCGGATTGCCATTGCCCGGGCAATGATCCGTAATCCGGAGATTATTTTGCTGGATGAGGCGACCTCTGCACTGGACAATATCTCTGAGTTCATCGTCCAAAAAGCAATGCGGGAGCTGCGGCGGGGCCGGACTACCTTTATCGTCGCTCATAGGCTGTCTACCATCCGCGATGCGGACCGGATTGTGGTGATGAAGGACGGGCAGGTTGCCGAAATCGGAACCTTTGAAGAGCTGATGAACCGCAAAGGAGCCTTCTACGAATTAAAACAGCTGCAAACGTAAGGCGAAGCGGCTGTATGTAAACAACCCAAAAAGCGGATGCATGCTGAGCGTGCGTCCGCTTTTTTTGGGCCGTAAGGCTGCCTGGTTCCTCTTCATTTGCTCCAAGACCTCTGAATATCTTCCTAATGTGGGAAAAGCAGGGAATTCAGTCCGGCCAGAGAAATAGTAGTCTTTGATGGCCTATGCCCGGTTATGCTGAAATCTGGTAACATCCCGGTCATAATGCGACACCGTGCCGTCAAAGCGTTTGACCCGCACATATTCCTCGGAGAATTTTTCAATAATGCCGTAGCCGACCTGGGAATACATCCCGTCAGGGTCCAGCTGCAGTGCGGACACAAAGGTCTGTGACATCGCGGCAACAAAAAAATCAATATTTTTGACAATAGGCTTAGGCATCGTCCCGGCCCTCCATATCCATTTCGCTCCAAAAGCTTTTCAACTATTTTACGACAGCAAACGCGTTTTGAAAACAGGTTTAATTTGCAAAAGTGATGAAAACAAGTGATTAGAAGAAGGAGGCGTTTACAGGTGAGGCGGATAAGAGGAAGGGCAGGTTATGTGCTGAGTACCTTGGTTGTGCTGATTCTTTTGACACCGGTGGCGTATGTGCAGGTTAACAAAATATTATACGCCAAGCGGGTCTCCGCCTATCTGACGGATACAATGGGCTACAGCAGGAAGGAAATCGCCTCAGTACAAGGGATCTGGAGCATCAAGGCGCCGCCTTTTTTGGTAAGGGTAGAGTTTAAGGATGAGCCGGGTGTAGAGTATACTTATTTTGCCCATGACGGTGTGCTGCAGTTTAGTTACAGGATAACGCCTGAGGGGCGGGAGAATGGATTCAGGGAGGCCAGATTGAAGCATGTGGACGCTTATGAATGATTCGTAGAAGTGTAGCATGTATATCCGGCCAAGAGGAACATAGATGAGCTTTGGGAAATTGCGGAAAGAAGGAGGAGGCTGAGGGGTGAGTTTCCTTGAAGAGAAAGAGTATAAGCGCGGGACTGGTATAGCTGGTATACCACAACGGTAGAATAACGGATGAGCAGAGGATAATCGTATAAATAGGCAGGCTTAAAAACAAACCTGACACAAGGCTGTCCAGTATGCCATGGTATGCTTTCATAACTGGGATTTCAACAACTACTGGAGGGTTCAAGATATGGCAGAGCCGTTAAAAGCAATGTACAATGAAGAATTTCTGCGGAGCTTGGGCAGGAAGCTGCATGGAGCCTGCGAGATGTTTGAGATAGAAGCCTTTGTCGCTGAAGCGATGCGGGAGCCGTGGGAAGAGCTGGAGCTGAAAGCGCGGATGCGGCGGATTACGGAGACCTTAGGAGCTTATCTGCCCGCGGATTATGAGCAGGCTCTGGCTGTCTTATACGCGATAGATCATGAATGCATCGGTTTTCCTTACCTGATCTTCCCCGATTTTGTCGAAGTATTCGGGCAGAACGAGGAATATTGGGAGCTGTCAATAAAGGCGCTGGAACGGTTTACGGCAAAATCTTCGGCAGAGTTTGCAGTAAGGCCGTTTCTGCTGCGCGACCCTCAGCGGATGATGGAGCAGATGCGGGTCTGGTCACGGCACAGTGATGAGCATGTGCGCCGGCTTGCCAGTGAGGGCAGCCGCCCGCGGCTGCCGTGGGGCCAGGCGCTGCCGGTGTTCAAGCGCGACCCTTCTCCCGTGCTGCCGGTGCTGGAGCAGCTGAAGGATGATCCTTCTCTGTATGTTCGCAAAAGTGTAGCCAACAACCTGAATGATATTGCCAAGGATCATCCCGATGTCGTAATTGGCATTGCCCGCCGCTGGATGGGCACAAGTATCCGCACCGACTGGATCGTGCGGCATGGCTGCCGCTCGCTGATCCGCAAGGCTAACCCGGAGATTATGGCGATTTTTGGCTATGCCGAAGAGGAGGAAGGCGCACCGCTTGTGGCTTCCGCCGCCTTGTCTGTCGATCCGTCTGTTCTGCGGATTGGGGATAGCTGTGTGCTGAGCTATGAACTAAGGCTGCGGGAGGGAGAAGCGGTGCGGGTCCGGGTGGAATACGGGATTGATTTTGTGAAATCCGGCGGCAAAGCCTCCCGTAAGCTATTCCTGCTGTCCGACAAAACGGTTCCGGGAGGAGCAAGGCTGTCCGCTGTCCGGACACACCGCTGGGCGGACCTGACTACCCGCCGCCACTATCCGGGCGCGCACCGGATTGCGCTGCTGGTGAACGGCAGGGAGGTTGCCTTCACGGAGCTGTTGCTCGAACCTGCGGCGCTGGACGGGTAATTAATAGTAATTGGTTACAGGAGGAGGAAGGTAAATGAGACTGCTGCTACCCTTCATATCAATGCTGCTCCTGTCATTTCTGACAAGCTGTGCTCCAAATGCATCCGTCTCATCCAAATCACCCGATAAGTCCAACAGGTCCACCATAACCGCCGCGGCTCAGATGCCGGAAGCAAGGCCGGCGGATTTCGCATTCTCGGTGCGCTTCGGTATTACCGGCAAACATGAGATTAACACGTTTGACGGGACGGTGACCAAGGACCTGGTTCTCAACGGAACTGCAAAAGCGGAATTGGTTTTGACAGACAGCGAAATGGCGGACATTTATGCCCGTATGCGTACAATTAACATCTACAGGGAGCTGGAACTGGAGCCGGACAGGAAGAATTGTGCAAAGACGCCTTTTGATGAGGAGCACTGGCAGATCAGAATGGACGGAGCACAATTCTCATTTGATTGGGATGATGAAGCCTGCGAAACCACTAAAGATGCTAAGCAGCTAAAGGAGCTGCGGAGCTATATTTTTGAGCTGGTGAAAACGAAGCAGGCTTATCTGGAGCTGCCTGAGGCAGTCGGGGGTTATGACTAATCTGCTTAAAGCTACAAATACGAGGCATAGCAAACAAAGGGCATCCTGAATAGGCAGGTGCCCTTTGTTTGCATGCCCGACAAGCCCGTTAAAAATCCTCAACAGCAAGCAGCGTAATTCCTCCAATTCAAACGTTACCATCCCGGTAATTTTACCAGCAGATGGTTATTGTCCTTCTGCTCAAGCTCCGCCATACGCAGAACATAATTCTTTAAGCCGCTGTAAGGGGCAGCCTGCCATAGCCGGTACCCCTCTGTATCAATAACGGCAGCGAGCTCTGTGTCAGCCGTCCCGGCAAAGTAAACCGCATTCAGTCTGCCGACAACATCCGCCATAGCGGCGAGCTGCTTTTGTGTATATGCGGTATAGCTGCTGTCCTCCGCCAGCCGGCTGTATGTTCTGTCAGCAGACAGCCTGCGGAATGCTGCTTCGCTATATGTATTGAAATGCAGCAGATTGGAATCTGTACTGCCGGCAGCTTTAGCCCAGAGCTCCATGTTCAGCCCTGAGGTATGATATTCATAAGTTCCGGCTGCAGGAGTATAGTCCAGAATTCCGTATTGATGCGGATATACAGACAGGGCACTGTTTGCGATATCATATATATCCTCTCTGCTGCTACGGATATCCTGAAAATGGACATGTCCGCTAAAGACAGTGGTTATCCCGTTTCTAATCAGGGCAGCGGCTGCCTGGCCGTTGTTATTCAGCGTGAAGCCTTCCTGAACAAATTCACTGTGGTCCAGCAGGCTGTGGTGCATGACTGCAACAATCTGCGCGCCTTGCTCAGCAGCAAGCTTGCCGCAGCGGTCAATCCATCTCAGAGTAGCTTCGGTGAGCCGGCCGTCGAGCTGAGGATGGCCCAGCTTTTTATTGCTGCTGTACTGGCTGGTATCAAGCATCAGCAGCCACAGGTCGTCCGAAGGGGCTGCGAGGTAGCTCATGGAGTCGTTATCCTTAAGCAGAGCTTCCCCGTAGCCGAATTCACGGTAGATGCTGCGGAACTGTTTCGGGGTCACAGAAGACACCGGAATCTGCTTCTCGCCTTCAAACCGCCTTGCCCAGGGATTCTGTACATCATGATTGCCGGGGATGACATAAATCTGTGTCCCGGTCTGCTGTTCAATAGTCCGCAGATGCTCCGCCAGGTCCTGGTGGCTGGCTTTTTCCCCGTTATTGGTCAAATCGCCGCTGATAATGACGGCTCCCGGACGCTCTATACCGATATCGTTACCGAGGGCATCCAGTATTTCGCTGCTGTATGCAAGCTGTTTGCCATCTCCGGCAGCGAGAAAACGGCTGAAGGCCGGGCCGTTATCGGTCAGCTTGGGAGACAGGTAATGGGTATCTGTGGTGGTGAGAAGCTTTATATTCTGGCCGGACTGAATCCGGAGCGCCTGCTGTCCTGCGGCATCTTGCCTGCTGCATGAAGAGAGCAGCAGCAGCAGGGAGCAGAGAAGGCTGATGTTAAGCCGGCGGACGGACATTTCCTGCACCTCTTTTCACGAATAACTGTTTATTGTACTTTGGCCGACCCGCTTACAATCCCCTGATCCCCTAAATGGAACGTAGAGAGATACTGCTTATCAGCAAAATAGATATTTCCTCTCACAGTGGCACTCACAACGGTGAAGCCGTCAGCCTCAACATAGACATCGCCGATAAAAATCCCGCCTTCAAGCCGGGTGTTTTCACTTTTGATGATCAGCTTCGGCGCGGTTAATGCGAATGAATCGGTTATGTCCTGGTCCTCATCCTGCGTATAGAGAGCAATCTTACGGGCAGGTTCACCATTATGAAGAAACGGGCCGTCTACAACCAGCTCTTCGCTGAAGGTCATACTCCGCAGGACTGCGGCTATCCAGGTACCATCCTTGCTGATAGCATGCTTGAAAGCCGCCTCATTATCAACGATAGAAGCTGTAGTGACGGCATCTGCCGCTTCAGCGTTATTGGAACCGGAGTTCACCGCTGCGCCGCCGCCGGCGTTAGTATTGCTGCTGCCCTCATTCCCGCAGCCGCTCATCAGAAACAGTGCAAATACGGCAGCGCTCAGAGCTAATTTATTCATGTTACAAAGCCTCCTCAAGGTTGATTGCTTATGCTGCAACGGATAGCTTAAAAATTAATATAGAACGATTGGTAAGGAATAGAAGTGATATAGCTCACTGTTTCCTGAATATTTACCGATCGTTCTATAAATGATAAAATACAGAAGTGAGGAAAGGAGCATCATTTATGGCGAGAAGCAAAGAGTTTGACGTGGACAATGTCCTTGGAAAAGCGATGACGATCTTTTGGCAGCAGGGCTACGAAAAGACTTCCATACAGGATCTTGTATCCGGCATGGGCATTCATAAGCGGAGCATGTACGATACGTTTGGAGACAAACATACTTTATATATAAAAGCAATGGACCGCTACGCTGATACAGTCGCAGGCAAGCTAGAGAGCAGGACAGAGGGCGCGGTATCCGCAAGGGAGGCAATCCGGCTCATATTTGAAGCGGCTGCATTTAAGAAGAGTTCTGAACCTAAGGGCTGCCTGCTTGTAAATACTGCAGTGGAGCTTACTAATCATGATCCCGAGGCAGCAGCCAAAGTAACAGAAGCCTTTCTGAACACGGAGCAGCTTTTTGAACGTCTGCTGCGGCAGGGGCAGGAAAGCGGCGAGCTTACGCGCAGCTTTGAGGCGGCCGATATGGCCGCATATCTGCACAATGCACTTGTAGGCCTCCGGGTGCTGGTCAAAACGACAGAGGATGCCGGCAGGCTGCAGACGGTTATAGAGATGACGCTCAAAGCGCTGGAATAGCACCGGTATAGTATAAACGCACCACACTATAATTATCCGCCAGCCGGTCCCGCCGGAGAACTGCTTCGTGTACGGGCTTCAATCTGGAGGCGGTTTGGATTACAATAAGCTTCTGATGAATTTTAAGCGGCAGGAGGAGCAGCAGGCATGGCGAAACAGAAATATTATGTGGTCTGGGAGGGCAAGCAGCCGGGGGTATACAGCACCTGGGCGGAATGCCAGGCTCAGACGGATCATTACACAGGGGCAAAATACAAATCATATGAGTCAAAGGCTGCCGCAGATGCCGCCTTCAAAGCCGGCTGGAAGGGCAATTGGGGAACAGGCGCCACCGGCACGGGCGCAGCTAAAAGCAAAGCAGCCGGCTCATGGAGCCGCAGCGCCTCCGTACCGACATCTGCCGAGATTGATTATGACAGCATATCAGTAGATGTCGGCACCAGAGGTAATCCGGGTCCGGTGGAATATAAGGGAGTAGATACGCAGACCGGAGAACTTATTTTCTCCTGCGGACCGATTAAGAAAGGCACAAACAACCTGGGTGAGTTCCTGGCGATCGTGCATGCACTTGCCCTTTTACAAAAAGAAGGCAGCAGCAAGACGATCTACAGTGATTCCGTCAATGCGATGAAATGGGTCAAGCAGAAGAGAGTGGCGACAACGCTGGCACGTGATGCATCAACAGAAGAGATCTGGACGCTGATTGACCGGGCTGAGCACTGGCTGCAGACAAACACATACCCGAATAAAGTCTTGAAATGGCAAACGAAGGAATGGGGAGAGATCAAAGCGGATTACGGGCGGAAATAGGGTAATACAAGATACAGCATAAATAGCAGGGAGACCGGAAGGGGAAACGGAATGTTGTTTGAAAATGATTGGGACGAGGTATTGCAGGAGGAAGTTCTGAAGCCTTACTTTCAGGAGCTGCGCTATGCGTTAGCGGCGGAATACAAGCAGTATACCGTTTATCCGCCGAAGGAGCTGCTCTTTTCTGCGCTCAAGCTGACTCCATATAGCAAGACGAGAGTTGTAATATTGGGACAGGACCCTTATCACGGTGCTGGACAGGCGCATGGACTGAGCTTTTCGGTAAAGCCGGGTGTGCGCATACCGCCTTCATTGCGTAATATCTATCAGGAGCTGCATAGCGATGTTGGAACGGCGGTGCCGAATCACGGGTCGCTGCTGCACTGGGCGGAGGAGGGCGTGCTGATGCTGAACGCTGTGCTGACTGTCCGTGAAGGCCAGCCTAATTCACACAAGGGCCTGGGCTGGGAGACATTTACCGACGCTATTATGGAGAAGCTGAATGAACGGGCCGAGCCGCTGGTATTTATCCTTTGGGGCAGCCATGCCCAGAAGAAGGGGGCTTATATCGACAAGAGCCGCCATAAAGTTATCCAGTCTCCGCATCCCAGCCCGTTCTCGGCACACCGCGGATTTTTGGGCAGCAGGCCTTTTTCACAGGCTAATCAGTATCTGGAATCACACGGTTTGACAGGGATAGACTGGTCGATACCGAATCTATAGGCAGCAGGAGCATAGTGAAGGGGGAAGAGCAATGAAGCATTGGGTAGGCAGGCCGGTCATCATGTATTGCGGAGAGGCGCCTTATACGATTATGAAGGGCGTGCTGCGCAGATGGGACCCTCAGGCTTCGCTGGCTGTCATCGGCCACCAGGAAATTGCTGTTCCTTTTCGTGACATTGTGTTCATTAAGGCGCTCGCTCCCAAGGAGCGGGCATTGCCTCCGGTTCTTCACTCCGTCGGATATGTCATGAGAGAACGGCAGCAGTTTGATAACGCAGTCTATTTTAAATCAGCGGTAACGGTCTGGAAGGGCGACCAGCTGGTCGCATTCAACGCTGTTATCGTCTCTCACACGAAAGGTGCGGTTACACTGCAGGACGGACAGAACCTCATGAAAGGCACACATGTTTTTGTGGTCCGTTCCCTGCGGGGATAACCGGGTTATAAAGAACGACACAATAAAGAGCAGCGTCCTCCCGTTACCGGGGGAATGCTGCTCTTTATTATTGAATCCGTGTTCCATTAATGTGTTTCTTCAAGGCCGGGCCTTACATCTGCTCCTCTTTAGGCAGCTGTATCTCCTCGACCCGTTCCGCGACAATAACCTCGTATATCCGCATAACAATAATTTTGGTAATCATGTAGACCGGAAGAGCAATCAGCACTCCGATAATACCGAAGAAATCACCGCCCACCAGTACAATTACCACCGTGGTCAGCGGGTGCACATCCAGTGATTTACCGTAAATGATCGGCGACAGCACATTATCCTGTATTTGCTGGGCAATAAGAATGATGACAAGTGACCAGATCGCCATCGACGGAGATTCAATGAAGCCTACAATGATGACCGGCACTGCTGCAAGCAGCGAACCGACGTATGGAATGAAATTAAGCGGAATAGAAATCACGGCAAGCAGCAGAGAATACGGCAGGCCGATCATCAGGAAGCCGATGTAGAGCAGAATCCCGAGCACAACATTGAGAATGACCCTGGTGACAATGAAGCCGCTGAGCGCTGAATCGATATCACTGAGCATCTCCTGGCCTTCCTTGCGGTATTTCCGCGGAAACAGGCCCTGCAGAATCGGCGACAGCTTGTGTCCGTCTTTTAACATGTAATAAAGAATGATCGGCAGTGTCGCAATAACCACTACAATACTGGAAATGACACCGATCAGATTGGACATGGAGTTGGTCATCCAGGTGATGGCGCTGGTTACATATTCCGAGATTTTGTCGGACACGTCAGTATCGCCTTGGAAAAACCTTGACAGTGACGGATCACTCCGCAGCTGGTTGAATTGGTTTTGTATCCCCTGGACAAGATATGGCATATTATCAATGAAATTCTGGAACTGCTCGCGCAGCGTCGGCCAGATCAGAATCCAGAACAGCACGAACAGCCCGGCGAAGACGAGATAAATCAGCAGAATGGATAATGCGCGGTTAACCTTATGCTTTTCCAGAAACTTGACGAGCGGCCGCAGCAGGTAGTACATGAACCCTGACAGCATCATCGGCACGAGCAGCAGATTAATGATGGAGAGCAGGGGAGTAAACAGCACAATAACCTTGGAGCCCAGATAGAGAATAGTGAGTAGAGCGATTATGGACAGGCATGTCCGAAAATACTTGCTTTGCAGCATTGCAGCACCCCCGTAATTTAAATGTATACAGTGACCGTATGTAATCTGATCATCCCGATTCTATCTTTATAACCGAAACGCTAGAAATTGATTCAGTCTGATAGACGGTTAATTCTGGCTGGCTGAGCGGTTTAAGCAGGTATGGGGGAGGTTAATACGCCTTAACAGGAGGGGGATGCAGATGACGACGCTGGTAATAGGGATATTCGGGCACCGGAGCGATGCCGTTCTGGCAATCGAGGCCTTGAAGGATAGCGGAATAAAGAAGAAACAAATATCAGCTGTGACTAAGCAAAAGAGTACGCTTGAGCTGATCAGCAAGGATACCGGAATCGGAAAAGTAGAGAGCGGAGCGGGTAATGCCGGCCTGTTCGGGACAGCCCGGGAGGTAGGGGTTGGCCTGAATATGATTAATGATACGGCTGTTGCTGCCGGACCGGCAGCACGCAAGCTGGCCGGAGCTGATCTTGAGGCAGATGGCCTGACCGTCAGCCTGATCGGAATCGGAATTCCGGAGACAGATGCTGCTAAATATGCGGAGCATGCGGAGATGGAACGTATTATTGTAATAGTGGAGGTTGAAGAGGATCAGAATAAGCAGGTGAGCACTATCATGGGGCAGCATGACGCTATTCCGTTCACATCTGCTGAATAGTTAATCAGCTATCTGCGCGGCAGACGGGATTTCCGTTTAGCCGCTTTTTTTCGCGATTGGATAAACAAGGCGGGCTCAATATCCACCTGGCCGCCTGTTTCCTTTGCAACCTGCTTGGCTTTAACAAGTGCCAAGAAGGCAAAGAATTCTCCTAGAGCACCGAGTCCGGCAGCAATAATCTCATAGTCATCAGCGGTCAATTCCGCAGACTCGACAGGATTTCCGGTGCTTCCGGGATGATTGCTGCTCTTGTTACTGCTGACGCCGCTGCCGTAACCGTTAATGTTATTGGCCATTCCCTGTTCACCTGCTTTTCGCCATATGTATTATAAAATATGTTGCTGCCTCCATGGATGAAATAGGCAATCGGGAGGATATTTCTCGCAAAAAAGGTTACCGTCTTCACCGAAGGACGGCTAAGCCTTTTCTGCTTGTATTTAAGCAAAAAAATCACTTTACAGACTTTGAAAACGCTGTTAAAATCATAAATGAGCACAAACGATCAACAATGAGCACGAAATGCCAGATAAATGATCAAATTCGTTAACGAATAATGACACTGCATAGCAGGCGGACTTCATGCTTACGCTATGCGTTGAGGGAGTGAGCTGCTGTGCTGTTTGAAGAAGAAAGAAAAGTAAGCATTGTTCAGTTCGTAGACCAGCATACAAGGGCATCGGTGCAGGAGCTAAGCCAGCAGCTGGGTGTTTCCGAATCGACGGTCCGCCGGGATTTGAAGGAGCTGGAGGAAGCGAGGCTGCTGAAGCGGACGCACGGCGGGGCTGTATCGCTGCAGAGCGTCAACTTCGAGGCCGCTTTTCCGGATAAGGAAGACCGCTTTATTGATGAGAAGCTGCGGATTGCGGCCAAGGCAGTCGAGCTGATCCAGGAAGGCGATGCCATTCTGCTTGACGGAGGAACCACAACGCTGCAGATAGCCAGAGCACTTAGGAGCTTCTCGAATCTCAAGGTGATTACCAACTCGATCATGGCTTTGAATGAGCTGAGGGATTGCCGGAATATCGAAGTCTCGATCACTGGCGGAATGCTCCGCCCGGATACGATGGCTTTTGTGGGGCCGATGACAGAACGCTCGCTGGAGATGGTACGGGTGGATAAAGCTTTTCTCGGGACGAACGGACTTGATCTGACGGAGGGCATCACCACTCCGAATATGCTGGAGGCTGCCACGAAACGCAAAATGATTACTGTTGCCAAGCAGTCTATACTGCTGGCTGACCATAGCAAGATCGGCCAGGTTTCTTTCTGTAAGGTGGCAGATCTGCGGGAGATTGATCACTGTATTCTGGACTCGGCAGTGCCCGGCAGTTTTACACGGGGCCTTGAAGCTTTAGATGTCGGCTTCACAATCGTGTAAGCAAGTAAACCACAATAATGAGGGATGAACATGATTTACACCGTCACACTTAATCCTTCCATTGACTACATCGTGGAAGTTGAAGATATGAAGCTCGGCAGCCTGAACCGGATGACCCGTGACCTGAAGCTGCCGGGAGGCAAGGGGATCAATGTATCGCGTGTCCTGAACCAGCTGGGAGTAAGCAACACGGCAACAGGATTTCTGGGCGGCTTCACCGGCCGGTTCATTGAAGACTGGCTGCATGAGGAAGGCACCTCAAGCGACTTTGTTCCGGTCAGCGGGGATACGCGCATTAATATTAAGCTGAAGTCCGGAGAAGAAACCGAGATTAACGGAACCGGACCGGAAATTACCGCCGCTGAAGCCGATGTCCTGACAGGTAAGCTACGCAATCTGCAGGCCGGGGACATTGTGGTGATGTCCGGGAGCATCCCGCCTTCCCTTGGAGCGGATTTCTATAACAGGCTGATCGAGGTGTGCAGGCAGCAGGGGGCTGAGTTCGTCATTGATACCACCGGACAGGCGCTGCAGCTGGCGCTTCAATACGCACCGCTGCTGGTCAAGCCGAATCATCATGAGCTTGCCGAGCTGTTCGGGGTTACCATCAGCACCAGAGAAGAGGTTATCACGTACGGACGTAAGCTGCTGGAAGCCGGAGCACAGCATGTGCTGGTCTCCATGGCCGGAGACGGTGCGCTGCTGATTACGGAGCAGGGCGTGTACAGTGCGAATGCACCGTCGGGACAGGTAAGGAATTCAGTAGGTGCAGGGGATTCGATGATCGCCGGATTTGTAGGAACCTTGTCCATAGAGGGCGATCTGCTTGAAGCCTTCCGTACAGGTGTTGCCTCCGGCAGTGCAACAGCGTTCTCCGATGATTTGGCAGACGGCGGCTTTATCGGAAGGCTGCGCCCCCAGATCGAGATTACACAGCTGTAGGCAATAGGTATTAACAGGAACATAGGGAGCTGATAAACATGAGAATTACAGATTTGATGATAAAAGAAGCAATGATCATGAATCTGCAGGCAACTACAAAAGAGGCGGCAATTGATGAACTGATTGCCAGCCTGGCGGCCAGCGGACGGATCAATGACAAGGTGCTGTTCAAGGAAAAGATTCTGGCGCGTGAAGCCCAGTCCAGCACCGGCATCGGCGGCGGAATTGCCATGCCGCATGCCAAGACCTCTGCAGTTAATGAAGCTACTGTAGTATTCGCCAAGAGCCGCGCAGGTGTAGCGTACGAATCACTGGACGATGAGCCGGCCAAGCTGTTCTTTATGATTGCCGCACCGGAGGGTGCCGGAAATATGCATATGCGCACTCTGGCAGCATTGTCCCGGTTGCTCATTGAAAGCGAATTCATCGAGGCGCTCATGAAGGCCACCACACCTGATGAGGTTGCTGCATTGTTTGATGCCAAGCAGGCGGAGCAGGATGCCAAGGCAGAAGCAGATAAGGCTGCTCCTGCAGCTAAGCCGGCACCTGAGAAGCTGATCGTTGGAAATCCGGAATCCTCCGGTTTTGTTGTAGCTGTTACAGCCTGCCCTACAGGGATTGCCCACACCTTCATGGCCGAAGATGCATTGAAGAAAAAAGCGCTGGAGATGGGTGTTAATATCCGCGTTGAGACCAACGGCTCGGAAGGCGCACAGAATGTGCTTACCGCTGATGAGATCCGCCGGGCCAGCGGTGTTATTGTGGCGGCCGACAAGAATGTGGAGATGGCCCGCTTCGCCGGCAAGCCGGTGCTGCAAAGACCGGTAAGTGACGGTATCCGTAAGCCTGAAGAACTGATCAGCAAAGCACTCAAGGGTGATGCCCCGATCTACCAGGACGGCGGACGCAGCACGGGCAGCGAAGCTGCTCCGGCTAAATCGGGGAGCGTGGGAAGCAAAATCTACAAAGATCTGATGAACGGTATTTCGCACATGCTTCCGTTCGTAGTCGGCGGCGGTATCCTGCTTGCCATTTCCTTCCTGATCGAGCAGGTGGCCGGCGTCGATAACCCGCTGGTGAAGCTGCTGCAGACGATCGGCGGCGGCGATGGTGCCTTCCACTTCCTGATCCCGATCCTCGCCGGATTTATCGCGATGAGCATAGGTGACCGGCCGGCACTGATGCCGGGTATGGTTGGCGGTATTATGGCCCTGAATTCCAACGCCGGCTTCCTCGGCGGTCTGGCTGCCGGTTTCCTGGCCGGTTATGTGATCATCGGCCTGCGTAAAGCCTTTGCGGGCCTGCCGCGTACACTGGACGGACTGAAGCCTATTCTGCTCTACCCGGTCTTTGGCCTGCTGATCACCGGAGCTGTAGCATATTATATATTCGATCCGGTCTTTGGCTCCATTAATACAGCAATGATTGATGCCCTTAACAGATTGGGCACCGGAAATATGGTTCTCCTGGGTGTTGTTCTTGGCGGAATGATGGCCATCGATATGGGCGGCCCCTTCAATAAGGCGGCTTACACCTTTGCCATCGGTGTGTTTACCTCCAGCGGTAACGTGAACGGCTTGATGATGGCTGCAGTAATGGCCGGCGGTATGGTTCCTCCGCTGGCAATCGCACTGGCCACAACATTGTTCAAGAACAAGTTCACCGAAACCGAACGCAAATCCGGGCTGACGAATTATGTACTTGGCCTGTCGTTTATTACTGAAGGCGCAATTCCGTTTGCGGCAGCCGATCCGCTGCGTGTGCTGACTACCTGCATCATCGGTTCTGCTGTTGCCGGCGGACTGACACAGCTCTGGCACATTAACGTGCCTGCACCGCACGGCGGGATCTTCGTCGCTGCATTATCCAGCAACGCGCTGCTGTTCCTGCTGGCCGTTCTGATCGGCAGTGTAATATCCGGCCTGACTCTCGGCCTCTGGAAAAAGCCGCTGCAGACCAAATAAAGCTTCTAAAACGGTACGTTTTAAATAGAGAACTGCGGGGCATCAGACACTTGTCTGATGCCCCGCAGTTTTTTGGTTGTATAGGAAATTATACAATGCAAAAAAATGTGGATAACTCCGATGAAAAATAAAGGAGGGGTGGACGTGAAGAATCAGGAGACATGGAAGAAACGACCTGATACCAACCCCCACATTGT
>RCUO01000422.1_pt1 | contig 21334 bp, 21 predicted proteins | sample 2166161 | NCBI WGS metagenome assembly RCUO01 (sample SAMN09932617, study PRJNA488358) | compost metagenome | feature: garden; material: soil; isolation source: compost soil in cyclohexanecarbonitrile-enriched culture | place: Germany: Experimental Botanical Garden Goettingen | collected 2016-01-27 | reverse complement strand
ACCTTGGGCTGTTCTCAGCGAGGACGGGAGAATAGCCGGTAACGGTACAAATCTGGCCGGCGGGACTGTAATTCAGAAATATCAGGCTTTGCCGTCACTGCTGGAAGCTGTACTCCAGTTATGCGAAGTAAGGCGGCCCAGAGCAGAATCTGCCCTCAGAGAGGAAACACTGCTGCTCGGGATCGTCTCGGCCAGCGGCAGCGGCGGCAAAACAACTCTGGCGCTTAATATGTCCAAACAGCTGGCGGCAAAGGGATTGTCAGTATTTTATTTGAACCTGGAGAGTGTTGACAGCAGCGGGCTGCTGGTGCAAATGCCCTCACACATGGCGCAAGGTCTGGAACGGCTGCTGTATGAGCTGAAGGTAAGGCAAGCGGATGGAAATGAGGATGCGGCGGTAAAGCTTGAGCTTGGCAGATATGTATGCAGACATGACGCTCTTCGCTGTGACGGGTTCAGGCCTGTAGAGAATTTTAAGGAAATGCTGCAAATGACACAGCCGGATACACTGGATTTATTGAATCTGCTTAGTGCGGCGGGCAACTATGACGTAGTGCTGGTTGATACCGGCAGTCTGGAGGAAGAACGCACCCAGGCTGTACTGAAGCGCTGCGGGATACTGCTCTGGATGCTCAGAAATGATGAGCAAAGCTTTTATAAGACAGAGAAATGGCTGCAGCATGGCAGCAATGCCCATTCAGGCTGGCCGCAGGATCTTCAGGATAAAAGCCGGTTCATTCTGAACTTTGCCGGAGCATCCGGCAAAAATAACCTGGCTCCCGGGGGCATAACACCGGATAACCAGCTTCCCTATATCCCGTCCTGGGCTTTGCAGCATCATGTGGAGCTGTGCCTGGAATCTCCGCCCTTTATAGCAGGCGTAGAGCAGATATGCCGTGATATTGTCGAGCCGCTGCTGCCGGGAGTATTCACGGGTAGCCGGTATGAATGAGGAATTATTCAGAAGGCTGAAGCGTGATATCCGTGCGGGACTTGATGTTACTTCGGCTGTCGGGAACCGTGAGCTTAGCCGCTATATCGAACAGACCATTCTAGAGATGCAGAGCTTACGTTATTTGACTGCCCAGGAGAAGCATGAGCTGGTGAAAAAGCTGTTCGATTCCTTCCGCGGTCTGGACATCCTGCAGCCGCTCGTTGATAATCCGGCCATCACCGAGATTATGATCAACAGCCATGAGGAGATATTTGTAGAGGAGGAGGGACAGATCCGGCGGCTGCCGCTGGCTTTTGAGTCGAGGAGCCGGCTGGAGGATATTATCCAGTCAGTGGTCTCCGGTGTGGACCGCGTGGTCAATGACTCTACTCCGATTGTAGATGCACGGCTGCGTGACGGTTCCCGGGTCAACGTGGTGCTGCCCCCGGTTGCACTGAAGGGGCCGGCGATGACGATCCGCAAATTCCCCGAAACACCGATGACCATGAATGATCTGGTGCGCCGGGGGGCGCTAGACGAAGAGGCGGCAGAGCTGCTGCAGACCCTGGTAGCTGCCGGCTACAATATTTTTATAAGCGGCGGAACGGGCTCCGGGAAGACTACGTTTCTAAACGCCTTGTCCCAGTTCATCCCGCCCCAGGAGCGGGTCATTACCATTGAGGATTCAGCGGAGCTGCAGATTGTTACTGTACCGAATCTGGTTTCTCTGGAGACGAGAAATGCCAACACGGAGGGGCGCGGAGAGATTAGCATCCGCGATCTGATCCGCTCCTCCCTGCGGATGAGGCCTAACCGAATTGTAGTGGGCGAGGTCCGGGGAGCTGAATGTCTCGATATGCTGCAGGCAATGAACACAGGTCATGCCGGAAGCTTATCCACAGGACATTCCAACAGTGCGCGGGATATGGTCAGCCGGCTGGAGACGATGGTGCTTAGTGCAGCGGACCTTCCTGTTGCCGTAGTCCGGCAGCAGATCAGCTCTGCTATCGATGTATTCGTGCATCTCTCCAGGCTGAGGGACCGCTCACGCAGGGTAGTAGAAATCTGCGAGGTTGCCGGATTAAGGGAAGGGGAGGTGGTGCTTAACCCGTTGTACCAATTCCGTGAAGCGGGGGAACGTGATGGAGTGGTTGAAGGCAAGCTGGCTGCATGCGGCAATCCGCTGATGCATACCGGCAAGCTGGGAATGGCTGGTATACACCATTATCCGCTGATGGAATTTGCAGCGGATAAGGAGGTGAAGGAGCCGGTATGCTGAAGCAGACGCACAAACGGCGGACGCGGCAAAGTCCGGGACAACGGGATATATCAGACAAGAAGAAGCCGGACAGCGGGACGCAGCTGCCGGATTATACAGTGTATGCCTTATCTCCGCGCCTGAAAATATCAGCGGTGCTGGCCGGCGGGCTGCTGTTGTTCGGCATCGGTTATCTGTTCTATCATCAGCTGCTGATTTCTTTGCTGCTGGTGCCGGGGGCAGCTTATGCACCGGGGCTGTTGCGCAATTATTTGCGGGACCGAAGGCGCGCTGCACTTAATTTGCAGTTTAAGCAGACTCTATTTTCTCTTTCCTCCTCGCTGTCTGCCGGGCGTTCAGTGGAGAATGCGTTCCGCGAAGCTGTGGCTGATCTGCAGATGCTTGATCCGGAAGGGAACAGTGACATGCTCTCAGAGCTGACCATTATCTGCGCGCGGATGGAGTACAATCAGCCGATCGAGGAGGCGCTGCATGATTTCAGCCGCCGGGCCGGAATGGAGGATGTGGAGCGGTTTGCCGATGTGTTCACCGTCTGCAAACGAACCGGCGGAGATCTGGTTGAGGTGGTGCGCCGGACCTCCTCTATTATCGGGGAGAAGCTGGATATTCAGCAGGATATTGCCGTAAGCATTGCCCAGAAGAAGTTCGAAGCCAAGGCCCTGCTGGCCGCCCCCCTGCTGATGGTATTGTTCATGAGCCTGACGGCAAGCGACTATATGCAACCCATGTACACAGGGGCGGGCATGGCGATTTCAACACTTTCGCTGGCCGGACTATACCTGTGCTACCGCTGGACATCCAAGATCATGGATATTCCGCTTTAGGGCTGTGAGGAGGTGGGGAAATGCAATGGATAAGCGGTGCGGCAGTAATTGTCCTGATTCTCGGCTGGCTGCTGCTGCGCCTGAGATGCGGCAGCCGTTATGACGTACTGCGAGGCCTGACGATGGAGGGATTGAAGCTGCGCGCCGCCGGAGTGCCCTTCCTGCTGCTGGTTGAGAAATGGAGGATTGCCAGCTATCTGCCCACGGTGGTGCTGAGAATACAACGCTCGCTGCAGCGCAGCTACGGCTTACGCTACAGCTCGGAGCGGACGCTGCTGTTCATGGGGGAGATGCTCTGCTTCAGCTGGCTATTCCTGCTGGGCGGAAGTTTGCTGACCCTGCTCAGCGGCGAGGAGGCCGGAATTATTCTTGGGGTGCTCCTGGCCCTGATTCTCCCGGTTGCCCTGGTCAGTGACCTGCACAAAAAGGTAAGGCTGCGGGAGCAGAATATTGTGCTTGAGCTGCCGGAGCTGCTCAACAGCATCGTATTACTGGTTGGTGCCGGCGAGACCGTGCAGCGGGCCATTATCCGCTGTGTGGAGAGCCGCAGGGGTGACTACAGCCATCCGCTCTACAAGGAGCTTTTTACAATGATTACCGAATGGGAGAGCGGCTATTCCTTCCAGCAGGCATTTGAACAGTTCAGCAAACGCTGTGCCGTGCAGGAGGCGTCGCTGTTTACAACTACAGTACTGCTGAATTACCGCAGGGGAGGTGCGGATTTTGTACTTTCGCTGCGTGATCTTTCACGGATGTTATGGGAGAAAAGAAAAGCGCTTAGCCGTACGCGCGGGGAACAGGCTTCCTCGAAGCTGGTATTTCCGATGGTGCTTATCTTTTTAATTGTTATTGTGCTGGTGGGAACACCGGCAATCATGATGCTCAAAATGTAGGAGGATGAGGAAAATGAAATTAATGATAGCAGAAGCTGCCAAGCGGTTGTGGAAGGATGAGGAAGGGCTGGGTACGCTGGAAATGATCATGATTATTGCGGTATTGATCGCAGTGGTTCTGGTATTCCGTACGGAAATTACTAAGGTGGTCAAGGATTTAATCAGTACGGCGGGAAGCAAGAGCCAGGAAGTTTTTGAGTAATGGATCTGCGGAGTGATGAAGGCAGTTTCACAGTTGAAGCGTCTTTGCTGCTTCCTATCATTATGATGATTACAATGCTGCTTCTTTTCTTTAGCTTATATACCTATCAGCGGACAATGCTGCTGCAGTTTTCTTCTGCCACAGCTGAGCGTGCTGCCTATAACTGGGATAACAGTAATAAAGGGACCGGTGGAGCGTTTCCGGCCGGGAGCTATGATTCGTTGTACTGGCGGATCGGCGAAGACGGGCTGCTTGCTTCCCTGTTTGGTACAGGGTCTGTAAATGGGGGAGTGGAGCTTGCGGTACCGGCACAAGGGGCTCAAGGTTCTTTGCCCAAGCTGAAGCTTGAGCATTCGGCGGAGAAGCTTCCGGCGAATATGACTGGAGAGATGAGCTACAGCTACAATTTTTCCGGCCGCAGGATAAGCACTGTGCTGCAGCGTGTACTTCGGCTGCCAGTACTGGATGGGCTTATAGAGGATAAGGCAGAGCCAATAGTAACGACACAGGCGGTTGTCACGGAACCGGTGGAATTTATCCGTACAGTTGAGCTGATGCGATATTACGCCGCCAAATTTAAGAACGGTAAGCAGGAGAACAGCTCCGGGACGGGCATGGATAAGCAGGAGGCCGGCCAGATGCTGAACACTCTGAAAAAGTGAGGCCAGCGGAACAGGAAGGCGGGTACAGATGAGATCAGTGAACCGATCAAAGACAGCTCAAGACAGCAACCGGATACCGGGATGCGGCACGAAAGCGGATGGCTCAGTATCCGTTTTTCTGATCATGGTACTCGCCTTTGTCTTCCTGTTCACCGCTGTATTGATTGATTATGCGCGTATCGCTGCTGCGAGTGTACAGCAGGAGAGACTGGCCAGGGCGGCGGTGCGCTCAGTAATGTCTTCCTATGACCTGAGCCTTCAGCAAAGCTATGGACTGTTTGCTTTCGGGGGTGATAACGGGGATCAGCTGCTGTCCGGAGTACTCAACGACAACCTGTACGAAAGCGGACGGGGGGATGCCTTTAATCTGCTGCCGGTTAAGCTGGACAGCTCTTCCCTGGCCTGGAGCCGTTCAATCGGCAGTTACGATATTTTCCGCCGGCAGATTGCAGAGGAGATGAAATATAAAGCACCGGTTGACTTTGCTCTTGAGCTGGCAGGCAAATTCAGGCCGCTGGCGGCTGCAATGGGGGAGGCTTCGCGTTCAACGAAGGTCCTCGGTAAGCTTCAGCCCCTGTATGATGCACGTGAAGCAGCGCTTGACCGGATGCTTGAACATCGGCGGAAGGCAGCGGAGAGCGCAAGAGGCCTGCAGCAGATCATTATGAATCCGCCGCAGGATTATATCGGTACCCGTTCGCTAAGCAGTGTTGAAACAGCTGCGGATATAGTAGCTATGTATAACGATTATGTAGGCAAATACTATACCGACCTGTACCGTGACAGAGAGAAGGAATATGAAAGATACCAGTATGACATCGGCCGCTATTTACAGCAGTCTGCGAAGCTGCTTACCGGAATACCGGAAGTGCTGTCTGCTTTCAGACAGCAGCATGATTCTCATATGGCCGAAGCTAAAGCTGCACTGCGTGAAGCGTCAGAACTTAACGCACAGATGAAGACTGTACTTGAGCAGTCCAGGGTAAGCAGCGCTGAGAGCGGGCAGGCATCGGCGGACAGCTGGAATATTCCCGGCAGCAGTAATAACGGACTTGATACAGAGGCTTTGTCTAAGCTGCGTGAGCAGGAGGACAACCTGCTCCTTGCACCGGGCGAGCTGAGTACGCTGGAACGGAATATAACCGTCCAGGAACAGGCAGCCGGGAGGGTGGAGCCGGCAGTTTCTGCTCTGCCTGCTGCTCTGTTAGAAGCTGCCGGACTGTATGCCGATGTTACCCGGATGAGTACTGCTGTGCTGGATACTTCACAAGCTGTCAGCAGCTATCTGCTGAATTACGGCAACTCCGGTGCAGTTATATCCGCAGAGACTGCCCAGATCGAGGCACACCGTACAGCCGACAGTGAACGCAAGCAGATAGAGCAGCAGGCTAAAGCCAAGCTGGGAGATGCGATGAAGCTGATAGATCAGCTTCGCAGCCTCGGCGATAGCGCGGCAGCAGCGCAGCAGCGGTACAACACGCTCCGCCAATATTACGAGGTTAGTATCCGGTTTAATCAGGCAGAGGATAATGCACGGGCAGCAAATTCCGGGAGCACGGATGTATATACTGCGGGCAGCTCCGCAATGAGTGATGTAGACGGGCTATATGCGGCTATAGGCAGCATTATGACGGGGGCAAGGGACAGGCTGTTTCAGACAGAGTATTCGGCAGTTTATTTTCAACATTTTGACTTCTCCCTGCTGGCTGCCGCGGCTTCTGATTCCGGAGACAGCCTGCTCTCCGCCCTGTCCAGCCAGCTTGATCCTCATGCCCAGGAGCTGGAGTATATTCTGTACGGCTTCCATAATCCTGCAGGAAATATAGCCGCTGCCTATGGTGAAATTTTTGCACTGAGGCTGGCAATACGGACGATGGAGGGATTTATCGAGAATGCCCGGCTCAGCAACCCGCTGGCTATTTTAGCCGCAGCGCTGCTGTACGGAGTTGAGCAGGCGGTTCAGGATATGCTTCAGTTGAGCAAAGCTGGTGAAGTCGTATTATCCAAATACTTGCCGGCTATGCTGGACTACCGCGGTTATTTAAGGTTATTCATGCTTCTGCATGGGGCAGGTGAAGCCCAGCTGTCCCGCATGCTTGCCCTGATTAGGCTGAACACGGGAATTAACCCGCAGGAAAAATTCACTTATGCCTCTGCCCAGATCCGCATGGGCCTTAGGCTGTGGTTTTTGCCGGGGGCGGTGAAGCTGCTGAATTACAGCTCCGGGCTTCCGGGCGAGGTAGAAGGCAACGTATATTATCGTGCTGTGCAGGCGGATTTTTCTTATTAGCAGCAGAGGGAGGGCGGAATGAGGTGCTGGAGTCTGCAGGCGCAGAAGCGCCGGGATGAAGGGAGTATGGTAGTTGAGGCTGCGATGGTGCTTCCGGTGTTTCTGCTGTTTGTCCTTTTTTTGATCTATATCATTCAGATGACGCTGTATTCGACGGCTCTGCAGAGCACTGCATCCGACACAGTGAAAATGATATCCACACATATCTATCCGGCTGCACTGGCCGCGCAGAGGTTGGCTGAGGAAGAGAACAGCGTTGCAGATCCGGCAGGACCCGGCGGAGCGCCGGATGCAGGGAAGCCTTCCGGGAAGTGGAGTATTCCCCGCCTGTCGCTTCAGGAGTGGAGCGGCAGCTACGCGGATACTATGCCTGCACCTATTGATGAATGGGTCAGGGCTGCGGTGCAGCGGGCGGAAGGCCCTCTGCAGGAGCTTCAGGCTGAGGCGTCCCAGGCTGTGCTTGACCTTGCGCTGAAGCCTTTAATGAAGCCTTATCTGGCAACGGATTGGCTGGATTATGACCGGATACATGTCTCCAATGTCACAATTCCTGAGCTGAAGGAGGGTTCGCGCCCGTACTTCGGATTAGTGGTCAGCTATGAGCTGCCGATGAAGGTGCCCTTTCTGAATAAAGCAATTGTCCTGGAAGCCAGCAGTGTTGAACGAATCTGGATCGGGAATACCGATGCCGCCGAACAAAGCGGGGAAGACGGGAATGAGGAGCCGCAGTCATATATTATCATTCTTGAGAAACCGGATCCGGGCGTAGCCAACAAGCAGGGCGTGATCAGGATTAAGGTTCCACCGGGAGCAACGGCGAATCTTTCTATTTTTTATAAAAGCGGCCAGAGTACAGCTAAATATTTGGGCTGGAAAGAAGCGGACGAAGCCGGCTTTATTGAATGGGAATGGAAAATCGGGGTTAATACGACACCGGGCACATGGACTTTTGTAGTAACGCTTGAAGACGGGACCAGTCTGGAGGCAACCTTTAAAGTAGTAAAAAGATTCTAGAGGGAGGAGGGGTGACGGTGGCAGGATGGGCCTTCTGGGGCTGTCTGAGTATTCTGGCAGCAGCTTTTGTTACGGATCTGCGGTGGATGAGGATACCGAACTGGATTTCTGTGATTGCTCTGGTTACAGGATTACTGTCAAGAATCATTGCAGACGGGGGCAGCGGTTTGCTGTTTGCACTCACCGGCGCAGCTGCCGGCTTTGCCGCCCTGCTGCTGCTGTATGTGACGGGTGCAGTCGGAGCCGGGGATGTGAAGCTTTTTGCAGGTATCGGGGCCTGGACAGGAATCTGGTTTACCCTTGAGGTCATTATGTATTCTGTATTGTTCGGGGCTGTAATCGGCTGGATTATTGTTCTGTTCAGGCGGGAGGCAGCGGGGAGAATCCGCAGCATGCTCAGCAGAACCGCCGGCTTTCTGCTGCTGCAGAAGCCTGGCCTGTTAACAAGCGGCTTACAAAGTCAGGGACTGAGATTTCCGTTCATGCTGGCTGTGCTTCCCGGATTTATTTATACCTATTTTTGTTTTTAGACAGGGGGTGAATGCTGTTGTTCGGATTAACCCGGGATTTTATCCAGCAGGACGGCATTTCCATGCAGCTTGGAAGCGCTAAGGGATTAACGGCAGCGGAGCTTAATATGGTGCAGGCGAGAATGCTGATGAATACCGTCATCCCGCATCATCTGCGTCTGCTGCTCAAGGAGATTGATCTTAAGATAACGCTGGAGTATGCTGTTTCCCGCCGCAAGATGCTCAGCCACCTGCTAAAGAGTGAAAGGCTGAGCATGGGCGAACTCTTCGGTCTGCTGCTGCAGATTGCCCGCGGAATGGAGGAGGGAAGGCTCTATATGCTAAGGGCAGAGCAGTATGCGCTGCATGCGGATTATATATTTATTGAAGGGCCGCTGGGCAGCGGCAAGGTCTTTCTTACTTACATACCGCTGCAGCCGGCAGAGCCGTTAGTCTCTACAGGTGAAGCAGTTAAATCTTTGGTTATGGTGCTCATGGCATCGGTTACGGAGCTGTCCGGGAGCGGGCTGCAGCGACTGCTTCAATATTGCGGAAGTATGGAATTTAGCCCGGCCGGGCTAAAAAGCCTGCTTGCCGAGCTGCTGGCGGACGACGGGCTTGTAGATAGGTTGTCAGCGGGTACAGAAGCTGCTTCATCAAATATGCCGGCTGGGACCGGGCATGCAGTTTCTGGAGAATTGCCTGTCCGGCGCATGCAAGAACAGCAGTCTGGCGTCCCGCAGGCTGTTATGCCGGGAGAGGCTTCTGCTCCTTCTGCGCTCCGGAGACATTCGTTGACCCGCCCGCAGGAACAGGCAGCTGGTAGCAGTCAAGGCAAAGAACAGGCATGGGGAGGCCCATTGCCCAGATTGAGGCTTACTGATGAATCGGAATTGTCTGAATATGAAGATGTGGATGAGGCCGATAACGTTATTTTGTCCCCATACAGAACTTATGCGGCATTAGGCGCTGTTTTGGCTGATGCGCTGCTATGGAAGTTCCTGTATCTGGACAAGCCGTCAACACTCTGGCTGTCGGTCTGCCTTGCAGCTACCGCTATACTGGCATTCATATGCTGGATGGTTTGGAGCGGGAGGATCATGACGGGAGTGAGACTGGGCGGGGACGGAAGAGGGGAGAGGCTTGAGGGTGAAGCCTTAGAAGCAGAGGAGCGTTCTATAAACCGCAGGCCGAAGGGGTCTGAATGGGATTTTGGCAAAAACCCGGTAACGCCGTTCAGAGCCCAGACACCTCCCGTTGTTGAACAGAAGCGGCCTTTACAAGTAAGACAGGAATCAGGAAGCTTATTGTTTGAAAACAAGGCTCCTGCAAGGCCCCAGCCTGCTCCCGAGCCGGCAACAGCGCTGCTGGAGGTCCGTGAAGGTGAAGCCGCCGGCAGGGGAAAGGTACAGGCTGGGCGGACTGGGCCGTTTCTGGAACGCACGGGTACAGATGAGGATGGAGCAGCGGAGAAGATTGAACTGGACCGGGCCAGCTTCATTATAGGCCGTTCAGCTGATGTAGCCCAATATGTAGAGAAATCGGAGGGGGCCTCAAGAGTTCATGCTGAAATCTCCAGAGGCCCAGCCGGTTATATCATCAAGGATCTGGACTCGCGCAACGGGACGCTGTATCAGGGAGCCCCGATGATTCCTTATAAAGAGTATCCGTTGACCGAGGGCAGCGAATTTACAATCATCAAGGGCAGCTATACGTTCCGCTCCGCCTGATGATCACTCATTTCTCTGCCTTTAGCTGCTCCAGTGCGGGCTGGAGTGTCGGATAGTTAAAGGTAAAGCCGTGGTTTACGGCTTTGGATGGCAGCACCCGCTGGCCCTTCAGCAGAATTTCCGACAGCTCGCCGGCAGCTGCCTTTAATATAACGGCAGGAACCGGGAACCAGTGCGGACGATGGTAGACTTTGCCGATCATCCGGCCGAACTGCCCGTTAGTCACCGGATTGGGGGCGGTGGCATTTACGGGGCCGGCTATTTCCGGGTTACGGATGCTGAAATCAATTAGTCGGGCAATATCCTCCAGGTGAATCCAGGAGAGCCACTGCTTCCCGCTGCCGATTCTGCCGCCGAAGCCGAGCATATAAGGCAGCTTCATTTTGGGAAAGGCTCCGCTCTCGTTGCCGAGGACTACACCGGTACGGAGCTTGACCAGCCGTGTTCCTGTATAAGCTGCATCAGCTGCAGCTTCCCATGTATGGACTACCTCTGACGGAAAATCCATCACCCGGACAGGAGAGTTTTCATCAAAAGTCGCGGTGAGTGATGTGCCGTAAATGGCGACAGCAGAGGCTTGCACAATGACTGGCGGCTTATGCTGCAGAGCTGATACCAGCCTTCCCGCAGCCTCCACCGTTTCAAGCCTGGACTGCATAATAGCGCGCTTACCTTCAGCGCTCCAGCGCTGGCTAAGCGAAGCTCCGGCCAGATTGACCAGCGCATCGGCATTCTCGGCAATTTCCGGATTGGCGGCGAGGTTGTCCCAGGTTGTATAGCTGAGAGCAGGATGAGAAGTTGCAGCTTTTGGCAGAGTGCGGCCGGTGACAATGAGCTGATGTCCTGCCGTGAGCCACAATGCTGCCAGCTCACGGCCGATAAAGCCGCTGCCGCCGCAGATAATATATTTCATAGAAGGAGCCTCCGTTTCAGGATGCGGTTCACTTAATCAGATGGCGGTAGGGAGAATAGTCGATACCGTTCTTTTCGAGAAAAGAAATAAGAAATTTGTTATCCCGGCGCGGAGTAGCCATGATATAGCCCTTGATGCAGTGCTCACGGGTCACCGCCGGAGCTTCGCTCTCTACGGCGATTTTGCCGATCTCGGCAGCGATGGAGTGCTTGGCGATATCGCGGAAGGGTCCGGGAACCGGCTGTACCAGCTGATCCAGAAAAGCCTTCATCTCATCGCTCCACAGCGGCCGGCTGCGTTCTACCCAATAATTCTGCCAGTCGAGCTTGGATCTGCCGTCTGCTTTGGGCAGAACCTTCAGAAATTTGCGGAACATAAAATAACCGCCGATGCACATGCAGCCCAGCAGTAAAAAGGTCCAAAATGCGATGGAGTTCATAAACCAGTTGCTTGGTACTGACGATAATAACCTGAAATCTAATGTAGAAGACATGTATACACCGCCTTTGACAATGAGAATTGTCACAAACTGATTTCACCTCTAGAGTATAGCGTATTTCCAAAGTTTTGCGAAGCGAAAACGGCCGGCCGGAGCTTGCCTAGATTTATTTTCCCGATCACGGTAGAATAAGGGTTAATTCGTGAAGGAAAGAGGGAAAAAAGGCATGCTGAAAATAGGTTCACATGTGTCCTGCGCGGACAAGGGTCTCCTTAGCGCAGCCAATGAAGCAAATGAGTATGGTTCCAGTTCGTTCATGATATATACGGGAGCGCCGCAGAATACGCGCCGCAAGCCGATTGAAGCAATGTATCCGGCTGAAGGCAAGCTGGCAATGAAAACGAACGGCGTTGAAGAGATTGTCGTTCATGCTCCCTATATTATTAACCTGGGTTCCTATAAGGATAATACTTATCAGCTTGCTGTTGATTTCCTGCAGGAGGAGATCCGCCGTACCCATCAGCTGGAGGTCAAGCATATTGTGCTTCATCCGGGGGCTTTTACCGACAAGGATGCAGAATACGGTATTCAGCGGATTGCCGATGGCCTGAATGAAGTGCTTGGCGGTACGAACGAGACGGAAGTTCATATCGCCCTTGAGACGATGGCAGGCAAAGGAACGGAGATCGGCCGCAGCTTTGAGGAGATTGCCTCCATCATCGATAAAGTCGAACATAACGAGCGCTTGTCCATCTGCCTGGATACCTGTCACATTCATGATGCCGGCTATGATATCGTAGGCGATCTGGATGGGGTGCTCCGTCAGTTCGATGAAATTATCGGCCTCAAGCGGCTTGGTGTAATCCACATCAATGACAGCAAAAATCCGCGCGGAGCAGGTAAGGACCGTCATACTCCGATTGGTTCAGGCTGGATCGGCTTCGAGAGTATTAATAAGGTCGTTCACCACGAAGCGCTTGCAGGACTGCCGTTTATTCTGGAGACTCCATGGATCGGGAAGGATGCCAAGAAGCTCCGTCCGATGTATGAGATCGAAATCGCTCTGCTGCGCGGTAATGTGGCAGAACGCTTCGGACCGGAATTCCTGCAGGAGGTAGAGGAGCTGCATTCGTTCTTCGCCAAGCAGGAGATTGATCCGCGCCGCTATGTGCTTGACGTGTGGGAGCTGCTCAAGAACGATGCCAAGGCTAAAAAGGCAGATCCGCGTGAACCGCTGGAACGGCTGTATGACAATGTTCTGGCGGCCGGGCTTTTCCCGCAGCTTAGCGAGGAGGCGCTTAATCAGCGTCTGATTGCTTATCTTGCAGGCAAGCAGGTACTGGTTAACGCTTAGGCTGAACTGAACTATAGATTGCGCTAGCAGATGAGAGGATGGACAGGGGATTATGGAATTGCATATGAAAAGAGATCATTCTTCAGGCGGACAATATCCGGACCGGGCGCGGATGCTCATATCTTGCCCGGACGGGCCGGGTATTGTAGCGGCTGTCTCGCATTTTTTGTATCAGCATGGAGCTAACATCGTCCAGTCAGACCAGTATACGATGGACCCGGACGGCGGCATGTTCTTCATGAGAGTGGAATTTGATCTGCCCAAGCTGGATGAGCGGCTGGATGAAGTGCGCAATATCTTTGGCGGAGTTGCTGAGCGCTTTAAGATGGACTGGCAGATTTTTAATGTGTCCCATAAGAAGAGACTGGCGATCTTTGTTTCAAAAGAAGACCATTGTCTGGTGGAGCTGCTCTGGCAATGGCAGGCCGGTGATCTGGATGCGGATATTGCCATGGTGGTGAGCAACCATACAGATATGCAGGCTTACGTTGAATCCTTCGGTATTCCGTTCCATCATATCCCGGTTACAGCTGACACCAAGGCTGAGGCTGAGAAGCGCCAGCTTGAGGTAATCGGCAGCGACATCGATGTGATCATTCTGGCCCGCTACATGCAGATCATCTCGCCGTCCTTCATCGAGCATTACCGGCACCGGATTATCAATATCCACCATTCCTTCCTTCCTGCTTTCGTCGGGGGTAAGCCTTATGCACAAGCCTATCAGCGCGGGGTAAAGATTATCGGCGCAACCGCTCACTATGTAACGGAAGAGCTGGACGGCGGACCGATTATCGAGCAGGACGTGCAGCGGGTCAGCCACAGCGATGATGTGAACGAGCTGAAGCGGATCGGCCGTACGATTGAGCGGGTCGTGCTGGCACGGGCTGTGAAGTGGCATATTGAAGACCGCATTCTGGTTCATCACAACAAAACTGTAGTGTTTAACTAACCTAATAGTTCTGAAGAGCATTACAGGTAAAAAAGTATTTTACCGGCATTTTGGCGAAGTCTGCCAAAGTGCCTTTTTTTGTTCCTAAAAACGGTTCTAGAGGGAGGTAAGGGCTTGGCTTCACAGCGCGGACAACTGTTAAAACGCAATTATCTGTTTGCCTTTCTGATTCTGTTTACCGGCTTCGGCGGGCTGCTCGGATACGACCTGTATTTCAAGCCATATGTGCTGTCTCAGACGGTGGTTAAGATTAGAGCCGCTGATGGCGGCTTCATACCCAAAAATTATCAGCTGCAGCAAGGGGATCTCTATCTCGATTCCGTACAGACCAAAGACATCCCTTCAGGTGTCATTACGGAGCTAAGTCAGGTGGAGAATAAAATTACCAATGTGAATCTGATGGACGGAAGCATACTGACTGATTCTCTGGTGGATGTAAGCGATCTGGAGCCTCAGGCGGATGAGGGTATTTTCCCCATTCCCAAAGAAGCGATCTATGCCATCAACGGCTCGCTGCGCAGCAGAGATAAGGTGGATATATACCTGGTAGCGAGCGATAAAGCGAACAACACAGGAAGCAAAAGCGTTAACACCGGGAGTACTCTACAGCCGGCAGGTAGTCCTGCTTCTGGCGGCGGAGCGGAAGAAGCAGGACTTGCATCAGCTGTACCCAAGGCTTTTTTAAACGGCGTTACTGTAAATTATGTACGTTCCGAGGATAACAACGATGTGCTTGATTCGGAAAATGGCAATACCAACAACCGCGTAACTTCTACCGGAAAAGTAGCGACACCGGAGTTAAAGCTCAAAAAGAGTGACGGTGAGCTGCTGGGACAGTATCTGGAGCAGGGCCTGAAGCTGTGGATTGTACGCGTGGAATAAAGGAAACAGAAAGGAGGGCGTTCTATGAAAATCTTCAGTTTAGGTATAGCACAGCTGACGATTAATGAGCTGAAGCTGGCCGGTTTTACGGTGATAACGCAAAATGTGCTGCCCGAGCCGGCACATGCCGCAGGCCATCTGCTGCTGGTAACGAGTGAACAGGTGCCTGTCCCCGCTCTGAGCGGGCTAAGAAGCAGTTTTGTGCAATCCACCATCCTGTACCTGTATCTGCAAAGGGGAGTCCGCGGCTATCAGGCTGTTCATATGCAGTGCGAGAGTCTGGGAATCATGTTCGTTCCCCCGCGTTCAACAGCTTCGGCCATTATTGAAAAGCTGCGGTACATCATGGAGGAGGAGCATGAGGAACGGAGCAGCCTGGTAGGTTTTTTCGGTTCCGGTCCGGGAATCGGCTGTACCAGTGTAGCCAAGCTGTTTGCCAGACGGATTGCAGCAGCGGGATTCCGCGTGATTCTGCTGGGGCTGGATCTGTATGATCCCGGCTATGACCGTAAGGCAACAATCAGCCTGGATAGGCTGCGGCCGCGGATCACAGGCAAAATGCTCCACGGTGAGGATTTCGAAGGGCTGATTAAGCAGGATGGATATATGTATCTGCCTGGTAACTTTGACTATCTGAGTGTCCATGATTATCAGGAGGATGAAATATCCTATTTGCTGGCAGAGGCACATTCGTATGCTGATGTGGTTGTGGCTGATTTCGGCTCGATTCCGGAAAGCGCCGCATGGTACACCGGAATGCAGAAATCAGCGCTGCGCATGATGGTTACACATCCCCGGCATGAGTACCGGCTGCAGGCTCTGATGGAGCTTGCCGGGCATATGGATCTGCATCCGCAGGATTTTCAGTGGATTGTGAACCGCAGCAATCTGGAGGAGATGACCTCACCTAAAAGCCTGGCGCTGCGCTTCGGATGTGAGATTCTGCTGGAGCTGCCGTATTATCAGCCGCTGCTTGACACTCTGCCCTTAGGCAAAAAAGAGCTGCAGCAGGTAGACGACAAGGTTCACGCAATGCTGGTGTCACTGGGGCTTGCAGCGGAAGTGCGGAGGAAGGGGATCTTTCAATGATTGAATACAATGAAGCCCTGCTAATGGAGACACACAGTCTTTTTTCTCTGAAACAGAGCGTACTCCGTACCAGTAAGCCGGGAAAAGAAGATTTTTATACTTTTCTGCAAAAGATGAAGCAGGACATGAACGCCGGGCTGGAACGGGAGGACGACAGCTATTTTGAACTGAATGCCAAGGCGCTGACGGGAGATGCGCAGGCGGTGAGCTTTTTTATGAATGAGATTGAAAAATATCTGCGTAAGACCCCCTTTACCGGCCGGGTGCCGGAGGCTTACCGTACTGCTGCAGAGGCGCTTTTTCATGAATGGAAGGGATTTGGTCCGGCATACCGCTGGTTTACTGACCGGGCTTATAGCGAATCTACCGGGCTGCAGATGATCGGGCGGCAGATCTTTTATAATTACCGCGGCCAATTTGTAGCTTATCCGTATGATATGCCTTCGCTGGACCGGGTGGAGCAGCTCAAACGCTCTCTCCTCAAAAGCGACCCTGACAAAAAGCTCAACAAGGACAATCCCTCAGTCGAGTTCAAGATGGATGATCCGCTGTGGCCCGGCCGGTTCATCCGGCTTGCAATCTGGGTGTCACCCAGAGTATGGGACGGCTTTACGACCATTTCCATGCGGCGGCAGGTGGTTGAGTTCCTTGATCTGGAGGATCAGGCGGGCACCGAATGTATCCCTGCGGAAGCCATTGAGCTAATCCGAGCATTGACAGCTACTTTCCGCAACACAATCATCGCCGGTGCTGTCGGTTCGGGCAAAACCACCTTTGCCAACACGATCGTCGGTGAACAATTGCTGGGATCAAGCTCCTGCATGGGCGTGGTGATGATTGAGAAGCATCCGGAGTCAATTTTGCCGTATCAGATCAAAGGACACCGGATTATTCCGATTCAGGCTGCCAACGAGGAGCTGATGGAGGTCGGGGTGGAGTCGCTGCGCCATGATCCGAATATTCTCTATATGACCGAAATGAGGTACAACGAGTGGGAGTTCTATCTGTGGAGCGGCGAGAAGGGCTACGACGGCATTACTGGAACCTTCCATACAGTCGATTCGGAGGATATTCCGTATCAGGGAGCTTTTGCGGTCTCTACCCGGATTGGAGGCAGCCTCAAAGGGCATCTGATCTCGGCACTGAAATCCTGTGAGCTGGTGTTTATTCTCGAGAGTGTTCCGGACGGGAAGAAGCGGCTGGTAAGGATCTCCGAGGTGTTTTATGACGAAGAGCGCAATTCGGTATTTGCCAATGACCTGATGCGCTGGGAGGAGGGGCGGTCGGCCTGGAGCTATAATGACAAGCTGACCGGGAAGCTGATGACCAGGATGACTAAAAAGAATACCGCGGCCACGCGCGTATTCATCCGGGAACTGGGACACCTGGCAGCCATGAAGCCAATGGAGGAGCCGTTGAAGGAAAGCCTGAAGTCGAGGATTGTGTTGAACGAATGAGGGGGAGTTAAGTGTGGAGCTTGTCTTTTATCTGATCCGTCTGGCCCTTCATTTACTGGTTGTCTTCGGTCTATGGCTGATGGTAAAGCCGCTGATTGAGCGGCATTTGAGGCAGTTCGGACAAAAGTTTGATCTGCGGATGAACCTCAGGAGAAGTCTTTTACGCAAAAAAGTCAGCAGGGGAGATAAGCGGATCTGGCTGTACCGGCATCTGGATGATCTGCTGTATTTTGCACAACGGAGATATGAGCCTGGAATCAGTGTAATGCGCTTCTCGCTCCAGACAGCAGGTCTATTCGCTGCAGTTTTCCTGTCCACCCTGCTTACGCTCAGGGAGCTGCCCGGGCATATGAGCTTTAGTAATCCTTTTCTGGAGGGAGTCAGCTTCGGGGAACGTATGCCGGTTCAGGAGGCCTGGCGTCTTCCGCTGTTTGTCTCTGGTCTCGCAGCGAGTATTCCGTATTTGCGGATGAGATACACCTATGCCCAGCGAAAAGTGCGCGGCAGCTATGATCTGCTTGATGTGATCAAAATTGCCTCCAAATTTACACATCTGTCGGTGGACAGTATTTTATCAAAGACGGCGGATTTTTTGACTGAGGATAACGTGCTCAAGACCCCGCTAAGGCTGCTGGGAGCGGCTTTTTCCAACTATAGCAATGAATATGAGCTCAAAGAGGAGGCGATGCGGTTCTCAGGTGCGATCGGCACTACGTTTGCCATAGAATTTGTGTCGGATCTGCTGTATTGCGAGAAAGAGGGGACCCGTTATCTCAAAAGCTCGCTTATGATGCTTAACCGCTCAATGGAGCAGCAGCGCGAGACTATTTTAACGGTAAAAGCTGGCAGCCGGGATGCAATCAGCCTGGGATTGTACGGCAATCTGGTTGTGCTGGTGTCCTCTGTAGGAACATTTATGTATATGCTCAAACCCGACGTTTATTTCAAGCTGCAGTTCCAGACGAAGGTCGGACTTGCCTTTCTGATGGTCATTATTTCCGGACTGTTCATTTCCTTCATCATTAGTACCATACTTGCCAGACCCAAACTGGATTACCACTGAGGAGAATTGTAATGGAGCGATTGTTGCTTTTGGTTGCGGTATGTGGGGTTGTATATCTGTCATTGCTGGTGTTTGTGAGCAGCAGCACCAGGCAGGAGCGTTATGCATTAAGACTTGGCATCAAGTGGGCCTCATTTGGGGAAAAGCTCCAGAATGAACGGCTGCAGCAGCTGCTACAGGCAAGCGGACTTTCGGTATCAGCAGGTAAAATCACCATTTTCCGTTACTCGGCTGCGCTGATTTATCTGGCTGTTCAGGGGATTGGCAGTTTTGTGCGGGTAGCGCCTTTTTCCGGTATGGATCTGCTGGTTGCCCTGCTTATCCTGATTATCAGCAGCCCGATGCGTTATCTGCCGTTTGGCTGGCTGCTCGCTTGGCTGTATCAGAAAACGCTGATCCAAAAGGACGGCGAGCTGATCTCCTTCATCCGGCTATACGAGAATAACCGGCTGCGTAAGCGCGGCTATGTACAGTTCGGCGCTTTCTGCGCGGGAACGGCCAATCAGTTTCATTATATCCGTCAGGATTTGTATGAGCTGTCCGAGCGGGCGGTGGATGAGGGCACGGAAAAAGCGATCGAGTGGTTTTGCGGCAAATTTCCGGAGAGCCATGCTTTTATTAATGATATCCGGTCGATTCTGCTGGCTACAGAAGGGATGGACGATGATACCGAAGCAGCGAATTATTTGCGGGAGCAGGGTAAGATTATTACCAAAATATCCAGCGATCAGTATTTGAAAAAATGGTCCTTCATCGGCGATGTCTCCACGCTCATTAATGTCATTCCGTCGATTGCCACATTCCTGATGATCGTCTCGCTGGCGATGCAGTACATCATGCTGATTAAAGGGAATTTTAACGGAGTGGGGATGTTCCAGTAATTTGATTAGCTCAGGAAGCTAAGAATTTGCTTATATGAGGTTTTTGATATATTCAAACCTCCATTAAAAATATAAAATGAAAAGGGAGATTTTAACAATGAAGAAAGATGCTATTTCTACCGGTTTGTTTATCGCTATCGGATTCCTGTGTGTGGCCATTGTTATCGCAATTCTAATTCCTGTAGTCCGCGATGTAGTGGGAGCTGCAGATGATAACAGACCAACGATTCCTGGTGTGACAATGAGCCAGCCTCTAGAACAACACCGGGTTGCAGCTGCTGACGGAACGATCCTTCCTCTGGCCTGATCCGTTATGAAAAAGGATTCCATTTCAGTTGCTATGTTTTTGGCCATCGGTTTTGTAGTCGCCGGGATCTTTATCGCTGCGGCTACGAATATAATCGGCGGCAGCCAGGATGATATTATCCAGCACACCAAGCAAGTTGAACAGTACTAGAAGGAGGGATCCGGGTGAAGGAAACCGTCCTGCGGGCATTGTTCATGTGGCTGGTCTTATTTATTCTCCTTCAGCCTATTTTTACTTATATTGATTATCTTCTGGATTTGCAGGTCAAAGCCAACACCTCGTACATTACACAAAAAGCTGCTACAGAAGGTCTGGTCACCAGCTCTATGAAAAGTGAGGTCATAGCTAACCTTAAGGCTGTTGGTTTTCCTGAGGCTTCCATTGATATTTCAAGCAATACAGAGACTGTGCAGGAGCGTAAGCAGCGGATCGATGTGTACATTAGTGCGCCCCGGTTAAATCTGTTTCCTTACGATTTCTCGGGAAAGTCTCAGCCGGCGCGTTACTACGGGCACGGTTCCATAATGAGTGAATACCTAGACTAATTGGGGAATGGTTCTGAGCTATGGACTACGTAATCAAACTGGCCTTTGTCCTGCTGATCTTTGTCTACTCCTGGTTTTTTCAGATTCAAAATCAGGAGTGGGACATTCTGCGCAGCATGCTTAAAGACGCTAATAACAATGCCGTGCATGATGCATCACAGGAGCTGAGCGAGACCGCACGGGCGCAGGGACGTCTAATCATCGATCCTGCTGAAGCATACACCACCTTCCGGGAGTCGCTGCAACTCAATCTGGGGCTTGATGCAGGCTTATCGCCCCTGGCAGGCAGCCGGCTGCAAACACAAGTGAAGATTGTAAAATTCGACATTGTCGATGATTCAACAGGTGTTGCTTTTCCGTTTCTCTATGAAGACAGTACATACGGCATTACCAAATACATACAAGGACCCTCTGTCATCGCCGTCATCGAAACACAGCATCCCGTCCTGATCTCCCGTTCAAAAGTCCAAGAGGCCATCGTTGTTCCGGCAGTGCAGGAGTATAGGATGGGGGATTAGGCGGAGGCTTCATTAGTTCAGATTAGGAGTTATAACTAAAACAATTAAAGGGGATAAGATTATGAAAAAGTCGATTATTAAAACCATTCTCACAACGGCAACGATATCTATGTTTGTCCTGCCTTGTAGCGGGGTTTCTGAGGTATCCGCAGCGCAAGCTAAGCCGACAGCTACTCCGGCAACAAAAGCTACAGCAGCGCCGATTATGAGAGATAACCTTGCAAAGTACGGGTTGGTGAAGGAAGTTGAATTGCCGGTAACTATTGAAAAAGAAGGATTTAGTTATACGCTCGAAAAAATTATGATTTATGAGTCCAGTTCACCAACAGCCCAATCGCTCATTAAAAAATACGGATATTACGGGGATAAGAAATATTTCATCTGGACGAAAATTACGATTCAGAATAATAGTAAGTCAGTTGTACAGTTTTCATCGAAAGATTTAAGTGATAAGTGGCGTTTGAATTTTGGGGAAAGATCAGTAACGGATATGCCTCAAAAATTTTATGCTACTGTGAATAGTAAAGAAGCGTTATGGACTTGGAAGCTTAATTCAGGGGAGAAGTTGTCCACGTATCAAGCATATTTGTACAATGATAC